>Ga0255345_1002260_pt1 | contig 25008 bp, 20 predicted proteins | sample wastewater_treat_6_FD_192415 | JGI IMG/M metagenome (GOLD analysis project Ga0255345, IMG submission 192415) | Wastewater microbial communities from Lulu Island WWTP, Vancouver, Canada - plant20 | ecosystem: Engineered > WWTP > Wastewater > Unclassified | place: Canada: Vancouver, British...
ATTTCTGATATCCGTTACATCACCGACAGACGGCCGGATGAGCGATCCAAAGTTCTCCGCCTCCGTAAACTGCATGAGAGTCTCCGACAGCCCGGTAGTAAAAAGATTACTCCCAACCGCAGCCATGTATGATTTAATATCCTCTTCATCCAGCTCGATATTTTCAAGAACACATATATGAGGCTGGACCGGGTGATCAAAGAACTTCTTATCCATCCTCCTTGCCTTCATCACCAGGGAAAATGCTGCAAGAGAACCCGCCCGCCTGTCAATCTCGATCCCATGCAGATTATGCCTCAGGATTAACTCTGGAATCTCATGCTCAAGGTACCCCTCCTCCTTGTAGATCTCGTAAAGGAGATCAAAAGCATATACAAGAATATGCCCTGAACCACAGGCAGGATCACATATCTTCAGATCTTCAGGAGAGGAGATTTTCAGGAAATCAGTCTCCTGCTCATCAGGCCGGATATAATACTCCATTACCTCATACAGCCTTGAGTAAGGACGGTTCAGCATCCAGAGCCTGCCAAGGGAGTTCTCCACCATGTACTGAACAATCCACTTAGGGGTAAAGAGCTGGGTCACTGCCGGGATCTGATCCACAGTGTACTGTTTCTTTGCCTTGATCAGGAGATCCTTCTTCTCGGCGATATAATCCTGGTAAATCCATCCGATGATCTCCGTCTCCTTCCAGTCATCCTCCGGGATGTCAGAATTTAGATCCCTGAGCATGGAGTCAGTATGAAGAAGCCTGTCAGGGAAGAGCAGCTCACTATAATCCTGTATCGGATTAAACAGAAATGGCATAGTCGTATGCAGGAAATTACAAAGCCGGAGAAAGAGATATCGAAACAGCTCCTCATGCCTGCCGTCAGATTTCAGATCCAAAACCAGATCCCGGTCAATATCCAGGAACGTGAGATCCAGTGCCCTTGTCAGGATATCGGGATCAGCCTTGCCAGCCAGGGAAGAGGAGAAGACCCGGACAGGAAGATATTCGTTCATCTCCATGAACCGGATGGCAACAAACCTGTTAAACCAGGTATAAGTAACCTCCTCGATGACCCGGTCATACCCTTTTTTCTCTATCTCTTTAACTAAAAAAGCCCGTTGATCCCTGATACTCCCTGGATAGACCTTACCACCGATGATGACAGAATCCTCAAACTCCTGCTCAACCTTTGCGATAGCTTTTGGAGTAATCCCATAATAAGCAGCCCGTTTCTTCGTTTCTTCAAGGAGATTCTTCCGGAGAGAATCAGAAAAAAGTTGAATCTTTGCCTTATCCACGGTCAGATCACCTCGATGTTCTTATCCTTGAGAATACCCCGAAGATTCACCCTGATACCCGCCAGATACGTCTCGAGATCTGCTTCGTTCTTAATGACAGTTTTTGTCTTGAAGAATTCGGTCGAATTGATAACATGATTCGATCGTTCAGGAACCGGAATTACCTCTTTTATCTTCTCTTCGATATTTTTGCAGGCTCTGATATAGAGATCTGAGAGATTTGAAGCCGCCAGTTTGAGATGCGAACAGTCGTTCGATTTTAACGCCTGATTAACAGAATAATTAAACGTCTCCCTGACTTCAGGAGCAATTGACTCCATATACAGAGCCGAATAACTGTATTTTTTGTCCATCTTCTGCCTGAACAGATCAGCAGAGTTCCTCAGTTCTTCCTGCAACTGTTCACGTGACTCCTCAAGTGAAACCTCAATTACACCTTCCAGTTGAGGAAGCTTCCTGATATCAGAATAAGGACTTTCAGCCTTTATTATCCGGTCAATCTCCTGCAGGCTTTCCTGCGCCTTATCACTTAAAAACTGCGAGTTCCGGTGATACCCGTCGATCTTATCAAGAATCCTCTTAAAGATATCCTTCTGGCTCCCTTTAAAAAACCGGACCGCAGTATCAGCATCAAGGGCGAGATCAGCAAGAGAATCCTTCTCGTTAGAAATGCTCTCAAGGAATGCAGTCGGATCAGAGATGGAGAGCATCTCCTTAATCACTTTCAGATATGGTTCGATCCGCCCTCTTCCCGGGTACCGTGACTCTTCAGAATACAGGGCCAGGTCGGCAGAAAGTTCCTGCTTCTTCTCATCAAGTATCGTCCGAAGGAGATCGATAAGTTCCTGTTCCTTTTCCGGAGGAGAAGATATATCAAAGACATCGCGTAGCACCCACCTCGCATTCTGAATAATCTCAATGGACGTCTCCTTCTTCAGTTCAATAACAATCTTATCATAGTTCTCCTTTCTGGTGATGTACCTGGCGATATCCTCCGGATTATGGGTTAGATAAGATCGTTGATACCGGAGCCTGACATCATCACCCCTGTACAGCATGGCAAGAAGGCCAGATATAGTCATCGCCTTCCATCCGTATGGTTTTTTGGAGAAATGAGCCAGCATTTCACTCATCACCACCATACTCTTCTTCTCATCCTTTATACTGATGTAATCAAGCATCTCCTGCAAAGCCAGGTTATTCGATTCAGATGGTCCAACACCGAACCGTTCAAGATCATCCGATTTCAGCACCCGGAGAACATCAGAATCAGATGCAAACTCCCGGTCCACATAATGCGATTTATGATAGACATTCTGTATAAGCCGGTCAAACCCGTCCTTTACAAGTTCTTTCGGACTGCCGGATGTCAGGGAGACCTTGATACCATCAACAAAAACCCGTGCATTTTTCACACCATCATGAATGGCAGAGACAGATGACTCTTTAAGACCGGCCGCCTCCTGCTGTTTCCCGATAAGGATACTCTTCATAAGTTCATCATTACGGTTTGACCGGTTCTGCTTGAGGAACCTTTCAATCTGAAGATATCCCTCAATCTGTCTGACAAATGCACTCTCTTCCGGAAATACAAAAAGGAGCGTATCTTTCGTGTCAATATTGCTTAAATTCTCACCGCCAAGAGACTGCTGACCACTCCCCCTGGCATACTCGTCAGCAAGCGGGGTCAGAAACCGGACCGTAAGATCTGCATCAGAAGAGGAAGAATACTTATCATCAACCGATTTATTGAATTTATACTCTCCGTATGACCTCTGGCAGATGGAGTTTGAATTAAAGACCTGGTCAAAGATCTCCTGCACGATAAGGTGTCGGTCGATGTCAATCTGTTTAATCTCCCGGTTGATCTCCTGCTCCTCGTTTGTCAGGAAATAGAAGTTGTCTCCTGACTTACTGATAAGTGTCTCCCTCTCAAGCCGGTTTAATGCAGCAATAACCTGTTCCCTAAGTTTTAATTTATCTTCGTCAACGCTGGATAATGAAAGAACAATGATATTATCAAGATTTGTCGGTAACTCCTGCACATGACGAATCATAAAGAGCGTCTTTAGCAGGAGACAGTCAAACTCCTCAAGATGTTCATTATCCCCCGCCTGGGTGATCGTCCGCTTAATAATGGGATCAAGAAAACTCTCTATCGTATCATAAAAGGAATAAAAGGGCACCAAAGTTCCAAGATCAGAAGACCCGTACCGCTCTGCTGCCTCCTTGTATGCATTGAGCATGGACCGCTCACCCTTGGCCAGATGTTTCCCGGTAAACCCGGTCGTCCGGATCTTCTCAAACACCTTCTGCAGGACGATAAACTGATAGGGAACAAACGGATACACCGAGGTAAAATCATCACCATCCCGGTAATTCTTCATCTCCGCTCCCCCTGAGAACGAGATAAGATTCTTTAATATGGTCTTCTTCTCCTCATAAAAGAGAGAGAGCATCTCGGTATACTCCTCTTTCTTCTTCAGTATCCTCTTCTTGATAACCTCGTCAACATTTGCACTGGAAAGACTGACACGGGTATCAAACCTGGCCTGAATTTTGGAAAAGTCCTGTTTCACCTCTTTTCCTTTCATCGCCTTTAAGGCAGTCTCAATATCAGCCTGTGATGTAACGATAATCCATGCCTTTCCCTTAAGGATTGTCCCGAGTTCCTCAGCTACCGTCTGCAGGTTCAGCATCAGCTGGCTGTTATCACCGATATACTGCCCAATCTCATCAATCAGGAAGACCACCTGATGATCTCTCCCCCGAGCCTCACAATAGGTTTTAACCTTCTGTGCAAACTTCTCCGGCGTGAGAATATAATTCTGCCCATCAGATTCAAACATCCGTTCAGAGGACTCCTTACTCTGAAACAAACACCGATCCAGGGCTTCAATAATAACATCCTGCTCAAAAGAATACCGGGTTCTGACCTCTTCCCAGGGTTCTCCTGAGATCTCTGCTATTGCATCCTTAAACTTCTGATACAGCCCCTTCTCTTCAAGCCTCTCTTCGAGCTCCGCAATCCAGAAGACATCAGGAAAATACCCTCTCTTCTCATTAAATACCCGCATTAGGATATCGACAATCCTCTCTCCCGTCTCCCCTGACTTTGAATCAATATTAAAGAGGATAACATCCTTTGTCCCGGTCCTGACAGACTTCTCTATTGTAGTTAAAATATCAGAGTCAGAGATCTTTGACTGAAAAAACTCAAGTGCACTCTTTCCGAAAACCTTCCGGTTCTCAAGAAGGTATGAGAGAATCTTCAGAAAGTGAGACTTCCCGGATCCGAAATCACCTGATATCCAGACCCCGGTCTTATCAGTAGGAGAATCAAGAGCTGATGCATACCGCTGAAAGAAGGTATCAATGTATTTGAGCGATTCCTTCGTGACCACATACTCATCAAGTTCAGTAAATACATTCTGATCATCCTCCTGATCGACCTTGATGACACCATTAATCTCTCGTGTAATATCATTGATAAATAAATCCTGAATCTTCGGCTCCATATTACATCTCCCTTTATGCAGTTCCTTCGTCAATCATCCGAAACGCCCGGTAATAATTTGCATCTTTGAATTTCCTGAAAAGACTCAACTCCGAATTGGTATACTCACCGGGGTAAAAGGCTAATAACGGAATATTTCCCAGAACCGGTTGAAGATTGTTGAGAATAGAGTGGAGCCTTATAAGTGGCCAGGCTTTTCCTATCCCGGTAAGTAATATCAACTCAAAAGCGTCCTCTGAAACAACTCTCTGCTGAATCTCATTCTTTAAATTCTCTGGTTTCAGAATAATCTGCAATTTTTTTAATAATTTATCCGACCCTTTATTCTTCTCAAATTCATTGATCTTATCTGATGATATTTTGCTCTCAATGATCTCTAGACATAATTCATACAGATCTATCTCCATATAATGAATAGAGCGAGAAGTCAGTTTTTCCTGAATCTTCCGTATCGAATATCTGACAAAATGTTCATCTTCCGGCGGGTAATCAAATATCCAAAAGGGGATCTCATTCCCGAGCCCTCTTGCTTTTAAAAAATCCTCACGAACGATTTTCCCTTTGAGAAGTTCCATCCGGGCCTCAGTATTCATATATGAAGTCCAATCAAAGAATCATTAGAATTTACTTATAAATATAGATTGTGAAATGTATACTTCATCCCTTTTCTCCCACGTACTGATCACTCCATTCAAAAATGAGTCAAGAACAGATCGAAGAAGAATAGAGCTCCATGCAAGACAGCTTTGTAGATTAATCCAGATCTTGAGGCATAATTTTTCAATAATTCGTAATACATTGTATATTATATCCTGAATCTAGAGACACTTCTCTGATCCATTTCTTTAACCCCGACGTGCAAATCTCTTATTATCGTGGTCTAAACTACAATTATTGAAACTTTAAAGAGACATTAGAAAAAAAGAGAGAATTACGAGTATTTTCTGATATTTTAACGATAACTAATAGTACATAACCCTCCTTTAGACCATCGATCCGAAGATAAAGACCTAAAAAATTTCAGAAAATTTCAATGAGAGAGTTTCGTTTATGTTGCGGCATTTTGCAAGGTGCCGCAGTGATCTCTCTAATTTATCCCATCGTTTGTTTATGTTCCCTTTGCCAAATAAATTTTGATTCAAAACACTCAAAAACTCTAATCCTTTCTCTTAAAATACTTTTGACCATAACATCGGGGTAAATTTTCCTTTATCATTTTTTCGAGACGTAGATATAATTCAGGCAAACAGATCTCTGCTAATAATAAACCGTAGTAACATGGAATAAATGTGAATAAACGCCATTGGCTCATTTCTGAGAAACATTTTTCCAAGTTTGTAATCCCCTTTTAAATCCTTAAAAATAAGTTCAATCACCCAACGAAATCGGTATAAATCATAAATATGTCTCCCGTGAGAGTCATTACTACCTGGGAAAACGATATCTTCTCTCAATTCAGGAAGGGAAAGGAAGACAGGGTGTCACTATCCACAAGTCGAAAGGGATGATCCTGTTTGTCCGTCCGGGATCTACCGCTGAAAGAAGAGAAAAGATCCTCACCGAATGGTACCGGAACGAACTCAAAAAGATAGTTGCTGCTCGTATAGAAAAATGGGAAACGGACCTTGGGGTAACGGTCAAAGCCTTTGGTGTCCGGAAAATGAAGACCAAATGGGGGAGTTGTAACCCGAAGACCGGGAGGATCCTTATCAATCTGGAGATGATCAAAAAACCGGAACGATGTATTGATTATATCGTCCTGCATGAGATGGCTCATCTGATTGAAAAACGGCATAATGATCGGTTTCGAGAAATTCTTACGCATCATATGCCCCGGTGGCAGACGTACCGGAATGAACTGAACGAGGCACCGCTCGGACATGATGAATGGCAGGAATAATTGGAGCACCGAGATATCACCGAAATATTTCGCCCTCCATTTTCAGTTCGGTGAGCGGGATTATATCATGAAGTTCAAGATATTTTAAAAAGTGATGATAGAGCCTTCCTCAACCCCTTCACTGCCGAAAGGATTAATCAATTTTCGAATGAATTATGTATAAGAAGGGATTGGGATTATAACATGATGATTAAACGTCTATTACTGAAAAACTGGAAAAATTTCTCCAGTGTTGATATCTCATTTCAATCCCGGATGTTCATTGTAGGTCCGAATGCATCAGGAAAATCTAATTTTTTAGATGTATTCAGGTTTCTTCATGATATATCCAAGCAAGGAGGAAGTCTCTTTGATGCCTTGGAGCGGAGAGGTGGTATATCCAAACTCCGATGCCTTGCAGCAAGAACAAATTCACAGATAGAAATAGAGGTTCATATCGAAGAACCAGGTGAAACACCAGTAAACTGGATATATCGTCTGGGAATTAACAGACAACCTCATGGAAAGCATGATCCCTGTGTAAGTTATGAGATCGTCATAAAAAATGGAGAGACTATTCTATCCAGACCTGATGTTGATGACCTAAAAGATGAAACCCTCCTGTCTCAAACTCATCTTGAGCAGACATCAGCGAATGGAAAATTCAGAGTGCTTGCATCCTTTTTAAGTGATATCAGGTATTTCCATATTGTCCCGCAACTAATCCGTCATCCTCAGGCTTTTACTGGCCCCAATCTACCGGATGATCCGTATGGCCGAAATTTTTTGGAACTCCTCGCGAAAACCCCGGAAAATACGAGAAATTCACGTCTTAAAAATATCGAGAAAAGATTAAGAATTCTTGTCCCTCATCTCACAGAACTCTCATTCACAACCGATAAATTTGGAATACCTCACTTGGAAGCCAGATATGAACATTGGAGACCCAGAGCCGGAAAACAACAGGAAGAACAGTTTTCTGATGGGACACTTCGATTAATTGGCTTACTATGGTCACTCCTTGAACCCAGAGATTCTCCTTTACTACTGGAAGAGCCTGAGTTATCCCTAAATACAGCAATAGTTCGTGAACTTCCAAAAATTATGTATGAACTGGATAAAGCTACACGGAGAAAGAGACAAGTTTTTATCAGTACTCATAGTGCCGATCTTATATGGGATAAGAGTATCAGTGCAGAAGAAGTGATAATTCTAAAACCAGGCAATGAAAGTTCTGAGGCAGTATTAGCCTCATGCAATACAGAAATTCGTGGATTGTTAGAATCGGGTTTTCCCATAAGTGATATAATTCTTCAATACACTGCACCTGAAAGTATGAAACAGGCGTATCTCGAAGAGTTCTTTCATGTCTAATTAAAATGATATCAATAAACCTTGTTTACGAAGATGAACTGCAAAAAGCAGTTATGCTGAGGATTTTGGCGATGTTTGGGGAAAAATTTTATCCCGGCACTTTTTTTCCGGGAAATGGCTTTGGTTATATCAAAAAGAGGATTCATAATTTCCATGAAGCGTCAAAAATAATGCCGTATTTTATTCTCACAGATCTTGACACCGCTCCTTGTGCACCATTAAAAATCCAGACATGGCTGACCGGAGATAAAAATCCAAATCTAATTTTCAGAATTGCAGTACCAGAAGTAGAATCCTGGGTATACGCAGATATAGTTAATTTTCCAAAACAATTTCGTTGCCAGTATACTATTCCAAATGGGGCCGATGCTACAGAAGATGGGAAAAAGTTTTTGTTCACAATGATAAAAAAAACAGCTCCTAAAATAATTCAAGAGGAGATCCTCCCAGAGATAGGAACGTCAGCAAAGATTGGAAAGGGATACAATCTGGTATTATGTAATTTTGTTGCAAGATATTGGGATCCCCACATCGCACGGTTGCATTCAAAGAGTCTTCATAGAGCAATAGTAGCTCTGGAAAGGTATAACCCCGTTTGAAGAACCTCTTTTATGGTTTGACCAGATTGAAAAAACTAAAAATGGTCAATAATTGCGGTTTTCGCATTTGAGAAGGTTTTCGGATTAAAAGGGAATAGCGGCCAGAATATTCCTTCATACCTTGAAGCATTGAGTCATATACTCGCACCATCTGATCTCATGACTTGTATTGACATGGTTCTTGAAAAAGATCCTGATAATATAAAAATTCTTGAGCAGAGGCTTATCTGCCTTCATAATCTGGGGATATGGGATGAAGTCGAGGCCTGTATTAATAGGATCATTTTTCTTCTCAAAACCTCTGAAATAAGGGGTATTGAAACAGTTGAGATGCTTTCAAGGCATGGAAAATATGAGGAAGCCAAAAAAGTTCTATCATCCCTCACAAAAGAGGAGCAGAATCAGGAGGGAGGAAAATATTACCGGGGATTTTTGCACTAGAGATCGGAGAGATTAAAAAGGCAATAGAGATCCTCTCCTCTGGTGCAAAGGAGCATCCTCACAACCCACATTTCTCCTGTTTTCTCGGAAAGGCATATGTTCTGGAGGGAGATTGAATTAAATCCAGAAGAACCTGCAATCTGGGATAATCTTGGGGATTGCTACGAGATGATCGGTGAATCAGAAAAGGCAATTGAGGCATATTTCCGTTCAATAGAACTCGGATTGGAAGATCCCGAGGTCTATATGAGACTTGCTGATCTGTTGATCTCTCAGGGAGACTATGAAGAATCTCTCGAATTATTTGATCTGATAATCACCATGACACCTGATGATGCAGAGGTCTGGAAGGTTCGGGCTGATATCCTCTACGAACTCTCAAGGTATTCCGAAGCACTGGAGTCCGTGAATACGGGATGAGCACTGAATAAGAATGACCGGGATATGATACGATTGAAGGGGAAGATCCAAAATAAAATGAAGGGATAAGGGGATGAAATTACCCCGCAAATTTCCCATAAAAACGGGAAAATCTTTTTCGACCAGAGAAAACCAATTTTTCATGGGGCATTGAATGTGGCGGAGATATCGAATACTTGTAACTCTGTTCCGGTTCCTTTGGGATTTACTCTTTTTTCACCGTTACCCTCTTTCCCTGCAACGTAACGGCAAGTTTTACTATCTTCTCTAGGGGTACCCCTGCATTCACCAAAGCAGCCATATACTCCTTCTCCCGTATCTGAGCCAAACCATCCGCTGCTGCTTTCTCTCCGTCTCCCTCTTTTTTTACACTCTTACATTCGATAATGTACCCGATTGAATATGTCCCGGTCTTTGGGATCATGAGGATGTCGGCCCTGCCATATCCCGCTTCGACATTGGATCTGATCTCATACACATTCCGAAGATTTGCGAGTAGACCAAGAACGAAAGCATGAAAGACAGCTTCAGGAAGCTTTGCGACATCATACATACTCACAAGGCCAAGGGTAAGATCGGAAAGCGTCTGCTCAAGGACAGAAGGAATCTTATTTTCAAGAAAATAGGAGATAAAATCTTTTATCCCGGCACTCATAGTTCTGGTTTCAAATAACCTATTCACAAACTGCCGGTACGCAAGAAAAATCTCCCGGTTTGGAATAGAAAGAGAATACGTTAAAAGATTTGGATCATACTCTGCAAATTTTGGGTCATCTGCCTTCAGATACCCGGAATAATAGAGTAAACTCCAGATATTCGCCGGATTTTTCCCGATATCTCCAAAGGTAATATTCTCAGAGAGAGGATATCTGAGTTCCTCCCCGGAAAGCAACACCTCAAGATCCCGTTTTATCTCGAGCCCCCCCGATGCAAGTTCTTCATATACGAGAGCGTTCGAAGAAGTATTCAGCCATTTCGGAGATGGTGGGTTTGGAATTGCCTGAATATAACTGATGAGAGACCAGGGGTTGTATATGGTGTGACCACCGAATGAATACCCGTTATACCAGTCCCTGATGATATCGGCATGATCTTCAACCTCAAATGCGGTCAGGATAGTGGAAACCTCCTGTTCGGTAAACCCGAACTTATCTGCATAGGGGCCGATCATAAGCGGGCTTGCGACATCCAGATTGTTGAGATCAGAAAAGATGGACTCTTTGGCTATCCGGAGAATCCCGGTGATGACCGCACGGTAGAGAACCTGACCCTGCTCCGGTTTTAATCCTGCTCCAAGCCATGATCGCATGAAATCAGCCATTTCATTATAGTACCCCTTGGAAAAAGCTTCTATCATTGGAGTGTCATATTCATCGATGAGGACGATGACCGGCTTTTTGTAAAAAAAGTAACAGTGGGAGATGAGTTCTTTCAGACTGTTATAGAGTTCATGTTCTGGTGCCTCCTCCCGACAAATACGAAGATACCGGTCCCTGCTTGCTTCAGGTAAGGATTTGCTAATCGGCAAATATTCTCTGTATAGTCTCCCGATCTCCGCTTTCGTTGCCTTGATAAAGTGATCATAGGAATCACGCTTAAGATCCTTTAAAGTTATAAAAATTACCGGATATTGTCCCTGATGCTCCATATACATAGGGTAATCAGTAATAGCACAGGAATCAAAAAGGTAGGCCCGGTTCTCCTCTGATCGTTCAAAGAAGTACCGCAGCATCGTCATATTGAGAGTCTTACCAAAACGCCGGGGACGTGGAATGAGGGTTACTTCGTTCCCATCTATTATCTCTTTTATAAAGAGGGTTTTGTCAACGAAATATCCTCCTTCGTCGCGTAACTTTTTAAAATCGTCAGTTCCAACCCGGAATTTCGGAATCATATCGTCCCTGTCTATGGTATACTCTTTCTTTTTCTCGGTCATATGCCTTTTCATCAGTAAAAATAATGAATTCCACTGGTTCGGTAGTGGATAGAGAATACTGGTTTCTTGATTTTCTGACGAGGGGTCGAGTACACGAATAGTGGTACACTGCCCCGCTCCCTGTCACCCCCTTTATAAACTCACATGCTCACTATTCCAAAACCCGAGCCAGTAAAACTTAAATATGTGAATCATTTTTGCGAAAGTGAAAATCCCTTCAATTCGCTCTCCATTCACCTGGATCTACCCTGATGCTCACTCCGTTCATACCCCCCTTTTCACTTTCACCCTGTTTACCTGAAGTTCAAATACCCCCTCATGCAACCATGATGGGAGGATTGGTTATCCTCGTTCAATAATGCACCACTGTTGCCTCCCCGGGGGAGCATCCTCCTCCGGCATTCTTCTGGATACCTCTCCTGCTGCACCGGTATCTCCAGGACTGCATGCAAAACAGGATGTATCAGTACGTGCAAACCCTCTCAGAGAACCCGGAACAACTCAGGTATGTACGAATGACAACACAAACAGCCAATTCTTTCTTTCGTCTAAAAACCCTGATAAACGGGCAGATCGGTAACCGTGTATTCCATCCGGAAAAGCACATAAAAACCAGACCACGATTATGGAGAAAACCATGCGACTACGAAGACGATTAAAAAAAGAATACCCCCGCTCAATCATCCAGCTTGCAGGCACGACGATCAGGGCAGGGGCAGTTCTAAGCTATAAATTTATACGATTATTATCATTTCCCTCATGGAAAACCAGAGGCTCCCATGTCGTCTGAAACAAAAGCACGACGATGTGCCATATGGTTTGCCATCAGTGAACTCAAATCACGGGGATACCTGATTGACCGGTGCTGTGGCAAAGATCGAATCTTTGATCTCATTGCCTGGAACCGGGAGCATGTCCTGGGCCTCATCATCCGGACAGCCAGAACTCCGGATATCAGAACCTGTCATGACGACGTAACAAAGACCTCTCCACTTGTCCTTGACCGGATGGTCCCTGGAAAAACTGAACTCTGGCTCTATCATCCAGGTGGAAAGTCCAGGTATTCAATCCTTCCCGGCGGAGCAATAGCAATCAGGGAGGCCAGGGTATGAAAGCCAGGTATCAGCCTGAAATCAGAAGAGCAGCCCTCGCCGCTCTCCGGTCCGGAGACACCCTCATCTCACGGCAGCGGATAGAAGACGAGATAGAAGACCATCCTGACCGGTATCCCGGACTCATTGGCCGGAGCAGAATCGGACGGCGACGGATCATCACCCTTGCCATGAATGAGATGTTCCCCTTCTGGAGCAAAACCGGGGGAGTACACCCCTCCTCTTTTGTCTGGAAGGTCAGAGCTGAACATGAACAACCAACGACTGAGCCGGAGGAGGAGCAATGAAGCCGGAAGACCAGATCAGACTGGCCCTCTCCCTCCTCTTCCCGGAAGGGTCGGTTGTCGAGCTCCGGGCACTGGGAGAGAGAACCCACTACGGATACTACACCGATCATGACAAACTGGCGAGAGATGCTGCAATCCTTGACAGTACACCGGGAATGAGTGGTATCTATGTTACCATAAACCAGGTAAACCCTGTCCTCCTCTCCCGCTGTGCTAACCGGATAAAGAAAGCAGGACAGAGAGAACCACAGACCGCAGACGGAGATATCATCCGACGATCCTGGCTTCCGATTGATATTGATCCGGTCCGTCCGGCCGGGATATCCTCATCAGACGATGAGCATACCGCAGCACTCGCAAAAGCAGCGAAAGTGAAGGAATATCTCACCTCTCTGGGCTGGCCGGATCCCATCTCTGCAGACTCAGGAAACGGGGCACACCTCCTCTACCAGATAGATCTCCCGATCACACCGGAGAATGGAACCCTCATCAAAGACTGTCTCCTTGCACTGGATCAGAAATTCTCCGATGAGAACTCAACCATAGATACATCGGTTGCAAACCCTGCCCGGATATGGAAACTCTACGGAACCAGATCCAAAAAAGGAGATCATACACCGGAACGGCCACACCGAATCGCACAGATTATCAATATTCCTGAAAAAACCACTCCGGTCATGGTCCCGTTCCTCATGACTTTGGCCTCACAATACGAACGGCCCGACCTGTCTGCAGGAATGCCTGGGATTAATGGAATGTCCGGAATGTCCGAAAAAGCCGGAAAAACCGAATTAACCGAAATAACCGGAATAACCGGAATGCCGAAAACCCCTGAAATAACCCAGGCCGGGGCAGCAGGAGCCGGTTCCATCGACCTTGCACAGTGGCTGACCGCCCATGGTCTCTCCTATACCGAAAAGCCCTATCATGCAGGCCGGCTCTTTGTCTTTGACGAATGCCCGTTCTCAACCGCTCACAAGGACGGAGCATATGCAATTCAGTTCCCGAACGGCGCAATATTTGCCGGTTGTCACCATAATTCCTGCGGGGGGAACTCCCAGCGGTGGCAGGAACTCAAGACCAGGTTTGATGGACAGAAAAAACCAAAACGCGACTATGATCAATGGAAGAAGGATCAGATCCGCAAAACGGCACAGGCAAAAGCGGAACTGGATGGAGCAGTGCCGTATAACACATCCTCACCAGCTCCTCTAGCACTGACTACCACTGATCCAATTCTCCCCGAAAATGACGATTTGGAAGTTCGGGAGGACGTCATCAGGATACTCCAAGAGGGAGATCCCATCCGGTATATCCTTGACACCTTTGCACAGGCACATGAAGGAGACGAAATCGTCGCAAAATGCCTGCTCATGTCTCTTGCATCCCGGCTCGTAGAGAACTCAAAGGGACTGCATGTCCTCGTCACCGGTGAATCAGGAAAAGGAAAGTCCCATGCATTCGAGACCATGATGGACCTTATCCCCCAGGAATACTGTGTCGGAGGCCGTCTCACTGACAAGGCACTCTTCTACCAGAAGGATCTCCGGAAAGGGTCAGTCATCTGCCTTGATGATGTCTCACTCTCCCAGTCACTGCAGGAGACACTCAAAGGAGTCACCACCTCATTTCGAAAACCGTTCATCTACCGGACCCTTGACAAGGACCGGAATAGCCTGACAAAAGTGATACCCGAACGGTGCCTGTGGTGGATAGCAAAAAAGGAAGGAACCGGGGACGATCAGGTCTGGAATCGGATGCTCACCGTCTGGATCGATGACAGCCAGGCACAGGATGATCTGGTCCTCGCCCGGGAACTTGAGGAAGCAGCACGACCAGGAACCCCTCTCACACTAATCTCACGGGAGATGAGAATCTGCCGGGCTCTCTGGAACCATCTTGCATCGGTATCGGTCAGAATCCCCTTTGCCCGGAGTATCCGGTTCACGAACTCACAAAACCGGAGAAATTCCACCATGCTCCTCGATCTCGTCAGATCAATCGCCCTCATGTATCAGTACCAGCGTGAGCGGGTTGATATCGGCGGCATGATAGAAATTCTGGCAGAGAAACAGGATTTTGACATGGCACGGGAGATTTATCTTCAGCTCAACGGAGCATGTGGTGCTCAGATGACAAAAATGACCAGCACCGAACAGATGCTGGTTGATGCCATCCGTGCCTCAGGGAAAACAGAGTTCACCGTGAAAGAATTACAAAAGCTCATCCGTAGGTCCCGGTCAACGATTTCACGACTGGTTGCCGGAAACCCGCAACTGGATGATCATATCGGGTTGTTAGAAAAATGCCCTCCGCTTTCCTATTATGAACGGTCAGAAAAGATGGAAGACGGCGGATATCAGCGGGGACGAATCTATACCTGGGATTATGAGATGGACGAGTTCTGGTCTGCCGGTGTTTCATGCTGGCTCGATGAAACTGACGAGGGCAATTCTGTTCCTGGTCCGGGTGATGATCCTGATGGTTCTGTGCATGTGTGCAGACCTGTGCAGGCACTGTGCAGAACTGACTGCACCAATTCAGAAGATAATGGAGAGTTCATTTCAGAATTAACGGATGAAATGATAAATTCGGCTTCTGGTGTGCAGACTTCTGAACGTGCAAGTACCGTAACGAACCAAGAGAATAATGCCTTATACATACCAGAAAAATCTGCACACACTCCTCCTAAGTCTATTATTTCTCAGGATGTACAGGAAATAGAGGATATACCTCCCGATTCATCTGTGCATGATCGTCTGCACACCACATGCACAGGCATGCACCGTATGCACAGATCAGATCCCGTTCTTAGTGATGAAGGAAAGCAGGGAAAGAAATTTGATCTTACGGACATTCATCCGGATATGTTCCACCTGGCTGAGAGAATACCAGATCAGATCTGTGACTGTTGTGGCAGGAAAGGAGTGACATACCGGGAGAAGGGAGGAGGAAAGAATCCACCCGGACAGAAAAGACGGCTGATATGTGAGCGGTGTTACAGTACAGCAGTATCACGGGAGGTTATGACATACCGGGCACTTCCCGGAGTTCTGCCGCTCCACTCGATGAAACAGACCGACCGATCCCTGGGACGGTGTCATCTCTGTCATCTGCACCCGGTTACCTGGATCGATGACGAGACAAAGATCGGCCTGTGTGAGCGGTGTTATCATCGTGAACGGTTCAGTAACCGGAATAATGCAGGAGGGACCGTATAATGGGGTTTACCGTCACATCAGTCAAAGAAACACCCCCGGTCAGGTACGAGAAGGTAGGACGGCTCATCCCCGGAGATGGTGATACATTCAGGATGATGCTGGACGGAACCGGGGAGATAGGGGTGATACCGATGGCCGATATTCTTCTTCTGTTTGGTGGGATTGCTCCGGATGGTCTTTCCTTGTCAGAGTCAGGAAACCGGGTTATCGTGACCGGGGCATCGGGTGAGGAGTATGTTGTCCTAACCAGGCAGGTGAGAGGGATGATCCGGGACTGGCCGAAGAAGAAGGCTGCTTTGTTTGTGATGAGAAAGAGGGAATGAATCAATACCAATACTACCTTTCCCATTCAACTCTTACTGGAGATGAGCAGAATTAAGTATTCCCCATGGTTCTTCCAAATATTTTGTAGGGTGAAAATGATACACATGGGGCCCAGCCGATTGATGGGTAATCATCACATTTCATTTCAGAATCTATAAATATCGAATTACTCCATATTATCGTTGTACGGGAGTGTTTTGTCATATGAAATACGGAATATTGTGTTGTGTTATCGCACTTTTCGCCTTCATTCCAATGGGAGTCGGAGCGGCACATGAAGACATGGACTGGAATGGTACCTGGCTTTCAGAGAATTTTGAACTTACAATAATCCAGGCTGAAGACGGTAATTTTACCGGTTCATACCGCCCATACAATCCGATGTCGGGCGATCCGGGAACTATTCAGGGGACCATTGAGTCGGATGGGAAAGTTTTGTCAGGGATCTGGATTGAAACCGGTACGTGCTCATTTATTCTTTCTGATGATGGACATGTGTTTAATGGGAGTTACGAATCAGAAGATGCAATAGGAAAAAAGAACTCAGCTGGATGGAATGGGACACGTCTCATCATTGAAGAAGGTACGGAATCAGATTGGACCGGAGAATGGATCTCTGATGTTGATATTTTACACCTGTCTCAAAACGGCTCTTCTGTGACCGGTACCTATGAGCCAATAATTGAAACGGTCATTGATCTTGTTGAACCTGGTATAATTGAGGGTGTACTTTCAGATGATGGAAAGGTATTCACCGGGACCTGGAAAGAAGAGGGAAGAGTTAGATTTACTCTCTCCGATGATGGTCTCTCCTTTAACGGCACCTATGGATATGGAGACACTGAAATCATTGAGGGTTCAGATCTCTATAACTGGAATGCAACACGGATTCAATAATTCGTTTTTTCTTATTTTTTACGAATAAATTAGGATTGCCAGTTATAAGGCAGAACCTTTCTCAGCCACGAACTACGTGCGTCTCATTTTTTTCTATTGATGGTTTTCTGATGGAAATTCTTTCATTTATGATGTATGGCGAATCGAGGAAACGTATGGGGTAGGTATATTGGATTCCCGGTGTTTGAAGGTTGAAAACCACGGACACTGCACCCCGTTCAGGAATGTGTAATCTTTGGTTATTCTCTACAGAAGAGCCTCGATATCATCAATAAGATCGGATAATTCATCTTCGATACCATATCCAAAATAGGATGCATCTTTCTTTGCAGCGGCAAGTCGCTCTTCAATATTCAAGACCTCAATTATTGCAGGACATGACTTAAGAATTCTAAGCAATTCTTTCATCGCAACACTGAGTGAATCTAATTTTGATTCTTCATGAGCCCAATATTCGGCACATAGTTTCACAAACTGTTCGATAAACTGCAGAGTCAGATCAGCAGTTCCAATGGGGTCTTTGGTCGCTTTCTTATAGCCCTGAATAGCCTTTTTAACCGGAGCAATTCTGGCTTTATTCAGAATTATTCAAATTATCGTAAATGAGACGAAATATGAATTATTCTGATACTTTCATCCCATCCCACAAGAGATAATACCTCATATGACGATAGTCTAATAATATGAACAATACATCAAAATCAGACCCTCCCTCTTCATCCGAAAGTCCTCTCTCTGAAGGTCCCTTGACCTTTGAAAAAGTGTGGCTCATGTTTCAGGAGACTGATAAAAGGTTTAAGGAAACTGCTGAAAGGTTCAAGGAGACTGATGAAAAATTCAAAGAAACTACTGAACGAATGAAAGAGACCGACCGGATACTCTCTGAAAAATTCAAGGAAACAGATAAAAAACTCAATAAATTGGAGCAGTTATTCACCTCCCAATGGGGAAAACTGGTCGAATCACTGGTTGAAGGCGATATCATCACACTCCTGAATCAGCGGGGGATTTACGTCACTGACACATTAAAACGGAGATCTGGTCGTCGCGATGGGCTCGATTATGAGTTTGACATCATTGCGATAAATGGTTCCGAGATCGTGATCGTTGAAGTCAAGACCACTCTTCGCCCAGAAGATGTCCGGAATTTTCTGAAGAAATTACAGCATGCAAAGGAATGGATGCCGGAATATAAGGATAAAACGGTCTATGGTGCGGTTGCGTTCATCTCTGAAGATGCCGGGACTGCTACCATGGCTGAAAAGAAAGGTCTGTTTGTGATTCGTGCGACCGGTGACAGTGCCAGTATCATCAATATGGATAATTTTATCCCGAAAGCCTGGTAAATCGACGGTTTATAATCAATCTGACAAAATAGCATCATTGAAAGGGGGAACGGTTCACTCTCTTGGTACCCCGGTCCGAAAAAATCAACAGACTGAGATCCAAAAGATATATTCTCTTTAAAGAAGGAACAATACCATACTCTACCGGAACACGAACAACCGGTACACCCAAGGCAAACTCCCAGATGAATACCAGAGTCAGTCCCCCGGATTTTGGAATCTTATCATAATCCGGCGACATAAGGGCATCAGAAGAACCAGTAGTGCACACCGATGATCCCGACGACCGATAACAATAAGAGCCACCCGATACCAAAGGACGTGAGCAGATCATGAAGGAACCATTTCAGGTACTCTATGTAGATGATGAAGAGTTCCTTCTTGACCTGGCACGACTCTTTCTTGAGCGTTCGGGTGACATGGTGGTATCAGTCACCACATCCCCTCATGAAGTACTTGATCATATGGAATCCGGCCGGTATGATGCCATCATCTCCGACTATGAGATGCCGGTCATGAACGGGATTGAGCTCCTCAAGGCCGTGAGGGAGCGGGATACAACCTTCCCCTTTATTCTCTTCACCGGTCGGGGTCGTGAGGAGGTTGCCATTGAGGCTCTCAATAACGGGGCGAACTTTTACCTGCAGAAGGGAGGGGATCCAAAGGCACAATTTGCTGAACTTGCTCATAAGGTACGGCAAGCCATTCTCCTCAATCAGACCGGAAAGGAACTGCACCGGTCCCATCAGGAACTCTCACGTGCATCAAACCGATATAAGGCCTTCATTGCCGCTTCAAACACCGGTGCATGGGAGTATCATAGCGATACCGGGTATACCTGGTGCAGCGCTGAATACTTCTCCATGCTGGGGAGGGATATCAACGCGTATGATCATGCCGGGGCGATGAATGTCAAAGAAGTGTGGGAGGACCTTCTCCACCCTGATGACCGTCAAAAGGCTAAGGAAACCTTCCTGGCATATGTGAACCGCCCGGTTGGGATGTATGAGCAGTACTTCAGGATGCTCCATATTGATGGGCATTATGTCTGGATCTGGTCTCGGGGAAGGACGATCCTGGATGATGATGGAACGCCCACCCCAATCACCGTCGGGACGCATATCGACATAACCAGGCAGAAAGAACAGGAGGAACTGCTGCAAAAAAGCCATGATGAGATTCAGGCTGCATATGACGTCATCGCAAAGACCGGAGAAGAGCTCAGAGCAAGTCTTGACAGACTGACCATCCAGGAACAGGCACTCCGGGAGAGCGAAGAGAAGTTTCGAACGCTCTTTGAGAGTGCTGCTGATGGTATTCTCATCCTTGAAGACGGGAAGATCCTTGACTGTAACCATCAGGCAGAGGTCCTCTTCCGTCTTTCAAAGAATGCACTTATCGGACGATCACCTGCAGATTTAACTCCTCCCTTCCAGCAAGATGGGGTCTTGTCCCATGATCTGTGTGCAGAGAAGATTCGTGCGGGAAAAGAGAAGGGACCGATCAGGTTTGAATGTATGCACCTGACATCTGATGGAAGAGAGTTTTTTGCAGAGGTGACGCTCCAGCAGATCAGCATACAAGGACGTGCATATCTCCAGGCTTTCATCAGGGATATCTCTGACCGGAAACGTGCAGAGATGGAACTTATCAGAAAGAACGAAGAACTGGCAACGGCATACGAAGAGATCCTCTCTGCTGAGGCAGAGGCACGGGAGAGCCAGGATGAGCTGATCAGAAAAGACCTGGTTCTGCAGGATACAAAGAACCGTCTTGATGATATCATTGCATTTCTCCCTGATGCAACCTTTGCCATCGATCGTGAAGGGATGGTGATTGCCTGGAACCGGGCGATGGAGGAGATGACCGGGGTTATGGCAGAGGATATGATGGGAAAAGGGAATTATGAGTATTCCCTCCCGTTTTATAATGAACGGCGACCCATGCTCATTGATCTTGCCCTGACCGGGGATGAGACCATCGCAGATCGGTACCCCACTATCTCCAGAAAGGGGTCATTCCTCTATAGTTCAGAGATCTTTCTCCCCCATTTTTACCAGGGACGGGGTGGATATTTCTGGTTCACGTCATGCCCGTTCTTTGATCATGATGGAAACATCACCGGTGCGATAGAGTGTATCAGGGATATTACCGACCGGAAGCGGGTTGAAGAAGCATTGGAGAAGCATCTGGTTGCTCTGACCCGCACGATTCCCGGTGTGGTGTATCAGTTTTATGCACAGCCAAATGGGAAGATGGGACTTGGCTATGTGAGCAAAAGAGCGGAGGACATCCTGGGGGTACACATCGATTTTGATACGTTTTTTGACCGGTTTACGGCCTGCGTGGATGAGCGGGATCGTGAGGCATTCCTCCGGTCAATTGAGGACGCTGTCAGGGAAGAGAAGCCCTGGGAGTTTGAAGGACGGTTTATCAAGCCGTCAGGAGAGGTGATCTGGTTCCAGGGAAGTTCAATCCCGGTCAGAGAGGGAGATTCCCTGACATTTAGTGGCATCATACTCGATGTTACAAGGAGAAAACAGATAGAGTTAGAGTTACTCAAACGGAATGAGGAACGTGAAGAGACTCTCAAACAGTTCGCGACGCTGAGTGAGTCGTTACGTGAGGCCAATAAGAAGCTCGCGCTGCTCTCTAGTATCACCAGGCATGATATTCTAAACCGCGTGAGTGTGCTCATGGGATACCTGGATCTGGCAGCCGATCTGCCGGCGATATCTGATGAACTCATGATATACCTGAAGAAATGTTCGTCGGTGACGTCAGATATCGCCCGCCAGATAGAGTTTACCAGGATCTATCAGGATATCGGAACCCATGATCCTCTCTGGCAGCGTCTTAATGAGATGGTTGGGAATGTCTCCATACCGCAGGATATTTCGCTGGTCTATGTACCAACAACGGTTGAGATCTATGCCGATGCCATGATGGTGAAGGTGCTTGAAAATCTCTTTGAGAATGCGTATCGGCACGGGGGGACGGTGACGACTATCTCGATCTCTACGAGAAAGGATGGTGATCGTCTGGTTATTCTGGTTGAGGATGACGGGGCCGGAATTGCCGATGATGAGAAGGAGAGGATATTTGAGCGGGGATATGGGAAGAACACCGGTCTTGGGCTTTTTCTTGCCAGAGAGATCCTTGCTATTACCGGCATTTCCATCTCTGAGACCGGAGTGCCTGGGAAAGGGGCCAGGTTTGAGATAACGGTACCGGAGGGGAGATGGCGATAATGAGCGAGGGTACAAATGACTCTTTTTCCTTCATCACCTGGGCAATGCCTTGTATGCAGAAAAGATATCTCTAGAAAATCTGTAGAAATACATCTATATCACATCAGAAAAAGGATGCCGAAGGAGCATCAGTATCAGGGAGATCTGGTTCTCTTCCCCCTGGTGTAAAATACGATAGAAAGGATTCTGAAGATATGAAAAGCACTGTCCCATCAGGGTTTGTGTCTACTCTGATTGATCTCTGCATCAAAGAAATGAGGAAGAGTTATGGTATTAACCCCCTCCGATAATCCGCGGTGTACAAAGAAGATTTTAGAATTATTTACACTATTCGCGCGGCTGATAAACTTGGATTGTAAAAGTGCAATGCGGATTCAATACTTTTAAGAATTAAGAAAAAAACCGAAAGATCAATGATAAAAGAGGGAGAATTCTATTTGATAATTTTGAAAACTCCCATAATAGTAGACAATTCTGATCATAAATGGATTTTGCTGAAGAAAATTCTAGGTGTTTTAGAGACACGTAGATGCCGCCAAGAAATTGCAAAATTTGGGATAAAACCAGCAAATCAGGCTTACACGAATTTATCTATCGTATTGCTGTCAATGTTTTTTCAGTAGAAATTTCCTATGCAATAAATGAAATTGAAAAAAGAATAGAATTGCAGCAATTTTTACGAATAGATAATATTCCTACTCCTAATGGTGTTTATCGTTTCATGAGTCAATTTTCTGCAGAGCAATTTATTTCAATGACTCATGGTATTATTGAAACGGAGAAGAATTTTACACAAAGGAGATAGAGTGTTACTCGATCGTGGGTACTATTCTTACAAAAATTATGTATTATCATTGATAGAATACAGTGTAATTCCTTTAATTCTTCCGAAAAAAGGATTCACATTCTCAAAATTAGAGAACTATTTAATTAGCCCCCTAACATGGTTTGAAAACAAAAAAAGTTACCAAAAAGTCATTGAACTCTCCCATATGAAAAAAGAACTAAAGGATGCCCTCGAAAATTCGGATGAACTTGCCGCACAGAGATCAATTATTGAAGATGTTTTTAAATTTGGAAAAGAAGCACTGAATTTAGATAATATTCATCGCTATACTTCCCGCTCTTTAAAAAAGAGTATTGCATTATGTGCACTTTTAATGGGGCTGCTTATTCATTTCGAATTTAACAAAAAGGACAAGTTACAGAGAGCCTCTTCCGGATAAAATTAGGAGGGGGTTAATAATATATAAACTCCCGTTATTTATGCATACATATCTGTATATGTCATATGAACCTGGTTTTTATTCATGATTGTACCTATTTATCTGCCTCTTTTCATTCCTGTTCGAATTTGAGATTTATGAGTATCATGCTCACCTCTCAGGGGAATGCATATTTTCCATAAAAACAATACACTTGTATGACAGTCACGGTATCCCTAAGCGATTCAACATATGAAAAGTTGATTGCATTCCGAGGTTCTTCTGATATGACTGATGACCGGGTTATTGCTGAACTTCTTGAAATTGCCTGTGACATTGATGATGAACCGCTCAGCGAGGAGACTCTTCAAAGGATTGCAGAAGCGAGAGAAGATTTCAGGACTGGAAGATGCAAGACACTGAAAGAAGTGATGGCAGATCTAGGAGATTCATTTGAGTAAGTTCACGTTACTCATCTCGAAAGGAGCAGAACGTGACTTAGCACAGCTTCCGAAATTTGCCCGGAGATCTCTTGAGGTTGCTTTTGCAGAACTTGAACTACTTGAAAATCCTCGGGAGAAACTTGGACCCCTCAAAGGGAGGGCAAAGGGCTTGTATTCATTGAGGACTGGAGAATATCGGGCCATCCTTGAGATTTTTGATAATAAACTGATGCTTCTGGTAATTGAAGCAGGTCATAGGAAAACGATATACCGTAAATACCAAAGTTAAAAGAATGGAGACGCCCAAATATCCACAGAATAATCATGCTCTAAAGAATATTTTTCGAATATTCATATTGGAATGATGAGAATGTCACCTTCACTATTAATTTAAACCCTTTCTCTTTCTTTCAGGTATACATATCTATTTTATTATATGGAATAATTCAATCAACTTCCTTCTCAAGTTAAAAAATCTCTTTCAATAATCTTTTAGGAGTTAAACCTATTATGAAGGGTTGTCGGTTTCAAGTGAAAAATAATGTGCATTTCTGAATCACTCTGTTCATTATGATCCTTTCCGTAGGATTATGTCAGTATTAATACTTTATGGATAATGGGGATATTTCACCTTTTTTCTGTATTGTATGTTTCAGGTGGTGTGAAGAATTCAATGTTGATTCGAATTACACGAGATCATCTCTCTACTTTTGATGGGTTACTAGGATTAACTAAAATAAATACGAAATTCCCGTTTTTAAAAAAACTGGTAGAGGTAAATATTGGTCATTGATTGTTACTATTCGTTGGAACAGATTGACAGTCTCGTAGGTGTGCATGGTTTTTTAACTGTGAGATTCAATCAGTATCCTGACTGAATGACTCTCTTACCTTCATCACCCGGACAATGTCTCGTATGCAGAAAAGATATCTCCAGAAAATCTGCTGAGATACATCTGATATCACACAAGAAAAAGAAATCTCCAAAACCTTCTGCTTATCTGATAGAGGTTACCGCTCAAGGCCACCCTGAATACTGGATGTATCTTTCCTCTCTCCCAGATGCAACCCTTGAAGATATCGACCTTCTCCTGAAGGATATATGGATGGGAGATGACCACATAAGTTCATTTACTATTGAAGGAGAAGAGTATACCTCATATCCTGACAGTTCGGGGATGAAGGTACGCGTGGGGAAGGTCTTCAGACCTGGGATGACCTGTACGTATACCTGTAATTACTCCTCACCAACGGTACTCCATCTTGTTGTTTTGGATAGACAGACAGCATATACCCCGAGTAATAGTTCTATCTGTGTTGTTGCCAGAAATTCTCGGATATCTTATGATTGTGACATCTGTGGATCGAAAGCCGATTTTTTCTGTGATGAGTGTTATCACGAAGGGGGGACTCCTCTCATCTGTAAACATTGCCTCCTTCTTCATGAATGTAGTTATGAGGAG
>Ga0255345_1002267_pt1 | contig 24958 bp, 19 predicted proteins | sample wastewater_treat_6_FD_192415 | JGI IMG/M metagenome (GOLD analysis project Ga0255345, IMG submission 192415) | Wastewater microbial communities from Lulu Island WWTP, Vancouver, Canada - plant20 | ecosystem: Engineered > WWTP > Wastewater > Unclassified | place: Canada: Vancouver, British...
ATAAAAATTTAGAACTATGGAATATTCATTTTGTGGAAATAGCGGACTGAAATTGCCTAAAATTTCGTTAGGATTATGGCATAACTTTGGATATGTCGATGATTTTGAAATGGCCGAAAAGATGGTTCTCTATGCCTTCGAACATGGAATAACCCATTTTGATTTGGCAAATAATTACGGGCCACCTCCCGGATCGGCTGAATCGAATTTCGGTAAAATTCTGAAAAAAAATCTTGCTTCGCACCGTGACGAAATGGTTATATCGTCCAAAGCCGGACATTTGATGTGGCCTGGACCTTATGGCGACGGTTCGTCGCGAAAATATTTGATGGCAAGTATCGACCAGAGTCTTCATCGTACAGGATTGGATTATTTCGATATTTTCTATTCGCATCGTTACGATGGCGAAACTCCTGTCGAAGAAACCATGCAGGCATTGGTCGATATCGTCCGGTCGGGTAAAGCCCTTTATGCGGGCATTTCTAAATATCCTCCGATTGAAGCTCGAAAAGCCTTGACTTATCTGAAAGAGCGTGATGTCCCCTGTCTTATATTTCAGGATAAATACAGCATGCTTAATCGGCAACCCGAAGATGAAATTTTGAATATCGTGAAAGAATTTGGGTGCGGATTTATTGCATTTTCGCCTTTAGCGCAAGGCGTGCTTACTAACAAATATCTGAATGGTATTCCCGAACATTCACGCGCGGCCGATCCTACCGGATTTTTGCAACGTGAACAGGTGACAGAACAATTGATTGACAAAGTAAGGCAATTGAATGAAATTGCTTTACAGAGAGGACAGACAATGGCCGAAATGGCATTGGCATGGGTTTTGAGAGACAATCGGGTAACTTCGTTGATCGTGGGCGCACGTAATGTAGATCAGTTGGGGGATAATTTGAAAGCACTCGATCATCTATCGTTTTCTGAAGAAGAATTACATCGCATCGATACTATTTTGGATGGCGCTACGTTGTAATATAGTGTGCGATATTTAACGCCTGAATAACCTTCCTGCCATTAAATATCGCAACTTTAAACGAGTTGACAAGCAGCGATGAAACATATTTCATTGATATTTACGACGGTTATTTTCTTCTCTTTTTTGTCATCCTGTACGCAGGAAATGCCTGCTCTTACTATTCCGTCTGCGCCGGTAAATTTCAAAATCGATTTAATGACCGATAAAATCGATTATTTTGATTATGCAGTTTTCGATTCGCGGCGAAGAGCCGGCGAATGTGTTGGGTATGCCGGATTATTAATTTTTAGGAATCAGGAAGGACAAATTTTTGCTTATGATTTATGTTGTCCTAAAGAAAGATCGAAAGCAGTGAAAGTCATTCCCAATTCAAGGGGAGAGGCTGTTTGTCCTGTTTGTGGAAGTGTTTATAACATTTGGACAGGATTTGGAAATGTCGTATCTGGTCCTTCAACGCTGCCGTTACAAAAATATAATGTTTCAAACGCAAATCCCGTTTACATTATTCGCCATTGAAATTATTATCCGTTTTCTTTGAAAAACCGATAAACATTTTTACATTTGCAGTCGCAAAAAATGGGTAGCCATTTTTTGCGACTGCAAAAACGGGTGAAGGAGGTAGAACAACCTTGCCAAAAATGCAAACCGAAACAGGGTTCAAGCTTTGTTAATGTCTATCTAATTGGTGAAATATTGTGAGCGAACGATAACGATAAAAATAAAAAGGTGAATGCGGAAGTAGCTCAGTTGGTAGAGCATAACCTTGCCAAGGTTAGGGTCGCGGGTTCGAGTCCCGTCTTCCGCTCAAGGATGCTCGGATGGTGGAATGGTAGACACGCAAGACTTAAAATCTTGTGACCATTACGGTTGTGCGGGTTCAAGTCCCGCTCCGAGTACCATTTAGATGGATAAGAATCTATTAATTTTCGAAAATCTCTTAGAAGGTTGCTGATGATGGCTGTCGTAATCCGGTAGAAATTGTTTGATAAATTTGATAAAGAAGAGGGGAAAGTTCACCAATCTTCGCATTCGAAAACGAATCCCGATGAAGTTTGATACCTGCCACCCTGGATAGCATTAAACATATAAGTCGGATGTCCATTTTTCATCAACAATTGAGGTCTTTCAAATCGGCCGGCTCGTGTAAGGGCCTTTGAAGCGGGAGGTTCACTGATATAAAAAGAAGCTTCTTTCCATGCTATTTGCGGTTTGCCCCAGTGAATGCCGTCAAGCGATTCCATGTACAAACCCACGTTATTAGCAAAATAGCCCATATCACGCAAGAGAATTTTGAAAATTCCGTTCTCATACCACACAAAAGCATCCTCTGCCTGACAGTTGTTCCCCCGACTTGAAAAATCGATAATGGGATTATGTTCGTACTTTTTATAAGGCCCCAAAATATTTTTAGAGATGGCCAATCCATATTTTCTATTTCCACGAACCGACCCTGTTGCATTCTGATATTCAGCATCATTCCATGACTTATAATAAAGCCAATATTCCCCATTCGGATGTACCAATAACGAAGGGTTGGTCGTACAATGATCATCCCAACTACCTTTTGATGAAACATCCAACAATGGTTTGTCAAATCTTTCCCAAGGGCCATATAACGATTTGGAAACAGCTACTCCGATTCTTTTCGTATCCGTCTTCCCATTGCTGTTTCCCATATAGAACAAATAATACTTGTTCTTAATTTTTTGAATATGTGGATTATGACAAGTTGTTGCATCCCAATATCCGGGACGAGGCTTCAAAACGGTTTCAACGTATCGGTAAGGTCCCTCGGGTTTTTCGGCAACGGCATGTGCAATTTCGGATTGATGAATCCATCCTCCCATGCCATACTTAGCTTCCCAACGTGAATAAAACACATGAATTAAATCATCGTCGCCATAAATAGGAGCAATACACCAAACGTAATAGCCTTCTGTCTCGAGAATCCGACCTTTTGGATTCAAGTTTTTACAGAAAAGAGAAATATCTTTTTCGGAATATCCATTTTTGACGATTTTATTTTGTGGGAAAACATAAATTGCCGGACAAATTAAAATGAAAATCATCAGTTTTCGGAACAGAGATCGTTTTTTAATCATTTTAGCTTAATTCTGTTAGTTATTCCCTTTGTAATGTTATAGCCATCAACCCGATAATCACGTCATTCGAAAGAGTCCGCAATTTCATATAATTCAACTCTTTATCAGGATTCAATGGCTCGTCAAGTAATATTCCTGCTCCTCCTTCGATTAAGCGACCATCAACTCCCTGTATATTCAAATCCTTTGTCAGATTGTTCGAAATCAAGCCTGTTTTGAAATGCAAGCGATAAGGCCGCGGATGAGAGAGTTGAAAAGCCATGCCATCTTCGAAATAATCCTGCTCGATTGGACACCAATTGTCCGGATTGATCAAAGTAAGCGTATCAACCGTTCCATCTTGATAATGGAACTCAATGCTGCCGTTTTCGATATGGCTCTGCATATGATTCGTAGTTCCCGCCATTAATAAATATGCATGTGTCGCTTTTCCCTGTAACTTGATTTGAATGCTGTCCGGATAATTATCCCATAACGAAGTAAATGCGATATTCCTGCCGTTTTTTGGGGTACTGAATGGAATATGAAGCGAAGTTATAAGCCGATCATTATGAATAAGTTTTCTCATCCCTATGTCATCAATTTCGGGACTCATCAGTGGATGGCACCAATCCCCTATCCCTTGCCAGGGAATTTGAAGCGTTGTAAAAGGCGATCGGGGGGACAAATATTTATTTTTAAAAATGTCTGTTACATTTGCATTGAAATATTGTTGCATCGCTATTGGTTCACACTTTGCCGAGTCAACGTCAGAAAACTGCATTCTTTTTTCTGATTCAGATTTTTCGATATGTATATTAACGGGTTGCCACCAGCTCATAGTTCCCGAACGAAGTTTTACAAAAAAAGAATGAAATCCGGTTTTTCCGGCCAATGTTCCGGTCAATGTTCTCGAGTTGTCAATCTCTACGTTGTGCAATATCATTTGTGGATCGAAATATTCCACAATTTCGTGTTGTGGACAAATAGTGATTTTATCACTGATTTGATAAGTCTGCACCTGCGGTTTCGGCATATTTAGTTTGTTGCTCCGCCATTTCACAACAATTTTGTGCAAAACATCCTTTGCAATAGAAACTCTCACGTCGATCATAGGTTTGCCGATAGATGTCTCGATAATATTCCATCCAACAGATTTTCCGTCAAGCACAACCGATTCAATCTCATCCGTTAAAGCACCGATTTGCAACGATAAAGAATCGACATTCGAAATATGATTATTTATAGTGTAAGAATCTGTAAAGCCGTCCGCCTCTCTTTCAAATCCAAATGAAATATCCGGTGTTTGAATCGAAGCATGATTCCAGACCTTGGGGAATCCCGGTTTTATCGTCAACTTTCGATTTAGGGCATCAGGATAAATGCCGAAAAGCCCTTGAACAAAGACGCGTGAAGCCACTCCAATAGGATCTGCAAAATCGCGATAACTCTCACCTCGTGCCGCATCATAGAAACTGATTTGGCCAAAATTTCTGGGACTTTCGCCCAAATACATACCATCAAGGATTGAACTTTTCAACAAATGAAATGCCTCTTCATTTCTATTTGTTTGGAAATAAGCCAAAGCAGTGTGCATGACTTCGGCAAAAGCCACATTATTTATGCTCCAAGCATAAGGATGCCAATTGGTGGTTGATAACGTAAAATAATTTTCGTCGGCAAGCCCTGCAGCTTTTACCGGAATGTGCGGAATATCGTTATCGATGTATTGAGTAGCTTGGTATTGCTGAAAAGCATCTCCTATTTCACTATCAATTGCATGATAAATAGTCCACAATGCAGCATCTTCATGAAGTCGTTTTAAACCCATCAAATCTTTATATTCTGCCCAATGGCCTTTTGATGGTATCCACAATACACTGTTGATGGCGTTGTATATTTTTTCGGCTTCTTTTAGGTAAGGGTCAGGGTTTTCACCAATTTTTAGTGCAATGGATGCAGCTATTTTATTTGCCCGATAATTATAAGCAGACGAATGTGTTACGGCTCCACTATTGTAATAAAGGGCATCGCTTGCCCAAATGCAGGCATACGCGTCATAAAGTCCGTCATCATCCGGATCATAATTTAATTTTTCCCATGTCAAATGGCGAACAAGAACGGGCCACATTTTTTTTGCATAATTAAGATCGCCTGTCCAACAAAAATGCCAGAGAAGTTCGTCGATATAGCATAAATTCATATCGTAATGATGCATCTCGTTGTTACGATAAGGATTTCTGCAAATATAACCATTGCTGTACATAGGCGTTCCCCATATCTTGGCAGCACGAGCCAAATTTAGAGTAGAATCCTGCGCGGGATGAGGAATCGTCGGCGGCACATTGGTTACCTGACTTGCTGCATAAGCATCGAAATGCGAAACGGCTCTGTCATGCCATCCCAAAAAATCTCCGGCATAAGCTCCTCTCCATCCCGTTAAAGGCATTCTCCATCCTACCGCACCATGCAGCCACACTTGGCCGTCCCATATTGCATCGGCAGCCATGGATAACGCTCCGCCAATAGTATTGAAATATGGGTCGGGAGTAGATATCGAAATTTGTGAAGATATTTTTGCCCTTTGCTCTTCGTTTTTATCGAAAATCTCTTTCAAATTAGTTTGCTGTGTCAGCATTTTTCTGCCTATATACAGATATTGTTCTTTTTTCGGGATAAAAGACGCATGCAGAGCAGGCCTATCATCGAGTTGCAGCTTTGATTGTACCGGAAAAATGCCGGACAGTTTTTCTTCGTTATTTTGTCCAAAAGAAAGTACAAAAGTATTCTGCCTCAATTCATACTGATTGCCAATACAATATTCTTTCTTCAGCTCGAAACAATCAGGTGGATCGACACCCAAATCACCATCACGTGAAAAACGTGTATTGGAGGCACCTCCAAATATCGCATTCAAAGTATGATTACTCGGAATATTTTCTGTGGTGATTTTCCAAATAGCTCCATCATCGTCGAACAAAGCCATTGCCTCGATTTTGATCGTGCCATTTCGGAAAAACGGATCTGAAATCGTATATATTCGTTTACCCGGGCGATATCGACATTCTATCGTTTTTGCATTATTCAACGGCAAATCTTCAACTCCATTGCTTACCGATAAGGACAGGTTGCCACCCATTCGGGGCAGATAAAATGCAAATTCGGGAACGTCACTGGTTTCCAATCTAAATCCCGTATGAGAACCGTATAAAGCTCGATTGAATTTATTTTTTCCGTTCACAATTACAAAATCCTCTCCGTCGGGAACATATCTCAACGACCTTTCGCGCAGATGCTTCCCTTCGTTCAACGATTTAACGGTTTGACCTCCAATTGATGTGTTGATCAATAAAGAAAAGGATAAAATTATTATTGCTATATACCAATATTTCATAATTCTCCGGTTTTTATGGCATTTTTTTCAATCCTTCCCATTTTACATTCCACCGACCATCTTTCGGAAAACCGGGATTATCGACGGTGCAACCATCCCATCCCGCACACATCAAAGCAATCGCTGTCAACAATCCGCCATTGCCCGGGAGATAAATCCGCAAACGAGCATCCTGATAATTGTGTCCATTAACCAAATAAGTATTCGTCCTTTTGTCCATCAACAGAGCACTAACAGCTTTCTCAGGCTCACCAAGTCGGGTAGCGTTCATGGCTGTCATAGGATAATCCCAACCCCAGGTTTTATCCCAGTTCCAGTTGTCCCAAACCCAATGCAGGGTATTCCGCATGTAGGTTTCGTTGATGAGCCGGTTGGACGGCAAAATACCCAACGCGCCCAATACCGCCATGTGATCGGACGTAAAACGGATATCTTCATAGGTTTGGGGTGCCGATTCCGCCGCCAAATACAAATGATCATCGTTATACGCCAACGGCGAAAGTTTGTTTATCAAATCATCCCATTCCTTCAGTCTCTCTTCGTTCATGCGCTCTCTCCACGATTGCGCTATCTGCATGGCAAAATGCCAATAAGATAATTCGAATGGCGAATTGACGGTTTCGTCAGCTTTCAAGGTTTCCTGAGCCGGAATGTATCCCTTTAGGATAAATCGATTTTTATCTTTGTCAAACATGGCAAAAGAATACATGAATGCAGCCGTTTCTTGAACCAGTGTATAATACTTTTTAATGATTTCGGAATTGTGTTTCGATCTGTAAAGGAGTTCCGCCAAATAAATAATATGAGGCTGTTGCCATATCAGGAAACTTCCGACACTCGAAGGAGCTTCTGTTCCGCTCGGATCAGTCATCTTCATCCAACGCACACCATCGAACCCTTGTCTTTCGGCAATTTGTTTGGCAACAGGTTCAACTGTTCGGTACCATTCCAATGTCCGCTCAAGCATCTCGGGTCGATTCCACAGAGCGAATTGAGCTTGATGCCACCAGATCATTTCCAGATGAAATTTGCCGTACCACGAATTGTAGGTCAGCCCCGTCTCTTGAGGAGGTGTGGAAGCCGAGCACTGAATGGCCGTGAGGTATTGACTGAGCACCACGCGCCGCTCCAACTCCTTGGCGCGCGGATCGGTACATTGCGAAAAATCGACCGCGGCTCCGTTTTCCCATAAACGATGCCAATAATCGGCTGCAGCAGCAATGGATTGTTCGGTTGTTGAATTTTCTTCCTCGGGATAGGTGGGCAAAAAACAGCACGTGAAGTTGAGTTGGTCTGCCGCGGATTGAAGCACGAAATAATTGGTGCTTTTCTCTTTTAATTCCGCTTCATTTTCCCATTGAAGTTGTACGAAATAGACGGTGCTATCCAGTTCACGTTTTAGAACGGCCGAATTTTCGGTTGTGCGCACTACAGTAGTCGAATGTTTATCGTCGGCATTCCAGTTGCAGGCATCGTCCGAATGTCCTTCCGTAGGGTAGGGGAAACGAAAGTTGACGGCGGGTTTCATGCCCTTTGCCTTTATCTGTATGGCAATCTCGTCTCTATTCGGATGGCAGGCGGTTTTTACTTCATAGGAAAAGTTGTTTATGTTGAAATTGCTGGTGATGATTCCTTGCCACATATTCAGCATTTGACGGATATTTTTTACATCTTCAGGTTTTGCTTCCGGAAGTTCGAGTCCCACGATGCCCAGATGAAGTCGGTGCGGGTTGATGCGAAACCAGTTGGCAGCCTCATGTTGACGACCCGGTTCGTCGAATTGTACCGAATAGAGCTCTTTCCTTCCCCTGCCGAAATCGTATTCTTTTAAGGTTTCTTCAAAGCGGAAGTTTTTATCGTTTGCAAAACTGTGCCATCCCCACTGACTTTGTGTCCCCAACGGAACTCCTTTTTTGTATTTGTCGGGGAAAGTTTGCAGTCCGGTGATATCGACCGTATAGGCGAATCCGCCATTGCCAACCGATAATGAGGACAGGGAATCCACTGAATCGATGATCGGATTGTTGCGCATGACAAGAGCCTTGCGGTCGATCTTACTATTGGGCGACATACAGCATGAACAAAGTAATAAAACCAAATAAAATAAATTTATTTTTTTCATAAAAATTTGTCTGTTTAATTCTATAAATGACTGAATAATAGTTTATTCTAAATCGAATTTTTTATTTTTCAAAAACCCACCTCCCTTTAAAATAGCGAAAATTGCAGGTTTGCAGGGCTTCTATTTCCGTTCTTTTTTCGTTTTGCGTGTGCCAGCTTACCTTCAGTGACTACCCAATTTAAATCCAAATGACTAATCACGTGTATCAGTATTAATGTTTCAATGGTAGAAAACGCTTTTTTACTTTCAGACATAACCCATATGACGTTTATCAGCAAATATGTTATCAGTGAACACCAAATCTCTGCTTTTATACCATTTTCCGTCCCGAGGTAGAAAAAACGCAGTTGAAAATTCTGTTTCAGCTTCTTAAATGTTAGTTCTATCGTCCAACGATATTTGAATATCAAAGCTGCTTCTTCCACCGTTATTTCCCAGTCGTTGGTGATGAACCTGTAGGTTCTTCCCCGTGCATTCTTATAATGCACCAAACGCAAACAAAGTATCTTTACCACTTTGCCTTCTTTGTAATTCGAGTGTATGAGCTCTATATACACCGAATTCTTCCTTTGAACGTGTCTTTTCATACAAAACTTCCTATACCTATATTTTCACATTGCCTTTGAGACGACAAACAAAATTTACTACCTCTTCACTTCATTGGGCAAATTGACGGTAAAACTGTATGCCTTGTCAAAAACCAACCAATATGCTGCCTTTAACCGCATCGCATGCAAATACTACAAAAACTTTTTGTCATGCATGTTTGTTTTGCTCATATTAGCAAAAACATTGGCGTCGGCTGTACGTTGGTTATCATGGACACTTTCAATCCTCTCTTTTTCTTTCCGTTTCTTTTGAGATTGCGACCTACATCCTTCATTATCCTCCGAGAAAAGTGTTATGATAGTAGAATCAAATGCGTAAAACTTCTCAAAACTGACTTTCTCTTTTCGGCTGACCGACAAAAAATTTTGTCGGTCAGTAATACTTTTTAATACCCTTCGTTTTGAGTCATCACATCAGGATTTTGTGTAATGACACTCAAAGGTATTGGGAAAAGTGGCTGGATATGACTGATAGCTTTACTGCAAGAAGCTAAAACAGTTGGTGCGCGTCCCGTTCGTTTCAAGTCAAAATAGCGATGAAATTCTAATGCAAGTTCAACCTGCCTTTCATGCTCTATGGCTAGTTCAAGGATTGGATACCTATCTAAGGGATAACCAGTGGATCCCCACAACGGTAATCCTACTCGTTGACGCACTTCATTCAAGTATTTAGGATCACCCGTAACTTCAGACAACATCAAAAGTATATCAGCATAACGTAATACGATAAAGTTATTATCGCACAATTCTACTTCATTTACACGTGGTGCATCTAAATCAACCCACTTAATCGGAAAACGTGTAGGATTAAAAACACCAGCCGCAGTGATCCAACCATCACCAATAGAAATATCTCTACGTGGATCCATTGGTTCATACGCATTCCATAGGTCGTCCGTAACCTGATTATCTCCTCCTCCCCCAGCATGCAGTTCTAAGCCTTTGTATCTTCCACTAGCAAAATACCCTCCATGATTTTCAAAAGGAGCAAAACTTCGCCAATAAGTGCTATACGGATTATTAGGACCACCTTTATACTGAATTTCAAAAATTGATTCCGGACCGTTTTTCTTATCTAAGTCCCACAAATCTTCATAAAAAGGAACTAACGAAATACCAGGCTTATTATAAATATTCATAAGAGCATTCTGAGCCAGAATTACATCTCCCTCATCCTGGCGTGTTAAGTAAGTTTTAGCCAATATTCCATAAGCCGCTTCCGAACATATTCTACCTGTTTCAGACACATTAAGCTTAGAAGGTAAGTTTTCAGCTGCAAATTCAAGATCTTCAATGATTTGTTTATATACTTGAGCTACTGGCGTACGCCCCATGGCATAACTCTCTGCCACGCTCATAGGCTTTAACACCAAGGGTACATCCCCCCACATCTGAACCATCAACAAATAATATAACCCTCTAATAAATCTTGCTTCTCCCTGGAATACACTTTTGCGATCAAAATCAACTAATTCAATTTTTTCCAGGAAATTATTTACCCTGAAAAGAGAGGTGTAAAAGTTATTCCAAAAATCCAAAAATAAGTGTCGATGAGGTACTACAGATTATCTGATGACGAATGAATTGATTAAGAATTATATTAATAAAAAAGTCAAACTGTTTTTTATTTTTATTCCAGTTAATAAGGGGTAGGTACACTTCCAGTAAACACCCGTGCTCTCCATTGCCACGTGAGTAATCTTGTTTTCGACTAACCAGTCTTTCAATTCTGTCAAAGATCTCGTGAACGTTCCAAATTCTCGGGTGGTACGTTCTAACCCTTCGCCATCTATGGTAGCTACTACCGTTTCCTTGTGTACGTCAAGCCCACACCCGCGGCTGACTACGTGTTCAAATCTTACTGTTTCCATTGTGGACTAAAGTTTAATGGTTCGTTATAAATCACCTTGATGGTGGGGACAAAACTAATTAAAATCAGTCAATATGGAATCAGCGAACCTACTAAATTTTCATTCGCTTGGGTGTAAAAGCAAACATGGAGGTTTCATTTGTTGTAAAGCTGTATTTAAATTTCAGATAGACATTTTTTTGTTAATTGGTATTTTGTCTATATAGTTTTTACTGTTATCGAAATAATTGATTCTTACCCTACCTCCTTGTTTTCTATGATCAACTTTAAATAGCTCTTCATTACTCACGAAAAACAGATATTTTCCATCATCCCCTCCATAGTGCCATCATCGTGAAGCAATTCCAGACCAATGATCCCAAGATGTAATCTATGTGGATTGGAACGAAAATAGTTGACCGCACCTAGTTTTCTATTGAACTGGGTAGAATCAGTTGAATATGTTCCTACACCACTCGGTTAAACCGAATACAAACCATGTCCGTTATGACCGAAGTCATAACTTTCTAACGTTTCTTCAAATTGATACCCTTCTTTGTTTGGGAAACTGTGCCATCCCCAATGAGATTGTGTGCCCAGAGGGGAACTCCCTCCGAGTAGATCTCGGGAAAAGTCTGAAGTTCCGTTGCATCTACTGTGAATGCAAAATGACTATTGCCAATTGACAATGATGATAGGGGACTAAATCTCTGTACTACCGGCATATTACGAGCAACCAGTGCTTTCCGGTCGATTCTGTCCTCCTTAGTTGTACCTGCTGCGCAAATCAACAATAGAAATAAACATAAGAAAAATAATCTGCTAAACTTCATAAGATACTGTTGTTACAGAAGGATCACTTGTAAAGTGTGTATATTCTGATCCCATTTTATTAATTGCATAGCTTAGCTTTCAATCCGCTTCCGGTTGTAAAGAAAGAGAGGTTGGCGGCACAGGCAGTTTCAACCAGCGCCATTGGTCTGTAATTTTTGCCAGTTCATCCGGGATCTCACCCTTCTTATCAGCCTGAATCACACCTGCCCATTTACCCTTCTGATCTTTCCATAAAGCAACATCTATTGGATTATCAAGTGCGATGACCAGGCCGCCGCCTTCGAAATATCTCAGATCACTTGCTGCAAGAGCATCCAATTTACCTGCTTTATCGAAGCGAATACCCACAACGCCAATGGCATCAACAGATACGTGGTGATTGTTGATCAGGGTATCTTTACGTATGGGATCACCACTTACCCGATTGGTTCCGGCAATAAAGAGGTGTGTGCCATCGATCAATTTTGACACCCCGCTATTCGGTGGAAAGAAGGAAGTGTGATGATAGCCCCGGAGTTTGTAATAACTGGTGTCGAGCACTGCTGTAGCAGGTGTTTGAGTTATGATTTTCCGTTCCTCTAACTGATCAACAATCTTTTGGAATGCTGTTGAAACATCAGACACCAGCTCCATCTCTTTGGGCAGCAAATGTTCTTCATTTACCTTGTTTCCATTAAAAAAACGTGTCCAATCACCGATTCTGAATAGGGATGTGGATCCCTTTGCTGCCTTCTTAAAAAAGAGTGAGGTGGATTCTTTTTCATACTCTGGTTGAAATAAAACGGCAGCGGAATATTTCTGTGGTCCGTAAACAATGTTACCGTTGTCATCGGTCCTGAGACTGCCGTTTTCTATTTCACTGCTAGGAATCAGATCGGCAGGGTATCCGGCATGCCACAAGCTGTCGACCAGTGACATACCAACATCGTCAAATCCGTCACCAGCCCAGTTCATGGCCGAAGCATGTCCAAATATCACGGCAACGGGACAATCTAGCGGACTGTTACTGATATAGTTTAGCAGACGGATGCGGGTTTCAGCACGCATGATATCGCGGTCAAACAAGGATTGAAAGCCGAGGTAATTGATCCTTCCCCCGCCCAGAGCCGAACCCCAAACCTGATCATGCAAGCGGGCAGTATAATACATGTTATACCATACAGGACTATTCCACTTTTTACTGAGTGATGTCCGCACACCAATAGGAACTGTTTCATCTGTTTGTGCCCAGTCGCGTTTTGAAGCCCACCAGTCGAGTCCATTTTTACGAAATTCTTGTTGATCGGGATAAGGCCACCAGGTGGAATGTACTGTTACCGCTGCATCATCTCCGAAAACCGATTTTACCGCCTTGTAAAAGTGACACTCCAGTTCGCTGTTTCGCTGAAATGACATTTCACGGAAATAGTTGATTGCCGTTTCACGTTCAGTTGTCTTCCCTTTCATGGGGAAAGCCATCAACAGGCAATCGGATAGTAGTTCCCTGCCTCCGGTTATTTCAGAATAGGCTTTTGCCCTGTGGGGAGAGTACCAGAAATCACTGTACCCCTCGCTGTAGAACCTTGGATAGTATGGAGGGAACCCCCATTCATCTTTACAGGCACCCGACAAAGGCAGATCCGCATACTTGTCCAGTATCTCACGCTGAAATTGCATTAGGTGTGGAGCAAATACATCGGGATAAAAGAGGGAAAAAGAGGCCATCGCACAGGCATGGGTAGCCCCCTCTACTGCTGCCGGAATAGTGATCATGAGTGAATCGACAGTTGAGCCGGTTACACAAGTCTGTTGTGTAATATCTATAATTGATGTCGGATCAATACCATCAGGAGTTTTCATATAAGCATAAACCCGAAGCAGTGAACTCTCCAGCGGGTTGTATTTTGGTATCTGACCTCCTGAATAATGGTCATTTAGGTCTTTTATGGCTGATATTGTTATTTTTCTCTTGTCGCCAGTCAGGGCAATCTCCTTCAGACGCAACATCTCTTGCTGCTCACCGGGATATTTTTTCATAAAGGCACGACGGGCTGAACGTACATCCAGATCAGGCACCAGTCCGACTCCTTTTTTTACAGCATAGTTGGCTGCAAGCTTCACCTGTCGGTACACCTCCTCATCCATTACCTCTTTTTCCGGGAATCGCAAGAAGGGGACAAGAAGGTTAAAGGGTGAGTTCATGGCTGCCATGTCAATGGCTTTTTTAAAGCCATCAGGTTTAAGGTCGCCGTCTCCCCAAACCCAAACGCCTATCACGGGCATCACCTTGTCAGACATCTGGTTGGTTATGCTGTCACCCTCAATTGCAGACTTTATGGATCGATATTTAATTTGTGCACCGAGCATACAAGAGAAGAAACATATCATACCGGTAAGCAGATATCGTTTTATTTGTTTATTATTTGTTCGCATTATGACTCAGAATTAATTTGGTTATTGAAAGCATTTGATATCACCGGCAACATTTATCCGGTATCTGTCACAGGGCAAATACCGGATGGTTCAGTTAATTACTAGTAGCCGGGATTCTGGGTAAGGGAACCCAGACTTCGGTCAATTTCTTCCCGTGGGATGGGCAGCAGGTAAAGTCGATCGTTCCAGGTACGGGTTATCAGGTTTTTCGTTGTATAGCTCTTGACACCTGATGGACTTTTGGTAATGGCGATCCCGATGATGTTTTTCGTTTCTGTTTCGTTTGCTATTTTCCATCGGCGAACATCGAAATAACGGTGGCCCTCAAAAACCAGTTCAATCTGTCGTTCATGTCTGATTCTTTTTAACAGAGCCTCACCACTTTCGGTCACGGGCGGCATCCTGACGTCGCTTCTGTTGCGTACCTGGTTGATATAGGTGCGGGCAACCTCTTCATGTCCCAGCATGAATTCAGCTTCTGCATAGTTTAACAGGATTTCAGCGTAGCGAAAATAAATATAAGGCGTAACAGGATATACAGTGCCACCAATTGGGGGGATCTCTTCTGGTACAAACTTCTTGAGGTAATATCCAGATAAGGAGGCGTTCCAGGATTCTATGGGTCCCTCTCTAGAGTCCAGGCCTCCGGAGAATGTCTCAGTTGGTCTACCCATCCATATTGCACCATCGTATAAGATTGAAGCATAAAACCGGGGATCTCGGTTGTCATAGGGATTGGCTGGGTCAAAGCCTGAAAGAGGATTGACCGATCCATCAGCCAGATAGGGCATCTGACCGTTCGACATCTCATATGCATTTACCAGGTTCTGGGTTGGTGAGTCTGATCCCCAACCGTGATCGCCATTACGCCCTACCTGGCGACTCAGGTCTAGTGCGCTGGCCTGGGTGTGATATTTGGCAAAGATTACCTCATCGTTATGCGCAAGAAATGTCTGCTGATAGCTGTCGTTGAGTGAATAGCGTCGTGTGTCGATCAACTCCTTGGCCGCATCAGATGCTTTTTGCCATTTTGACAAATCGTTTGTGGGATTATTCTGAGCACTGGCGGCATAGAGTAATACCCTTGATTTGAGCGCCCTGGCTGCATCTGCTGACGCTTTCCCAAGATTTGCACCAGTCTGCTTATCGGGTAGAAGAGCGATGGCTTCATCCAGTTGGGCAATGATAAAGGTGACACATTGCTCATAGCTGTTCCGTTCAACCGAGTATTCATCGTTTAGTTCAAACACGTAGTCAATGATTGGAACGCCACCATACCGCCAGATGAGTTGGGCATATATGAAAGCCCTCATAAACTTCATCTCACCGATCATCTCATTTTTTATATCTTCTCCAATCGGAGCATCTTCAATTTTATCAAAAAAAATATTCACATCGCGGAGCAAGAAATAAGCTTTCTTCCAGTTATTCAGATAATCGTGAATAGTGTTTATATTGTCGGCGGTAAGGTCTCCGCGGACAATGATGTTGTAATATACAGAACCTTTAATGCTGTGCAACTCATCGGTGGCATGACCAATTTGGGTGGTACGGAACAGGCCTTGCGGATAAGCGGATGTATAACAGCCATTCATATAGAGACGAATCAATGTGGCATCGTTCCAAACGGCCGTTTCGGAAATCTTGTCTGTAGGCAGAATATCTAACACATCGTTACAAGCATGCAACGTAAGGATGAAAAGGAATACTATAATAACTATTTTTGTCTTCATATCAACTCAGGTTAAAAAGTTAAATTTATACCAATGTTAAAGGTCCGTTGTTGTTCATAGAACCAGAAATCAACTGTCTCGGGATCGAACCCCATATTTTTCATATGGTCATAAAGAATCGCCAGGTTGTTGCCGCTTACATATGCACGCAGGCTGCTTAAACCAATATTCTTACAGATTGCTGATGGAATTGAATATCCAATCTCGAGGTTCTTCAGTCGTAAGAAACCTGCATCCATAAGCCAATGAGTACTTGGAAGGGTGTTGTTGTTGAAGTTTTCAACCGATCCTCTTGGCTGTGAAGCATCGGTGTTTTCGGGTGACCAGCGATCTTGTGCTCTCCAGGATAAAAAATTCCCCAGATTGTAGCTCATCACGGCAAAATAGGGTTGAGGGTCATCAACTCCCTGTCCTGAAAAATATGTCTTAGCATTTTCCTGACCCTGAAACATGATTGACAAGTCGACATTTTTATATTTCAATGAGGCATTGATGCTGTACACTATTTCAGGGGTCGCAGTCTCATTGATCCGGATCATGTCCCTTGAATTTAGTTCCCCGTCTTTGTTGACATCCTCGTAGATAATGTCACCGGGTCTGGCGCCCGGCATATGAGGTGTGTTGTCAATTTCTGACTGTGATCTAAAGATGCCGATAGCCTTATAGAGCAGCTGCGCGCCAATAGGTCTGCCGGTAGCCATCTGATATTCCTCGGCAGCAGGGGCTTCATCGGCGAATATAACCTTGTTGCGGGTCCACGACAGATTGCCGCTAATCAGATATCTGAAATCACTATTTAACCGTCTATTGTGTGAAAGCTGAAGTTCAAAACCTCTGTTTTCAACAATACCGATGTTTTCGTCAGGTAGCGTAAGTCCGGTATAATCAGGAGTAATAGCTGTCCGCTTGGTAAGGATATTGGAACGCCTTGTTTTGAAAAGGTCAAATTCCATTGCCATGGCTCCTTTCCAGAGGGATAATTCCATACCCACGTTTGTTGATTTGGCAACCTCCCAAGTGATGTTCGGATTGGGCACACCACTTTGGATCAAACCAATCACGTCGTTGTTTCCGATCACATAATTGTTGCCATATTCATAGCTTGCCAGATACTGAAATGGGGGGACGGCATCATTACCCATTTCACCGTATGATCCGCGTATCTTCAAATTGTCAAGAGAGGTGAACCTTTCCATGAAGGCTTCTTCAGAAATACGCCATCCCAGTGATACTCCCGGAAAAAAACCCCATCGTTTATTTTCCGGAAAGTTAGGGGATCCGTCATAGCGGAATATAAATTGGGCAAGATATTTCCCCGCATAATCATAGGTTACCCTGCCAAAATAATTCTGTCTGGCGGTTTTGGAAGAAGAACCTTCATTTGACTGTTTATTCTTATCGCTGCTGCCTGCTATCAGTTCCGGTATAGCAGTAGATGGGAAATCGGTTCGCGCAGCCTCAAGATAATTGTCGTTATATTCCATCTGTTCGTATCCCAGCATCACATCGATGTTGTGGTCGAATAGTTTCTTGTTGTAGTTAGCCAAGGCATTGAATGTCAGGCGGGTGCTCTGGTCGAAATGTTCATTAAGTTGAGCAAGGTCGGGACCATCACCGGCACGCCCTTCGGTGTATGTGTCAGTTGCCTCGTCGTAATAATATACATAGGAAGGGCCGATAAAGTATTTGATGAAATTATTGCCTGTATCATAGGCTGCACTTCCGGAAAAAGAAAGACCTTCTACCCATGGAATATCAATGTTAAAATGCAACTTCGTTTCCAACGCTTTGTGAATGTCATCTTGCCAACCTGCTTTATCACTAACCCAGTTGATCAGACTCTGGCTGCTCCTGTTAGGTCTGGGATACTTTGTCCCCGGCCAGAAAAGGGTCCAATTGGGCTGATAAAGAAATATGTGGCTGTAAATACCACGGGTGTCGGGATTGCCCGGATAGTGCTTATCATCCAGTCTTCCGGAGAGATCCAATCCAAACTGTATGTACTGCGATGTTTTAACATTGATATTTGAGCGGAAATTGTAACGATCAACCTTGGTTGATCCGTAATTGAAATGGCCCTCCTGGCCAATTTTACCGATGGATATATAGTAATCCAACACCTCACTACCGCCGGATACCGCCAGGTTAGCCTGATTTTGAGGGGTTAGATTCCTGATCATGACATCATACCAGTTGGTGGTTGTGAAAAAGGGTTCTTTCCCGATCTTGAATTTTTCCAATTCTGAATCGGAATATTTTGCTGTTCGCCCTTCTCCAATTTCTATTTCATTGTAGACCTTTGCAAAGGTATAGGAGTCAGCCATCTTGGGACTACGCGTTGGCTGGGCAAAACCCTGATTAAAAGTGAAGTCAAACTTGGGGGCTCCTTTTGTGCCACGCTTGGTAGTCACCAGAATAACCCCGTTTGCGGCACGCGCACCGTAAATGGCTGCTGAGGCATCTTTCAATACAGATATGCTTTCAATATCGTTCGAATTGATTAAACTCAGATCCTCTCTTTCTATCCCGTCAATAAGGATCAGAGGGTTAGTAGTTCCGGTAGTGCTTTTCCCTCGAATGAAAATATCAGGGGTGTCCTTTCCCGGTTCTCCTGTGCGGTTGTTAATGATCACCCCCGGAAGGTGCCCAATCATGGCATTCATCACGTTTGGGGTTTGACTTTTCACCAGTTCCTCTCCTTTTGTTGAGACAACTGAGCCGGTTACCGTTATTTTGGATTGTGTGCCATAACCCACAACAACCACTTCTTCCAATGCCTGTGTATCTTCAACCAATGTTATGTTAAATGACGTTTTTCCTGCAGTATTAATTTCCTGCTCAACATAGCCAATATACGACACGCGAATTGTCGCATTATCAGCAACTTTTAACGAAAAATTCCCATCGATATCCGTTACTGTTCCGTTGGTTGTGCCGACTTCAATAATGTTGGCTCCGATAATCGGCTCGCCATTGGCATCCACAACTTTTCCCGTTATCGTTTTGCCCTGTTGCTGTGCCGATCGAATCATTTCGGCTATGGCCGTAGCATTTCGGTTAGCTTTTTTCATCAGCACGATGTAGTTGTTCTCAAAATCGTAACCGATATCCGTTCCTTCGAAGGCTTCATGGAGATACGAGGATACTTTGTCCGATTTGCGTTGAACATCCACCATTTGGTTGGCATCAACTTCACGATTGCTGTAAACCACCAAATAGTCGGTTTGTTTTTCAATTTCATTGATGAGTTGACCTACGGTCATCGAATTCGTTTTCAATTCGATAACCGCGTCCTGGGCTTTTGTATTCAGAGCCAGCAACTGAAACGAGAAAATAAAAAGAAAAATAAAAGAGATTTTCATGATTCTTATTATGCCGGTGATGGCCTCATTTTTTATTAAATAAGGTATTCTTTGAAATTTAAATTTCATATCTTTGTAAAGTTAAAAGTGAATACTAAAAAATTGATTGAAGTGTTTGCTTTTTCGGGGCGATGAGTGTAGCCGCACTTGTCGCCTTTGCTGTTTTCATGATTGTTTTTTTCTCATAGGCATGTTATTTTTTAATGGGTTAATATATTTATTTGCTTAATGTTAGGATATGATTTTCCGGATCTTTTTTTATATTGAAACGATGTATTTTTCGGATGATGTGTAAAATCTCGTCAATACCGTCGCTCTGACGGAATTTACCGGTATATCTTACGTTAAATATTTCAGGATCTTCCACTTTGATGGTAACGTCGTAATAGAGTTGCAATTTTTGAATAATTTCGAGCAAGCTTTCGTTGTCGAAACTGTAAATGCCGTCTTTCCACAGAAAATAATTCGGATTAACAATCTCTGACACCGAAATATTTCCTCCATCTATTGTGGCTTCGTCACCGGGTCTCAACACGAGCGTTCCCTTGTTACCCCGATCGATCTCTACCGAACCTTCAAGAAGTGAAATCTTCGAGCGATCGGCATTTGGATAATCTCTTACATTGAATTGAGTCCCCAGCACTTTCAATTGGATGTTTTGTGTCGAAACCAGGAAAGGTTTTCGAGGGTTTTTAGTAACATCAAAGTACGCCTCCCCCGTTAGGGTTACCTGACGTTCTTTACCTGCAAAACGAGAAGGATATCTCAAGGTAGATTTGGCATTGAGCCATACTGTCGTACCATCCTGCAGCGTGATTTGTGCTCTTTGCCCGGCAGGCACATATAGGGTGTTGAAGGCTGAATTCCGGGTAGAGTTTTCTGCAAAATAGAGCGTAGCGAAAACGGTAGAAACAATCAGTGCAAGTGCAACAGCTGCAATTTTCCCGATTTTTATAAGGAATAATTTTCGCTGTTTGGCTTGCAAACGGCGGGTAAATATCCGGAAACTTTCTTTTGCCGTTTCGTCATCTCCGGGGTGTGACGAAAGCTGTGTCAACGCAAAAAGATTTTGCATTTCTACAAACTCGTTCTTCAATGATTCGTCCCCTCCGATCAGTTTCAACAATTGCAAACGTTCCGATTCATCAAGTTCGCCGAGAAAATATTTCAGTATTCGGTCGTCCATTTTTGTCCTTTATATAGTTATAACGAATGACCATCGAAAAACCACCAAAGAATTTTAAAAAAATTGATTTAAATCAATAGAAAAAACAATATGGGGAGATAATCCTTCAGGATTTCCTTGAGCTTCCGGTAGGCAATAGACATCTGGTTTTCAACGGTATTGAGAGAAATATTCAATTCTTCGGCAATTATTTTCTGTTTTTTCCCTTCTATTTTATTCATGACGAATATCTGACGGCACCTTTCGGGAAGCGATTGAATGGCATTATCGATAATTGTTTCGATATTGGTGTCCGATATAATTTGTTCGTCAAGAGCCTCTAACGACTGCAACTTCAGTTGCATGGCCAACTCAAATTCTTCCTGCATGGCATGAGTTGCATTCAGCACCACTATTCGATGTCGATGGAAGTCGATGCATCGGTTTTTAATATTTGTGAACAGATAAGCCGTTAAATTGATTTGACTCGAAAGAAATTCTCTTTTTGTCCATAGATCCATAAAGGCATCCTGGACAATATTCTCTGCATCTTCCTCATTGACTACATATTCTTGTGCAAAACGCTTTAATCGGGGATAAAAGGAAACATATATATCCTCAAAGTTGGCTCTATTTTTCAGATTGTTTTGCATCAAAATATTTTTTTATTCGATACAAAAATAAGTAAAAAAACAGTTAAACAAAACAATCGATGTTTTTTGGTTTTTGGGTTCCATGTGAAATATTGCGGGTAACCAATATCGAGCTCCCCTCTTTCATCCCTTCCTCATTATACATTCTCAATTCTCAATTACTTTCCCGACCTCATCTCATCATCGGGGTACCCGATCTGCGCAGAGAGCGTGCCGCCGGGCAAAAGACAAGCTGTTTGATCCGTCAGCTGACGGAGAGTTATTTGTCTTTTAGCGAACAAGCAGCTACAAGCTCACAATTTTTGAACTCAACTTCTTTGTAATTGGCAATTTTCAATTTATAATTCCCATTTCTAACTTCTAAATTTCTCTTTACTTCTTTAATTATCAATTCTTAATTATACATTATACATTATTTTTAGCATCAAGGTAAAAAAGTATGTAGGGTTTGGGGCAAAGCCCCAAAGGAAAATAATCGATTATTGGAGGAATATTTTAAATCTCAATATTCCGAGCTGAAATGGAAACGAATGTTTTTGAAATCTTGCTGTGCCATCATCAGGATATAGCTCGATTCGGCCAGAAACACGTCCCTACCCTGCCGGTCGTAAGCCATATATTGATATTTTCGGCGTTTGAAATCTTCTAACTGGGCGAGGTCGTCGCTCTCTATCCAGCAGGCTTTGTAGAGGTTGATCGGCTCCCAGCGACACTGGGCGTTGTATTCGTGCAACAGGCGATATTGAATCACCTCGAACTGCAACTGACCTACCGTCCCGATGATTTTGCGGCCATTGAATTGATGGGAAAACAATTGGGCGACACCTTCGTCCATCAGCTGCTCGATACCCTTGTTCAGTTGTTTTGATTTCATGGGATCGGCATTTTCGATATACTTGAACATTTCGGGCGAAAAACTGGGTAAACCCTTGAAGTGTAACTCTTCACCCGAAGTGAGCGTATCGCCAATTTTAAAAGTTCCGCCATTGTCGGGCAGGCCCACAATATCGCCCGCATACGCCTCGTCAAGCACTTCTTTTTTCTGTGCCATAAAGGCCGTAGGGGCCGAAAACTTCATCATGCGATTGAATCGAACGTGCCGGTAATTGACATTGCGCTCGAACTTTCCCGAACAGACTTTCACAAAAGCAATGCACGAACGATGATTGGGATCCATATTGGCATGAATCTTGAAAACAAAACCGGTGAAATTTTCTTCGTATGGATCGACGATGCGTTCTTCGGCCTGTACGGGACGTGGCGAGGGCGCTATCTCGACGAAGCAATCCAGCAATTCCTTCACACCGAAATTGTTGAGCGCGGAACCAAAAAATACCGGTGCTAAATGCCCTGCCAAATACGCTTCACGATCGAAAACGGGATAAACCTGCGTAATGAGTTCTACATCGTCACGCAGTTTTTTCGAAAGGCGGTCGCCAATATGTTTTTCGAGTTCCGACGATTGCAGTTCCACATGCACCGACTCGGTGACCACCTGTTTGCTCGGTTTGTACAAGTCGAGACTGTCGCGATACATATTATACACACCACGAAAGCGCTCACCCATGTCAATAGGCCAACTCAAAGGTCGCACCGCTATCTGCAGTTCCTGCTCCAATTCGTCGAGAATATCGAAGGGATCCTTTCCCTCGCGATCCATCTTGTTTACAAAAATCATCACCGGCGTATGCCGCATCCGACAAACTTCCATCAGTTTGCGGGTTTGTGCCTCCACTCCTTTGGCTGCGTCCACTACAATAATCACGCTATCGACAGCCGTGAGCGTCCGATAGGTATCTTCGGCAAAATCCTGGTGACCGGGAGTGTCGAGGATATTGATTTTGTAACCTTCGTACTCGAACCCCATGACTGAGGTGGCGACCGAAATTCCGCGTTGTTTTTCTATTTCCATCCAGTCCGATGTGGCGGTTTTTCGTATTTTATTCGATTTTACCGCTCCTGCCACATGAATGGCTCCACCAAACAACAACAATTTTTCGGTAAGTGTGGTTTTCCCCGCATCGGGATGGCTAATGATGGCAAACGTGCGCCGGCGTTGTATTTCTTCTTTTAATGTCATTAATAATATTTGAGTCTGTCTGATTGATTGTTTGCTTGCAGTTACGAAAAAGCCAAGATCAAAAACTTTATCAATTGCGTGCTGTCTTCAATTTATTGAGGCAGCGTTGCAAAGCGTTTTCCCATCTCGGAATTTCTACGTGGAAGGCATTTTGAATTTTCGAAATGTCCATCACACTATAGGCAGGTCGGGGCGCCACCGTCGGATATTCAGCCGTAGTAACGGGTTCGACCACACAGGAAGTATTTCCGGATAATTCTTTGATTTTTTGGGCAAAGTCGTACCACGTCGTTGCTCCGGCATTCGAAAAATGATAAATACCCGGCTTCCAGTCGTCCTTTTCGTCTGCTTCGAGGATCACCATGATCATTTCGGCCAGGTCGGCGGCGTATGTTGGCGATCCGTGCTGATCGGACACAACCGTTATCCGGTCGCGTTCGCTCAGCAAGCGAAGCATGGTTTTCACGAAATTGTTTCCAAATTCCGAATATAGCCACGAAGTGCGAATGATGACAGCCGATGGATCTGCTTTCAGAACAGCCTCTTCGCCTTTTAACTTGGTTTTGCCATACACGGATTGCGGATTTGTTGCGTCTTTTTCGGTGTAAGGTGTATCCGAGGTTCCGTCGAAAACATAATCGGTGGATATATGAATGAGCCGGATATCGAATTCGTGCGCTACTCGTGCCAGATTTTCAGGCCCCAGAGCATTGATTCGCAGTGCCGTTTCCTGATCGGATTCGGCTTTTTCCACATTGGTATAAGCCGCACAGTTGACCATATAAGCAATGTTATGGTCGTCCACAAACCGGCGTACCTGCTCCTTGTCGGTAATGTCGAGCGTATCGGCATCGGTATAGATGAAATGAAACGGATTGTTCGAAATCATTTTTCTTTCGCGAAGCTCGTTTCCCAACTGCCCGTTGGCGCCCGTTATCAAGACGTTTTTCTGCACCAATCCGTAAAAAAAATCCTGTCTTTTGGTAACGGTTTCCGTACCACCCAAATGTTTGTTCGAACCTGTATAAATTGCCATATACTTTATTTTTTATTGAAAAGGAAAAATCTCCCGCTCACTATGTTTAAATTTTTGAGAGAAAAAATGAATGACGAGAAACGAAACACGATTTTTTAAAAGCAATCGCTCAATAGGGTTTTGTCCGTATTAAGTCCATACCAACGCCGGACCAAGTCCAAGTGAAATAAATACGTTTCCGCCGAATACCTTTTCTGTGGATTCGTGAATAGAATCCTGAAAATTTCATTTCTTCCCCATGATCCATTAAAATCATAACTCCCACCTGCCTTCGGCAGTACCATTCTTATCTATCTTAAGAATGGAGTAGTTTCGGAATCTCACTCACCCTAAACCGTCCCCTTAAGATAAGGGGACAAGCACTGCCGCCGGGCAGTGCAGGGGTTATGATAATCATTTTAGTTTGTAAAGTTAGAAAGTTCATAAAGTCCTAAAGTTTTACTTTCAACTCGTAATTTGAAATTCTCATTTCTAACTTCTTTACTTCTCCACTTCTTCTTTCAATTCCCATTTCCAACTTCTAAAATTCTTCACTTCTCCATACTTAATTACCTATAATTCTATTCTTCCTCCTGATACATCGTTTTATATCTTTCGGTCAGCAAACGCAAAAGTTTACCAATTTGATTGACCGCTGCCTGCGT
>Ga0255345_1002268_pt1 | contig 24952 bp, 10 predicted proteins | sample wastewater_treat_6_FD_192415 | JGI IMG/M metagenome (GOLD analysis project Ga0255345, IMG submission 192415) | Wastewater microbial communities from Lulu Island WWTP, Vancouver, Canada - plant20 | ecosystem: Engineered > WWTP > Wastewater > Unclassified | place: Canada: Vancouver, British...
CCGCACGATGTGATCCACCGCATCCCACGACAGCCCCAGCAGGTTCGCCGCCGGCGTCAGACTCCGCGCGCACAACAGCACATCAATGGCAAAGCGCTCAAACAACCGGGGGAACCGCCCGTGCGGTTCGGCCCACGGCACCGTCACGGTCTTCACCCCGTCCACCTCGCACTCGATCCGCGGCACCCGCGCCCGGATCACCGTCTGGAACTGCATCGTGTCCAGATGCCGCCACGTCCATTCCGGCGCATCATCATAAACGGAGCACTCTTGCCCACACACCGGGCACGACCCCTTGGCTCCCGCACCCCAGACCAGTTCGATCTCCACCTGCTTCTGTTCCAGTTCCAGTTTCACGTCCTTCACCTGCCAGGGAGACTGAATCCCCAGCAGCAGTCCGTAGTGTCGTTGCAGTTCATTGTCCAGAGCGTTCATCCTGCCAGCCTGCCGCAAACCCGGACGCCCCGCCAGCTTTCCCCAAGACTCCGGCCCGGCGCAACGCAGCGAAGCGGAGTGGAGTCCGGCGCGAAGCGGTTGCGCCCACTGCCGCCCGCGCCGTTGCTCCATGCCAAAACCTCACCTCCCGCTGCACCCTCAAAGCATTTTTTCCCGCCAACTCAACCACCCTTACCCACTAAAATGTCCGAAGCGCCTTTCCTTCACGGTTGTAAAACCGCACTCGTTTCAGGCTTTGAAGCTTTGCAAGAAGCGGAAAGCCCGCCAAGGGAAGATCTCTGATGTCAATGTAATCAAGCGTCGGTTCTGCAGTCCGAATATCCTTGGCCGTGGAAAGCGGTTCGGGATAAGGCCCGGCTGCGATGCAGGAATTCACGGTGATTGCGAAAAGGCAGCAGAGAACGATTCTCGCCGTTGCTTTTGCTTGCGGAAAGACCGATGCCGTAATTGCACGTTCCATATGTATTTCTCCGTTGCGGACCGGCGCTTAGGGATAGCAGTCCGGTTTTTTAGGCTTCATGCCTGACTCCCAGCAATCCGCTGGAATGTCGTCCCAATTGTAATAATAGGTGTCGCGAGCCGCACAGTAATAGGGGGGATTGCCCGGCCCGTCTCCGCCAAGAAGGCAGTTGACAAAACATCCAACGACTTGGCGTGCGCACTCCCCACATTTGGTTGGGCAGAGTATTTGCGCCCAAGATGAGCCAGCCTTGCAGCCGTTGTCGTAAAAACACGTGTCGTGTTGCGCGCAGCAACGGAGGTAGCAGTCTGCTGCGCCGGGCAAAATGCAGGGAAGTCCAGTTGCTGGGAAATCGCAGCCAGGACTATCTAGCAGGTTGTTGAAAAAGCCTCACGCTTTTTTGAACATGACGCGTTGAAGTGCGTCTAAAACCCATGCGCGGCAAACCGCAAGCTCAACCGGACTTCCTCACCGTCATCAACCTTAACGCCTCGGTTCCTGCCGATCATCCGTTGCGCCGTATCAAGCGGCACGTCGATGCGGTGCTCCAGAAGCTTTCGCCGCTTTTCGATGATCTTTACCAGGCGGGCGGTCGTCCGAGCATCCCGCCTGAACAACTGCTCAAGGCGCGCGTGTTGACCGCGCTCTACAGCGTGCGCAGCGAACGGCTCTTCTGCGAGCAACTCGGTTACAATCTGCTCTGGCTGTGGTTCCTCGACCGCGAATTCAGTGAAGGCAGCTTTGACCACAGTGTCTTCGCCAAGAATTACGAGCGTGTCCTTTCCGCCGACGTCGCCAAACTCTTCTTCGCCGAAGTGTATGCCCTCTCCCGCCAGGCCGGCTGGACCAGCGACGACCACTTCACCGCCGATGGCACGCTCATCGAATCGTGGGCCAGCCTGAAGAGCTTCGTCCGCAAGGACGGCGCAGACGCCCAGAAAGTCCAGGCGGCCAAGGACGAAGACCCCGGCAATCTCACGATCCACTTCCGTGGGGAAAAGCGGCGCAACGACACGCACCAAAGCACCACCGATCCGGAAAGCGTGCTCTATCGCAAAGCCAACGGCCAAGAGGCGAAGCTGTGCTTTGGCGGTCACATTTTGATGGAAAACCGGAACGGTCTGTGCGCCGACTTCACGATCCATGATCCCCTTGCCGAGCCGGAGCCGGTCGTGGCGCTGCAACAAGTCCAAGCCCACCAAACGCTGCATGCAGGCGTGCGGGTCAAAACGCTGGGCGCGGACAAGGGCTATCATCGCAAAGATTTGGTGGCCGGTTGCCGGGAGGAAAACATGGCGCCGCACGTCGCCTGCAAGGACGGCGTGAGCGTCGCGGGGCTGGATGGCCGCACTACGGCGAGGGAAAGTTACCGGATCCGCCAGCGGATCCGCCAGCGGGTGGAGGAAATCTTCGGCTGGATCAAGACGGTGGGTGGACTGCGGCGCAGTCGCTATCGGGGCCGAGAACGGACGCAAGCGTGGGGCTACTTCGTCGCCGGGACTTACAATGTGCTGCGGATCGCGCGGCTGGAACTAGCGGCGGCGGGGTGAACGGCGCCGTGCGGGCGGAATGGCGGTCAAACCGCCCCGATCGCGGCGAGACGCCGGTGCCCACGGTGCGCTTGGGGACGCGCCCGGGCGAAAATCCGGGAACAATCACACGTCGCCAGGCACAATCGAATCATCAAAATGATGCCGAATGCAAAAATACCCGTTTTTCAACAGCCTGCTAGGCCGAGGTAGTCCCACTTGGATATAGGATTATTCTCAACAAACTTGTAGAGGTTGTCCCCGTCTCCCCGAGTCGGTTTCCCTTTGCGCGCGTAGTGGGCGCGAAGTGCTTCAAAACCGAGTTCCCTGATGGGGTCTCTATTTGGCCAGCGACCGGTTTCCGGATTGTAAAAAGTCAGACCGTCCGGCGCGGCCCACAGCCCAAGCAGCACCGTCAACACCATGATTTGTCTCGTTTTCATAAGGCTCATCTAGGCTCTCCAACTACACGTCCTTCCCACGCTCGCCATGGCGGTCATCTCGCAAGTTGCTGCGTGGCCTCTTGCACGGGGGCCGTTGCGCCTTCGTACAACCGCTCCAGTTCCTTCGCACGCATGAAGATGATGTGGTGCTGCCAACCTCCCTCCCCGTTGTCCAGCACTGCCCGCAAACTGCGCTTCCCCGCCCGGCAGGCCATCTTCAGAGGAGCGGCGCGATTTGTTGAGCGTTCGAACTCACAGCGCAACCAGATATTCGAGGTCAACTTCCAGTCGGTGATTGCGTACCGATAGACCCCGTAGCCCGCCTCTACCAACATTCCCGTGCCGTCGACCTGCAGCACCAGGCGAAAGACTTCGTCGGTTCCCTCCTTGTCCGTAAAGCCGATCCACTCGTCTGCGAAGTCATTGGTTGTGTATTCCGGCGGCGGTGCGTAGCACCCCGGCCCCTCTCGGCAGGCCGTCGCCACCACCACCCAGACCACCATCGCAGCCGCCGTGAAAGTAGAGCCCCATCGGATCATGCGCATGGATGCCTCCCCATTGCGATTACGGACTCTTTGGATCCTGTCGTGGGTAGCCCGGGTGATCAATCTGGCCCCGACCTTCGGGTATCTTACAGCCCGCGCACTGGGTGATCGCATACGCTTTCTCGTTCCGCCCCTTCACGGCGTCAGACCCCACCCCTCCAACCGCGTGCGCAAGCTCATGGAGCATCCCACAGCCGACATCGCTGGAATTCATGCAGATGTGAATGGTTCCGTCGTTGGGATCAGTCCAGCCATGCCGGTTTTCACCCAACGCCCGATCATTACACCGATTGTTAGCCGCCGTTTCACATTTCACTTTCGGGCCTGCACCATCCGCGCTGTCACACGCTTGCCGCATCGCCCACTGCTTGAAGGTATCCAGGCACCTGTAGCACTTCGCCTTTCTTGCCAACTGACACCGGTGTGCGGTTTTGTTCTTCAATTCCACTATATAGTCCGGCCTACAACTGCCATCGAACTGAAATAGCCCCAGCGCGTCAACCGAGGCAACGGGCGCATTCTGCAAGAAGTGGTAGTCGTTGCCGGACTTGCCTGCTTTTGCCGCGCGGGAATACATGAACCGGGTGAATGCATGCTCCTCAATCGGATCGCGGCTCAGCCATTTAGCCCGACCCGATGCGGTGCTGTAGCCACAACCTCGCGAACCGGGCGTGAACATTGGGCGAACTCGCGCTCGCCGTGACAAGCGACCCGATGGGGTGCGGCAAAAACTCCGGGCGCGTGTTTTTCGAGGGGAGGTCGTCCACGTCGGCGCGAGCGCGCCGCGTGAAGCCGCTGACAGCGGCGAAGCAGCTAAGGATGGAAAGCAGCTTTGAACCACGCCGGAAGATTACTCAATCGGCGCGCCGGGCGGAAGCGGTTTTTCGGGTTCGACTGGCCGCGCTGCCGGATGGCAGCGGGCGTGGACTTCCTGCAACTGGCGGATGGTGACTTCGGTGTAAATGGCGGTCGTCTCCAGTTTCTCGTGTCCGAGCAACTGCTGGATGTAACGGATGTCCGCGCCGCCTTCGAGCATGTGCGTCGCGCAGGTGTGACGCAGCAGATGGCAACTGCCTTTGAGGCCCGTGGCCTTCATCCAGTCGGCGGTCATGCGCGAGAGCACGTCGGGGTTGAAGGCGTCGCCGTAGCCGGTGAGGAACAACGCCGGCGTGCGCGTGTCCAGCGAGAGGCGCGGGCGCACTTCCTTGAGATAGCGTTCGAGCCAGGCGACGGCGCGCGCGCCGACGGGCACGACGCGGTCTTTCTTCCCTTTGCCCCGCCGGATGGTGAGCGTGCGCCGTTCGGGGTTCAGGTCGGTGAGTTCGAGGCGGCACAGTTCGGCGCGGCGCAGGCCGCAACTGTAAAAGAGTTCGAGCATCGCGCGATCGCGCACGCCGAGCGGATCGGTGACGTTCGGCACGGCGAGCAACGCCTCGACCTGGGTGAGCGTGAGCGCGGCGGTGGGCAGGCGCTTTTCCATGCGCGGCAGTTCAAGCTCGCTGGCCGGGTTGTGCAGGATGACGTTCTGTTTCGTCAGCCAGCGGAAGAAGTCTTTGAGCACACCCAGGCGCGTGCGTTGCGTGCTCCAGCCGAGGCGCTGGCCATTGGCCTTGGTGCTGCGCCAGAGGGCGCGCTGATAGGCTTCGAGGATGGGGCGCGTGATGTGCGCGGCGTGTTTCAGGTCGCGCTCGCTCGCCCACGCGAGGAAGACTTTCAACGCGTCGCGCCGGCCTTCGAGCGTGCCTTCGGCGTAGTTGCGGGCGCGCAACTGGTCAAGGTAGGCGTCGCGCCAGAGGGCGAGCGCGTCGGGCGCGGAACGGTCAAAGCTGTCCGGCTTGGCGTCGTTGCCGCCGCGTTGCGCTTTCGCGCGCCGGCTCAACCACTCGACAGCTTTGATTCCTTTGGGTGCGGCCATGATTACGATGCAGTGTTTGAAGCGAGCTTCCTGATTTGCAAACCCGTTACCCCGTCAGGTGTTCACCAAATCCCTGTCAGCATTGGCGCAAACGGGTGTCGGGGTGGTTTCGACACCCCCCGTTACCCGCCCGTTTCCGCCCGACACCCCACCCGAAAAAGCCGTGAGCTTCGCGGTGTAGTCGTGGTGCGCGGTGGCCGTGCGCAAGCACGCGACTTCCATCAAGCCGACGTGGGCGACGGCTTCGGGCGCGTCCAGGTCAAAGAGGATTTCGTAAACGAACGCGCTGCCGAGTCGTCCGTGACGCAGCGCAAGGTATTCGAGCGCGACGAGTCTTTCGAGATGCACGCTGACTTGCGTGAGACTCCAGCCGCAGAGGTCGCGCAGTTCTTTGCGGCTAAAAGTGGAAGCGGCCTTCGCGCCGCGTGGCTGGCGCTTCGCTTTCATCAGCTCGCGGATGAAGCCGAGCAAGCGGCGCGTCTGCGGCGGCAACTCATCGAGCGAACGTCCGAGCACTTCGGGCGCGAGCTCGTTCGCCAGGGCGATGTCATCGAGCGTGACTTCCACGAACTCCACGACGCGGCCGTTGACCAGGTGCTGGCCGCGTTGACGCTGGTGCTGGTGCAGGAGCGCGATGGCGTCAATGAGCGTGAGATATTTCTCGTGGTCGCGCCGGTTGCGCGTGCGCGCGGTGGCGAACGTGAGCGCCGGCGCGAACGGGTTCACAACGGCCAGCGGCGCGAGCAAACGCTGCGCGTTGCGCAGATTCTTCAGCAGGTCTTTGCGCTGCTCGTGCGCGAGCAGGCCCGCCAGCGTGCGGCGCTCGCGCTGCACGCGATGAATGCGCTCGGTCTGCGCCGCGCTCTCGTCCACCGCCAGCGTCAGGCAGCGGTTTTGCAACTCCTCGTCCAGGTCAATGGCCGTCGTCGTCAGGAAGATCATCACCGGGCCTTCGACGTGATATTCCTGCGTCACCATCTTGCCGGTCGTGGGGTCTTTGCCGGTGCTGGCGATGGTGAGTTCGCCTTCGCTTTGCAGGAGCTTGAGCGCGTAGCTGGCGCGCTCCGCGCCGGCTTCCTCGACGACGGCGAGGATTTTGTGTTTCAGATTCGTCTCGCCCAGGTAGTAGAGACTCTGCCCCGTCATGGCGGAGTATTTGACGCGCTCCTCCTCCGGGAAGAACGAGAGCACCGCGTCCATGAGCGTGGTTTTGCCCGCCGCGCTCGCGCTCTGGATGATGATGGCCAGCGGCCTTTCGAGTTTGCGCGACACGCCCGCGAGATAGGCAACGAGCGTGTTGCTTTCCTCGCCGATGATGCCCGCCTGGTGGAACGCCTCGCGCAAGCGGGCGATGAGATTCGGCTCGCGCAACCAGGTCAACGCCGCGTCGCGTTCCTCCGGCGTGAGCGTCACCGCCGCCGCGACGTGCTCCGCTGGCTTCGCCAGTTCCGCCTGCGCCTGCTCGACGGCGAGCAACAGGCGCGCAACGTCGCGCTTGAGCAAGTCCGGCAACAGGCCGGTTTCTTCCGCCGCGCGTTCGATGAAGCGCCGGCGCTCCGCGTCGCGGCACAGATCCACCGAGTCCAGGTGGAAGCGTTCACCGGCGCGAAGTCGCAACGCGACTTTCAACGCATCCGTGCCGAGTGTCTTTTCCAGACCGGCGACGCGATACTCGCGGCCTTCGATTTCCATGAACCAAGCGTCGCCGCGCTGTTCAAGTGTCGGTGAAGTGGGCGTTGGTGGCTTCTCCTCTTTAGCCGCGTCCGGTTTTAAGCGGCTAACAGAAGCAGCTAAAAGAGAAGAAGCCTGCGCGACGACTTCCGCGTAAGGAGCGGGAACGAACGGCGACGGCGACCAGCCGACGCCCGTTTCCAGCGACTCCTTGTCCACGATGGGCAACGGCTCGCCGGTGAGTTCATCCACGACCATCGCAACGTGCTTGAGTGGTTCGGTCGGCGGCGAAGCCGCAGGCTTGGTTTGCGTTGGTGGCCGTGCGCCAGTGCCAAGCCAGGCGGCCGAGTTCAGAAGCAACGCCAGCGATTTGTCGGCGGGTTTGACCTTCTGCGCGTATTCGTTGGCGTCTATGCCGTGCGGGAACTTCACACGGAAGACTTCCACGCCGTGCGCCTTGAACCGCTCCGCGTCGCGCTGCGCCGCGCGCTCGCCGGCGTCGTCGGCGTCGTAAGCGATGCGAACGCGCCGCACCTGGCGCAACGCTTCCCACAGTTCATCGGTGAAGCCTTCCGTTCCAAACAGACAGGTCGTGTTCGGAAAGCCGTTCGCGCAGAACGTCAGCGCGTCGAACACCGCTTCGCACAGGATGATTTCGTCACCCTTCAACGCCTCGCGGTTCAAGAGGCCGCGATGCGGCCCGGGCGGATAGAGATGCTTGAACTCGCCGCGCGTTGCCGCCGGACGCGACACGCGCCGCCCGTAGAAGCTGACGACGTTCCCGGCTTCATCAAAGAGCGGCACGGTGATACAGCCGTTGAAGTGCTCGTGGCCGCTCTCGCGCCACAAGCCAAGCTGCGCCAGCCGCGTCCGCAACGTCTCGCCCTCGTTGCGGTTCTTCATCGGCAGGCGCAGGCCCAGCGTCCGGTCGGCGAAGCCGAGTTGAAAGCGGTCCATCAACTCGTCGCTGTCGAGTCCACGCGAAGCCAGATACGCCCGCGCCGATGCCGACTGCTTGAGCCGTTCGTGATAGTAAACCGTCACCTGGCGCAACAACGTGGCGTCATCCGCCGCCGCATCGAGCGGACACGGCAAACGGGGAACGGTGCTTTGCTTCGTCAGCGGTTGCGCCGCGAACGCGGCGGTTTGGCCGTGCGCCAGCACCTCGAACGCATGGCGGAAGGAAACGCCGTCGTGCTGCTCGACGAACTGGATGGCGTTGCCCGCCTTGCCGCACGCCATGCAGTGGAACAGTCCCTTGTCCGGCGTGACGATGAAGTTGGGTGTCGCGTTGTCCGCGTGGAACGGGCAGCGCCCGATCCAGTCCTTGACGCCGTGCTTCTTCAACTCGATGCCCCGGCTCTGGACCAGCGCCCGCAGGTCGGTGCTGCGCTTCACGCGCTCGATGTCCGCTTCAGGAATGCGCCAGGCCATTGTGTCCTCCGGGTTCTGGAAAAGGTGTCAAGCGTGATGTCATGGGCAACAACATACAGTTTGTCTTGGACACAAGACAACAGTATTCTGTTGTCCATGCAAGTGCAAAGCTTCCTTCCCATCCTGCTGCCGGAAGACCCGTGCTACGCTCCGGGCATGAGTCACAAGTTTGGCGTCCACCTGGTCGAACTGCGAAAGGCGGCGGGCCTGAGCCAGAACCAACTGGCCGACAAGCTCGGCGTGCCGCAGTCGAACATCTCGTTTTGGGAGCAGTGGGAGAAGCCGCCACGCGGCGAAGTCCTGCCCAAGCTCGCCGAGGCGTTGGGCGTGAGCATGGACGAGTTGCTGAACTTCAAAGCGCCCAAGCCGAAGGCTGGGCCAAAGGGCAAAGTCAAAGAGGCGTTTGAAGCCGTCGCCAAGCTGCCGCGCCGCCAGCAAGAGCACGTCTTGAAAGTCGTCAACGCCCTCGTCGCCCAAGCATCGAGCGGGAACTGATTCTCCTTTTAGCTGCGAGCGGCGGCAGGAGATGCGCAGCATCTCCACGCTGCCCGTCGCGGCAGCCAGAGCGACTAAAAGCAAAGACCGCGACGCCCGATTGCAACGAGGGCGTTCCAGTTCACCGCGAGCGCCGACGTTGCAAGCTCGCCACTCTAAAAGCAATCCGGGAACGCTCGACAACCCACACGGCCACGCTTCGGGCAAGCGCGTCGTCCGTCGTTTCCCAAATCAGCGGCGAAGTCGTTGGTGAATCCGTGGGCTCTCAGCCATGCCAGCGGCGTGCCATGCGGGGCGCTTCCCCAGTTCGTCCCCAGCAAACTGTTGAATACCGGAATCAAAGCGTTGGCGATCTTGGTATGTCCCAAGGCGTTGGGATGCCCGGCGGCGCCCAGGTCCGCTGGCGCCGCCAACGTGTAAATAACCCGGGCGAAATGCACCTTGGGATCGTCGAGCGAATTGACAACCGACTGAATGTAACCGCTGGCGACACCCGCCATGCTGGACAGGTAAGTGCAGAGGATGTCCGCGTTGGGATAATGACCGCGAATCGTGCGGACGAAGTTGCTGTACCCGCCGCAATACTGCGCCGGCGTCGGGTTGGGACTGGTGGAGAAGTCGTTGATGCCGAGCGCAACCACCACCACGTCGGGCTGCCAGGCAAAGGCGTAATTATCGGCGGCGACAGTGCCACAAATCCTTGAATAATAATACGGCAGGGGATCGGGCGACGTCTGGCCGGCGGCACCGTAGTTGCGCACCATCCCTTTCCCAGACCACGCGATCATCATGCAATCCGCGTTGTAATGCCGGGCCATCCGGGCCGCGTAAGTGAGATCGGCATTTTCGGTGGCGTAGGAAAAGCTGCCACCATAGGGAGCTTCATTGCCATAGCCGCAGGTAAACGAATCGCCAATGAACCCGACCTTCCGCAAAGGCCGGGCCTCCGGAGCCACCAAGGACTTGCCGCTGTCGAGCAGGAAACCTCGGAACGTGTTCACGCCCTTGCCCGCCTCGTCCCGGCGATAGATCGTCACCGTATGCACGCCGTCGGGCAACCCCACCGCCACTGGCAACGATTCCACGCCCTGATTCGTCCTGATAATCGGGCTCGCTCTGGCCCCGTCAATGTACACCTCAAAAAACTTGCTGGTGTTGCCCAGTTGTACCGCGCAAGAAGTCCCTTGGAACCGGGCACTGATGCAACTGTACGACCAATCGAACGTGACCACGACGGGATTCGAATGATCGAACCGACCGATGTACTGGATATTGGGATCATTGGCGGGAATATGGGTCGGCGCCCCCGGAAGAGCGACCGGGGTGGCGGCGAAACCCAAGCCCAGACAAAATAGTATGCTTCTCACGACGGGTTGTGGTTTCCGGATTGTTCCTGATGTCATGTTACGCATGAGGCAATCAATCGCTTGCGTTCTTTGTTTTACCCCGTGCGGATTGGTCTGCGATTTCGGTGCCAAGCACCTGGCTTGGACATCTCCGTCGCCCTAACGCAGCACGGTGTAACGAAACCAACCAAAATGTTTGGGAACGAAAACCCGCACAACCATCGGACTGTATGGCTTGGGCATTGATGGTTGGCTTATGCCTTGCCGCCGCGGGCATTTTCTTTCTCGTTCCCGCTTTGCCAGAATGACGATGTTGCCGGAGGCAATGCCCGAGACAACACCACCGTGCGCGGCTTGACCCGCCGCAACACCGGAGTGCCACCCAAAAGCTTTTGCCCGTCCCGGGCGCGTCGGCGGCGTGTAGAGCGCAAGATTGTCCCGGCTCCACAGGCTCACAGTAGCCGTGTTCGTGGCGGTACCCAGCACGTTCACAAGCCCGGCACCGTGCGGCTCGTGTACTGATTCAGATTGTTGGCCGTGTAGGCGGCCGGCCGGAGGCCCGCCCCACTGTCATCCCCGCCCGCCTTCGTTTGCGTCCGATTCCCGATGTCATCAAACCCATACTCAAACTGCTGCCCGGCAACGGGCGTGCCGTCGCTCCAATACTTCCTCCCGCTCGTGACCTGGCCCGGCGCGTCGTACTCGCACCCCCAGTAGGACAGGTCCCCCAGCGTCGCCTGCGTGCGCTGGTTGGCGGCGTTGTAGGTGTAGGCGAAGGAGATCAGGGGCGGCGTGGAACCCGTCCCTCCCGACGCGAGGGCACTCAGCCGGTTCAGGAAATCGTGTTGCTTGGTCGTCGTCATGCGCCCCGTGCCGTTGTGGGTGAAGCCAATCTGGCCCACCAGCGGTGAATTCGCAACGTAGGAATACGTGGCGCTGCTTCCGCCCGCGCTCACCGTTTGCAGCCGGGAGGCCGCGTCGTAGGCGTAAACCCCGCTGGCCAGCGGACTGCCGTTGCGCCGCACCACCACGTTCGTCCGCCGCCGCGCAATGGCACGATACTATTGACCGACCCCTTTCCGGCCACATTTATGATCCGGTGCTGCGCCCGGTGCGCGATCGGTTGCGCCGGCGCCTGAGCCTGGTGCCTCAACGCACGGCGCTGATGCTCAGTTTCAAGTGGCCGAGCAACGGGCGGTTGGCAACGTAGGAATAGCCCACCGTGTTCACGCCATCCAGCACGCGACTGTCGCCAATACTGACCCGTTTACGTTTATGGTTTGCTCTCGATAGAATCGCCCGGGTCTTCTCCACTTGCGGTATTCGTCTTTGCTTTATCAAAGGCTTGCTTTTGTGCAAGTGCCCGTCTGACAGCACTATCAACGACAAGCTCGCGCGCAGGACGCCCAATGGCGATTTCAAACCATACGATCGATAGACCAAAGATCGCCACACAGAAAACGACTCGTACAAGAAACGAGCGGGACAGAAGTTCAAAGAATGCTGGGGGCCATTTGAACCAGAACAACGCGCAGACTAAAACGAGTAGCGCAAGTAAAAGGGTGTGCATAGGCAACAGGTTTTTCTTCACGCGTTAGAAACTTTCCGGATAGGTTCCGCGGAAGTCACAGTCGCCATTGTAGGTCGACTCATACGCCGCCTTCTTGATCGCGTATCTCGCAAAATGACGACAATCGTGAAACCCGTAGAAGTAGTACGAGAATGGTCCAGACCGCCACAGTTTGACTAGTTTCTTGAATCTCTCGGGATCGTAGGAACAAGGGGACAGCTTGATCTCCTTGCACCAAGCTGTGGTCATACCAGCATCAATGGTTTCTTGAGCGGCTTCGTCGGGGCTATCAAGCTGACCAGGACCACCGAACGGATTACTCGAACCAGGATAGAAGCCAACAGAATACGAGCTCGTTGGAACTCTGAGCCACGCATGAGGATAGGAATGCCCCAACATGCCTGGTGGACGGTAGCAGTCGAGAACTCCTGTTCCGACGACAGCTAACTTCGAGTAAATCTTTCCACAGCGGCAACACTGTGTGAGTCGGTTAAAGGATATACCGTTGCAGCACCCCTTGAAGATGTTTCGGCCAAGTTTGTCAACTTGCGTGACCGGTTGGTTTCCTACAAATCCATAAAGGCTGAGCCCTCCCTCTTCCCCGAGCGGATCCCTGCTCAGCCAGCGACCGGTTTCCGGATTGTAAAAAGTCAGACCGTCCGGCGCGGCCCACAGCCCAAGCAGCACCGTCAACACCATGATTTGTCTCGTTTTCATAAGGCTCATCTAGGCTCTCCAACTACACGTCCTTCCCACGCTCGCCATGGCGGTCATCTCGCAAGTTGCTGCGTGGCCTCTTGCACGGGGGCCGTTGCGCCTTCGTACAACCGCTCCAGTTCCTTCGCACGCATGAAGATGATGTGGTGCTGCCAACCTCCCTCCCCGTTGTCCAGCACTGCCCGCAAACTGCGCTTCCCCGCCCGGCAGGCCATCTTCAGAGGAGCGGCGCGATTTGTTGAGCGTTCGAACTCACAGCGCAACCAGATATTCGAGGTCAACTTCCAGTCGGTGATTGCGTACCGATAGACCCCGTAGCCCGCCTCTACCAACATTCCCGTGCCGTCGACCTGCAGCACCAGGCGAAAGACTTCGTCGGTTCCCTCCTTGTCCGTAAAGCCGATCCACTCGTCTGCGAAGTCATTGGTTGTGTATTCCGGCGGCGGTGCGTAGCACCCCGGCCCCTCTCGGCAGGCCGTCGCCACCACCACCCAGACCACCATCGCAGCCGCCGTGAAAGTAGAGCCCCATCGGATCATGCGCATGGATGCCTCCCCATTGCGATTACGGACTCTTTGGATCCTGTCGTGGGTAGCCCGGGTGATCAATCTGGCCCCGACCTTCGGGTATCTTACAGCCCGCGCACTGGGTGATCGCATACGCTTTCTCGTTCCGCCCCTTCACGGCGTCAGACCCCACCCCTCCAACCGCGTGCGCAAGCTCATGGAGCATCCCACAGCCGACATCGCTGGAATTCATGCAGATGTGAATGGTTCCGTCGTTGGGATCAGTCCAGCCATGCCGGTTTTCACCCAACGCCCGATCATTACACCGATTGTTAGCCGCCGTTTCACATTTCACTTTCGGGCCTGCACCATCCGCGCTGTCACACGCTTGCCGCATCGCCCACTGCTTGAAGGTATCCAGGCACCTGTAGCACTTCGCCTTTCTTGCCAACTGACACCGGTGTGCGGTTTTGTTCTTCAATTCCACTATATAGTCCGGCCTACAACTGCCATCGAACTGAAATAGCCCCAGCGCGTCAACCGAGGCAACGGGCGCATTCTGCAAGAAGTGGTAGTCGTTGCCGGACTTGCCTGCTTTTGCCGCGCGGGAATACATGAACCGGGTGAATGCATGCTCCTCAATCGGATCGCGGCTCAGCCATTTAGCCCGACCCGATGCGGTGCTGTAGCCACAACCTCGCGAACCGGGCGTGAACATTGGGCGAACTCGCGCTCGCCGTGACAAGCGACCCGATGGGGTGCGGCAAAAACTCCGGGCGCGTGTTTTTCGAGGGGAGGTCGTCCACGTCGGCGCGAGCGCGCCGCGTGAAGCCGCTGACAGCGGCGAAGCAGCTAAGGATGGAAAGCAGCTTTGAACCACGCCGGAAGATTACTCAATCGGCGCGCCGGGCGGAAGCGGTTTTTCGGGTTCGACTGGCCGCGCTGCCGGATGGCAGCGGGCGTGGACTTCCTGCAACTGGCGGATGGTGACTTCGGTGTAAATGGCGGTCGTCTCCAGTTTCTCGTGTCCGAGCAACTGCTGGATGTAACGGATGTCCGCGCCGCCTTCGAGCATGTGCGTCGCGCAGGTGTGACGCAGCAGATGGCAACTGCCTTTGAGGCCCGTGGCCTTCATCCAGTCGGCGGTCATGCGCGAGAGCACGTCGGGGTTGAAGGCGTCGCCGTAGCCGGTGAGGAACAACGCCGGCGTGCGCGTGTCCAGCGAGAGGCGCGGGCGCACTTCCTTGAGATAGCGTTCGAGCCAGGCGACGGCGCGCGCGCCGACGGGCACGACGCGGTCTTTCTTCCCTTTGCCCCGCCGGATGGTGAGCGTGCGCCGTTCGGGGTTCAGGTCGGTGAGTTCGAGGCGGCACAGTTCGGCGCGGCGCAGGCCGCAACTGTAAAAGAGTTCGAGCATCGCGCGATCGCGCACGCCGAGCGGATCGGTGACGTTCGGCACGGCGAGCAACGCCTCGACCTGGGTGAGCGTGAGCGCGGCGGTGGGCAGGCGCTTTTCCATGCGCGGCAGTTCAAGCTCGCTGGCCGGGTTGTGCAGGATGACGTTCTGTTTCGTCAGCCAGCGGAAGAAGTCTTTGAGCACACCCAGGCGCGTGCGTTGCGTGCTCCAGCCGAGGCGCTGGCCATTGGCCTTGGTGCTGCGCCAGAGGGCGCGCTGATAGGCTTCGAGGATGGGGCGCGTGATGTGCGCGGCGTGTTTCAGGTCGCGCTCGCTCGCCCACGCGAGGAAGACTTTCAACGCGTCGCGCCGGCCTTCGAGCGTGCCTTCGGCGTAGTTGCGGGCGCGCAACTGGTCAAGGTAGGCGTCGCGCCAGAGGGCGAGCGCGTCGGGCGCGGAACGGTCAAAGCTGTCCGGCTTGGCGTCGTTGCCGCCGCGTTGCGCTTTCGCGCGCCGGCTCAACCACTCGACAGCTTTGATTCCTTTGGGTGCGGCCATGATTACGATGCAGTGTTTGAAGCGAGCTTCCTGATTTGCAAACCCGTTACCCCGTCAGGTGTTCACCAAATCCCTGTCAGCATTGGCGCAAACGGGTGTCGGGGTGGTTTCGACACCCCCCGTTACCCGCCCGTTTCCGCCCGACACCCCACCCGAAAAAGCCGTGAGCTTCGCGGTGTAGTCGTGGTGCGCGGTGGCCGTGCGCAAGCACGCGACTTCCATCAAGCCGACGTGGGCGACGGCTTCGGGCGCGTCCAGGTCAAAGAGGATTTCGTAAACGAACGCGCTGCCGAGTCGTCCGTGACGCAGCGCAAGGTATTCGAGCGCGACGAGTCTTTCGAGATGCACGCTGACTTGCGTGAGACTCCAGCCGCAGAGGTCGCGCAGTTCTTTGCGGCTAAAAGTGGAAGCGGCCTTCGCGCCGCGTGGCTGGCGCTTCGCTTTCATCAGCTCGCGGATGAAGCCGAGCAAGCGGCGCGTCTGCGGCGGCAACTCATCGAGCGAACGTCCGAGCACTTCGGGCGCGAGCTCGTTCGCCAGGGCGATGTCATCGAGCGTGACTTCCACGAACTCCACGACGCGGCCGTTGACCAGGTGCTGGCCGCGTTGACGCTGGTGCTGGTGCAGGAGCGCGATGGCGTCAATGAGCGTGAGATATTTCTCGTGGTCGCGCCGGTTGCGCGTGCGCGCGGTGGCGAACGTGAGCGCCGGCGCGAACGGGTTCACAACGGCCAGCGGCGCGAGCAAACGCTGCGCGTTGCGCAGATTCTTCAGCAGGTCTTTGCGCTGCTCGTGCGCGAGCAGGCCCGCCAGCGTGCGGCGCTCGCGCTGCACGCGATGAATGCGCTCGGTCTGCGCCGCGCTCTCGTCCACCGCCAGCGTCAGGCAGCGGTTTTGCAACTCCTCGTCCAGGTCAATGGCCGTCGTCGTCAGGAAGATCATCACCGGGCCTTCGACGTGATATTCCTGCGTCACCATCTTGCCGGTCGTGGGGTCTTTGCCGGTGCTGGCGATGGTGAGTTCGCCTTCGCTTTGCAGGAGCTTGAGCGCGTAGCTGGCGCGCTCCGCGCCGGCTTCCTCGACGACGGCGAGGATTTTGTGTTTCAGATTCGTCTCGCCCAGGTAGTAGAGACTCTGCCCCGTCATGGCGGAGTATTTGACGCGCTCCTCCTCCGGGAAGAACGAGAGCACCGCGTCCATGAGCGTGGTTTTGCCCGCCGCGCTCGCGCTCTGGATGATGATGGCCAGCGGCCTTTCGAGTTTGCGCGACACGCCCGCGAGATAGGCAACGAGCGTGTTGCTTTCCTCGCCGATGATGCCCGCCTGGTGGAACGCCTCGCGCAAGCGGGCGATGAGATTCGGCTCGCGCAACCAGGTCAACGCCGCGTCGCGTTCCTCCGGCGTGAGCGTCACCGCCGCCGCGACGTGCTCCGCTGGCTTCGCCAGTTCCGCCTGCGCCTGCTCGACGGCGAGCAACAGGCGCGCAACGTCGCGCTTGAGCAAGTCCGGCAACAGGCCGGTTTCTTCCGCCGCGCGTTCGATGAAGCGCCGGCGCTCCGCGTCGCGGCACAGATCCACCGAGTCCAGGTGGAAGCGTTCACCGGCGCGAAGTCGCAACGCGACTTTCAACGCATCCGTGCCGAGTGTCTTTTCCAGACCGGCGACGCGATACTCGCGGCCTTCGATTTCCATGAACCAAGCGTCGCCGCGCTGTTCAAGTGTCGGTGAAGTGGGCGTTGGTGGCTTCTCCTCTTTAGCCGCGTCCGGTTTTAAGCGGCTAACAGAAGCAGCTAAAAGAGAAGAAGCCTGCGCGACGACTTCCGCGTAAGGAGCGGGAACGAACGGCGACGGCGACCAGCCGACGCCCGTTTCCAGCGACTCCTTGTCCACGATGGGCAACGGCTCGCCGGTGAGTTCATCCACGACCATCGCAACGTGCTTGAGTGGTTCGGTCGGCGGCGAAGCCGCAGGCTTGGTTTGCGTTGGTGGCCGTGCGCCAGTGCCAAGCCAGGCGGCCGAGTTCAGAAGCAACGCCAGCGATTTGTCGGCGGGTTTGACCTTCTGCGCGTATTCGTTGGCGTCTATGCCGTGCGGGAACTTCACACGGAAGACTTCCACGCCGTGCGCCTTGAACCGCTCCGCGTCGCGCTGCGCCGCGCGCTCGCCGGCGTCGTCGGCGTCGTAAGCGATGCGAACGCGCCGCACCTGGCGCAACGCTTCCCACAGTTCATCGGTGAAGCCTTCCGTTCCAAACAGACAGGTCGTGTTCGGAAAGCCGTTCGCGCAGAACGTCAGCGCGTCGAACACCGCTTCGCACAGGATGATTTCGTCACCCTTCAACGCCTCGCGGTTCAAGAGGCCGCGATGCGGCCCGGGCGGATAGAGATGCTTGAACTCGCCGCGCGTTGCCGCCGGACGCGACACGCGCCGCCCGTAGAAGCTGACGACGTTCCCGGCTTCATCAAAGAGCGGCACGGTGATACAGCCGTTGAAGTGCTCGTGGCCGCTCTCGCGCCACAAGCCAAGCTGCGCCAGCCGCGTCCGCAACGTCTCGCCCTCGTTGCGGTTCTTCATCGGCAGGCGCAGGCCCAGCGTCCGGTCGGCGAAGCCGAGTTGAAAGCGGTCCATCAACTCGTCGCTGTCGAGTCCACGCGAAGCCAGATACGCCCGCGCCGATGCCGACTGCTTGAGCCGTTCGTGATAGTAAACCGTCACCTGGCGCAACAACGTGGCGTCATCCGCCGCCGCATCGAGCGGACACGGCAAACGGGGAACGGTGCTTTGCTTCGTCAGCGGTTGCGCCGCGAACGCGGCGGTTTGGCCGTGCGCCAGCACCTCGAACGCATGGCGGAAGGAAACGCCGTCGTGCTGCTCGACGAACTGGATGGCGTTGCCCGCCTTGCCGCACGCCATGCAGTGGAACAGTCCCTTGTCCGGCGTGACGATGAAGTTGGGTGTCGCGTTGTCCGCGTGGAACGGGCAGCGCCCGATCCAGTCCTTGACGCCGTGCTTCTTCAACTCGATGCCCCGGCTCTGGACCAGCGCCCGCAGGTCGGTGCTGCGCTTCACGCGCTCGATGTCCGCTTCAGGAATGCGCCAGGCCATTGTGTCCTCCGGGTTCTGGAAAAGGTGTCAAGCGTGATGTCATGGGCAACAACATACAGTTTGTCTTGGACACAAGACAACAGTATTCTGTTGTCCATGCAAGTGCAAAGCTTCCTTCCCATCCTGCTGCCGGAAGACCCGTGCTACGCTCCGGGCATGAGTCACAAGTTTGGCGTCCACCTGGTCGAACTGCGAAAGGCGGCGGGCCTGAGCCAGAACCAACTGGCCGACAAGCTCGGCGTGCCGCAGTCGAACATCTCGTTTTGGGAGCAGTGGGAGAAGCCGCCACGCGGCGAAGTCCTGCCCAAGCTCGCCGAGGCGTTGGGCGTGAGCATGGACGAGTTGCTGAACTTCAAAGCGCCCAAGCCGAAGGCTGGGCCAAAGGGCAAAGTCAAAGAGGCGTTTGAAGCCGTCGCCAAGCTGCCGCGCCGCCAGCAAGAGCACGTCTTGAAAGTCGTCAACGCCCTCGTCGCCCAAGCATCGAGCGGGAACTGATTCTCCTTTTAGCTGCGAGCGGCGGCAGGAGATGCGCAGCATCTCCACGCTGCCCGTCGCGGCAGCCAGAGCGACTAAAAGCAAAGACCGCGACGCCCGATTGCAACGAGGGCGTTCCAGTTCACCGCGAGCGCCGACGTTGCAAGCTCGCCACTCTAAAAGCAATCCGGGAACGCTCGACAACCCACACGGCCACGCTTCGGGCAAGCGCGTCGTCCGTCGTTTCCCAAATCAGCGGCGAAGTCGTTGGTGAATCCGTGGGCTCTCAGCCATGCCAGCGGCGTGCCATGCGGGGCGCTTCCCCAGTTCGTCCCCAGCAAACTGTTGAATACCGGAATCAAAGCGTTGGCGATCTTGGTATGTCCCAAGGCGTTGGGATGCCCGGCGGCGCCCAGGTCCGCTGGCGCCGCCAACGTGTAAATAACCCGGGCGAAATGCACCTTGGGATCGTCGAGCGAATTGACAACCGACTGAATGTAACCGCTGGCGACACCCGCCATGCTGGACAGGTAAGTGCAGAGGATGTCCGCGTTGGGATAATGACCGCGAATCGTGCGGACGAAGTTGCTGTACCCGCCGCAATACTGCGCCGGCGTCGGGTTGGGACTGGTGGAGAAGTCGTTGATGCCGAGCGCAACCACCACCACGTCGGGCTGCCAGGCAAAGGCGTAATTATCGGCGGCGACAGTGCCACAAATCCTTGAATAATAATACGGCAGGGGATCGGGCGACGTCTGGCCGGCGGCACCGTAGTTGCGCACCATCCCTTTCCCAGACCACGCGATCATCATGCAATCCGCGTTGTAATGCCGGGCCATCCGGGCCGCGTAAGTGAGATCGGCATTTTCGGTGGCGTAGGAAAAGCTGCCACCATAGGGAGCTTCATTGCCATAGCCGCAGGTAAACGAATCGCCAATGAACCCGACCTTCCGCAAAGGCCGGGCCTCCGGAGCCACCAAGGACTTGCCGCTGTCGAGCAGGAAACCTCGGAACGTGTTCACGCCCTTGCCCGCCTCGTCCCGGCGATAGATCGTCACCGTATGCACGCCGTCGGGCAACCCCACCGCCACTGGCAACGATTCCACGCCCTGATTCGTCCTGATAATCGGGCTCGCTCTGGCCCCGTCAATGTACACCTCAAAAAACTTGCTGGTGTTGCCCAGTTGTACCGCGCAAGAAGTCCCTTGGAACCGGGCACTGATGCAACTGTACGACCAATCGAACGTGACCACGACGGGATTCGAATGATCGAACCGACCGATGTACTGGATATTGGGATCATTGGCGGGAATATGGGTCGGCGCCCCCGGAAGAGCGACCGGGGTGGCGGCGAAACCCAAGCCCAGACAAAATAGTATGCTTCTCACGACGGGTTGTGGTTTCCGGATTGTTCCTGATGTCATGTTACGCATGAGGCAATCAATCGCTTGCGTTCTTTGTTTTACCCCGTGCGGATTGGTCTGCGATTTCGGTGCCAAGCACCTGGCTTGGACATCTCCGTCGCCCTAACGCAGCACGGTGTAACGAAACCAACCAAAATGTTTGGGAACGAAAACCCGCACAACCATCGGACTGTATGGCTTGGGCATTGATGGTTGGCTTATGCCTTGCCGCCGCGGGCATTTTCTTTCTCGTTCCCGCTTTGCCAGAATGACGATGTTGCCGGAGGCAATGCCCGAGACAACACCACCGTGCGCGGCTTGACCCGCCGCAACACCGGAGTGCCACCCAAAAGCTTTTGCCCGTCCCGGGCGCGTCGGCGGCGTGTAGAGCGCAAGATTGTCCCGGCTCCACAGGCTCACAGTAGCCGTGTTCGTGGCGGTACCCAGCACGTTCACAAGCCCGGCACCGTGCGGCTCGTGTACTGATTCAGATTGTTGGCCGTGTAGGCGGCCGGCCGGAGGCCCGCCCCACTGTCATCCCCGCCCGCCTTCGTTTGCGTCCGATTCCCGATGTCATCAAACCCATACTCAAACTGCTGCCCGGCAACGGGCGTGCCGTCGCTCCAATACTTCCTCCCGCTCGTGACCTGGCCCGGCGCGTCGTACTCGCACCCCCAGTAGGACAGGTCCCCCAGCGTCGCCTGCGTGCGCTGGTTGGCGGCGTTGTAGGTGTAGGCGAAGGAGATCAGGGGCGGCGTGGAACCCGTCCCTCCCGACGCGAGGGCACTCAGCCGGTTCAGGAAATCGTGTTGCTTGGTCGTCGTCATGCGCCCCGTGCCGTTGTGGGTGAAGCCAATCTGGCCCACCAGCGGTGAATTCGCAACGTAGGAATACGTGGCGCTGCTTCCGCCCGCGCTCACCGTTTGCAGCCGGGAGGCCGCGTCGTAGGCGTAAACCCCGCTGGCCAGCGGACTGCCGTTGCGCCGCACCACCACGTTCGTCCGCCGCCGCGCAATGGCACGATACTATTGACCGACCCCTTTCCGGCCACATTTATGATCCGGTGCTGCGCCCGGTGCGCGATCGGTTGCGCCGGCGCCTGAGCCTGGTGCCTCAACGCACGGCGCTGATGCTCAGTTTCAAGTGGCCGAGCAACGGGCGGTTGGCAACGTAGGAATAGCCCACCGTGTTCACGCCATCCAGCACGCGACTGTCGCCAATACTGACCCGTTTACGTTTATGGTTTGCTCTCGATAGAATCGCCCGGGTCTTCTCCACTTGCGGTATTCGTCTTTGCTTTATCAAAGGCTTGCTTTTGTGCAAGTGCCCGTCTGACAGCACTATCAACGACAAGCTCGCGCGCAGGACGCCCAATGGCGATTTCAAACCATACGATCGATAGACCAAAGATCGCCACACAGAAAACGACTCGTACAAGAAACGAGCGGGACAGAAGTTCAAAGAATGCTGGGGGCCATTTGAACCAGAACAACGCGCAGACTAAAACGAGTAGCGCAAGTAAAAGGGTGTGCATAGGCAACAGGTTTTTCTTCACGCGTTAGAAACTTTCCGGATAGGTTCCGCGGAAGTCACAGTCGCCATTGTAGGTCGACTCATACGCCGCCTTCTTGATCGCGTATCTCGCAAAATGACGACAATCGTGAAACCCGTAGAAGTAGTACGAGAATGGTCCAGACCGCCACAGTTTGACTAGTTTCTTGAATCTCTCGGGATCGTAGGAACAAGGGGACAGCTTGATCTCCTTGCACCAAGCTGTGGTCATACCAGCATCAATGGTTTCTTGAGCGGCTTCGTCGGGGCTATCAAGCTGACCAGGACCACCGAACGGATTACTCGAACCAGGATAGAAGCCAACAGAATACGAGCTCGTTGGAACTCTGAGCCACGCATGAGGATAGGAATGCCCCAACATGCCTGGTGGACGGTAGCAGTCGAGAACTCCTGTTCCGACGACAGCTAACTTCGAGTAAATCTTTCCACAGCGGCAACACTGTGTGAGTCGGTTAAAGGATATACCGTTGCAGCACCCCTTGAAGATGTTTCGGCCAAGTTTGTCAACTTGCGTGACCGGTTGGTTTCCTACAAATCCATAAAGGCTGAGCCCTCCCTCTTCCCCGAGCGGATCCCTGCTCAGCCACCGGCCTGTGTCCGGATCGTAATAGCGGTAGCCGTAATAAAGTAGGCCCGTCTCCCAATCACAAAACTTCGTCGAGCCGACGAATGGGTTGATGAATGCAAGTCGGCCTGTAGCGCGAAGAATACCGAGGAACGGTTCGTAATCGTACACCGCTTCGATTGCGCCGTTCGTGGCATTCACCAACGTCGTCACGTTGTGGTTGCCGTCGTAACAGTAAAAATATGTTCCGGCGTTGGCGCCAGAGTGAATTGTCATGGAGAGAAGTCCACCCACGCCGCCCGCGCCTTGGAGCGAACCGCTCGCGTCGATACCCCACTGGAAAGAAGCTAGAAGCGAGGAGTTAGAATCTAGGATCGCAATCAAGTTCCACCCATCGTACACAAACTTGTTCGTGCTTTGCGCCACGTAGGTTGAACCGTTCCAACTTGAAACAATTTTCTGCGTCCGGCGGGACTTGGAATCATACTGGCAGTCCAGCTTGACCTTTGAGCCAGCCGGGGCGGCACTGTTTCTGGTGAAGGAAGTGATTCGGTTCTCGGCATCCCAGGTATAACTCCAACGCCCGTCGTTCGTCAGGTTGCCATCGGCATCATAGATGAAGGTTTCCGGATTCTGCGCCAGCAACAGACTGCCAGCGATGTTGGTCACAATGTCCGCCCCGGTGTAATTGCTCAGGACGGCCACGTTGGTGATGGTCAACCATAGCGCACCGGTGTTGTTGTTGACCAACATTTCCCCGCGAAAATAATCCCCCTGGCGCGTCGTCGGCGTGTAGAGCGCAAGATTGTCCTGGCTCCACAAGCTCACCGTGGCCGTATTCGTGGCCGTGCCCAGCACGTTCACAAAGCCCGGCACGGTGCGGCTGGTGTATTGGTTCAGGTTGTTCACGGAATAGGAAGCCTGCCGCAGGTCCCGCATGGTGGTCTGCCGGTTGCCAATGTCGTCAAACGCGTAATCAAACTGCTGCCCGGCGACAGGTATGCTATCGCTCCAATACTTCTTCCCGCTCGTCACCTGTCCCATGCTGTCATAGCCATACACCCAATAGCTGCCATCCAGGTTCGTCACGCTCGTGCGCTGGCTGGCGGTGTTGTATCGGTAATCAAATTGGGACAGGGTGGCACCTGTCCCTCCCAACGACACGGTGTTCGTGAGCCGGTTCACAAAATCATAGCCTTTGGTCGTGGTCATCACGGTGGTGCCGTTCCTGACGAAGGTAATCTGTTGCACCAAGGGCGAATAATCAAGGTAGTCGTACGTGGCGCTGTTCACGCCGTCACCCACCGTCAACAGGCGCGAGGCGGCGTCGTAGCCGTAGGCGGTCGAAGCGAGGATGGAAGAGGCCGCGTTGAGGATGGCCAGATTGGTGCGGCGAAGCAGCGCATCGTAACCGTTGGTCACCCGGAGGCCGTTCAAGGGGCCGCCGGTGTAGGTTTCTTGCAAGAGATTGCCCGCATTATCCAGCCGCTTGGTCAGACTGGTCGCGCCGGAGAGGATGTTGGTCAATCGCCCGTGCCGGTCGTAGCTGTTGGTCACGTCGGGGGTGCTGTCGGAATAGTTCACCACCCACACTTCCCCGGCGTTGTTATTCGTGTAGTAAGTCGTGACACCCCGCGCCCAAGCCCGGGATTTCAAGCGGCCCGCCGGGGTGTAGGTGTAGCTGGGGCCGGTGTCATCGGCGTATCGCTTCTGATTCAACCAGCCGCGTTGCGAATCGAACAGCCAGCGGGTCGCCGCCGCGCCGGAGAGGCCATTGCCCGTGGTTTCATTAAAGTTCTGCCAGGTGGTCATGTTGGTCATGCGCCCGGCGTGGTCATACTGGTATTCCACCGGATAAATCCGCGAACCCCAGGTCTTTTGCAGCAGGCCATTGGGGAAATACACGCTCCGGGTGCTGGTGCTGTCCGGCTGGATGACATTCGTGGCGCGCAATGATTGGTCGTAATAGGTGGTCGTCACCAAGCCCCCCGCCACCCCATCGGGCGAGGGCGTGGTGACAGTCTGCACCTGATCGGCGGCGTTGTACGTGTAGGTGGTCGCGCCGTTGCGGGCGTCAATCACCTGGGACTGGCGGCCATGGGCGTCGTAGGCGTAGTCGGTTTGCGCGAGGATGGGCCACCCACCGGGAGCGTACCGCGTGACCCTGGCGAGCAGGCCGTTGGTGTAGAGGGTCACCACAAACGAGCTGTCGGGATGGGTGACCGTCTCCGTGCGTTGACGAGTCCAAGAATCGTAAATCGTCTTATTGGTGGTGCCCAATCCATAACTGATGCTGATGGATTCGTTATACACCGGGATCGTCAGGTGTTCGCTGGCGAGGATTTCGGAGCCGTCGTCCGCCGTCTGATACACGCGGGCGCGTCGCGCGCCACTGCCCTCGACCACGTCGTTAGTAGTGCGGGTGACACGATCCACGGCATCCGTGCCGATGCCGTTGCGGTTCATATCCACGATGGTTTTGTCCAGCTGGCCCAAGCCGTTGTAGGTGTACAGGCGGGTGACGCCGTCCGGGTCCACGGTTTTTTCAAGCTGGCCTTGGGCATTGAAAAAATTCGTGCTGGCCGCGCCACCGGAATATTCCGTCTTCCACGAGCGCCCGGCCAGATCAGTGTAGGTTTTGATCCATTCCGTACCACTGGCGCTGCCTTTGGTTTCCTTGGTATATGCGCCCTGGCTGCTAACGCCATAGTCGTAATACACCGGAAACGTCGCGCTGCCGGTGACACTCTTGACCGTACCGTCCTGAAACCGGGTTTCCATCCGCTGGCCGC
>Ga0255345_1002275_pt1 | contig 24903 bp, 6 predicted proteins | sample wastewater_treat_6_FD_192415 | JGI IMG/M metagenome (GOLD analysis project Ga0255345, IMG submission 192415) | Wastewater microbial communities from Lulu Island WWTP, Vancouver, Canada - plant20 | ecosystem: Engineered > WWTP > Wastewater > Unclassified | place: Canada: Vancouver, British...
AATCGGGCTGGAGGTTGTGAATCGGGTGCTGGCGGAGATGGATGCGCCGGAGACGTTCGCCGAGGCGGCGGCGGAAGGGATTGCGGCAACGGCGGCGGCTGTGGCGCCGGTGGTGGCGCGGAGGGGCACATGGCGCTGGTTCTGGCTGGCCGTGGCGTTTTTGCTGGTGAACACCTACGGGGTGTGGAAATGGACGCACCCGGAGCCGGTCGAGCGGCCGGCGGGCGGCGAGGAGCCGTCGGAGCCGGTGGTGTATGAACGGGTGCTGCGTCTGCGCAAGGTGGAGCAGATGGATGTGTCGCCGGAGCGCGAGTTGATGCTGACGTTGACGTTCAGCGAGACGCCGGATCGCACGCAGTTGACCCGCCATCTGCATCTGCTGGCCGATGGCAAGGAACCGGTGGAGTACCGGATTGCCGGGCCGATTGGCACGAATACCGTGGTGATTGAAACGGGGCCGGTGCTGACGGAAAAATTGCAGTATGTGCTGGATGAGGGGATGCCGGCGGCGGGGGACAGCCTGCCGATGGATCGCGCGGCTCAGGGGTGGCTGACCATGAGCATGAACCTGATGGTGCAGGGGGTGGAAACCTACGCGGAGCCTTTTGAGCAGCCGATGCTGTTTCTGAAGCTCAATGCCATGCCGGAGGCCAACGGTTTGCGGGAGTTCATTCAAATTGAGCCGGCGGTTGCCTTCACGGCGGAGGCCTCAGGCATGTGGTATTATCGCGGCGTGATGATTCGGGGCGATTTCCGGCCGGGTGAAATCTATGAGGTGAGCATCCAAAAAGGGTTGCCGGCGGTGAATGGTTCGAGCCTGCCGGCGACGATTCAGCGAACGGTGCAGATTCCATTGCCGCGCCCCGCGGTGCAAATTCACGCGCCGGGTGCGTATTTGTCGCCGCGCAGTCCGTTGCGGGTGCCTGTGCGGGCGGTTAACGTGACGGAGTTCACGGCGCGGATGCAGCCGGTATTTGCCAATAATCTGGTGCATCTGACGTTGCGCGGGCGGGATGGCTGGTGGTGGCAACGGCCTACAGACGATTTGGGGGGCTCCTGGCGCGAACAGACATACATGTTGGCGCCGGGGCGCGATGGGCAGCCGTCGCAGGGCGAAGTGGATTTGCGACAACTGACGGACGGCGCGCCGAAGGGCGTTTATTGGCTGGAAGTGGGCGGGCCGAACGTCCGGGAAGATAGCCGGTTGCTGGTGGTGTCGGACTTGGGCATCGCGGCGCGGATGCAGCCGGAGGAGGGGCTGGTTTGGGTGAATTCGTTGCGAACGACGAAGGCGGTCGGGGGCGCGACGGTGACGCTGTATGCGAAGAACAATCAGGTGTTGTCCACGGGCACGACTGACGAGCAGGGGCTGGCGCGTTTGACGTGGACGGCGAATGAGGATGCCGAACCCTTTTTGGTGGTGGCGCAGACGGACGATGATTTGACGTATATTGATTTGGCGCAAACAGCCGTAGCGCAGGGGGAGGGGCTGGGCGGGAAAAACTATTTGCAGGCAGATCAGGTGGAGGCGGCGGTATTCAGCGAGCGCGGCGTGTATCGGCCCGGCGAGACGGTTTTCGTGCAGGCGCTGTTGCGCGACAGCCAGATGCGCGCGCCGCAGCCTTTCCCGGCCATTTTGCGGGTGCGCCGCCCGGATGGCCGCGTGTATCGCGATTTGCCGGTTGAGCCGGATGCCTTCGGCGCGGTCAGCGCGGAGGTCAAGTTGCCGGAATTTTTGCCGACCGGACGCTATTCTCTGGAGCTGGCGATGCCGGGCACGTTCACCGTGCTGGGCGAGACGTCGGTGGCGCTGGAGGATTTTGTGCCGCCTCAAATTCGTGTGGATGTGCAATCGGCGACAGAGCGCGGTTTCGTTGGCGATGTGAGCACGTTCTCCGTGAAGAGCTCCTATCTGTTTGGGCGCGCGGCGGCCGGGTTGAAGGCGAAGGGGGCCATCACGTTTCGCGCGGCGCCGTTTGCTCCGCCGCAGTGGGCGGGCTGGCAATTCGGCGACGAGGAGAAGACGTTTAAGCCGGTGTATCGCCAGTTGGGGGCGCAGACGCTGGATGAAGATGGCGCGGCTGAATTTCATGCGGATAGCCGGCGCGCGTGGCGTCCGCCGGCGGCGCTGGAAGTGGTGCAAGAGGTGACCGTGATGGAGGCCAGTGGGCGTTCCGTGACGGGATATGGGCGGGAACAGATGGATGCCTATCCTTTCTACATCGGCATGAAGCCGGCATGGGAGGGGGAAGGGATGCGCGTGGGCGAGACGCAGCGAGTGGCTATTGCCGCCGTGAAGCCTGATGGCACGACTGTGGAAAAGCCGAAGCCGTTGCTGGTCACCATTCAGCGGGCGACGTGGAACTCGGTGTTGCGCGAGAATCAAAAGGGGCGCTACGAATGGGTGTCGGAGCGGCAGGTGGTCGAGGTGCAGCGCGACACAGTGGCGCTGGCGGGCGAGGAGACGGAGTGGGCATTTGCGGTGGATGCGCCGGGCGTTTATATGCTGGTGGCGGAAGACCCGCAGTCGGGCGCGGCCACGCGAATTTCCTTTTATGCGGGATCGGCGGAGCAGTCGTGGCAGGCGTGGAGCCGGGAAAAGCCCGGCCGCGTGGAGCTGACGCTGGATAAGGCGAGCTATCAGCCCGGTGATGTCGCGCGATTGCAGGTGCGCGCGCCTTTCGCGGGGCGGGCGTTGCTGACCGTGGAGGCGAACGGCGTGATTGAAGCGCGCACGGTGGAGTTGAAGAAAAATACCGCCGAGTTTGACGTGCCCATTCAGGCGGCGTATGCGCCCAATGTGTATTGCACATTCACGCTGATACGTCCGGTGGTCGAGGAAGAGGTGTGGGGTGTGCATCGGGCGATTGGCGCTGTGGCGGTGCCGGTGGCGCGTCCGGGCCGCGATTTGCAAATGGAATTGAGCGCGCCGTCGGTGGCGCGTCCGCAAGCCACCTTGAGCGCGACCGTGACCGTGCGCGCTGCGGACGGGCAGCCGGCCCAAGGCGCGGTGACGGTGATGGCGGTGGATGAGGCCATTTGCATGCTGACGGCGTTTGAGACGCCGGACCCGGCCCAGGCATTCATGGCTCAGCGCGCGCTTGGGATGACAGCGCACGATTTGTATGCCGCGTTGATGCCGGTGGTGTTGCGCACCACGGAATCCACTGCGGCTCCGGGCGGCGACGGTGAAAGTTTGCTGCGGCGGCGATTGAATCCCATCAAGGCCAACCGCTTCAAGCCGGTCGCGCTGTGGCAGGCGGCTGTTCCGTTGGATACCAATGGTCAGGCGGAGGTTCAATTCGATGTGCCGGAATTTGCCGGTGAATTGCGGCTGATGGCCGTGGCCTATAACGCGGAGCAGACGGGCGTAGCCGCGCAGCCGGTGAAGGTGAAGCGCGACTTGATTGTTCAGCCGTCGCTGCCTCGTTTTCTGGCCATCGGCGATTACAGCGATGCGAGTGTGACGCTGATGAACGAAAGCGGCGCGGAATTGCGCCCGACCGTGCGGGTGATGTGCGGAGGCCCTCTCCGCGTGGAAACCGCCGAGCAAACCGCCGTCATTCCGGCGGGTGGAACGGCGCACCTTCCCATGCCGCTGGTGGCGGGGCCGGGGGCGGGCAAGGCGTTGTGTACCATTGAGGTCGCGGCGGGAAGCGAGTCGTATCGAGAAACCATCGAACTGCCGGTGCGGCCGGCGGCGGGCACGCAGGTGCAAACCTTCTTTCAGGAAGTGCTGCCGGGCGAAGTCACGGTCATCTCGCCGCCGACGAATTGGCTGGCGGAGTCGGTGAGCATGGGCGGCACGCTCGCGGGCACGCCGTCGGTGGAGCTGGCCGGCGCCATGGATTACGTGGTGCATTATCCCTACGGCTGTCTGGAGCAGACCATTTCCGGCGCGCTTCCCTTGCTGCGGGCGGACGATTTGTTCCGGCGGTTGCCGGCGCGTCGAACAGCACACGGTGATGCCGCCGCGATGGTGGCCGCTGCGATTGCGCGCACCTTGTCCATGCAACGGGACAGCGGCGCATTCGCCTATTGGCCATTTGAAAACGCCGAAGCCGAGGATGCGTCCGTCTATGCCTTGCATTTCCTGACGGAGGCGCGCGCGGCGGGGTTTGATGTCGCGCTGGAGCGATATGATGCGGCCATGAATTGGGCGCGCGGTCGTTTGGCGACTTCTGTCCGGGACGATATTGAATCGAGCGAGTGGCACAGGGATTTGCAAATTCGCGCCTACATTTGCCATGTGCTGGCGCTGGCCAACAAGCCGGATGTCGGCTGGACGGCGCGCCTGCGCGAGCTGTCCCCGCGCCTGAACGATGTGACGAAAACCCATGTGGCGGCGGCGCTGCTGTTGAGCGGTGAGCCGCGTCAGGCCGTGGCGCTGCTGGATTCCCTGCCGATGCCCACGCCCGGCCCGCGCGACGCGGGCGAATGGCTGGACAGCGACGTGCGCGCGGCGGCGCTGTTGCTGGCGACCTGGCTTGAAGTGGACCCGCAGAATGCCGCCGTTGCCAAGCTGGCCCAATACCTGCGCGCCCGACAGCGCGATGGCCATTGGGGTACGACGCAGGATAACGCGATGGCGCTGCTGGCTCTCGGTAAAATGGCGCAACAACTGCCGGATGCTGAAGAACCGCTCAAGGGGCGCATTCTGTTCCCCAACGGTAAAAGCCGGAAGTTTTCCAAGACCAACGAAGTGACCTGGGCGCTGGCGGAAGGCTCGGGCGGCAGCGTCACCATCAGCAACGCGGGCGCAGGAAAAATCTATGTCTGGAGCCGTTGCGAAGGCGTCGGAATCACCGCGGAACCGCCCACGAGTCAGGGCGTTTCCCTCCAGCGGGAATACTTGAATGCCGATGGCGAGGCGATAAATCCCGCCGAGCTGACGCAAGGCGATTTGATGGTCGTCAAGTTGACGGTGAATCCGCTGGGCCGCTGGATGGACCATTTAATCCTCGAAGATTTATTGCCGGCCGGCTGGGAAATTGAAAATCCCAACTTGGTCACGTCCAAGCAAATCGCCTGGCTCAAGGAAGAGGAGTCGGACCGCTATCGCGATGCCCGCGATGACAGGATGCTGATTTTCACCGCCCCGATTCGGGAGCCTGCTGCGTTCCATTACGCCGTGCGGGTGGTCACGCCCGGCGCTTACATTCAGCCGCCGGCCATGGTGTCCGGCATGTACGAGCCGGAAATCCGCGCTGTGACCAGCGGCGGCGAGGTGCGTGTCGTTCCGTGAGGCGGTGGCGGTCAACGTATGGGAAGGTGGCCGTCGTCGCGGCGTTGACGCTGGCTGCGGGCGTCTATGCGAGTGTGCGCTGGGCGCCATTTCCCGAAGAGAAGCTGGCGCGCAAGCCTTCCTCCGCCGTTTTGGTGGATCGCACCGGCGTGCCATTGCGCGTGCGGCTTGCCACGGGCGATTTGGACGCTCGCCCCGGCTATGTGCCGGAAGCGGGCCGCTGGATTGACTTGGCGATTGTCGCCGCCGAAGACCAGCGGTTCTGGCAACATGCCGGTGTGGATGTGCAAGCGCTGACCCGCGCCTTCTTGCAAAATCTCATTGCCGGGCGGCGCGTGTCCGGCGCTTCGACGCTCTCCATGCAGGTTATTCGTCTGATGGAGCCACGCCCGCGCACGTTGTCCGCCAAAATCATCGAAGCCTTTCGCGCGTTGCAGCTTGAGCGCCGCCACAGCAAAACGGAAATTCTGGCGCAATATCTCGACCGCGCGCCATTTGGCGGCAATGTGGTTGGCATCGAAGCCGCCGCGCAGCGCTACTTCGCCAAAAGCGCGACGCAACTGAGCTTGGCGGAAGCGGCGTTGCTCGCCGGTCTGCCACAGTCGCCCTCGCGCCTGCGCCCGGACCGCCACTTTGACCGTGCGAAAAAACGGCAGGCTTACGTGCTCCAGCGCATGGTCGCCTGCGGCTTCATCACGGCGGAAGAGCACACCGCGGCGTGTGCTCAGGCTCTTGCCGTTCGCCCGGCTATTCGCTATCCGTTCCGCGCCCCGCACTTTTGCGATTGGGTGGGCGTGCCGGATCGGCTTGGCGCCGATGCCACGGTGCTTACCACGCTGGACCCCGCGCTTCAGCAAATTGCCGAAGACGTGCTGGCGCGACACGCGCGCAACATCACCGCGGACAGCGGCGCGATTGTCATTCTCGACGCCAAAACCAGCGCCGTGCGCGCCTTGGCCGGCTCACCGGATTTTCGCGCCCGTCCCGCCGGTCAAGTTAACGGCGCGCTGGCCGCGCGCGCGGCCGGCTCCACGCTCAAGCCCTTTGCTTTTGCCCTCGCCTTCGACCGCGGACTCGTCACCCCCGGCACCATCCTCACCGACAAGCCTCGCCAATTCCGCGACTATGTGCCTCAAAACTTTTCCCGTGAGTTTCGCGGGCGGGTGGGGGTGCGCGATGCCCTCGTGCAATCTCTGAACCTGCCCGCCATCGAGATTGAGCAGCGCGTCGGCCAGGAGCGCTTTTATGCCCTGTTGAAGAAACTGGGCCTTGGCACCATTTCGCGCCCGCCGGAGCACTACGGCCTCGGCCTCGTGCTCGGCAATGCCGAAGTCCGCCTGCTCGACCTCGCCAACGCCTATGCCTGTCTTGCTCGCGGCGGCGACTGGCTGCCCGTTCGCGTTATCGAAACTGCGCCGTCCGCCGCGCCCAAGCCGCTGCTTTCCGAAGAAGCCTGCTGGCTCATCAGCACCATCCTCGCCGGCGACGAACGCTCCATGGACACCACCGGCCACGCCGCCGATGTTCGCTTGCCCCCCATGGCTTGGAAAACCGGCACGTCCGCCGGCCTGCGCGACGCCTGGACCGTCGCTTGGAATCCGGACGTTGTCATTGGCGTCTGGGTCGGCAACGCCAACGGCGCAGGCGCGGATGACCTGGTCGGGCGCCAAGTCGCCACCCCCATGGCTTGGGACGTGTTCCGCAAAATCTATCCCAACAACCTCGGTCCCTGGTACACGCAACCCGCCGGCATTGAAACCCGCGCCATTTGCGCCGACAGCGGATGCGCCGCCGGCGCGAATTGCCCCCACCGCATATCTGATTGGGCTATCGCCCGCGTGACGCGCCAAACTCCATGCCCGCTGCATACGCAACAACTCGCGCCTGCGGCAATCGCCGCCGCGGAGCCGGCCCCCGACGCCCACGCGGGGAAAAACGCCGGCCTCGTCAAAATACTATCCCCCGCGCGCGACAGCGCCTATCGCCGACTCAATGGCTTGGAAATGGACGCGCAGCAACTGGCGCTCACCGCCACCAGCGATGAGCCTGGGGAACGCCTGCATTGGTTTGTCAATGACCGTCCCGTCGGGCATTCGCGCCCCGGGCAGCCGCTGTTCTGGCCTCTCGCGCGGGGCAAGCATCAAATTGTATGCAGCAGTGCGCGCGGCGCCAGCGACCACATCCAAATTGCCGTTGAGTAGTGGTGGCGGTGGCGGGGGCGGTGGGTGGGGCGATGGGGGAAGGTGGGGCGGGGGCTGCCGAGAGAGGCTTTCGTTTGGATTTTGTCGGCGCAAAAACCAACCGCCGTCTTTTCCGTGCTGCCGCTTCGAGGCCGGTCACGGACGGACATGAGTCCAGTCCGGACCGCCCGCAAAGCGGCATCATCGAAAAATCCGGTGATTATTTTTGCGTGGGCCCCCGGCAAAATGCAAACGAAAGCCTCTACACCACGTCCTGCGGACGGCGGGCACGGGGAGGGCGTTTTATTAAAGGGCCTTGAGGTCAGTCGGAAGCGGCGCAACGTCCGGAGGTAAGAGGAGGAAAGGGTTCGGGGTTCAGGAAAAGAGGTCAGAAAGCAGAGGTCAGAGGTCAGGAAAGGCACCGAAGGGGCGGCAAGGGGGGATTGTAGATGCGCCCGCTGGGCGCATTGGTTCGGAGGGGAACGGAACGGCCTCTGCGCTCGGCGAGCGCAACTAGCGGGCGGAAGATTTTTCAGGAGAAGAATTACTTGCGTTTGCGGCAAATGAGGGCGAGGGTGCCAAGGCCGAGCAGGTTCAATGTCGCAGGTTCTGGAATCGGCTCGCCAAGAATTTGCCTGTCGGGTTGGATGCCGCTGGATTTCTCGTCAATGCAGAATTTCTCCTGCTGCCCCCCGTTAGGATCAAGGTTTGGGTTAAACGCAAACAATGCGCTTTCGTAGTACCAACTGCCCTCTTGCGGGGTGCCTTCATAGATGCGCTGGAAGACATAGCCCGTGTCGGACCAAGCCGGGTCTCTGTAAACCCTATCGCCGGTCCATGGGGTCATCCAGATCGTCCACTCGGTATTATCTTCCGGCGCGAAGCCGCCGTTCAAGGGGATTGTGCGGGTTGCCCAGACTTCGTCGTCGCCACTGACCCAGCCTGGGCTGGCCAGATCAACGGGGTTTGCGATGTTGTCGGCACCGGCATAAATCAACTGCCAGGTTACCGAGTAGTTGTGCAACAGGGCATAGGTAGTATCACGTTGCGTCACATCCGGGGAATCGTGTGTGTAGGCACCGTACTCAAGGAGCCAAAGAATTCCGACGCCGGCGGAGGCAGTGGTGGTGGCGAGGGCGAGGGCAATCAGTACGAGAAAGATATTCTTCATGTCCTTTTGCTCCTTGTTGTTTTTTGAGAATGGGGGGGGCGGATGGGTTGGAGGGCGGTGTGCATGGCAGTCATGCTAAGTTAACCATGGGTATGCGAAGATTGCAACTGAAATGGTGGGAGGGGGAGCCCGGCAAAATGCAAACGAAAGTCTCTACACCACGTTCTGCGGACGGCGGCGTAGGAGGGGGAAAGGGTTCAGGGTTCGGGGTTCAGGGAAGGCACCGAAGGGGTGGCAAGGGGGCCAAGCGGAGTGCGGGAGGGGGGCAGAGGGGGGGGGGGGGGTGCAGGGAACAGCCACACGGACGGACACGGACGGACACGGACAGACACGGACCGCGAGGCGGGGGCGAGGGGTTATTTTTTGGTGCGGTGGGTGATGCGGTGTGGGGCGAAGCGCAGCCTTAAGGACACCGGCGCAAGGCCGGTGGATGGGGCGGGGTGGGGGCGAGGGGGCGAGGAGAGAACAGCCTTAAGGACAACACCGGCGCAAGGCCGGTGGATGGGGCGGGGAGCATGGAGCGGGGATAGAACAGCCGGAAGAACCTCTGCGCTGGGCGAGCGCAGCTACAGGTTTTTCTGGCCTCTCCGCTCGCGCTAGGGCTTTTCGGTGGTGGCGACGACTTTGAAGAAGAGCCGGGGTTCCGCCGGCGTGCCGAGGTCCGTCGTGAAGGTGAGTTCGCTGCCTGTCGCTTGGAGGCTCTCGATTTTTTCCCAAGTTTCTTCGAGGAGGTCGTCGAGGGAATAGAGGGTGTACCAGAAGCCGCTTTGCGTGCTGGCAATCTTGATGGTGAGGGTTGTGCCGTCGAAGACGAGCGCCGAGCCGTCCGCGGGGAAGGCTGGCGCGTCGGGAAGGCCGGACGCGAGGTAGTACGTGGCGCCGATCTGCGGGTCGTCTGTGAAGGTGCCGCTGGTGCCGGTGAGCATGACGCTGTTCCAGCACGTTGCGGGAATCGCGTCGCTCGGGATGCTCCACGGTATTCCGGGGGCATCGGCGTTCAGCACGATGCCCGTGCAGTCGTCGAACATTTGGTAGTAGCACCAATCGGCGAGCCGCTTCGCCGGCAGCACCGGCAGGCGCGTCAGCCCCGTGCAGCCCTGAAACATGTACTGGTAGCATTTCTCGGCCAGCGTCGTGGCCGGCAGTTCCGGTGCGCTGCGGAGTTGCGTGCAGCCCTCGAAGAGGCTGGCGAAGCAGTAGGCAATCATCGGCGGATGCAAGCCGACGGTTGCTTTCGCATGGTCGAGCAGGGTCTCGATGTTGCCGGAGCAGGCGACCGGCTGGGCGGCGGTGATTTGCCAGGATCTGGTGAGTGTGGGGGTGCTGCCGCTCACGCGGGAGTTTCCCACCCCGCAGATATAGAGCTTGTGATTCCAGAGGCCGATGCGGCCCGAGGTCGCGCCTGCCTCGGTGAATTCCTGCCAAGTCGTCGTGTTGGTGGAACTGTAGAGCCGCCCGTTCCATATCGCCATCTGCGGCGTGATGGTGAAGGAGGCTGCGCTGGAGAAGGTGAGGTATGCGCCTGACCCCGGCGCCGGCATCCGCACGTAGTAGTAGGTGGTGCCGCGCGCCGGGTTGCCGGTGAAGGCGCCGCTTGTGCCTTCGAACATGCCGGCGTTCCAGCTCGGCGGATTCGCCGCGCCGGCCGGGATGCTCCACGCCGTTCCGGGGCTTGTGGTGTACAGCTTGATGCCCGCGCAGTTCTTGAACATGCGCTGGTAGCAGGAGTCGGCCAGCGTCGTCGCCGGCAGTTCCGGCACGCTCATCAGGCTTGTGCAGCCGTAGAACATGTAGCCGTAGCAGTTGGGCGCCAGCGTGGTGGCGGGCAGCGCCGGCGCTTGCGTCAGCTCCGCACAGTAAGTGAACATGCCGTCGTAGCAGTTGGGCGCCAGCGTGGTGGCGGGCAGTTCCGGGGACTGCGTCAGCCCCGTGCCTTCGAACAGGCAGAAGTAGCAGTTGTCAGCCAGATTCGTGGCGGGGAGCGACGGCGCGGTTGTCAGCGCCGCGCAGTTTTTGAAGAGGAGCGCGAAGCAGTAGGCGTCCATCGGCGGATGTTTGCCGTAGGCCACATGGGCATGGTCGAGCAGCGTCTCGATGTTGCCGGAGCAGGCGACCGGCTGGGCGGCGGCAATGCTCCAGGGGGTTGCCGTGCGGCTGCCGGTGATTTTGCGATTGCCTGTCCCCCGGAAGTGGAGTTGGAACTCGCCGGCGACGCTGGCCGCCGGGATTGTGCCCGCAGCGGTGATCTCGTGCCAGTCCGTCTTGTTGGTGGAGCTGTACAGCTTCGAAGTCCACGTTTTGGAGGGCACCGTGACCGTGAAGGCCTCCGCACTTGAGAAGGTGATGCACGTCGGCGGCGGCGCCACCGCCAGCGCATTCTCGCCGGCGACGTTCGCCATATAGTCTTCGCCGCCCGCCGTGAAGGTGTAGACGCCGTTCGGCAACCAAAGGTAAAGCTTGCCGTTTTCGTCGGCGACGAGGCCGCTGACGCCGTAGGCCCCAAGCCCCGTGACCGTGATGGCCGCATCGGGCGCGAGGTTCGGCACCGTCACGCACCAGACGCGCGCCGTGCCGTTGCTGGGCGCGGGGGCGATGTTGTTGTCCGCGAGGCGGATCGAGCCGCCGGTGAAAGTGTTCGAGTTGGTGGCCCCGCCGCCGTTGCCTGGCCCGATGTCCGTGCCGTATTCGCCGCCGGTGGCTGTGACCGTGCCACCGGAGATGGCCACCGTGCCGCCATTGCCGTAGGTGCCGCCGCCGATTCCCGCGCCGTACTGGCCGCCCGTGGCTGTGACCGTGCCGCCGAAAATCGCCACCGTGGCGCCGTTGCCGTAGTCGCCGCCGCCGATGCCCGCCGCATACTCGCCGCCGGTGGCTGTGACCGTGCCGCCGTGGATGGTCATCGTGCCGCCGTGGGTGAACACCGCGCCGCCACCGCCCGCGCCGCCGCCAATGCCTGCGCCGCCGCCAATGCCTGCGCCGCCGAGGCCGCCCGTGGCGGTCACTGTGCCGCCGGCGATGGTCATCGTGCCGCCGTTGCCATGGGTGCCACCGCCGATGCCCGCACCGCTGCTGCCGGTGGCCGTGACCGTGCCGCCGGCGATGTTAACGGTGCCGCCGTTGCCCTCGTAGCCGCCGCCGATGCCCGCGCCGCCGAGGCCGCCCGTGGCCGCGATGATGCCGCCGGCGATATGGACCGTGCCACCGGCGACATTGATGTTGCCGCCGATACCCGCGCCGTGAGAACCGCCCGTCACGAAAAGAGCAGCCGTATCATCGCCCGGCGCGTTGGTGATGGAGAGCGTTCGCCCCGCCGTGACTTTGATGCCTGCGAAGTTATAGCCGGAGGTGAGTGTGTTGGTCCCCGCGAGGACGAGCGACACGTTGGCGCCTGTCCCCAATGCGAAGGCGCATTGGTCGCTACCCGTCCGGAGCGTCAGGTTCGAGAGCGCAACCGTGCCGGTGACGTTGCTTGACACAGCGACGCAGACGCCGCCGGCTCCGTTGGTGCCCGAAATCGTGAAAGGTCCCGTGCCCGTGAGCGAGAGGGTGCGATTCGTTGCATCATAGTTCCATCCAACGGGAGGACCCGCCGGAAAGGCGATTTTTTCGCCATTCACCATCACGCCGGTCGGCCCCACGCCGTTGGCAATCGTCACCGTGCGCTCATTCCCGTTTGCCTGGAAGGTATGCATGCCGTTCGGGAGCCAGAGGTAGATGCAGCCGTCGCCGTCCGCGAAGATGTCGTTCACGCCGTATCCCCCAAGCCCCGTGATCGTGACCGGCCCGTTGGGGGCGAAGCCTGTCAGCGTCGCGCAGAAGACCTGTTCCGTGGCGTTTGAGGGCGCGTGGAAGGCGAGCGAGGCCCCCAGACGAATCGAGCCACCCGTAAAAATGTTTGCGCCGGAGACGGTGCCGTTGCTACCCGGCCCGATGTCCTTGGCGTTGCTGCTGCCGATGGCCGTGACCGTGCCGCCGGAAATCGTGACGTTGCCGCCCTCGCCGCCGTCGCTGCCGCCGCCGATGCCCGCGCCGTATTCGCCGCCGGTGGCCGTGACCGTGCCGCCGTTGATGCTCACCGTGCCGCAGATGCCTTTCTCGCCGCCGCCGACACCCGCGCCGCCTCTGTCGCCGGTTGCCGTGACCGTGCCGCCGGAGATTGTGATTGTGCCGCTGGTGCCGTCGCTGCTGCCGCCGATGCCCGCGCCGCCGCTGCCGCCCGTAACCGTCAGCGCCCCCGAAGCGTCGCCGGGCGCGTGGGTGACGAAGAGCGTTTGCCCCGCGGCGACTTCAAGGCCCGCGCGGAGCATGCCGGAGGCGAGTGAGTTCGCTCCCGCGAGAAAGAGCGACACAACCGCATCCCCCTCTAGCGAGAAGGCGCACTGGTGGCTATTGGTCGCCGCGAGCGTCAAGTTCGAGAGCGTCACCTCGCTCGTCACATTCGACAAGACGAGGACTTGCACCTCGCCATCCACGTTTTCGCCGGAAATCGTAAATGGGCCCGCGTTCGTGAGCATGAGCATGGGCGCGGCATACGTCCACCCCGCACCGGTCGAGCCGGCGTCATCCAACTCAACGCCGTTGACGCTCACGCCCACGGGCGCCGCCGGCGCGAGGCTTGCCGCGAAAACCACCGTCAGGGCGGCGGCCAAAAAGGTGTGGAGGGCAGATTTCATGATGGAGCTCCTAAATGGCATACGCGGCCTGTGGCACGGTTATGGCCATAGTATGATGGGCGAGCGCGCAGGGGGCAAGGATTTTTGGAGAGGAAAAAGGTCAGGGTTCAGGGGAGCACCGAAGGGATGGCGGGGCTGCCGAGAGAGGATTTCTTTTGCATTGGGGCGGCGCGAAAACCAAGGGTCTCTTTTTCGTTCTGGCGCGTCGCTGCCGACCGCTCGCGGACAGGAGTCCAGCGAGGGTCGGCTTCAACGCGCCATCTTCGAAAAATAGCCGCCTTATTTTCGCGCAACAGCCCCGCCCCAATGACAAAAGAAATCCTCTACACCACGTCCTGCGGACGGCGGGCACGGCAGGGCGTTTGAGGGAGGGGCCTTGAGGGAAGGCGGGGGCGGAGCAAGGTCCTATGGGAGAGGGAGGGAGGGTTCAGGAAAAGATGTCAGAAAGCAGAGGTCAGAGGTCAGGAAAGGCACCGAAGGGGAGGCGATGGGGGATTGTAGATGCGCACGCTGGGCGCATTGGTTCGGAGGGGAACGGGACGGCCTCTGCGCTCGGCGAGCGCAGCTACAGAACAGCCGAATAGCCTTTTAATAAAGGGGCGCAAAAGGGACGCACGAGTTTTTTGTTTGTCATTTGCGGCGTTTGCGAGTCTTTCGCGTCGTTTGCGTTGAAAAGGTTTTGTTTTTTTCTGACCTCTGACTTCTTCCCTGAACCCTTTCCCCCTGCCACGGACGCCGGTTTGGTTAGAAGCGGGCGATGAGGCCGGCGGAGAGGACGAAGCTGGAGTAGTCGGCTTTGGCGCGGATGTCGCCGAGGGTGATGTCGGCGTCGTCTATCCATTCCTGGCCGGCTTCGGCCTGGAGGCCGATGTTTTCCGTGAGGTAGGCGGCGATGCCTACGCGCGCGGCGAGGCCGAGGGGGGATTCGGTTTTGCTGCGGCATTCGTCGGCGCATTCGATGTCCATGCGGGCGATGTTGCAGAGGGCTTCCACGGCGCCGAAGATGTCGAGACGGCTGCCGATGCGGCAGGTGAGGCGCGGGCCGAGGCCGATTTGGTAGAGGTCGCTGGTGAGGCGGGCATGGATGGGCTGGCCGGGGATGGTGCGGGTGGAGCTACCGAGATTCTGGTGATAGGGGGCGTAGGGTTCGGGTTCAGGGTAGCAGTAGGTGAAGTCGTCGTCGTAGGGGGGGATGGGGCCGTCTTTGAAGAGGTAGTAGTCGCGCCAGGAGCGGGACTGGATGGTGCCGCCGCCGGCCATGCCGCTGGCTTGGGTTTTCATGTCCCAGTAGCCGGCGAAGCGGAGGGTGAGGCCGGCGGAGAAGCATCCGGCGGTGTAGAGGTCGCGCCCGGCGGTGAGGCTGACGCCGAGGGGGCGGTCGCGGTTGCTGCTGTTGAGTTCGGCGGCGCCGTAGAGGGGCGTGACGATTGTTTCGCTGCCGGTCTGGACGGCGGCGTAGTTCAGAAAGTCCTGCTGACCGGGGTAGTCGGGGTCCTGCACGATTTCGACTTCGTCCGCGCTCCACGGGCGGCGGGTGACGACGTCTTTGTCGTAGATGACTCTGCGGGAGGGGGTTACGGTCGGGCCGCCGGCCTGGCCGGAGATGGCGCTTTTGACTTTCGAGCGCCAGGCCGGGCCAACGGAAAGGCTCCAGTCGCCGGGGCGTTCCCCGGTGGCGGCGGTGGCGATGAGCGCCGCGAGGGTGAAGAGGGCGATTCTCGTGAATAATGCTGTCTTTTGCATGGCGCTGTCTATCCTTTCAATTCAATGACATTCCAAGTTACAGGGCGAATACGCGGAAGAAGCCGCTTTCGTCGCCGTCCGGCACGTTGAGTTCCAAGGTGATGGAGCCGTCGGCCTCGCGCACGGCGGAGGAGGGGAGCAGCACCTGGCTGGCGGCGTCGAGCTTGGCGCGGTATTCCACGCGAAGGGCGGAGAGGTTGACTTCGCCCCATTCCGCGGCCTTCTCGACGGAGATGTTCAGGATGATTGGCGCGACTCCGCCGGGAGCGGCGAGGCGCATCTTGCCCATCCAGATGCCGGCGATTACGGCATCGGTGCGCACGGTGACGTTGTACATGCCTTGCTTGAAGGTGGCCATGTAGTCCGGGTCCGCGGCCATGGCCGGGGCCAGATGCACGATGACGCCGCCGACATCCACCCCCGCGCTGCGGAAGACTTGAAGCCCCACGATGGGCTCGCCAAGAACCGTGACGTTTCGCAGGTTGCGTGTGTTGAGGAAGGCGAAGTCGCCCAGAGCGACAACGGTTTTTGGGAGGGTCAGCTCCGTCAGCCCCGTCGCGCCGGAGAAGGCGTATTTTCCAATATGGAGGTCGGCGGGCTCCGTCGGATTGCGCCAGTCCCGGTTGGGCGGGAAGGAGAGGCGCTTGATGGAGGGAACCGAAATGAAGGCCTTGTCGGCGATGTTCGTGCAGAAGACGGGGAAGTACACTTCGGTCATGCCGCTCGTGGAGTTTTCGAAGGCGCCCATTGCGATGCCGGTGACAAAGCGTCCGTCAATTCTATCCGGCAGGACGACCTTCTGTGCCTTTTGGTCCGGGTTCTTGAATCCGGTGATGGTGATGGTGCCGTCGGCGTTGATGGTGTACTTGAAGAGCGAGGCTGCCGTGCCGCCGGGGGCGGCTGTCCAGTGGGCGTGCAGGCGGTGCGGCGCGTTCGTAATCAGCGGGCCGCCGCTCACGGCCTGGGCCGCGCCGGGCGCGAAACCGTTGAACCATCCCAGCAGCGTATAGCCGTTGCGGTTCGCGATTGGAAGCTGGCCGTACACGGCGGCGCAGAATTGGGTGACGATGCTGGTGCCGCCCGCGAATGCGCCTCCCGTGGCGTCGTACACGACTTCCACGGCGACCGGGGCGAGTGAGTAGTAGTAGAGGGCACCGATCACCGGGTTGCCGGTGAAGGTGCCGCCCGTGCCGGCGAGCATGTTGGCGTTCCAGTTCTGTGCGGAAGTTGCGCCGGCGGGGATGCCCCATGTCGGGGCCGCGCCTGCTTCATACAGCGTGATGCCGGTGCAGTTTTCGAACATGGAGCGGTAGCAATTGGGGGTCAGATTGGTGGCCGGCAGCGCTGGCAGGCGCGTCAGTCCCGTGCAGCCGAGGAACATGGAGTTGTAGCAATCCCACTCCAACACCGTGGCTGACAGTTCGGGCGCGTTCGTCAGGCTGGTGCAGTTTTCAAACATGGAGCGGTAGCAGGAGTCGGCCAGCGTTTGGGCCGGCAGGGCCGGGGTGTCTGTCAGGCCGGTGCAGCCGGCGAACATGGTTTCATAGCAGCTGGCGGTCAGATTGGTGGCCGGCAGCGCGGGTGCATTCGTCAGGCCGGTGCAGCCGGCGAACATGCCGTGGTATGCGTGGCCGCCCAGCGTCATGGCGGGCAGTTCCGGTGCGCGGATGAGCGCGGTGCAGTCCTTGAACAAGTTCGCGAAGCAGTAGTTGGCCATGTCCGGTTCTTCCCCGGCAGCGACCTTCGGGTGGTCGAGCAGGGACTCGATATTGCCGGAGCAGGCGACTTGGTCAGCGGCGTCAATCTCCCAGGCGGGCGTCGTGGAGTAGTCGCTTATGCGGTTGTTGCCCCAGCCGCTGAGGTAGAGCCGGTATTCGCCGGTGGCATTGGTGGCCGCCGTTGCGCCGTTGGTGGTGAAGGTCACCCAGTTTGTCGCGTCAGTGGAAGCCAGGAGAATCCCGTTCCAGGAGTTCGACTGCGGTGTGACGGAGAAGGTGTTTGTGCTGGAGAAGGTGATGTAGGCGCCCGCGGCCGGTAGCGGCGGCGGCGCGTAGTAATAGGTGACGCCGGGCACTGGGTCGCCGGTGAAGGTGCCGCCCGTGCCGGCGAGCATGTCGGCGTTCCAACTTGTCGCTTCCACCACGTCGGCCGGAATGCTCCATGTCGGGGCTGTCCCAACGGCGTGCAGGGTGATGCCCGTGCAATTTTTGAACATGGAGTCATAGCAGAAGCTGAAGAGATTCGTCGCCGGCAACACCGGCAGGCGCGTTAGGCTCGTGCAGCCGCTGAACATGCCCTCGTAGCACTGCGGGGCCAGCGTCATGGCCGCCAGTGCCGACGCTTGTGTCAAGCCCGTGCAGCCGGAGAACATGTCCTTGTAGCAGCGGTCGGCCAGTGTTCCGGTTGTCAGGGCCGGAGTATTTGTCAGGCTGGTGCAGGCGGTGAACATGGCGTTGTAGCAGTCATTGACCAGCGTTGTTGCCGGCAGCGCCGGAGCGTTCGCCAGGCCCGTACAACCGGAGAACATCTTGTAGTAGCAGTATTTGGCGAGATTGGTCGCCGGCAGTTCCGGCGCTTGTGTCAGGCTGGTGCAGCCCGCGAACATGGAGTGGTAGCAGTAATTGGTCAACGTTCCAGCCGTTAGGGGCGTCGCATTGGTCAGTGCCGTGCAGTCCTTGAACATGGATTGGTAGCAATAGGTGGCCAGATTCGTGGCCGGCAGCGCGGGTGTCTGGGCCAGTGCCGTACAGCCTTGGAACATGGCGTCGTAGCAGTTATTGGCGAGCGTTGTGGCGGGTAGCGCGGGCGCATTGGTCAGCGCCGTGCATCCCTCGAACATGGACTGGTAGCCGTATTTTGCCAAATTCGTGGCCGGCAGTTCCGGTGCGCGGATGAGCGTCTTCCAGTTCTTGAACATATCGGCGAAGCAGTTATCCGCCATTGCCGGATGCCCGCCGTTATCCACGAGCACGTAGTCAAGGAGGGTCTCGATGTTGCCGGAACAGGCGACCGCCCCGGTGGCGTCAAGCTTCCAGCCAAACTTGCCGCCGGTGATGCAGGTGTTGTTGGTTCCGCGGAGGTAGAGTTTGTATTCGCCGGCACCGTTGCTCGCCGCCGCCGCGCCCGCCGTGGTGAAGTTGGTCCAGGTCGTTGCGTCGGTGGAGCATTCGAGCGTGCCTTCCCACGCCTGGAACAGCGGCGTGATTTTGAAGGCGTTTGTGCTGGAAAAGGTGAGATAGGCGTCCGAGACCGGCGGGGGAGGCGTGTAGTAATAGATTGTGCCGATGACGGGGTTGTTGGTGAAGGTGCCGCCCGTGCCGACGAGCATGTTGGCGTTCCAGTTCGTTGCGGCTTGCGCGGCGGCGGGGATGCCCCAGGTTGGGGCGGTGCCTGCTTCATACAGCGTGATGCCGGTGCAGTTTTGGAACATGCTCTGGTAGCAGTAGTTGGCCAGCTGAGTCGCCGGAAGCTCCGGCAGGCGTGTCAGGCTCGTGCAACCCTGGAACATGCCCGCGTAGCCGTAATTGGCCAGGGTCATGGCGGGCAGCGCGGGCGCATTCGTCAGCCCCGAGCAGTTGTTGAACATGTATTGATAGCAGTAGTTGGCCAGATTCGTGGCGGGCAGGTCCGGCGCTTGCGTCAGGCTTGAGCAGGATGCGAACATGAAGTTATAGCAGTAGCTGGCCAAGGTTGTGGCCGGCAGGGCCGGGGCGTTCGTCAAGCTGCTGCAGCCTTGGAACATGAACTGGTAGCAGTTGGGGGCGAGCGTCGTGGCGGGCAGGGCCGGGGCTTGCGCCAGGCCCGAGCAGGAGGTGAACATGTATCGGTAGCATCTGTCGGCCAGATTGGTGGCTGGCAGCGCCGGTGCTTCCGTCAAGCCCGTGCAACCGCCGAACAGGTAGTAGTAGCATCCCGTCGTCAGCGTCGTGGCTGGCAATTCCGGTGCGCTGGAGAGTGCGGGACAGTACCGGAAGAGGTTGGCGAAGCAGTAGTCGGCCATGACTGGATGTTCGTTGGCGAGCACCTTCGTGTAGTCGAGGAGGGATTCGATGTTGCCGGAACAGGCGACCGTCCCCGTGGGGGCGGTGATTTTCCAGCCGTCCGCATCCTTGTTGCCGACGATGCGTGTGTTGCTCGTTCCGCAGATGTAGAGATTGTATTCTCCGGCGGCGTTGGTGGCCGCCGCCGCGCCGGCGGTGGTGAAGGGCACCCAGTTGGTCATGTCGGTGGAGCATTCGAGGGTGCCGTCCCAGGCGTTTGTTTGTGGTTTGATGGTGAAGGCGTTCGTACTGGAGAAGGTGAGGTGGGCGCGCGGCGCCGGAGGAGGCGACGCGTTGTAATAGTAGATGGCGCCGATGACCGGGTCGTCGGTGAAGGCGCCGCCCGTGCCGTCGAGCATGAACTGATTCCAGTCGGTTGCGGGTTGCGCGCCGGCGGGGATGCCCCACGGCGTTCCGGGGCCGACGGCGTTCAGTTCAATGCCCGAGCAGCCGCTGAACATGTACCGATAGCAGTCATCGGTCAGATTCGTGGCCGGCAACGCTGGCAGTCTCGTCAGGCTCGTGCAGTTGCGGAACATGGAGTCATAGCAGCCATTTGCCAGCGTCATGGCGGACAGCGCGGGTGTTTCCGTCAGGTTGGCGCAACCGCCGAACATGGCGCTGTAGCAAGCGAACATCATCGTTGTGGCGGGCAATGCTGGCGTTTCCGTCAGGCTGGTACAGTCTGAGAACATGGTGTAGTAGCAGCCATCGGCCAGATTCGTGGCGGGCAGGGCCGGCGCATTGGTCAGCGCCGCACAGCCGCGGAACATGGAGCCGTAGCAGGCTTCGGCCATCGTCACGGCGGGCAATTCCGGGGCTTCCAGCAAGCCCGTGCAGTTGTAGAACATGAGGTTATAGCAACCTTCGGTCAGATTCGTGGCGGGCAGTTCCGGCGCGCTGGAGAGCGCCGCGCAGTCGTAGAACAGCCTCGTGAAGCCGTAGTTGGCCATTGCCGGATGATTGCTAGCGTTCACCGTTGCATAGTCAAGGAGGGTTTCGATGTTGCCGGCGCAGGCAACCGTCCCCGTGGGGGCGGTGATTTTCCAGCCGGGCGTGCCGTAGGCACCGGTTATGAAGGTGTTGCTCGTTCCGCAGATGTAGAGCTTGTATTCTCCGGCGGCGTTGGTGGCCGCCGCCGCGCCGTTGGTGGTGAAAAGCACCCAGTTGGTCCCGTCGGTGGAGCATTCGAGGGTGCCGTCCCAAGAGTTGGTCTGCGGCGCGATGGTGAAGGCGTTTGTGCTGGAGAAGGTGAGGTAGGAACGCGCTACCGGGGGAGGCGGCGCGTTGTAGTAGTAGGTCTTGCCGATGACCGGGTTGTTGGTGAAGGTGCCGCCCGTGCCGACGAGCATGCTTTCGTTCCAGCCCATTATTTCCGTTGCGCCGGCGGGGATGCCCCATGTCGGGGCCGTTCCCGTCTCGTGGAGCGTGATGCCCGTGCAGTCGGCGAACATGAACGCATAGCAGTAGGATTCCAGATTCGTGGCCGGCAGCTCCGGCAGTTGCGTCAGGCCGGGGCAGCCGACGAACATGCTGTGGTAACAGCCGGGGACGAGGGTCATGGCCTGCAGCGCCGGCGCATTGGTCAGGCTTGTGCAGCCGGCGAACATGTATTGGTAGCAGGCGGCGCCCAGCGTGGTCGCCGGCAGTGCAGGCGCCGTCGCCAGCGCCGTGCAGTTGGTGAACATGCCCCTGTAGCAGGAAGAAGGCAGTGCCAGCGCCGGCAGCGCGGGCGCCTGCGCCAGCGACGTGCAATCGCGGAACATTTCCTGATAGCCGCCGCCGGCCAGCGTCGTGGCCGGCAGAACAGGCGCATTGGTCAGCCCCGTGCAGTTGCGGAACATGCCGACGTAGCAGTTGTTGACCAGATTCGTCGCCGGAAGTTCCGGCGCGCTGGAGAGCGCCGTGCAGTCCTTGAAGAGGTTCGCGAAGCAGTTGGCGATCATCTCCGGATGTTCACCGGCGTCCACTTTCGTGTAATCGAGCAGGGTCTCGATGTTGCCGGAGCAGGCGACCGACCCGGTGGTGTCAATCGTCCAGTAAGCTAAATTGCCGCCTGTGATGCAGGCGTTGTTTGTCCCGCGGAAGTAGAGCCGGTATTCGCCGGAGCCGTTGTCCGTCGCGTTTGCACCGAGCTGGGTGAACGCGTGCCAGTTCGTCGTGTCGGTGGAGTAGAAAAGCCCTCCATTCCACGACACCGCGCTCGGCGAGATCTTGAAGGCGTTCGTGCTGGAGAAGGTGAGATAGGCATCCGAGACCGGCGGGGCCTTGGCTGTCGCCGTTGTGTCCGCGTCGGAGACGGTGGCCTCGTATTCCGTTCCGCCCGCCGTGAAGTCATAGTTGTCGTTGGGCAGCCAGAGGTAGAGTTTGCCGTTGTCGTCGGCGAAGAGGTCGTTCACGCCGTAAGCCCCAAGTCCCGTGACCGTGATGGCCGCGTTGGGCGTGAGGTTCGTCACCGTCACGCACCAGACGCGCGCGGTGCCGTTGCTGGGGTCGAGGGAGATGTTGTCGTTCGCAAGATAGATGGAGCCGCCAGTGAACGTATTCGAGTTGGTGGCCGTGCCGCCGCTGCCCGGCCCGATGTCCGCGCCACCATAGCTTCCCGTTGCCACGACCGTGCCGCCGGAGATATGGACCGTTCCGTCCGCGCGGCCATTACCGCCGCCGATGCCCGCGCCGCCGTTGTCGCCGGTGGCCGTGACCGTGCCGCCGGAGATGTTGACCGTGCCGCCCGCGCCGCTCATTCCGCCGCCGATGCCTGCACCGGAGTAGGTGCTGACGGCCGTGACCGTGCCGCCGGAGATGTTGACCGTGCCGCCCGCGCGGTTGTAGCCGCCGCCGATGCCCGCCGCGCTGGTGCCGCTCGTGGCGGTGATCGTGCCGCCGGAGATGTTGACCGTGCCGCCCGCGGCTTGTGCGCCGCTGCCGATGCCCGCGCCGTTGCCGCCGCCCGTCACGGCGAGCGAGGCCGCGTCGTCGCCGGGCGCGTTGGTGATGGAGAGCGTCTCGCCCGCCTCGACCCAGATGCCGGGGCGTCCGCTGCCAGAGGCGAGCTCGTTCGCCCCCGCGAGCGTGAGCGACACGTTCGCCCCCGACCCCAGCGTGAAGATGCACCGATCGTCGCTGGACGTCCGGAGCGTCAGGTTCGAGAGCGTCACCGCGCTCGACAGGCCTGCCGCTACGGTGACGCGCACTTTGCCTTCCGTGTTGGCGCCGGAAATCATGAACGGCCCCGCGTTCGTGAGCCGGAGCAGGCCGGTCGCCTCATCGTAAGTCCAGCCGGCGGCGGGATCGTCGGAACCGAAGGCGACCTCGTCGCCGTTGACCGTCACACCAGTTGCCCCGGTGGTCTCATTGAGCACCACCGTGTATTCGTTTCCGTTTGCGGTGAAGGTATAGGTGCCGTTCGGGAGCCAGAGGTAGATGTTGCCGCCGTCATCGGCGAAGATGTCCGTTGTCCCGTAGGTGGCGGGCAGCGAACCGAGATCTGTAAACGCGACCCGCGCGCCGGCGACGAAGCCCGAAACGGTCGCGCAGAAGATCGCTTTTCCATTGTTGTTCCGGGGGATGGGGGAGAGGCTGTCGTTTGCCAAGAGGATTGAGCCGCCGGCAAAGGTGTTTGCGCCGAACGTTGTACTATCGCGCCCCGGCCCCATGTCCATGCCGCCGTCGGCGCCTTGCGCGAAGACCGTGCCGCCGGAGATGTTCACGGTGCCGCCCGCGCCGCCGGTGCCATCATAGCTGCCGCCGCCGATGCCCGCGCCGCGCCCGCCGCCGATGGCCGTGACCATGCCGCCGGAGATATTGACGGTTCCGCCGGCTTTTTCCCCGCCGCCGCCGATGCCTGCGCCGTAGTTTCCACCCTGAGCCGTGACCGTGCCGCCGGAGACGTTAACGGTACCGCCCGCGCCCAGGAAGCCGCCGCCAATCCCCGCTGCGCCGCTGCCGCCCGCTGCCGTGATGATGCCGCCGGCGATGTTAACCGTGCCGGCATTGCCGCTGTTGTTGCCGCCGATGCCCGCGCCGTTGCCGCCGCCCGTCACCGTCAGCGTGGCGGTCTCGTCGCCCGGCGCATTAGTGATGGAGAGCGTCCGCCCCAGCGCGACTTCGATGCCCGCGAAGTTCCTGCCGGAGGTGAGTGTGTTGGTCCCCGCGAGAGCGAGCGACAGTTGAGCGCCTGTCCCCAATGCGAGGGCGCTCTGGCCGCTGCCCGTCCGGAGCGTCAGGTTTGAGAGTGTGACCGTGCCGGTGACGCTGTTCGACACGGCGACGCGGACGCCGCCGGCTCCGTTGGTGCCCGAAATCGTGAAGGGTCCCGCGCCCGTGAGCGAAAGGGTGCGGTTTGTCGCATCAAAACTCCATCCAACAGGAGGACCCGCCGGAGAGGCGATTTCTTCGCCTGACCATCACGCCGGTCGGCCCGACGCCGTTGGCAATCGTCACCGTGCGCGCATTTCCGTTTGCCTGAAAGGTATGCGTGCCATTCGGGAGCCAGAGGTAGATGCAGCCGTCGCCATCCGCGTAGATGTCGTTCACGCCGTACGCCCCAAGCCCCGTGAGCGTGACCGGCCCGTTGGGGGCGAAGCCCGTCAGCGTCGCGCAGAAGACTTGCTCCGTGGCGTTCGAGGGCGCGTGGAAGGCGAGCGAGGCTCCCAGACGAATCGAGCCGCCCGTGAAGATGTTCGCGCCGGAGACAGTGCCGTTGTTGCCCGGGCCGATGTCCTTGGCGTTGCTGCTGCCGATGGCCGTGACCGTGCCGCCGGAAATCGTGACGTTGCCGCCCGCACCGCTGTAGCTGCCGCCACCGATGCCCGCGCCGCCGCTGCCGCCCGTGGCGGTCACCGTGCCGCCGGAAATCGTGACGTTTTCGCCCGCGCCGGCCTGACCGCCGCCGATGCCCGCGCCATAGGTGCCGCCCTGCGCCGTCACCGCTCCGCCGGAGATAATCACCGTGCCGCCCTGGCCATTGCCACCACCGCCGATGCCCGCGCCGTTTCTGCCACCTGTGGCGGTCACCACGCCTCCGTTGATGGTTACTGTGCCGCCGACTTCCTGATAGTAGTAGCCACCGCCGATGCCTGCGCCGTGGCGGGCACCCGTGGCCGTCACGGTGCCGCCGTTGATGGTGATTGTGCCGCCTGCGCCGTTCCGTCCGCCGCCGATGCCTGCGCCGTAGTTGCCTCTGCCGGACGCGAATATCTGTCCGCCGTTGATGGTGACCGTGCCGCATGCATTATCATTGTTGCCGCCGATGCCCGCGCCGCCTTCGCCGCCACTCGCTGTCAGTGTGCCAGCGTCGTCACCCGGCGCGTTGGTAATGGAGAGCGTCCGTCCGCCCGCGACTTCCAGCCCCGCGCGGCCATTGCCGGACGTCAGCGTATTCGTCCCCGCCAGAAAGAGCGAGACAACCGCATTTGTCTCCAGCGAGAAAACACACAGGGTGCTATTGGTCGCCACCATAAGCGTCAAGTTCGAGACCGTCACCTCGCTCGTCACCCCCGCCGCCACAACCACGCGCACCGCGCCCGTCGTGTTCTCGCCGGAAATGGTGAACGGCCCCGCGTTCGTGAGCCTGAGCGTGGGCGAGACATACGTCCAGCCCACGTCGCCCGAGCCGCCGGAATCCAGTTCGACGCCGTTGACGCTCACGCCCACGGGCGCCGCCGGTGCGACACTTGCCGCGAAAACCACCGCCAACGCGGCGGCGAACAAGGTGTGGAGGGTACCCTAATCCTTAGCGACCCGGGGAAAAGCTCACCCTACGGGTGAAATTGGACTCGCCTCTTGCTATACTATGGGCATGAGCAAGCACTACACGAAGCAAGAACGCCGAATTGACATTGAATTTCGC
>Ga0255345_1002286_pt1 | contig 24780 bp, 21 predicted proteins | sample wastewater_treat_6_FD_192415 | JGI IMG/M metagenome (GOLD analysis project Ga0255345, IMG submission 192415) | Wastewater microbial communities from Lulu Island WWTP, Vancouver, Canada - plant20 | ecosystem: Engineered > WWTP > Wastewater > Unclassified | place: Canada: Vancouver, British...
ATTATCGCGAAACCGTCTGGGCGAAATGGCAAGCCGCCATTCAGGAAAAGCGTCAATTCTCCATGGAGTACGAGATTATCTCTCGCCAGGGCGAGCGCAAATGGGTCTGGGAACTCGGCGAGGCAATCCATGACGACGACGGCAACATCATCGCGCAGGAGGGCTTCATCACCGACATCACAAGCCTCAAAGAGGCTCGCGTGGAACGCGAACGACTCATGACCGCCATCGAACAATCGAAAGATGCCGCGCTGATTACCGATGCTCAGGGAACCATCCAATATCTGAACCCAGCCTTTACCCACATCACCGGCTTCCCGCGCGAGGACATGATTGGCCGACAGGCGCCTATGCTGCGAAGCAAACAGCCGGATGGCAAAGCCTTCGAGGCCATATGGCAGCAATTAAAAAATGGAATTCCGTGGAATGGCATCCTCACCACTCGCGTCAAAGATGGCCGCATCATAACCGAAAGGGTGTCCATTTCGCCGGTCGTGGATGAAGCCGACCGCATCACGAATTTTGTTTCCGTCAGCCGCGACATCACCAAAGAGCTGGAAGAAGCCAAAGCTCGCGAAAGCCTGCAAGCCCAGCTCCAGCAGGCACAGAAAATGGAGTCCATCGGCCGCTTGGCCGGCGGCGTCGCCCACGATTTTAACAACATGCTGCAAGCCATCCTGGGCTACACCGAACTCGCCCTCGAACAAGTCGCGCCAGCCGAGCCGGTGTATGGCGATTTGGAAGAAATTCAAAAGGTAGCCCAACGCTCAGCCGCCCTGACGCGGCAATTGCAACTTTTCGCGCGCCGCCAATCTGTCGCAAAAGACATGCTGTGTCTCAACACAACCATCGATGAATTATTGCCCATGTTGCACTACCTGAGCCGACGCGACATCGAAGTCATCTGGCGCCCCCACCAAAAATTGCCTCTGGTGCGCATGGATTCCAGCCAATTGGATCAGCTCGTGACCAACCTGTTCGTCAACGCGCGCGATGCCATTTCAGAAGCCGGACTGATCGTCATGGAAACCCGCCCTGTCTCCGTCCAGACCACCATCCGAAATATCCACGACGATATCACGCCGGGGGACTACGTGGTTTTTTCCGTTGCCGACACCGGCAGCGGCATGACACCCGAAGTGTTGGAACATATTTTTGAGCCGTTCTTCACAACCAAAAGAGCCGGATACGGCGTGGGCCTCGGCCTCGCCACAGTGTATGGCATTGTGCGGCAAAGTCATGGCATGATCCAAATTCAGAGCCAAGTCAATCAGGGCACAACCATTGAAGTGTATCTGCCCAGCTATCCGTGCGAGGAAAATCAGCCGACACCCCGCAACACCTCCTCCGAAGTAATTCTGGCCAACTCCAATCAAGAGACCATCCTGATTGTCGAAGATGTGGAAGGCCTGCTCGCGACCACTCGTCGAATGCTGGAATCCTTGAAGTACCGGGTGCTGGCAACGACATCCTCTCTGGAGGCCCTCCAGTGGCTGAAAGACCAAGCCTGCCATGTTGATTTGCTGCTGAGCGACATCATGATGCCGGAAATGAGCGGCCCAAAACTCGTCGCTGAAGCGTTGGCTCAAAACCCCAAATTAAAATATCTGTATATGTCAGGCTTTCCCGCCGACCTGATCGCCAAAGAGGGTGTACCCGAAGACACCCCGAACTTTATCGCCAAACCTTTCACGCGTTCAGAAATCGCACGGAAAATTCGCGCCATCCTTGACCAGGCCTAACGCGCGCCAAACGGTGGCTGCTCGTTAAATCACCGGTTTCGGCGGATTGAGGACGGCCACGCCCTGAGTCGTCAGATAGACTTTGACCTGCCGAACCGTGAAGGTGTGGAAATGAAAAGAGCTCGCGGCCAGCAGTGCGCTGGCGTGTGCTTCCCGAACCGCTTCCAGAAAATGAACCAGCTTGCCCGCGCCACCGCTGGCCGTGGTCGGCACCCCCGTCGCCGTGGCAATGCGGAATATCAAATCCAAGTCAAACCCGCGGCTGGTGCCGTCCGCCACAATACTGGTCGGCAGCAAGCTGCCCACCCCCAAATCGGCCATGCGCTTGGCAAACTCCACGGCATCCACCCCCGTCGCCTTGCGCCCCCCCATCAAAAAGACCTCGCGCTGCGAATGCATCTTCACATTGCGATTGGCATCCAGCGCCACCGCGATGGACTCGCTGCCAAAGCACGCCACCGCCTCCTTGACCACGTCCGGGTTTTGAAACGCAACCGTCGCGAGCGTCGCTTTCTTGGCGCCCGCCGCCAGCACCGCTTCCACATCCGCCACCGAACGCAAGCCTCCGCCGGCCGCCACGGGAATCTCCACCGCCCCAACCACCCGCCGCAGCGTCTCCAAATCAAGCGAGCGGCCTTCCGGGCCAGCCGCCACATCAAAAAACGCCAACTCATCCGCGCCATCCGCTTGATACCGCGCCGCATACTCCGCCGGATCCCCCAAATCAATAGCCCCCGCAAAGTTCATTCCCTTGGTCAGACGCCCATGACGAACATCCAGACTCGGCACAATCTTTACAGGAGTTGATTTCATCCCCAAAGGCAAACCGCCGCGCATGACAACGTTACGGTTCACCCTTGGCGCTCCTTGGCGCGGCGCAGGGCGCAACCGATTGTTAGCAGTCCTCCTATCATAAGCATAGTCGTAGAGGGCTCGGGAATGGCGCTTGCGCCAGCGAGGATGGGCACTCCCGGATCAGTCTCGTATCCCCAGCCGTAGATATAGGCGGCGGCAAAAGCGGATTGCACGATTAATTCGATCCAGCCGTAATGGATTTCATCAGCGATTTCAAATGCAACTCCCATATAGGCATGCTGGCCCGCGAAACGGCCCGCAGTACCCGTACTGAGGCATGCAATGAGTCCATCATAACCTTCTCCATTCCCGAACCACTCCATCCAAGAATCATCCCCACTGTTCGGGCCGATTTCAAAGCCCTCTGCCAAAGGTTCGACATCGCCACCAATGTTGTGCCCGCCGGACGGCCAGATCAGATACTGGTTTTCCCCCTCTGAACGGACACCAACAAAACCGATGGCTGCCGCAAAGACATAATCCGTCAGCTCATCGCCATTGATATCCAATGGGGTATATCGTGAGTTCCATTCGGTCCATAGCACGATGGGATCATCCAGCCATGTCACGGCGACAACACCCCGGCAGGGCTGTGTCAACGCGATGGCAAGCCCGAACAGACAGAACAGTTGTGCCGGGGTTTTCATAGTGATTCACCCGTGATTCGGCGGAGTCGCCAGAAGCGGACATCGGCATCATATTCCGGCAAAATGCCATTGGTCCAAGTTTCCGTTATCAGGGTGCCCAGTGAAGTCCAGGAACCTTCGAGCAGAAGGTTGGTGGACGTTTCCAGACTCAAATATGCGCCGGGATCGCATTCAAATTCGATCAGGAACTGGTTGGTAGAGGGAGAACGTTCGACATGGGTGATTCGGGGTGACAGGGGCGTATCGCCGGACGTCAGAACCGATACCCATTGACTGGTGGGGTCCTGCCCACCGGACAGCCCCCCCGCATGTGATATACAGATGCGGTAAGCGCCGGCAGCCGGCGCGGACAAAGCCACCTGTTCGACGTTGTTTCGGCTGTCCACTCCATGGGTGGCCGCCGCGGCCCGGACGGCTTCGGACTTATTCGTCAGATCGGGATCGAGAATCCAGGGCCGGAATGTTTGCGTGCCATCGTCGGTTTCCACCCAGAGGTCGATGTTGTTGACCAGCATGGGCGTGGCATCGTCTATCAAAACATTAGTGGCTGGAACGCCCGGTAGATCGCTCCATGCCACCGTGACTTTGAAAGGCGAGCCGTCCAGAACAACGGGCCAGGAGTTGGTTTCGCCGACTGCCAGTTCGATTTCCTTGATATGGGTGCCGCGCCCGTCGGCGGCGTCGAGCTCGATCTGGCGGACAGCGGATACGGAGTTGAAGAGGCCCCAGCCCGTCAGATAATCGGGGCCGGCATTTCCGACGTCGTCAGCTGTATGGATGGCGAGAGCTTTCCAGGTCGAGCCGCGGAAAGCATCTGCTTCGTCCGTGAGATTTGTGAACAACTGGTTGCGGCGCTGCATGGACAGGCCCAGCCCGGCAGTAACGCCGGGGGCGGCAAAACTGGTGCCGGCCTGCAGTTGCCAGGCGTCATCGCTGTCGGCATCCGGTGTGACGATGGGAAAATTTCTCGCCGCAGGATTGGCTTCGCCGACGGCAACCACATCCGGTTTGATGCGACCGTCATCGGTTGGGCCGCAAGCGCTGAAGCTGGACAATTCGACGGATGCATTCGTGGAGTAGCCCCATCCATCCGAGTCATAAACATCGAGGACGGAACCCACCGTCAGAACATTTTTGGCCGTGCCGGGCGCAGCTATGGTATCGAACCCATAGGTGTCGCCGTCACCGCTGGTCCAGTCCCGCTCGCTGGGTTCCGGGCTGACAAACTCATAAACATGGCCGTCGTCAATTACATAGTAGTTTGTCGCCTGTCCCGGTCCGCTGAAACGGTCATTGCCGGCGGAATAAATCATCAAGTGCCGCGTAGCATTTGTAGCGAGGAACCCGTCTAATTGAGCACAACCAGCGCCATCCGGCCTGTCTGCGAGATACATTCCGAATTTGGGATCTTCCGTATAGTAATAACTGCGGAAGCCATGCCAGAGCCATCCATTGGTAACAACAATCAGGTTGGTACCGCTGTAATAAGCGAATGACTTGCGCACCCAGGCATTGACCATGCCCCAGGAATGATTGGAAAGGCGCAGGCCGGACTCGTTGGTCGAACCAGCGGCGGCATCGGGCAGCTCGGAACTGAATTGCCAAATATCGAAGGCATCAACATTGGCCTCAAAGGCCACGCCGCGCATGGCGCAACCGAGCGGCGCACTGAAGTTGCTGACGCCGCCGGCGGCCATTGTGCCGGCCACGCCCGTGGCGTGGTAGTGGCTGTTGCTGTTGGTCCGGTCCATTTGAACCACCCGATCCTGAAACTCGTGATGAGACTCACGGACATATCCTTCCGCTTCCCACATGCCCAAAACGATGTTGGTTCCGGTTAGGCCGAGGCCGGTGCGGGCGGAGGGCCAGGGCGTCAAGTTGGTTGGCCAAAGCTCGTCTGCGCCGATGGAGGCGGCGGCAATCTGGTTGTGACTGGCAATCCAGACCGGTTCGCCATTCATTTCCCCGGCCAAAATGGCATGGCGTCCGTCCCCGATTTCCATCTTGCGTTCAACGCCAAGACGCGCGGCGATGTCATCCAACTGTCGCTCCACTTCATCGCGATGGGCCCACCGTTCGTCGGCCACGCGCATAAGGTTTTCTTTTTCCTGTTGGGCTGCGCTGGAACGGTAGCCACTGTGTTCTGTCGTGCCGAGCTTGGCTGGAGTGCGCAGATAGGGGCGGGCTTTCTCCAGTCTTGTTTCCCATTGCGCTATCTTTTCTGCTTCAAAAAGCGCAGCTTCTTGTGATTCCTCTTCCTGCTTCTCAACAATGCCTATAAAGTTCGAACGTTCCGGTTTTTCTCCAAAGGGAGGCAACCCGATAGCTTCATTCACTTCCGCCTCTTGCATCCAGGAGGCGCAAGCCTGCTGATAGGCCTGTTCATCCTCATAGGAGAGCAATGTCGAATCTTCTGCCTGCGCAATCGTTCTCGGAACGAGAAGACCAAGAACAACCAGCGACATGACGATTACAGTGAGCTTCTTCATCGCGGTATCACCCTATGGCCGAGAATATACCCATAGCATTCACAAGTGCATTCATTTTATTGTTTTTCCGCTAACATCGGCCCGAACCACTTGTGGTGAATTTTACCGGCCGGTTCTCCTCCAAATATGCGTCCAGTTTCTTTTCAATTTCCTTCAGCTCCATTTCACTAAAACTCATTGCGGCACCCTCATTGCGGCACCCCTTGAACATTGCATCACCATGAAACAACATCATGCGCATTCCGCGCCACCGAATCCAGCCGAATATTTATCTGACGACGGCTGGGCGTCTTAAAAACACGGCGGAATAAAAAAAACGCCGTGGACATCCACGGCGTTTCGCTTGTCGCGTTTGAAAAATAATCTATTTCAATTTCGCGTCAATTTCGGCTTCCGCCAGCGACCAGAAATAGGCGCTGTCGCCATTGAACCCGTGGCGCTCGGCAATGTAATAAGCCGCTTCCTGAATCATGCAGTAGCGCTGTTCCGGCGTCACAACCGGCTTGCTGGCCGCTTTGGGTTTGGCCGCCGCTTTGGGTTTGGCCGCAACCTTGGCCGGCGCTTTAGCAGCCGCTTTGGCAGGCGCTTTTTTCGCGGCAACCGGTTTGGCGGCCGCTTTCTTGGTCGTCGTCTTTTTTGTGGTTGTCATCATCATACTCCTTTTCCGGGGTGGCTCCGGAACAATTTCCAATCTCTCACCTGCGCCCCGTCACGAGGTGCAAAACTGCGCGCACTCTATTGCACCGCCAACGAATTGCAAGCCCATTTTCAAACTTTTTCGCCGCTTCCAACCGCCTCCAAGACCGCGAAACCTGCGCATCTGCTCACCAGTCAACAAGATAGGAAGACAGGTCGGTTAAACGCTTTACCTTAAATATTTTTGCCCGTTTGCCAATTTTTGTCCGACACAACAACGATTTTTAGCCAAATGACACGAGTGACATTTTTCTCTCGCGCTTTACTTATTTCCCATTTTCCCGGTAAATTTCTTCGTCAGCTCCAAATGCTTCAGCGCCTCTCGCGCCGCATTCATCTCGGCTTCGCGCTTGCTGGATCCGCTGCCCTCACCCATTTTTTCCTCCCCCACCACCACGGCCACGCGAAAGAACCGCGCGTGGGCCGGACCGCTTTCCCCCAGCACGTTGTAGTGTGGAGCGGGCTGCCCGTTGCCTTGCATCCATTCCTGCAAGTCGCCCTTGGGATTATCGTCCCCGCCCGCGGCCACGGCGGTCTGGATTTCTTCCGCGAAGCAACGGAGAAAGATTTTTCGGACGGCATCCGTGCCGCCATCAAGCCAAACCGCCCCCATCAGCGCCTCCAACGCGTCGGCGAGAATCGAATCCTGCTCGCGCCCGCCGCTCTGCTCCACACCCCGCCCCACGCGCAGGCAAGCGCCCAACCTTATCTGCCGCGCCACGCGCGCCAGCGCCGCGCCGTTGGTCAGGCGACTGCGTACTTTGGTCAGCGTTCCCTCCTGCCAATCGGGAACATTCTTCACAAGCCACTCCGCCGCCACGGCGCCCAGAACCGCGTCGCCCAAAAACTCCAGCCGCTGACTCTCCGCCGGTTCCGTCGCGCCGGTTTCAACCGCATAGGACCGATGCGTCAGCGCCGCCGCCAATCTTTCCGGCTGAGCAAATTCATAGCCGATGCGCTCTTGCAAAAGCGTCCACTGTTCCTGTTGTTCGTTTGCTTCCGGCATATCAGGCTCTCGGGTGATATTGTTGATGAATGGCCTGCAACCGGCCCTGATCCACATGCGTGTAGATTTGTGTCGTGGAAATATCGGCATGGCCGAGCATCTCCTGAATAATGCGCAGAGACGCGCCATTGGCCAGCAGGTGCGTCGCAAAAGAATGGCGCAACGTGTGCGGCGAAATTTCCTTGCGAATGTTCACCTGACGAGCGTAGGCGCGAATGTGCCGCCAGATGGTGATGCGCGAGAGCGGCCGCCCCAACCGGGAAAGAAAGACGGCGCGACTGGCGCTCTTGGCTTTCGCGGCGTACACCGGCCGCCCCTGCTCCAGCCATGCGTTGACCGCCGCAATCGCGCGAGCGCCAATCGGCACCACCCGCTCCTTGTCGCCCTTGCCCACACAGCGAATGTATTCCGCGTCAAAGTGCAGCGCGTCCAACGTCAGGCCGGCCAATTCGCTCACGCGCAGACCCGTCGCATAAAACATTTCCAGAATGGCGCGGTCGCGCAAGCCGCGCACCGTGTCCGGATTGGGCGCGGCCAGCAGCCGATCCACTTCTGCGGGGCTCATCGTGGGCGGCAGGATTTTCCACAGCCGCGGTGAATCCATCGCATCGGCCACATTGCCGGACAGCAACCCCTCTTGTGACAAGTAGCGGAAAAACACTTTTATCGCCACAAGTCGCCGCGCCAGACTCGGCGTGGCCAGCCCCTTTTGCTTGCTGGCCATGAGAAAATCCACAATGTCGCGGCGCATCACCTGTTGAATCCCCGCGCGGCCCTTGCGCGACAGAAAATCCAGAAATTCCGCCAAATCATGCCCGTAGGCCATCCGCGTATTTTCACTCAGGCCGCGTTCCAGCGTCAGGTGATCCATGAACTGATCGAGCAGGAAACGCATCGGGTGTCGTTCAAATTAAAGGGTCGTCCGCGCCACCCACTCGGCCAGCAAACGCGCCGGCACCAAGGTGGCGCCGGGCCCGCCGAACGGCTTTTCCGCTTCCAGCCACGCGGTGCCGGCAATATCCAAGTGCGCCCACGGAATCTCCTCGGGCACAAATTGACGCAGAAAAGCGCCGCCCGTAATCGTCCCCGCGGAGCCATCGCCGACATTTTGCCAATCGGCAAACTTTCCTTTGAGCAGATCGTCGTATTCGGACCACAACGGCAATTGCCAGAGCCGTTCGCCGGTCGTTTCGCCGGCCAGCATCAGCTCCATCACCAGCCGGTCCTGATTGCCCATCACGGCGGTGGCCTCGTGCCCCAAGGCGACAATCGCCGCGCCCGTCAGCGTGGCAATATCCACAATCGCCGCCGGTTTTTCATCCGCGGCAAATGAAAGCGCATCCGCCAGAATCATGCGCCCCTCCGCGTCGGTGGTTAGAATCTCCACCGTTTTGCCGTTCCGGGCAGTGACAATGTCACCCGGCCGCGCGGCGCCGCCGCCGGGCATGTTTTCAATCGCGGGAATATAAACAATGAGCGGACGCGACAATTTCAGGCGCGCGGCCAAAAGCGCCACCGCCAGAGCAGCCATGCCGCCGCCCTTGTCAAACTTCATCCATTCCATGCCCTTGGGCGGCTTCAGACTAATCCCGCCCGTATCGAACATGACCGCTTTGCCGACAATGACCAAAGGCTTGCGCCCGCGCTTGCCCGGATACGCCAAGCGAATCAGACAACCCGGCCGCCGGCTGCCCCGCGCCACGGAAAGAAACGCCCCGCACTTTTCTTTCTCCAAGGCCGCCTGACTCCACACCCGGCATTGCAAACCGTTGGCGCGCGCCAATTTTTGCGCGTGGCGGGCCAAATCCTGCGGCCCCAAGTCGTTCGCCGGCAAGTTGGCAATCGCGCGGATGTCGTTCAACGTTGCGCCGATAATTTCCGCCCGCCGCACGGCCGCGCGCACGGATGTTCCACCGGCCAATTCCCCGCACCATGTGAAAATAAATTTGCGCGGACGCGCCTTCGATTTGTAGGCGTCGAACGAATAAGCGCCTTGCAGCAGACCCTCCGTCGCCAAGCCGGCCAGCTCCGCCAATTCCTGCGCGGACCACACCTTCTCCGGCCACGCGCAAGCCGCTCGCGCGACGCCCTTCGCCTGGAGCAACTGCCGGCCAATCGCGGCCCAAACGCGCAACCAACGCGCCGCATGAAAATCCGTTCGCTTGCCAACACCCGCTAAAATGACCGGGCTTTTAAGCCCCGCGGGCCAGACAATTTCGCCCGTGCCGCCGGTAAAGCCCGCGTTTTTTTGCCAGGCATCCAGCTCGCGCCGCGCCCCGGCCGTCCAAAACGCCGGATACAATATGTTGCCGTCTTGTACGAAAAGAACTTGCGGCTCGCCTTCGCCGGGCGCGGACGCCCGCCACTCGAAACGAATCGTCTTACTCATGACCGCGACACTCCGGCGACAGTTTGGCGCGCGCGTCTTCATTCGCCGGCAAATCATTCACCGCGAAACCCGCATGGCGCACCGCCACTTCAATGTTGCGCCGCCCAAGACGCTGGTTGTCATACGTCACCCAAACTTTACGCGCCTCAACATCCTCCTTGATGTCATAAATGATTTCATCGCCGATTTTACTCACGGCCTCTCGCACCACCTGCGCGCAACGCTCGGACTTCATCGCGGGAATATCCAGTTCAATCACCGATCGCGTGTTGCGGAAACAGCCGGCTCCGGCAACCAGGGCAATCACCAAAACAAATCCACCAAACGTTCTCCAAGTCATACCATCATCTCCATATACGCGACTATTCCACCGCATCGGCTTGCTTGTCAACGTTGGCCGGGGCTGGCGCGCTCCAGCCGTCCAGCGTCAGTTGTTCTTCAATCCAGGCAACCGCGCGTCGCGCGCGCGCCGCCAGTTCCGGATATTCTGCGGCCACCGAAGCATCCGCCAACGCCTGAAAAAGCTCGCGCGCCTCTTCGCGGCGGCCCTGATTCAGTGTCGCCAGCGCCAGATTCCAGCGCACGTTGGGCGCACCCGGATTTTGCGCGAGCAGCTCGCGATACGCGGCCTCCGCCTCGGCGTAATATCCTTGATGCATCCACTCGCCCGCCTGCCGATAGCGATAATACTCCGATCCGGTGCGCCGAAAAGCCTGCCCGTACATGACGGCCGCGCGATCGTGCCGCCCTTCGGCACACGCCAGCCGCGCTTTTCGCTCCAGCTCGCGCCCATCCACACCCGCCGGCTTTTCGCGATGCACCAAACCCCATGCCAACAGCCAGAGACTCACCAGCGCCCCCCCCGCCACCAGCACGCGGATAACCATCCGCCCGCGCGCATCCAGCCAGCGAACCATGCGGGGAATATCCTTCAAATGCTCCCGCCGCAACTGATCCGCCCCCGCCGTCAAAATAGTCCACGCCGCCTGCAATTTGGGAGCGTCCGTCGCGGGAAACCGCACGCCGCGCATCCGGGCCACCACGGAATGATGCGGCGTCCGCATCAGCATCGCAAAAAACAAACAGAGCGCCCTCGGCGGCCATTTCATTGCAAGCATGGCCGGCAGCCGCGCGCGCAAGCCGGCATCCATTTCCTCCGTGCGCCCATCCCAAATCAGCGGAACGAACCCGCACCCGGAAGCATCCGGTTGGGCTTCTCCATTAGCCTCCACGCAATCAAACGCGGACGACTCCTCATCCCAAAAGGAGGTTTGCAACCAATCCGCCAATTCGCGCCGCTCGCCCTCGGCGATGTCCGCGACACGCATCATCTCCGGGTCCGAACTGCCCGCGGCCAACCGGATAAATGAAGCTGCTTCGTTCGCCAACAAGACAGCCAAATCCACCGTGAAGCGCCCCTGCGCAAATTCGGCGGGAAACCACGCCTCCTCAGCCGACGGCCAAAACGGAAGCCCGGTGCCGCGAAGATCATAGCGCTCAAAAAGGGGGTCCAGATACTTGGCCAGTTGCGGCAGAATACGCGCCATGAACGCTTCGGCATCGGCATCCGGCAACGCCTCGGCAATATGCTCCGCCAGCCGCGCCGCCACCGGCGACGGTGGATTCAACATCCCAACCGCATCCGCGGTGGCCAGCCAATCCTCCAGCAACTGAGCCGCAACCGTTGGCTCCGCCAGCGTCCACGCCGCAATCACAACGGGCAAGTCATCGCCAGCCGCGCCGCAAACTCGCGGCAGCGCAGCCAGCGCGGGCGCCACCTCCGTGGCCGCCGAAACCGGCAGACTTTCCAGCCACGCGCGCCCCGGCTCCAATTCTCTCGCCACACTCATTTCGCCCAAATACTACCGCCCCGCGCCCCAAGGTGTAAGAAAAATGTGCCAAAAAATCCACGCTTCACACTTCGCGGCTGGCTCGTTAAACTCCCGCGCATGAAAAGGACCCTTTGTCTTCGTATTTTCTGGCTCGTGTTAATCGTGGCGATTGCCGGGACCGCTTGGGCGGATATCCGCATGCAACCCATCAGCGCGGGTGTATCCATTTATTCACGCCCATCGCCCGACGCCCAGCGGCTCGGCAGCGCCAACATGGGCGAAATTCTGTTTGTCAGCCGGATGGAAGGCGACTGGGCGGCCCTGTCGCCTCCCGACCGCATCGGCCTGTGGCTGAACAAAGACTTTGTTGAAGGCAACCGGGTGGTCGCCAGAAGCATCCAGCTCCGCGCCGGGCCGGGCATTCAATATGATGTCGTTGGCTCGCTGGAGCGTGGCGCACCAGTCATGCCGCGCGGCGAAGAAGGCGAATGGTGTCAAATCGGCCCGCCCTCTTCCGCCACCGTATGGATGAAAAAAGCGGACCTGAAGGAAGTCCAAATGGATTCCCGTCCCGTTCAGGAAGTCGCCGCTGTCCTCCCCGCGCCCGAGCCAGCGCCAGAGCCTAAACCCGAACCCAAACCCGCGCCCAAGCCGGAGCCTCGTCCTGAACCCAAGCCGGAGCCACGGCCCCAGCCCAAGCCCCGGGCGCAGCCCGCACCCCAACCCGCGCCCGCTGAAACAGTCGCGCATGTCCCGTCAACAACACCGCCCCCGCCGCAAACGGTAAAAGTGGCCCCATCGGTGCCGCAGTCGCGCTCTCCATCCGCGCCCAAGCCCGCCGCAAGAGTCGAACCGACCGGCTCCCCGATGATTGGCGGCGCTTCCCCCGCGCGTCCGGTAGTGGAACCCGCCCAAACAGCGGCCCGCACGCGCCCCGCGCAACCCGCCGCCGCGTCAAGCCCCGGCCGTGCGCCCCGCCCGACCACCGCCCCGCCACCTCGCGCCACCACGCCGCGCCCGATGCAAGCCCCCGCGCGGCCCGCGCCCGCGCCCGCACCGGCTTCAGCCGTCACCGCGCAAAAAACACCCGCGCTGGAAGTCACCGTTTCACAAGAACTCGTCGCCGATTTGGACCTGGACGAAACCATCCCCAACCAAGGCCGTCCGGTACAAGTCGAAGGCGAAATACGCAATGCGCCCTTCCTCACCGCTTCGCCCTCTCGCTACCGCCTGCTGAACACCAAAACCCGCGGCTTGGTGGAAATGGTCTGCCACCTGCACGGCCACTCGGCGCAACTGCGCCAATACATCGGCAAGGAAGTCTCCATCCGCGGCCGCGAATACTGGGTGGACAACAGCGATATGCCCGTCGTAGTCGTCGGCCAGATCGTGCCCTTGTTCACGTCGCCGGCCGACGAACCGGTACTGTTCTAATGGCGCGCACCATCGGACTGCTTGGCGGCACCTTTAACCCCGTCCACGAGGGGCATCTCTCCATCGCGCGGGAAGCCCTTCGCCTCTTTGCGCTGGACGCCGTTTGGTTCATTCCCTGCGCGGTGCCGGCGCATAAGCCCACGAACAACCTGGCCCCCAACGAAGACCGCCTCGCCATGCTGTGCCTCGCCATCGCGGATGAGCCCCGGTTTTCCGCCCTCACCATCGAGCTGGACCGCCCCGGCACCTCCTACACGCTCGACACCGTCCGCGAACTGCGCGCCCAACATCCCGCCGACACATTTGTATTCATCATTGGCGCGGACACCCTCGGCGAACTTCACACCTGGCACAAGCCGCTCGAACTGCTGGAGCTGGTGCGCTTCGTGACGCTCGCCCGCCCTGGAACCACACCCACCCCCGCCGCCATCCATCTGCCGCCCCCCTGGCCCGAAAAACTGCTGGCCGACCTGCGCAACGGCAACCCGCTGGAGGTTTCCTCCCGCGCCATTCGCTCAAAAATCGCCGCCGGCGAACCCGTCAAGCTTGTCCCCGCGCCCGTCCTGCGCTACATTCAGGAGCACAACCTATACCGATGAACACGAAAAAATCCCCCGCAAAAAAGAAAGCCGCCCCGCGCAAGCCCGCAACCCCCAAAGCTGCCGCGAAAAAAACGGCCACCCCAAAAAAGTCTGCGCCCAAGAAAGTTGCGCCTAAAAAGGCTGCACCTAAAAAAGCCGCGCCCAAAAAACGCGCGGCCATCCCCGCCGACCCCCTCCGCGCGCGCATCGCCCAAATCCGCGCCATTCTGGACTCCAAGAAAGGCGAAAATATTGTCGCCCTCAATGTCTCCAAGTTATCCAGCGTAACCGATTACATGATTCTCTGCACCGGCCACAACCCGCCGCACCTGCGTGCGCTCGCCGACGAAGTGACCAAACAACTGCGCCTCGAAACGCCTCCCATCGCCGCGCACCGCCGCGCCGGCTCCGTCGAAAGCGAATGGATCGTGCTCGACTATCTCGATTTCGTCGTCCACATCTTCACCCCCACCACGCGCGAATACTACGCCCTCGAGCGCCTCTGGAAAGATGCGCCGCCCGCGAAATAACGCCAACAGCGCCCGCCCCGCGCAAACCGCCCCATGAACACCGTGGGAATCGTTTATCGTTCAGACGATTCCGCCAACGCGCGCAGCGTGGCGGCGTAGCCGGCCTCAATCGCCTCCGGCGCGCGCTGAAAGTCCAGCGTCCCGATATTGCCGACATCCGGCTCCACCAAAATATCCGGCGGCTCCGCCATCCGCCGCGCAAACGCAATTTGCGTTTCCGCGATGCGCACCGTCCGCAGAACAACTTCCGCCATGCTCGGCCGGGAGGACAACGTCGCAACGGAATCCCGCAGGTCGCGCACCTTGCGCTCGATGTGCGTCCGGAATTTTTCCATGACGTGAAACGCGCTGGCCTCCTCATCGCCGCCCTTTTCATCGGGCAACGCCGGCGCGGGCAAATTGCGAGCCGCAGCTTTTTGCTTCACCGGCGGCGATTGGTTCGGCGGTTCGACGCCGGGAGTGACATCCACGCCAATCACCGTTCGCGCGCCCATGTCACGCGCCACATTCACCGGCACCGGATTCACCAGCCCGCCATCCACCAGCAAACGCGAACCGATTTTAACCGGCGAAAACAATCCGGGGATGGAAATACTCGCGCGGATGGCCTGCATCAAATGACCGGATGAAAGCACCACTTCCGTGCCGTCGCCCAAATCCGTAGCCACCGCCCGAAACGGAAGCGCCAGCTCATTAAAATCCTTCACGCCCAGCATTTTTTGCGTTTCAATCAGCAAGCGGCGGCCATCGGTCAAACCGGAGCGCGACAGGGAAATTTCCCAGAAGAAATTCCGCAGCAGCCGCCAATCCAGATTGTTCGCCAGCTCCAGCAGCCGATCCTCGCGCCGAGCCGCCGCAAACGCGCCGACGACCGAACCCATGCTGGTGCCGGCGATATATTCCACCGTGATATTTTTTTCGCGCAACGCCCGCAACACCCCCAAATGCGCCCAGCCGCGCGCGCCGCCGCTGCCCAGTGCCAGCCCCACTCGCTTGCGTCGCGACCAGTTCATGCGCCCCGCCCGCCCTACTCCAGAAACGTCAGCGCCGCCGCGCCAATCACGCCCGCGTCGTTGCCCAATTCCGCGCGCTTAATCACCACGCGCGAGGCGAAATGCTCGCTGAGCCGCTCATTCAAATGCCGCCGCAGCGGATCAAACAAAACCGGCCCCGCCGCCGAAACGCCGCCGCCAATGATGAACGCCTGCGGTTGCAACAAATACGCCACGGACGCCATCATCGTGGCGAGGCAATCGGCCACAAAATCAAAAATCTCCAACGCCAACGCGTCGCCCGCTTCGGCGGCTTCCGCAATCACCTTGGGGGTGACGGCATCGCGCTGGCCGCCCGCGCGCTCCAGAATCGAGCTGGCGCGTCCCTCATCCAGCGCCTGCAAGGCGCGCGCGACAATTTGCCGATTCCCCACATATTGCTCAACCCCGCCGCGTCCCATGGGCGCGGACACGCCGTTCATATCAATCGAAACATGCCCGATTTCGCCCGCCATGGAATAGGCCCCGCGATACAAATTATTATTGATGAGCAATCCGCCGCCCACACCCGTCCCCAGCGTGAGGAACACCGCGTGCTGATACGCCTGCCCCGCGCCGTAGGTGCATTCGCCCAGCGCCATCGCATTCACATCGTTATCCACCCGCGCCGGCTGATTGAAGCGGGCGGCCAGTTTTTCGGCCAGCGGCACGGCCGTCCAGCCGGGCACGTTGGTCAAATCGTAAATAAAGCCCTTCGCATAATTCACCAGCCCCGGCACCCCCACGCCGATGCCGCGCCATTCCTGGCCGGCGGGCAAATCCTTCAGCAGTTCGGCCACATGACGCTCCACTTCATCCAGCCAGCCATCCACGCCATCAAGCCCCGCCGTCGCGAAACTCGCGCGCGCGCCGATGCCGCCGTGTTCATCCACGCGGGCCATTTTCACCACCGTGCCGCCAAAATCTATGCCAATGGCACAACGCTCCGGGCTCTTTTCCATCGTCACTTCTCCAGTTGAAACAAACGTCGCGCGTTAGCGGTCGTCAACGCCGCCATATCCGCCGCCGGCACACCGCGCACCTCGGCCATCCGCTCGCCCACATGCGCCACATACGCCGGCTCATTGACTCTCCCGCGAAACGGCTTGGGTGTCAAATACGGACAATCCGTCTCGACCAGCAATTGCTCCGCCGGCACATCGCGCGCGACCGCCCGCAGCGGGTCGGCATTGTTAAACGTCACAATGCCGCTGAAGCTGATGAAAAACCCCAGCGCCGCCAGCTCGGCGGCGAAATCCGCATCGCCCGTGAAGCAATGCAAAACGCCGGGAGGCGGCGGCGCAGAGGCGTTTTCCGCCGGTTTTCCACAGTGTGGAAAATTCGGCTCATTTTTTCCACGGTATGGAAAAGTTTTTTCGGATTTTTCCACGCTATGGAAAAGTTTTTTCCACGCTGTGGAAAAATCCGTGAGCATGGCGATGGTGTCGGCATCCGCGTATCGGCTGTGAACAATGACCGGCTTGCGTGCGCGCAACGCCAGCGCCAGCATGTCTTCAAAAAGCGCGCGCTGGGCGGGCGCGGTGTCGGCGGAGTAGTAATAATCGAGCCCCGTTTCGCCGATGGCGACCACGGCGGAATCGGCGGCCAGCTCGGCCAGCGCGGCGGACGCCTCCGCATCGCGCGGGCGCTCCGCCTGGTCGCGGTCGAGGCCGACGGCGGCGTGCAAGTGGCCTGGATGCTGCCGCGCGAGTTGCACGGCGCAATCGTTGCCGGCGGGCGTGCCGCCCACGGCGCAAATGTGAGTGACACCCGCCGCCGCCGCGCGCGCCAGAATCTCCGGCACGCGGCCCTCGGCGGCAAAGCCGTCCAAATGAGCGTGGGTGTCAAACCAGTGCATCGTCAGGCGGGGTCAGTCCACGGGAAAGAAATGCTTGCGCGCGGTGTCCCAGCCGGTGATTTTTTCCACCCACATCATGATGCGGTTTTTGCGCTCGCGCCGGGTCAGAACATGATGGGGGTCCGCGGCAAACAAGCCGTCGGCGGGGGGCAGCCAATCCTGGATGGCTTTCGGGTGCGTGCCGGTGAAGGGTTGCAAAACGCGCGAATCAATCGCGGTGTAGGTCACGGGCTGGTAGGGCTTGTCGCTCCAGTGGTGGATGGTGCCGGACCATTTCTCGTTCATCTTTTCTTCGGGGCGCACCCAGCCGTAGTGATAGATGGTGGCGTCGGCAAACGCGGCGCGCGGATAGCGCATGCGCTTGTAGCTGGTCACCACGGAGAAAAACAGGCCCTTCGGCCCCCAGATGGGAATGTTGTTGCGCACGGCGCGGACTTCCCGGCGATACCACCGCGGGGAGTACGCGATGGTGTTGCGGTTGCCGTAAAAGTGCAGATAGCGGAAGTAGAGCGCCTCCACGCGGCGGTTGTCCAGGTGGCGCTCCATCGCCGCGCGAATGCGCGGGATGTCGTCTTCATGCAGGACTTCGTCGCCTTCGAGATACAGCGCCCAATCGCCCGTGCAGTTGAAGAGCGCGATGCTTTTTTGCTGGCCGTAGATGAAGCCCTTGACCTTCCAGCGGCCGTCGAGATTTTCGTTCCACGTCGTGGGGATGATTCGGATTTTCGGGTCGCCAATCGCGCGCAGTTGTTCTTCGGTGTCGTCGTCGCAAGGACCAAGGGCAATGATAAATTCATCCACCAGCGGCAGGGCGGAACGGATGGATTCCACGAAGGGAAAGCGCAGGCGGGCGGCATTGCGTAAAAATGTGAAAGCGCTGATTTTCATCGGGACGAATGACCTCATGTGTTCAAACCGCTGGTTAAATCGAATACGGCCATGAGCATGCTGATGGCGACAAAGCCGACGCCGGCGGCAATCACCAGCATCATGATGGGTTCCAAAATGGTGGTGAACAATTTCACGGCGCGGTCCAGCTCGTTGTCATAGCGGCGGCCAATGTGGGCCAGCGCGCCGGCGATGTCGCCGGATTCCTCGCCGACGGCAAGCATGTCGGTGAGCAACGGCGGAAAAACGCCGTCCTGCGCGAGCGGGCGCGAAATGGATGAGCCATCGGTGACGCGCTCCTTGGCTTCGCGCAGGGCCTTGGCGATGACACTGTTGCCGACGGTGGATTCCACAATGCTGAGCGCCGGCAGCACTTGCACGCCGTTGGCCAGCAGCGTGCCCAGGGTGTGCGCGAAATTGGAGAAGGCGTTCGCGCGAACAATGGCGCCGACGGCGGGCAGGCGCAGCAGCAAACGGTCCTTCCACTCCCGCCCGGCGGGGGTGCGGAAGGTGCGGCGCAGGGCGGCAATGCCGAAAAACAGAACAATGGCCAGTACCCAGCCGTAGCGGAGCAACCCCTCGCTGATGGCAATGAGCATGCGCGTGGGCAGCGGAAGCGTGCCGCCGAGTTCCTCAAACATGGCCGAGAAACGCGGCACAACGAAGGTCATGATGAAAATCATCGCGCCAAAGCCAATCAAGGCCACGATAATCGGATAGACCATGGCCATCATCACTTTTTCGCGAGCTTCCAGCAGGCGCTCATAGTGCTTCATAAGCCGTTCGAGCACCGCCGAAAGCTGGCCGCTGGCTTCGCCCGCCCTCACCATGCTGACGTAGAGCGTGGGGAAACTTTCCGGCCAGCGGGCGAGCGCGGTGGAAAGGCTGGAGCCTTGCACAATTTCATCGCGGAGGTCGGTGACGATTTCATCCTGCGCACGGCCGGTTTTACGCAGCGCCAGCGAATGGAGCGCGGTGCCGAGGGTCATGCCGGATGCCAAAAGATCGGACAGCTCCCCCGTGAACAACAGCAGTTCGGCCAGCTTCATGCGGGCGCGGCCCTGGCGACGGCGCTCCAGCCGGAACCATTTGCGGCGCGGTTTTTCGATGCCGCCGGCGGAGGATGTCAGCGCTTTTCGTTCGGCCCGGCGCGCGGCGCGGCTTTTTTTCTCCGGCACGGCAAGCGCTTGCGTCGCGGCATCGGTGACGGATATTGGAACAAGGCCCTGACGGCTCAACAGCGTCAAAAGCGTGCGTCTGTCCGGCGCTTCCAGCGTTCCTTCGCGGCGCTCGCCGGCGCGGGTTTTCGCGATGTAGTGAAACTGCGGCATGGCTGGAAGCGGTGCGCGGCGGGCGCGCTCAGGCTTCGTCCTCCGAGGCGACGCGAATGACTTCTTCCAGCGTGGTCACGCCATCGAGCGCTTTGCGAAAGCCATCCATGCGCAGGGTATGCATGCCATTTTGCAGGGCGTTTTCTTTGATTTCTGCCGCGGACTTGCGGTCCACAATCATCTGGCGAATGGTGTCGCTGATGAGCAGAATCTCGTAGATGCCGGTACGTCCGGCATAGCCGGTGCCGCGGCATTCCTCGCACCCGACCGGCTCGCAAATAGCGCCGGTGGGCAAATCGTCCACCGGGAAGCCGATGCTTTCCAAAAAGGCCATGTCCACGGGCCAGGGGCGCTTGCAGTGCGGGCACAGGCGGCGGACCAAGCGCTGGGCCACGAGCGCCTCCACGGAGCTGGCGACCAGAAATGGCTCAATCCCCATGTCCACCAGCCGGGTGATGCCGCCGGCGGCGTCGTTCGTGTGCAAGGTGCTGAACACCAAATGGCCGGTCAGGGCCGCGCGAATGGCAATGTCGGCGGTTTCCTGATCGCGGATTTCACCAACCATGATGACGTCGGGGTCTTGGCGCAGAATGTGCCGCAACCCCACGGCAAAGGTCAGGCCGATTTCCGGGCGCATTTGAATTTGGTTGATGCCCGCCATCTCGTATTCGATGGGGTCCTCCACCGTGAGAATGCGCTTGTCCACGGAATTGATGGTGTGGAGCCAGGCGTAGAGGCTGGTGGATTTGCCGGAGCCGGTCGGCCCCGTGACGAGCAGAATGCCGTGCGGCTTGCGGATGAGACGATGGAGGATGGCTTCGTCATCCTTAAGCAAGCCGAGCTTGTCCATGCCAAACATGCCGCTGGAGCGCATGAGCAGACGAAGGCTGACGCTTTCGCCATAGACGGTGGGCATGGTGGAAACGCGCACGTCAATTTCCTCGCCCTTGATGCGCAGGCTGATGCGCCCGTCCTGGGGCAGGCGTTTTTCCGCGATGTCCATGCCGGCCATGACTTTGATGCGGCTGATGATGGCGGATTGGAAACGCTTCATCTGCGGCGGCAGGGGCGTCGGATGCAAAACACCGTCAATGCGATAGCGGATGCGCAGGTCGGTCTCCATCGGCTCAATATGAATATCGGTGCCGCGGTCGTGATGCGCTTCCCAGATGATTTGGTTGACGAATTTCACCACGCTGGCTTCCTGGTCAAGGTTGCTGAGATCGCCAATCAGCGAGCCCGTGCCATCGTCCAGGTCCAGTTGGTTGTCGGCGCGCAGACGGTCGAGGGTGTCCGCGCCGACACCATAGAATTTCTTGGCGGCCTTCTCGATTTCGGCGGCGGGCGCCAGCGCGAAACGAACGCGCAACCCGGACGCCAGCCGAAGGGCGTCCGCCAGGCCGGGGCGAAACGGCTCGCTGGTGGCCACGCGCAACACGCCATCTTCCACGCCCAGCGGAATGACGTTGTATTGGAACACCGCCTTTGTCGGCACTTTTTCGAGGATTTCGCCGGGAATGGTTTCGTTGCCCACGCGCACATAAGGCACCTTCATGGCCTTCGCCAGCTCTGTCAGGAAGACATCTTCGCGGGCGTAGCCCTGGGCGACGACCAGCGCGGTGAGCACGCTGTCGTTGTCGCGCTGCTGAACCACCAGCTCCTCGATTTGCTCCGGCGTAAACAGGCCGGTGGCCGTGAGCAGTTTGGTCAATCGGTTGGAAACGGGCGCGGACATCGGCTACATGGGCCGCTCCGTGCGAATTTCGGTCAGCAGAATGCCGATACGGTCGAGAGTGTCCTGCATCTGTTGCACTTCGTTGGCCAGTTGTTGCAGGCGTTCGGTGTGGGCCATCCGTAGTTGTTCCAGAAATGCGCGCCGTTCCTGCAACGCTTCTTTTTCGGCCACCAGCCGGTCGGTTTGCTCGTTGGCATACGCCAGGGCGGCATCCAATTGGCGAATGGTTTCATGCGGGTCGCCGTTGGGATGGATGACCGGCGCACTCGCCCGGCCGGGAATGCGGACTTCAGGCGTGTTGGCATCCGGTATGGGCACCTGCACCTGCCTGTTGCAAGTGACGCAGGGGACCATCAGGCCGGCGCCGGCGGCTTCAATCGCCATGCTTTTTCCGCAATCCGGACATTCAAAAACAATGTCGCCTTCGCGGATTTCGGTCATGTCGTTGGAATGATTGGAGTTTGCGCTCATGGGATTTCTCCGTTGGGTTCCACCAGGGTTTCGGGAGCGGGGAACATGGATGGACGCGGCTCTTCCGCGCGCTTTTTCTTGGATTTGCGCGGGGGCTTGGCGGCGGGTTGCTCGGCGGCCGCCGGCGGCATTTGCTCCGGCGTCGCCTGAACAGCGGGATCAAAACTGAATGGCGCCGCGGAGGCCGGCGATTCCGGCTCCGGCAACGCAGGGGCCGGCGCCAATTCCTTCGCCACGCCCGTAGCGGCGTCCGCTTCGGCGGCCTGACTGCTCATGGCCTGCTCCACCTCGCGCGCGAACGCCACCGGGTCCTTCGCGTCGGGCGTGGGCTTGCGCGGAGTGCTCGACGGGCTAATCAAGGCCACGGGCGGCGGAATCGCCCCGGACTCCTTGGTCTTGATTTGCGCCTGCCGACGTTCGGCGGCCTTCATTTCCCGAAGCTTGGTGGGCGAAAAGGGCGCCAATGAGCTGTCGGACCAGCCGCGATACCAATCTTCCGCGGCGACATTCGAGGAGCGGTGCAGACGCGTGGTTTCGGCGCGCGCCTCTTCGGGGGAAATCAACACGTAGGGCGTAATCAACACCAGCAGTTCGGTGCGGTGGCGGGTGGTATCCTCGCTGCGGAACAGCGCGCCCAAAATCGGAATGCTGCCCAGAATGGGCACATGCGTCTTGGCATTTTGGAAATCAGTCTGCACCAGACCGCCCAACACGATGGTGGAGCGGCTCGGCACGGAAATGGAGGCGGTCATTTCGCGCTTGTTGATGGACGTCATCCGGCCGCTGTTGCCCACTTCCACGCTCTCGCCGAGGGTGTCCGCGGATTGGGTAATATCCAGCGTGACATAACGCGACGGATTGATGCGCGGCTTGACCTTCAACTGAATGCCCACATCCTTGTATTCGTAATCTGAGCGGATGGTGCCGCCGCTGCTTTCATAATCGCCCGTGCGGATGGGAATCTGCTGGCCGCTGATGATGCTGGCCTCGGTGTTGTCGGTGGTCAGAATGACAGGCGTGGCCAGAACCCGGCCTTCGCTGGACGACGCCACCATTTGCAAAACGGCATCAATGTTGAGGTTCGCGAAGGTGAAGAAGTAGTTCAGGCCGGCGCCGCCGCCAAAGGCGCGCGTGATGGTGTCGCCAGCCGTGTTGGCAAATGTGTTCGGCCCGAAGTTGCCGCCCCACGAGGCCATCGGCTCACGAATGCTGACCCCGCCGCCCGGCCCGGCGGTCCGCTGGGTGTAGGCCGTCATGGATTTTTGCAGCCAGCCCACGCCGTAGGCGGTGTTCTTGTTGAGATTCACTTCGAGAATGACCGCCTCGATGAGAACCTGCGCCAGCATGATGTCCACTTTTTTAATCACATCCTGCAACGCGGCAATGTCGCCCTTGGTGCCCATGAGCAACAGCGTATTCGTGCGCTTGTCAGCCAGAATTTTGGTGTTCGGCGAAAGCTGCCCAATTTTGCTCATGGCCGATTCACCCGCCGCCTGCCGGACACGATCCGCCGCCGCGGCGCGTGAGCGCACGTATTCTTCCAGCGCGCGAGCCCGCGATTCGGTGGTGTCTGCTCCCCCATCCGTCTTGGGTGCGCCGCCGGCATCGGCCTCGGACTTGGCCGCGCCGATAAAATCGTTCAACAGTCCGGCCATTTCTTCGGCATCTGCATATTCCAGCGCGCAGACCTTCACAATCACTTCCGGGTCCACCGGGCGGTCGAGCACAGCCACGATTTTATCAAAGAAAACAAAGTTGGACGGCCGCGAAATGACAATGATGATATTGGTGCGCTCATCGGAAAGAATCTTGACCTTGCCTTGCACAATGCCGCGTTCGGCCATGGCCGCTTCCAATGCCGCCGCCGTATCCACCGGCGGAGTTTCCGGGATGGCCGGTTGCCGCGCGCGAATCATGCTGGGCGGACGACGCACATACGGCGGAACGGCGGGCTGCGCCACCTGAGCCACCTCTTCCTTCTTGTCGCCCTGCGAATCGCTGACCAGCTCGTTCAGGCGCGCGGCAATATCCGAAGCCTTGGCGTGGCTGATTTCATAGACGCGGGTTTCAATCCGCGTTTCGGTCGGTTGATCCACCAAATCCAAAATGTCATAGATGCGCTTGAGGTTCGCGGAGGTTTCCGTCACCAGCAGGCTGTTGATGCGGTCAAATCGCTGCACCTTGCCGTAGCCGTGCAACATGGCCTGCACAATGTTCACCGCGTCTTCCATTTCCAGATACTTCAGCGGCACAAGCTGACTGATGAGCGCATCACTTTCCAGATGCTCAAGTTCGGGCGCTCCCTTGCGAATCGTCAACGGCTCCGTGCTGGCGCGGTCCACCTGCACCACGCGATAAAAGCGGCTGCCCAGGGGAATCAGCGTAATGTTGTTCATGGTCAGCAGGCTGTCCATGGCCTGAATCATCTCCGCGCGCGTGAGTTTGCTCTGGGCCTTGAACGTGAACTGCGCGTTGATTCCGGGCGCTTTAATCATCGTGCGGCCGGTCAGCTCGGAATAGCGATCCAGCAACAAATCCAGCGGCGAATCCTTGAAATTAAGCTGATACACCGCCTCGGAATCAGCCCCCGCTGCCGCGTCAAGCGCATCAAAAGCGGGCATCGGCGCGGGCTCATCCGTTGCCGTTGGCATCGCCGCCGGAGCCGTCCGCGCCGGGCGGCTGAGACGAAGCTGCCGGATGCGGTCCTGAGGCGACGGCGCGGGCGCCGCCGGCGCAACGCTCGCATCATCCGCAGGCGGCTCGGCTGTCGGCGGCGGCACATCCTGCGCCAGCGCCGGCGCGGGCAGCGAAGCCACGAAAAATGCCAGCGCCAACAACGCGGCCAAACTCCGGGAGCAAAGAGAATTGTGTGTTGCAATCATAGCGTATCCATTTCAGGTTGTGGCGCTTCCGGCGCGGAAGGAGCAGGCGACGCCTCGGTCTTGCTCTCCATTGCGCCGTTTTCCCGGCGATAGGCGTAATAAATGGTGAAAGAACCTTTGAGGCGGTCGAGGCCCGCATGGGGACCGCTGGCCGGCTGAACGGAAAGATGGCGCACATCCGAAACCGCGTTCTCGGTTTGTTGCTCGTACAGAAAATGAACCAACGCGGCGAGTTCCCCTTCCCAATCGCAAGTGATGGCCGTTTCGAACAAATCGCCGGCTTCCTTTTCCGCGTCGGCGGCGCGGCGGGTCAAGACCAGTCCGTGCTGGCCCGCCACTTTTTCGAGCGTCATCAGCAACTCCGCCTCCACTTTCTTGCCCGC
>Ga0255345_1002292_pt1 | contig 24758 bp, 26 predicted proteins | sample wastewater_treat_6_FD_192415 | JGI IMG/M metagenome (GOLD analysis project Ga0255345, IMG submission 192415) | Wastewater microbial communities from Lulu Island WWTP, Vancouver, Canada - plant20 | ecosystem: Engineered > WWTP > Wastewater > Unclassified | place: Canada: Vancouver, British...
TCCGGGAATCAATAGTGTTCTTTATTGGAAATGTAATGTTCATGTGTAATACCTCCAGATTTACCTAACCTCGGTTAGTTTGATTATATTACTATTATTAACAAGCGGTCAACATTTATGAGATTCAGAATTATTAAGAGATACTGGCATAAAAAATACTTTTAATATTGGTCAGCAAATCTCCACCACAGCAAGGTCCCTGTTAATCCTATTATACTTTTTAATAGTACGATAATAATACTTATAAACTCCAATTTTATATCCATATTACCTGTAATGCCGCTTGCCAGAGCAGGTACCGCCCATGGAAACAAGTGTCCATAACCTGTTGATGCAGCAATTTGAGCAAATGCAATAGTAAATATCATAAAGCCAAGGGGTGATAGGTAATATATCCCACATCACTCCATAAGCTAACATCACCTGCACTGACCTTTTTCCCTTGCAGATAACATTGACCACCGGTGGGTTTAACCATTCCTAACAACATCCTTATCATGGTAGTCTTTCCTGCACCGTTTAATCCTAAAAAACCAAGTATTTCTCCCTTTTTAACAGATACATTAATGTTATCTACAGCACGGACATTACCATATACTTTTGTTAAATTGACAGTATTTATAACATCATTCATCATTGAAGTCTCCTTCCAATATCTGTTGGGCGAGACCTCTGATTAAAAGTTTAAGTGCCTTATCAAAATCTTTTTCACCGATTTCAGAAACATAAAGCATGGTCATAAAAACAGCTCTAAGCGAAGCAGTAATAACTCCTATATCTAAATCCTTTTTAATACTTAAACTTTCAAACAATTTTTTGCAAGCAAATCATCAAATGAATGATGTTTTAATATAAGGTCTTTGCTAAAAATTAGTTCGGTTCTTCCTGATGCTTCTTCCGTTCTTGTATGTCGTATAGTTGTAAGAGCGGCACCCAGCATTACTGCCATAGAGCCCTGAGGCATGGCTCTCCACAATACCGCCCCCTCCTTGCTTAGGGGTACTATTGGACCAAGATAGGCTTGAGTCAAGGGACTGGATGATAGCTCAGTTATAAACTCCTTCCAATTTTCCATGGCATCAACAAAAGATACCTGGCCGGATAACAAAACCATTGGTAATAGAGCCCAAACAGGCAAAATAAATCTATCTCTCCTTATAAAGAATTTAAGAAGTTTTTTTGTTTCTGTAAAGTTATTCCCTTTCATCTCATTTCAACCCCTTTTTTTTATTATCACCATAATGGCGAATAAATAACTCTTCCAATGTCGGGGGTTCTGCAACCAAGCTTTTTATTCCCATAGGTGCCAGTCTTTGCATAACTGACTCCATGGCATTGGTATCTACAGAAAATCTCCATTTCTCATTAATCCTTGAAATATCGTAAATCCCTTCAATATCTTTAATATCATTTTGATTATTCAGTTGCACCGTAACAGTAGTACGAGTTAGGTGTCTTAATTCATCCAGTGTTCCTTCCTCAACTAATTTCCCCTGTCTGATAATTCCAACCCTATCACACAAGGCTTCTACTTCTGCTAGAATATGACTGGACAAAAATATTGTCTTCCCTTGTTTTTTAGCATCCAAAATACAGGACTGAAAAACTTGTTCCATTAAGATCCAATCCGCTTGTGGGTTCATCTAAAATAAGTAAGTCTGCATCAGATAAGAAAGCTGAAACAAGTGCAACTTTTTGCCTGTTTCCTTTAGAATAGCTGCGGCATTTTTTCTTTGGATTCAGCTGGAATTTTTCAAGCAGTTCCTCTTTCAAATTTAAATCGATTTCACCATTTAATCTTCCAAGAAAATCTATTACCTGGCCTCCGGTCAGATTTGGCCATAAATTCACATCCCCCGGAATATAAGCGATTTTTTTATGGAGTTCAACGGCATTATCCCAAGGATCTTTGTCAAATATCTTCACTTCGCCTCCATCTTTTTTCAACATTCCAAGAAGGATCCGTATTGTAGTAGTCTTACCGGCTCCATTGGGGCCGATAAATCCATACACCTCGCCTTGTTTTACAGTCAAATCAACTCCTTCCAGAGCTTTGTGCCTGCCATATGACTTTGTAAGTTTTCTTATTTCAATTACATTCATCACAATCCCTCCAATCATTTATAATAGACTTTTCGTAATTCTTCCAAATAGCCATCAAACTCACTTTGTATCTCATCAAAGTCAATACTCTCAACCTTAGATTCCTTAACCCTGCTTAAGACATTTTCTGCGTAGCCGCCAATCGCCCAGAAAATCAGTTGTTTAGCTTTTTCAACATCTATGTTCTCTCTGAACTTAGAGGTATCTATATTGTTATAAAATCTAATTAGGCTGTTTTTCTCAAATCTTTTTCGTCTTTCATCCAATTCTTTATTCACTGCTTCTGAATGGGTAAGAGCAGCAACTTTTATAAAATCAAATATCCATGGGTGTTTTTGCATCACCCGGATTTTAAGAAGAGAAGTTTGTCTTAGTCTTACAAATAAATCTTTTTCATTGATATCAACCTTAGAAAAATACTCTGCTTCAAGAATTTCCATACAGTAATCATACAAGAACAAAAAGAAGTCTTTCTTGTTGTTTATATAGTGAAACATTAAGGGTTTTGAAATACCTGACTCCTTTGCAATAACGTTTGTAGATGCCTCATCGAATCCCTTGCTTGCAAACTCCCTTAATGCAGCATTCAGAATTGCATTTTTTCTATCCCTATCTAAACTCAAAAATTTCGAAAACATTCCATCAACTCCTATAATATAGTTTACCTGTTAGGTCAATTCTATTATATAATCATTTACCTATTAGGTCAATATGATTATCAAAAAATCCCCCGGACTCATCTTCCGGAGGACTGTTTTAATATTGATTAAGTTTCTGCATCTTGATGATAAAGGGCTTTATCCGTATACATGTTCATGTCCGCCTCTTTGAAAAGACTCGGTATGTTGACTGATTTTTCGTTTGATATGGCATACCCGGCGCTGATGTTAAGTTGAAACGGCAATTGATTAGTCTTATTAAAGGCATCAATGTTGTTCTTAATTTTCCGGATGGCTTCAATGGCAGTTCTCTCATCACCCTGCGGAATAATGACCACAAACTCGTCACCACCATACCTGGCAAGAAAAGCAGAAGTTCCGTTAAAGGTTGTTCGCAGGATATTAGCTATCAGTACCAGGGCATCATCACCTGCCCTGTGTCCATACTGATCATTGATAGCCTTAAAGTCATTAATATCCATTATTATCAAAGAAATCGCACGATTTTGTTCCCCCTCATATGTAAGTAAGTGCCTTTCCATGTTTCTTCGGTTATTAAGGCCGGTTAGCGAATCCCGAGATATGGCCTCGTTTACTTTATTGAGCAGAATTAACAGGCTGGAGATAACCGTACAGGGCCATATCATGCTGATCCCGTAAAACACTGTCTGTACAACCCCGCCCACAAATGGAGGAATAACAAAAAAAGCAAGGGTTAATAATTCTTTCCTGTGGTCGACAGAAACCTCTTTTTTATGCCGTATCAAAGCCATTACAGAAATTGACAGCAGGTAAGCAAGAATTACAACAGACATCCAGAAAGACCAGGGACTGCGATGATAATAATTGGAATCATCCAAATAAAAACACCAGCCGTTGATTGGAGAAGTGACTACGATAATACTTAATATTGCAAAGGGTATATAGATCAAGAAAATCTCTTTCCTGCCTGGAATATTCCGGCCAAGAATACGGTAATAGGCATACCGCAGCCATTCAATGGTGGCAGCATTCTGCATTAAAAAATAAAACATGATATTAGCATAGCATAAAACACGTATAGTATTTCCGCTTTTACCGTCTAATAGCCACATTCCTATGTCAGACAATAAAATCAGCATAATTATTGATTCTAACATGCGCAGCTGCCGGATATCATAGTGATAATCAAAACTATTCTTATAGGTATAAAAAATAATTAAAGCGATAATAAAAGAAAAAGTATTAATTCCGACATTAAACAGTAGTGTTTCGGCTGGATTTAATTCAATCATGTTCTCTCCCAATTTTTCATGTATCATCAATTATTCACTTATGTCAGCATAGAAAAACGGAATAATTTTTTTCAAGTCATCAGGTTTTATTTCAATCTGATATCCTATCTTTCCGGCATTGACAAGTATTGTATCCTGACCTGCGGCACTCTCATCCACAACCGTAGCAAACCTTTTCTTCATGCCGATCGGTGAACATCCGCCGTGAATATACCCGGTAAGGGGCAGCAATTCTTTGGACTTGATCATTTCAATGGACTTTTCATTCACCGCTTTTGCCGCCTTTCGTAAATTTAGCTCCTTGTTTACAGGAACCACAAAAACATAATGGTCACCGGATTTTCCCACAGTAACAAGTGTTTTAAACACCTTGCTTTCATCTTGTCCAAGAACGGCAGCTACTTCAATACCGCTGACGGCACCCGTATCGGCATAGGAATGATGGCGGTAGGGTATTTTTGCCTGTTCCAATAACCGCATTACATTGGTTTTCTGCTCTGCTTGTTTCCTTGCATCCTTACCCATAGTTCTAACTCCTGATTCCATGTCATCCCAAAAATAAGCGAAGGATTGTATCATATTAATTATAACTCTTTTACGTATAAGGTTCAACGCAAAATATTTCATAAATACATTACCGGAAGGATAGCTTAGAAATATTGTTCATCAGAAAATACTTTAGTGCATGAATTTTTCCTGCCAAATCCGGAAAAGGTATGGTATAATTAGCAAAAAGATTAAAAAACTACCGGGGCATATATGAAAAAACATAACCATTATGAAACCTTATTCAGGAAAAATAAAAATACGGGCCGCGTAATCATAGATATTGCTTTGGGAGATTATATCGAGTTCTTCAATGAATGGGACAATTCCGCCTTTAAAATGCGGGACATACATTCAGACTTGGTAAGATTTCTTGACTTATGCTCAGATTATATCCCCTTGAGAAAAAAGATAGAAATTGTTTTTTCTATAGAAAAAGGTGAAGCTGATAAAGAAAAAGAAGATTCTATCCGTATAAGTTACAGCAATTACTATAACGCTTTCAAACGTCTCGAAAGCCGTAAAACAAAGAGATATATCAGGATGTCGATAATACTGCTCATTATATCCCTTATATTGTTGACCTCATACGGATTTTTCTACGGAATTCAAGCAGAAACAATTGGGTCATTGGTTTTGCTTGAAAGCTTACTCATAGGTGGATGGGTTTTTGCCTGGGAGGCCGTACATACCCTCTTTATTGACATAATGGAACCGGTTCGAAGAATGCGTGAAATACAGCGATTTATAGAGGCAGATATCACTTTTGTCTATCCGGGTTCAAATAATAAAGATACAGTTTAATTCTAAACTAATTAAGAATTCCGCAGGGTTTGTTCTGCGGATTATCTTGGAAACTAACTTAGAGAGATATTTACAGCTTTAGTCTGAACAGGCCGTGATGGTTGCAGTAGTAATAAAATGCGTCAGTCCTGTTGATTTTAAATCTTGCTTCTGCACTGCCTTCAGGATATAGCTTTTTTACCTGTACGGTATCACTTGATATGCTTGCTATAAAAGAAATATGGTGTGCTTTTGTCATTTCGTGGCTGAGGCTCACATAGTATTCGTCTTCCACCATCTCCACAGAAAGCTCATGATTTTCATCGGGGTTTTCTGCTTCAAGGGGGGGAAGGGTAATTCCGCAGCAGCTTATGACGCCTTCACCGCTTGCGGTAACGATGTTTCCGCAGATTGGGCAGACATAAAACTTGAGTCGGCTCATGTTGAAGGAACGGTTCATATTAGTCACGTTCTCCCCTGCTAACAGTTCAATAGCTGAAATTCCAAGGGCTGACGCCAAAGGTTCAATCAAGGTGATATCCGGGTATCCTTTACCGGTTTCCCATTTAGAAATAGCCTTATCGCTGACATACAAAATCTCAGCAAGTTCCGATTGAGTCATTTTCTTTTTTTCCCGGACCTTCTTAATAAGGGCTCCTGTTACGTATGTGTTCATTTTTTCACTCCTTTACGGCTTTAGGATACCATTTGTATTCAGCAAATGCTACCTACTTAAAGTAGAGCTTATATTTTCCCTATCAGTTCCAGTGATTTTTCAATATCTTTAAATATTAGTATGGTTTCTTTGTATTTTTTAGGGTCTGCTTTAAGTAAAGCACTGACTATTTTCTCCTTTAGATTTGGTTTGCCTTCTGCAATCATGGGAAGGAGCTGTATGCATTGTCTTGCTGTAACAGGTTTTTCATCTAGGATATGTTCAAGGAATTTATCTATTATTCCATCCAACTTGAAGTCTTTGTCCCATTTGGCGTTTGCAGCAATCATATGTATTCCTCTGGCCCTGATGTATGAATTTGAGTCGTCCAGCATTTCTGTAAAGTAATCAAAATAGGAGTAAACCTTCCATAATAATTACCCTCCATATTAGAATTTAATCTTTTTCCAAGAACTCACAACCTTCCCTTATGCTAGCACGATATCATTTACTACTTTACATATATACTCTGCTGCATCTTCAATTAACTTTTCATCAACCAGGTCGATTGTATCATTCGGACAATGAGTATAAGATAAACATCCTTCAAATAAGTCTGATGCAGAAATTAAAATACATCTTGTCCCACCAAAAACAAAAGGAGCATGGTCTCCGGCATACCAAGGCTGACCACTGACTATGTTGGTGGAAGTATTCATTATCTTATCTAATTTCAACTGTTCTTTCTCCTTAAAATTGAAATAGGCAACTGCCACTTTGGACCCCACATGTGCCACTGTGTCTATATTTATGAGAAGGGATATTTCTTTTTCCTCTTTCTCAAGGTCCTTCAAATAGATTAGTTCTCCTTGAGGGTCATAGTATTCTTCGGAATTAAAGGGTAAAATATCAATGTTATAGCTGTTGGTTTCAATGCCCTTTGCAGCCAAAAGCATTGCTGCTGCTCCGGACGCATTATCAAGGGCACCATCTGTATTGTACTTGCTGTCCATGTGGGCACAAATGGCTATTGTACCCTTGGGGTCAGAAACCTTTTTTGAGGCAATCAGCTGATGTGCTGTTTCAATACTATTCTTTGAAACAATAGACAGGTCGATTTCCTTTCCTCTTACTTCACCTTCTATTTCTGGAAAAATCTCTTTATCAAGACTGGCGACAGGAATATGGAAATTTCCATCCTCAATCAGGGGAAAGGGCTTAAGGCCGCTCATACTGGTTTCACCTGTAACGGCTATAATTGCACAAGGGGTTTTTTCTTCCAGGCAATCAATAATTGCTTTATGCTCATCAGGATAATAGAATGGATAATTTTTCGGTTGCAAGGGTTCTTTGGCCAAATCCTCAGTTAAAAACAATATTTTGTCATTACATTCTACTCTTTCAAGTTCTTCCAGATTTCTCACAAGGATGGCTCTTCTTGTTCCTGTGAAGGACTCTGAAAAAGGGTTTACATGCAATGTCAACTTGTTTCCACCAATCATCAAATATGAATCTTGTGATTCCCAAACCTTACAGTTAAAAGGTAGCTTACGGGTTTCATATCCTAAGTTTTCAAGATATGACCCAATATAGTCTGTAATCTCCCGGTTTTGAACGGTTCCTGCCGGCCTTGGTTTTGCAATTCTTGTTAATAACTCCATTTCTCACTTCTCCATTCTTTATTTTATCCTTTTAGGCCCTTTTAAAAATGCCGCTTCAATAATAGCATTATAACACATATATTTAAATTAAAATAAAAAATATTGCTAAAAATATCCAAAAAAATTTTAGGGACGGTTCTTTTCATTCTCCAAAATCTGTCGATAAATGTTACAAGACAAAGTATTAATAATAGGTTTACATAATTATTTTTATGTAAACCATTATCCCGGACAAAGGACCCTATCGCTCATTGTTTAGAATATGTTTCATGCCAATAAATAATTAATCTGATCTGATAAACTTAGATTAGCCGTATCCCACTTTCTTTCCGGACAGTTCACTTTTTCATATGGTAATCTCAATGCATCAATAAATTGGTTAAACTTATCATCAAACCAAGGGGGAGTCCATGTGCCGGACCTGCATATATGGATTGCAGAAACCTCAATACATTCATCCAAATCTTTTAGATCATAGTAGCTGATATTATAAGTGTTATTCAAGTATTTGAAATATTCCGGATTCTCTGCTGTATAGGGGCTGTAACAAATGTTAGCCTGTTTAATATGTTTTTCTTTAAGAAGTTTGCCAAGCCAGTTGGAACAATTAACCTCAAAATCAAGAGACGAAAGGCCGCCATAACCAAGGTCAGCATGGGAATCAAACAGGTATACTGCTTTGCATTTGTTTTCAATTGCTATTTCATAAGACATGGCATGAGAGTCTGAAACATAGATTTTTATGTCCTTTGAAAATTTGAAGCATTCCTTAATTTTATTCCAGAACTTGTCCAACTCAAAAGAGAGATGAAATTCCTTTTGTATATCTTCTTCCTTAGCTTTCGCTTGGATATACCTTTTGTACCAAAGGTCAATCAAGTTTTTCTTATTTTCTGAGTAAGAACCCCAATAAAATTTCGGAGCATAGATGAAATAGTCCCAGTCTATTGATAGTAAGCACTTGTCCATATCGAAACCTCCTAAATCTGAATTCAACTGTTAAGATATGAGTGCTCTGATGTCTTTTCTTAATAATTATCTATATATGTATTAAAAAAATTAGAACCGGGATGATCCCCTAAGAATCACCATTATTCAGCATATTATATTAATATAATTATATATGATTAGATACATTTTCTTCAAGGGGCTACTCATAAAATTGGATTTGGTCCCTGCCTTTTTTCTTGGCATCATATAAAGCTATATCAGCTTTTTTGAACAAAGCGTCATAGGATTTCTCACCCTCCAAAAATGATATTCCAATACTTATAGTAACATCATAACCTTTGTTTAATTCACTTATTAAGTCCATAAGCTTCTGACACTTTGAAACAACAAAATCATGTGAAGATATATCTTGCATATATACATAAAACTCATCTCCGCCTATTCGGCCAATAGTATCGGTCTTCCTGAAAGTCTGAATCATGGCTTTGCTTATATTGACCAGAACCTGGTCTCCAATCAAATGCCCCTGTGTATCGTTAATATCCTTAAAATTATCGCAATCTATTATAATAAGAGCGCCTTTTGAATTTGAAACCGGATTTTTTATAATATCATTAATAAGGTTTTTTGTTGTAACTGCATTGTATATGCCTGTCATTCCATCAGTTTCCGACTTTTTAATCAGTTCCTGTTTTTCTGCTTCCTCTTCACTGATATCTATCAACTTTCCGATAATAGAATAGGCATGTCCCTTATCATCGTATAAAAAGGAATTAACCGATTTAAATAAACCTTTTTCACCATTTGCAACCGGTAATTCAATTATTGATGTAGTGTTTTCAGGATTAATAAATACTTTATTAAATGCAGTTATTAATTCACTCAGGTTATCGCTGTTACCAAATAATTCAATACAGTTTTTTGACAACTCTAAGTTCCTTGTTTTGACATTGTATTCATATAAATACTCATTTGATGTTTGTGAAAGCATTTGGTATCTTTCATATTGAATTTTTATTTCATTTTTTGCTCTGACATTGTAAACGATACTGTACAACAGTATTGCCATAGTCAAAATAATCGCTCCAAATATTTGAACTCCATAAGCTTCTATAATCATTGGAATTGTAATTCTCCTCTCAATTTGAGTCGCTGCATTCAAAGCCAAGACCCTCATATGATGTTCATCAATAGAGGAAATTGCTTTATTTATGATTGAAAGCAGTATTTCATCATTGATATTTACAACTATACAATAGGCTCTATCTTCTTTTTTTTCGGGAACAGTTATGATATTTTTATAGTCATTTTGCAGCGTATAAAAAGCAACCGAATAAGCATTCCCATAACCGTAATCAGCTTGTCCCCTGTCTACTGCATCCATGCAGTCTTCTCTTGTATTAAAATAAATTGTATTTTCTTCCTTTATTCCTATAGGTAAGGGGGTACCTTTTATTGCTGCATATTTTTTGTTTTCCAGCTCATTTGGGCTGACAGAAGAGTTCAAGTATAGTATCGTTTCAGTTTTAAAATATGGTATCGATAAAAGCACATTTTCAGATTGAATTTTTTCAAGAACTCCAAAGATTATATCTGCGTCCGAGCTCATAGCTTCATCTACATTGTCGTAGAGATGATATGTGAAAATTAGACCGGTCATATCAGATATTGCTTCCAATACCTCTATTGAAATTCCTTTTACCCGGCCATTTGCATCATAATATTGAAGGGGAGCTACACCATCAATGGATACGGCCTTTAATGCATTTGTTTTTTTTATATATTCCTGCTCTTCTTTTGTAAATATGGATTGAGCTTCTGCAGGCATGGCTGATAGTATAAGTGTAAAAAAAACAATTAATAATATAATCTTTTTTTCAATCATCTTAAATTTCATATTAGTCCCCATATTAACCATATTCATGATGGTTTGTACTGCTACAAATCTATTATAACATATAAATTCTAAAACATTAAACAATCCTTAATATTAATATAGTATGTATATGTTGTATTTGGCATTTAAACAGTTTAACATTTTATTCTATCTCAGTCAAGACATGGAATCGTAGAGGGAGGAACATATTGTAATCATGACAGCCGCGATCAGGATAGAGTGTTGGAACATCAAAAGATGGGCTGAAATTACAGCCCATCTTTTTTTATTTAAACCATAAGCAATTGGAACTTAAATAGCGCCTTATTTGAACAGGAGATTATTACACCGCTTGCAACGGTCATTCTGTATGGGATTTATCGTCTTTATAGTCGTACTTTTCTTTGCTGAATTTGTTGGTAACGACACCCTCCCACATGGGCTGCTTGGTTTTCCGCAAACTTAGAAGATTGACGACCAGCCTGATAATCTCTGGCTGCTTATGGTCACTCTTACTTGTGACAGGTCATAGAGCCCCATTCTTTATCGTTGTAATCACGCATGGAGGCAGTGAAGGATGTTCCATCAGGAGAGAATACAAATTTTGCTCCCGCAATATTTGCCTCGCCTGTGGACCAGAGCACAAAATAGCTGCCGTTGATGTAAGTGCTCCCGGTTTCATCATTTGAGCAGACAATTCTATAGTAAGAGCCGTCTCCAAAATCCTTTTCATAGGTGACTACAGTCGTCACCTTTATCTCTTTACCCGTTTCCGTGACATTCATGACACCCGTATAGGTTCCGGTATAATCAACCTTTTTTGTCTTGGTATTTATGATAACATCCATTTTGGTTTCGATAAAGGGCTTGAGCTTAGCACTCAAGGCAACCTTGCCGTCCTCCAGGTCCTTTTCTGTTTTGTAGAACTCGACCTTCATCGGGAACCCAGCCGTTTCGTGGGCCCGCAGAGTAAATTTCATCTGTCCTTTTGCCTCGCCGTCAAGCCGGATTGTCCATTCCTTAGCCGTGGTCTTGTCGGAGAGTGGAGTTAGCTTTACATATGCGTTCGCCCACTTTGCCTCCTCACCGTCATAATCCTCCATGAAGTTTAAGGTGTATTCCGTATTTAACCGGGCAGCCAGTTCTTCATACTTTTTTTCCCGCTGTATAAGAGAATCAAAATATATATCACGGCTCAACGACTGAAACATAGCCTGAAGGTAATCGTAAATCTCGGCTTTGAAATTGCTTGATATTTTTTGACGGTCGCTCTCCGACGGCCACGGATACTTGGCAAGACTGCCGTTCTTTTCATAGGCATCTACCCATGATTCCCAGTCGCTGGCTGCAATCTCCCAGTATTTGTTTACATAGTTGTCGATTTCGCCCTTCATTTTATCAAGAGCTGCTTGGGGAGCTAATTTATTGTCTTTATATATCTTCTTGAATAAATCGTACCAATCCCTGACGCGGCGACTGTTTTCAGGTCTCGCATAATAGGCATCGTACATATTCTTTGTGCTTTCATACTTGGTGTCGATGGCAAAGTTCATCACGTCGGTTAGGGCTATGTCGATTACTCCGACGCCCACATAGGCCACCTGAAATGAATCCAGCAGATATTTTTGTGATGACGCTAAATTCAATGCCAGATTCAATACAGTTTTCATTCCGCTTATTGACGTTTCCTTGCTTGTCAGCCCGTTGCTGTATGCGTCATATGCGAACTGTGTACAGGAGGTTACAATACCTAAAACTGTCAATGCATCACCAAAGGGTTCGGTGACCAGCTCGTCATAGGCACCTCCTAAGCTTAAGAGAGTGGGGATGTTTGTTTCAACAAACATTGGAAGCGAGTTGTTTGCATCAAGAAAGGCTGCCACAACATCCTCCTGCCAGGAGGCCCCCTGTGCGGTGTAGGTATTGAGAAGCTGGTCTGCCTGTTTTGTCGTCATGTAAACGGCGTAGGCATTGACATCGGAAATGTATTCGTTGCGCTTTCCCTCGTTTATGACCTTAAATGCGCTATAGGTGGAGAGGTGGTCAGTAAAAATATGCACCTCATTGGCTTCTACGTCCACTGTATAAAAGACATCCTCCCACTGACCGGTCTGCTCATTGAGGTATTTACCGCAGACCGAAAGCAGTTCCTCATCGGTGTTGAGCCCCGAGTCATCATAGGGGATGATCAGCTGGACAACTCCCTCCGGCTGGCCGGACGACAGCTTGAAATCATAGGCGTAGATATCCACATCCTCGTCAAGGGGAGGAGGCGTCACTTTTTGTATAGTTACTTCCTCACCGGCCTCCAGCAGGCAGCCAAAGTCTATGGCCGCACCGGCCTCCGACCTTAATGCGGTTTGTCCTTCCTCCACCGTAAGGGTTTCGGCTTCCTGCGGACCTGAGGGTTTTGCCTGATTGCCTTTTCCGCAGCCGGTAAGCCCTGCCATTAAGGACAAGAGCATAGCAGCTACAAGCATAAGGGATAATATTTTTCGTTTCTTAATGCAAAATTTACCCATAATATTCACTCCTTCTTTCATTAATCACTATCTTTTGGGGCTTTACCATCCGGTGATGTCTGCAGTTACACCGGTTTCATGAAACAGCTTTTGTGCGACATCCAGCACTGCCTGCTTTTGAGCCATTCCGTGCAGCAATTCTACCCGCATGGTATGGACCGTATCTCCAAAGGTCAGGTACATCCGTCCCTTATCAATATGGACGGCGTGCAGCCTCACTCCATGGACCCCGTCTAGACCCCACCGGTAGATTTCGCTGCCGATGAGGATACCAAAGGTAGATACTACTGTTTCCTCGTTATCTTTTTTTACTTGGCTGCCCGGTATGGTGATAAGAGCAGATGGCACCGCAATGATACGATTATCCCAAATGAGTGTGGCATCATAGAGCAGACGGCTCTCCCTAACCAATAACAGGAGCGAGATAAGACTAACAGCTCCAAAGGCAAAAACCGCTTCTATCATAAATGTTGCACCAAGCCACACAGCCAAACAAATACTGACTGCGAGCATTAAGGCATATCCATTACTTCGTTTGCGGATTAATTTCATTTGCACCATACCTCCTTCTGCATAAATTTTAGCGAAAAAATCTATGAGTGGCATCGTTCGAAAGGATGAATCTGCATAAAAAAGCCCCTCATACTTTAGTATGAGAGGCCGGTTAACCCAGTATTTAGGCGGTTTATGTATCATTCAACCCTTTGATTCTTCAGGAGGGTACTGATGAGTTCTGATCGACTGCCTACATCATATTTTGAAAAAATGTTCCTTGTATGTGTTTTTCAGTACTCTCGCTGATTTAATATAGCTTGTAACATCCTCATCCGGAAATTCATTATCAACAACATAACATTCTGCATCCGGGTTTGACAATTTTTCTAAATATTTGTCTTTCCAGAATTCACTGTAATGAAATACACAGTTTCCGGGTGTTTCCCATGGTTTGACATCTCTTAAGCGAACTGCTGACATTTCAAGAGGACAGGGTTTGCCATCAATTTCAATTATATTTTTCGCAATAGCTAATTTTGTCGAGATATCCAAAGAATCCTTGACTACGACTAATAAGTCAATATCACTTGACCGAGGCATAAAAGAGTTAAGTACTATTGATTGTCAAAACCTATTAATTCTGCCATTTTCTTTGCTCCTAAGCGTTTTACTTCGCAAAGTAATATTCTTTTTTCTTGGCCATTGGAGTAACACCACAGACAACAAGAGTACTATAGAGAATACAAATACCGCACCCTCAAGCCATATAGACAGAACCGGAAAAACCGAAGTTATAAATAAGTATTCCTGGCAAGCGCACCATATTAGAATTCCGAGAAGAATGGATGCTGCACTGACTCGAAGCAGTCTGAACCCTGTTCGCTTTTGTTGATAAGAGGCCGAGACCAGTCTCAATATCACCAGGAGGCTTGCCGAGACCAAGATGCCGATAACGACACAAAGCCCATATTGCCCCCAGATAATCCTTCCCATGCCGACAGAAGGAAACCCTCTCCACTGGGCCCAGTCACTCAAAACATAGGCAATAAAGGGCCAGCTTCGCTGGCTGTTTGTTAGAATCACAATGGCATCGCCTGTCTCCGGAACAGCCTGCAAATGCGTCATGATGCCGTTGCCCTGGCCGCCGTGAGAAACTGAGACCATACCCTTTGGCAGCTTTTCGATATAGTGGCCAAATCCATAGGCATCAAATACCAAGCCGTAAATACCGGTTTTACGGCTCTCAGGTTGATACATCCGATTAATGGTCTCGGTGCTTAGTACTGGGTTTTCTTGCATCCCCGATGCCGCAAAGCGGGCAATGTCGTGAGCTGTGGCAAACAGACCTCCTGAAGCCTTTGATGGATAGAGATAGACCGGAACCGGCTCCCCTCTGAGGTTATACCCCGTAGGTGGGTAAGGTGTCACAGCTTCGTCTATATCAAAGACAGCACTTTCCATGCCCAGGGGGAGTAAAACTTCCCTGAGTATATAATCTGAAAAGCTTTGTCCGGTGACATCTTCGATTAATATTTCTAATAAGTTATAGCCTGTGTTAGAATATGAAAATCCTGTCCCAGGTTCGTGCGTCAGGACCGCTTCCCCGGTCATCACCTCCCGGTTGGATGGCATCGCCTCACCGGGAGAATATACGTTGGTGAAATCCCCCAATAGCATCCCTGCAGTGTGACTTAATAGCTGCCGTACCGTAATTTTTTTTGTAGGATAGTCATTCAACGGAAATTGCCAGCTTTTTAGATACCGGGACACCGGAGCATCCAAGTCGATGAGACCCTTCTCCACAAGCCCCATAACCCCCCATGCTGTAACAGACTTTGTAATAGATTGAACACTCATGGGGGTGTCGACCGTCAGCTCTCTTCCGCTTTCTACATCCGCATACCCATAACTCTCAGTCCATACGACTTCATAGTCCTTCACGAGGGCGATGTTGCAGCCCGGAATTCCATACAGCTTCATAAGGGCAGGAATTCGTTCATCCATATGCGCCTTGAATTCGTCGAGCGGCACATGGGCACGCAAATTCCGCTTGCTTTGCAGACTGCCGGAAATCATCATGACGAGCAAGCTAATTATTAAGGATATGAAGATAAACCATATCCACATCCTATAGGCCTCAAGAAATTTTGATTTTTTCATACTTAAACCTCATAAGTTTTCTCACTCCGCGGTACCAAAATTCCACTCCAAATTTCTGATCTTCAACAGGGTGAGAACAGACAACTTTTTTATAGGTTTATATTTATTAATAAGATATTGTCTTCTGTATGAAAGTGCCTTTTCTCAAATCATCAAAAGCCTTATTCAATTCTTCCTTAGTGTTCATGACAATAGGGCCACCCCAAGATATCGGTTCATCCAGTCGTATTGAACTTATAAATAAAACCTGGGCTTTTTTATCGGTAGCCTTAATCTCTACTTGGTCACCTGAGGTAAGTTTTACCGCCGACTTTTCCTTTACCAGATCACCTCCGATATATGCGTCCCCCAAAAGAGTAAACACCATGACAGCCCTCTCGCCTTCTGTATTCAAAACCACTGATGCATTTGGGTTGAGGTGCAAATCGTAATAGTCAAGGGGAAGATATTTGCTCATATATCCTTTTCTTCCTTCAAATTCGCCCGCCAACAGTCTCAGTTTGCCCCATTTAAACTCTATTTCCTCAATTTCTGAGTTTTTGATGCTGCGATAAGCCGGAGGAACCATTTTGTCCTTTGCGGGAAGATTCAGCCAGAGCTGCACACCAAGCATCCGCTCGGCAGCCGGCAATTTTTCTTCATGCATAATACCTGAACCTGCTGTCATCCATTGGACCTCTCCGTCACCAATGGTATCCTCATTGCCTAAGCTGTCCCTATGAGTCATAAACCCACGATATATATAACTGATTGTCTCGATTCCTCTGTGGGGATGCATCGGAAATCCCGCCGTGTAATCCTCGGGATTCATGCTGTCAAAGGAATCAAGCAGCAAAATCGGATCGTATTCCTGAACAGTTTGGTGTCCCAAAACCCTGACCAAACTCACTCCTGCTCCGTCCTTCGTTCTATAACCTCTTACCTCTTGTTCAATTTTTCTTTCCATTAATTAATCCTCCTTTTGGATGTTTGTATTATAATTCAACCTTAACGCAATTTCTTCCGCTTGATTTTGCAGAGGTCACTGAAATCTACCTCTCAACCAAAACAATAAATATCATGTAAATATTTTTCACCATGGAATTCTTCATAATAGTGTTCTCCGGTCTTCACAAATCCCATTTTTTCAGATATCCTGACAGAAGCAATGTTATCTGCAGAGATATGAGCAAATATCTTTTTAACCTTCATTTCCTCTACTGCAAATTTCATGATTGAAGTAAGTGCCTCGGTCGTATAACCCTTTCTCCAATAAGACGGTTGTAAATCATAACCTACTTCTATCTCGCCTGTTTCTCTGTTCCAGCGGTGAAAACCACAAGTTCCAATCTTTTCGCCATTTTCCTTGAGTACCATTATCCACCTTTGCTGATTCCTTGGTTCGCTTTCCAGATAGAAGCCAATCCATTTTTGTGCTTCTTCCATAGAATCAAATGGCTCTATATCAAAAAGATATTGATTTACTTCATCAGTTGTAAACTGTTTATAGAAGAATTCCGTATCATCATATCCGATACATTTCAAAAATAATCTTTCTGTTTCTAAATCAATAAACATATAAACATCCTCCCCCCTGCGCGTTTAGCTTTTCTGCACCTGTTGTTTCAAAACCCGTCAGAGTTTCAAACAGTTTGCGGGGTAAAAAATCACTTCAGCTTTTTAATCATAATGAAATCTTCGTTACCCTCGTGGTCAAGTTTTTCTTCCACTATCCTATATCCCAAACGCTTATAAAACTCTATTGCCGGATTATCCTTTTGAACAGAAAGCGAAGTTTGTACATAACCATTGGCCCTTAGTACTCCAAACAATTTTTTCATAAGCTTAGTTCCAATCCCATACCCTCGAAATTCCGGCAATAATGAAATAGCAAGTTCCGGTGTTTCATCATTTATGTGGCCATAAGCGTGAATAATCCGTGTCCACGCAGCCCCAATTACCCGACCCTTGGATTCAGCGACTACACCCAAGTCACCGGGCCGGGTACCGAAATCCTTGATATATACAAATATCTGTGGGTGGTTTACCATACTTCTATATGGAGGTTCTACCCCTTCGGGTATAAAAATTGCCTGGTACAGGAACTCAGGAAGGCACAAGTAATCCGATGTCCTCATAAGACGAACCTTCGCATTAATCGGATGTGCTGTTATAATCGTGTTACTTTTAGCGTTTATGGTAATGACCACGCCATTTTTATAGGCATACAGGTTCTTTCCCTGCCCAATAATAATATCGGCCTGTTTCACGAACTCTTTACACCACAAAACAACATCATCTGCTTGAATACTTAGGTTTCGTTTGATTCGCACCTCCCCTAATTCTGTTGTATGCAGTTTGTCCAGGTCAATTATAGAGTTTTGCATCAGTATAGATTTCTCCCTTAACTTAATAAGTTAGATAGTTTTCATATTCCTAATCTGTTCTCTTTGATTTCTTCATTATGTAAATTCATGGTAAATTTATAATGAAATTTGGACATACCTTGTTTCTCATAAAAGTTATGTGCTCTTATTCTTAATTGATTACAACATACCTTTGCCATTCTTACAGTCATTTTTACCCTCCTTTATGCCTCAAAGCCGCTCGTATCCATTCTTGACTTCCAGATTCCTTTTGTTCTGTAATCTCTGCAATTTCCTTTGTTGTATATCCTTCATAATAGAATAAATGAATCACAATTCTGTATTTTGCAGGCAAAGACAGGATTGCTTCCATCAGATAGTTCTGTTCTTCTGTCTGTGCCGGATAAGACTCAAGTAGAGGCACTGTTTTCTTCCACCAACTTGATCGCAAGCGACTTTTGCAAAGGTTAACGGTTACCCGAATAAGCCATGCAATTTCGTGTTCCGGAGATTGAAAAATCGGGCATTTCTCAATTACCTTGACAAATACATCCTGTACTATTTCTTCTGCATCAGCTTTGTTCCCAATGATAGCAATAGCAGTTCTATATAGCCTGTTTTCATATTTTAATACAAATTCCTCCATACAATCCTCCGGCCGGAAGGATAGATCAAGCATCTGCTCACCTCCTCACCCTATATACGCATGAAAGGCATAAAATGCTGCAAGGCGTAAAAAATTTTTAATACCGATAATAATAGCAGAAGAACCTTCATAGTTATGTGGCGTTTCAGGCTTGATAAAACTTATAGTTGCCGCATTTTCAAAGCGGGATTAACCATATTTGTTCCTATTTTGCTCAAAAATGAAGACCTGCCAAGGGAAAGCAGGTCTCAGAGATTATTTAACTTCAATATCCTTTGCCGCAGTTAATTCATCAGGAGAGAAATTCCTCTTGTAATTAATCATAGGCAGCATTTTTACGGTTATAGTGTATTTTCCTGGCACAACTTTATTTCTGTCATTGTCTTTACAGTCCCAAGTGTATGAAAATGAGAGTTTTTCACCCTTCTTTAATTTATGATGGGAAATTGCCGGCATATATATTTCAGCGCCATAGAATCTGCTAAAGATCTCATCGCCTTCACAATCGGCGATAATGATATCAAATTCGCGTCCCCAATCGAAATCAAGCTTCAGATCTTCCTGCGAGATATTGCAAAGGTAAGCAGTAAGCAAGACTTCATCACCTTCTCGCTTGATATCCAGTTCAGTGCTGAATAACCCTGTTCTTATCTTTTTAGATTCTTTATTTTTTCTTGCCTCTTCCAATAACTCGGGACTGGGTTTCATTGTACCCGACGGTTCAATACTTAACGTACTGCCATCCTGTTCGATATAAGAATCAAATTTAAATACAATCCCTTTTCCTTGAGTCTCTCCAGTCTCAGTATTTTTATCAGATAGACTCGAAGGCCAAAGAGGATTGCCTTTCAAAATCTCCTCCACTTCTTCAAAGCCTGTTTGGAAGGCATAGTTGTAGCGGGGTGGCAGCGCAAAGACGTATACGGAATTGCTGCCCAGTTTACTCGGACCAATAGGTGCTGCGCTAACATAAAAATCTCCCTTCTGTAAGGCGTTCCACTGCTCAAGCGTGAAAACCATAATAGGGATGTCCTGGCGTGGAGCTTCCTGAGTCCAATCCGGGTGCCGTATCAAAAGCTGCGGGCCTGTTTCGGAAAGTTCCCCATTGTTTGTTCCTTTCCATTGTTCCTCAGCTATTAAATACCCTTTCCAGGTTTCCGGCAGGTAGAATCGAAAGCCATAGCGGGTATTTTCATAGACAACAGGACCACGCTGCATGTATTCGCCAATCGTCACACTGCTGATAAGCCAGCGATCGTTTACCTTCTGCACATCAATCGTGGCCGGACGCTTGGCTGCAGCTCCGCCGTTTACAAGTTCAACGCTTGTAATCTCGATAATCTCCCCGTATACTGTGTATTGGTTTTTATCGACTATTTCCATTCTCAGTATATCGATGCGGTCGGGCCATGGGCTGGAAACCACGTGTCCGGGTGCGCTTTGCGGATCAGCCTGCCATTTTTGCAGCAGCTCAGGCGTCACATAACCGCTGTAATTTTCTTCAATGCTTGTGCCCACCACATCTTTAGGGGCCGAGAGGGAGACCTTCTGGAGCGTTTTCCCGAAGGCTTCTACCAACGCCCGGACGTCCTGCTGATCCTGTTCAAGATCATCCTTTTTGGCGGGCAAAGGCTCGAGGTTGAATCGAATAATGGTTAGGATATCTGTATTCTGCGGCCCGCCTTCCTGTTGGCACAGCACGGAGATTATAATTTCTTCTCCATTTATGGTCTTTTTATAAAACCGCTTCATGCCAAGGGCATCCGTAAGCTCCCAGCCATTATTAAGTAGCATATTACTGTAATCCTGAATGATCTCGTCTGGAGCCCTACCAGTCAAATAAATGATATTCCCGTACGTTTTTGCATTCTGCGGAACCGGAATCTCGTTGTAAAACAGTTTATTTATTTCCTGATGTGAACTGCTGTTGTTATACAAATCCATTATGATTCCGAGGTTTTCCGCGTTTAATTCAAGCGAAAGGGCTGCGGGCTCGCAGCGCAGTTTTACCAACATAGGTGCAGCGTTTGGACTGGTAGAACTTGCAATAAGTGAAAACCCTTGTGCATCCTCGATAGGAAAGCTAACAATATACAGGCCGGAGCCAATTGCCTTGTAATAGAAGGAGTCCCGAATGTCCGGGTAGCTGAGTCTTCCTTCAGCTAGTTCTTTGACTGTTTTCCATGTAAGGTGCGGCCTGTCGTTGATTGTATCTGTCTTCGTTGACGACGTGCTGACAGACATCATTGGGGACGGACTGTCCGCCGCAAGAGCGCTCATCAATACCAACGTACAGCTAAAAACCATTACTAAAACGGCCGAAAAAATGATGATCTTTTTGGATTTATTTAAGTTGTCCATAATAGCACTCATCCTTTTCTCCGAAATTCATTATACCCATTTATTAGACGTAGAAACTGTATTGATGGTTTCTATATAAATCATAATTTTTTAATTGATGTACTGTGGTTTGCTCATAGAAAACTCAATCTCGCCGCGAGAATTAAAAAGAGTCGCGTCTTTGATACCGTTTGCCTTTAAATGCTTAAATAGATTTTCCCAATGGAGAGTGCGTATGTCATCACGATTCCCATAATGGTCAATTATTTTATCGGCAAGCCCCGGTATTTCCTTACCCGATACAGGCATCGTGCAGAACTTTTTGATGGATGGTTGCCAGTCTGCACCATCTTTTGCCTGCTCATATTTTTCAAGCACGTAATTACCGCTATTATCCTTTTTATAAGTAATGGCCGATGGAACGACGCTACCACCCACCTCATCCAGCACATTGCCATAAAGCTTGTAGGTTGCGCTGAAGGTGGTCACAAATACTTTTAACAGTTCGTCCTCTTCATAGCTTCCGAAAATTTTTGGTGCAACTATCGTAAATCCTCGTTGAGGTTGAGAGTTCTTTTCGATTTCAGTAGCGTAGACCAGTTTTTCTATAGGATCGCTCCCATCATACTCAAAGTCCGGTAGTTTGACTTCCTGCCTGATTGACAGAGCGTCATACCATTCCTGCGGGGTGAGGGTTTCGTCAGTCACGTTGTTTCGCATTCCAAGAAGCTCCTTGCATAGCTGCATCATGATATGCCCCCGAAGCCCCTCGGCATTGCCGCTTTCAAACTGGGACAGCATGTATTGGAGCGCTTTCTCTCCACCGAGCTTTTTAATATTCTCATATTCTTCCTGATGTGCCTGAATATAAGCATACGGATTTGAAGCTTGCTTTGGTGAAGACATTATAATAGCAAGGTTTTCTTCTACGAATTTTGCAATCTCATTTTCATCCTTCACTTTTAGCAACTCTTTTATTGATGGTTCCAAGCCTCCATTTTCTTTCACTCCTACCGTCCAGAGTGTTCCAATAAACTCTGCTGAAGCGCTATTTCGGGATACAACCAAAAGCGGGCTGCCCATGCTGCTGGTTTCCTTGAGCCACCCATCTTCATCTATCTGCATGCCGCCAGCCATAACCACTTTGCTCAAATCTTCAGGAAGTAACCGGTATTCCAATGCATAAACATCAATAGGGGCGTCTGCCAGATTATCGAAGGATTCTATTAACTCCAGCCGTGTTATCTTACTATCAATAATATTTACTTTCGGGTTTGATTCATAATGTACAATATTTTTATTTATAAATTCCCGTGCAAAACTGGTGATTTGATCATCATTGTTAATATCCTTAGCATTCGAATTTATGTCAGCGGTTTCACCATTAATATCACTTATCTTCTCTAATCTAAATAGCCAGCGAATGTGACGGTTTTCCTCGTTGTCATATCCTAATGCCAATAGCACATTCCCATTCTTGAGCTGCATCACCAAATAGAATGTCTTATTATCATCGTCTGTATCGGCGCGATAAATCAATTTTGTTTTATTGATTGCTTCATGAACATTATCAGAAGGTGAATTGAATAGTGTATACAACTCCTGTCTGCTGATTTCATAGCGATATAATCCACCATGCATGATCCAATCTTCGTCGGTGATCTGTTTACTGTAAAGCTTATAGTCGGATGAAATGCTGTATTGGGGTGCAGTATCTAATATATAGCTGAAAGAATACATGGGCGCTTGGTATAAAATTTCTTTAACGCGATAGGATGAACCGTTAAATGATGCCAAAGACTTAGGATTTGCTACCAATCCTATTCCAATTGTTACCACAATGATAATTGAAAAAAATATTATCCAAAACCTTGGCTTTTTATAGTTTAAAACATTTTTTATTCTCCCTTTTACATTCCCCTCGCCAAAAGCAAGTGGACTTCCATTTAGAATATGCCTTCCGGTAGCAAGAGATAATAGCGAATTAGCATAAGGCTTTTTAATATCTTCATTCATTACTTTCAATACTCTTTCGTCACAAGATAGCTCCATATCTGTACTCATTAATATAAACGCAATCCACACAAGGGGATTAAACCAATGTATGGACACTATTAAGAAAGCTAATGTTTTAATGATATGGTCTTTCCGATGGATATGGGTTTGTTCATGTATGAGGATATAATTTTGTTCCTCTTTGCTCAATCCAACCGGTAAATATATCTTGGGGTTTATTAATCCAAGCACAAATGGTGTTTTCAAATTCTTCGCTTCATAGATATTCTTTTTTATTAACTGTGCACTTTTAAGCTGTCTTTTTAATTGTAAAACAGACACTAAACTGTAAATAAGTAATACCATTATTCCTAAAATCCATATATATGCTCCTATTTCCATATAAATCTGCAATGGATTTACACTTGCTTCAACAGTAGGAGCAGGAAGTGATTGGCTTACAAATGAATCTACTACTTCTATCCCACTATTAATCTGCGGACTTTGCTGATAGATTATATCATGGGGGATTGGAACAGCATTCGTATTGCGTGGTATAAGGCTAAACATGCTTTCAAAGGAAAATGGAATTATAAGGCGAAAAGCAACCACACTCCATAAGACATAGGAGATGACTTTTGGAGCTTTTTTGAGCAATAGTCTGACAATCATCACAAAAAGGATTACATAGCTTGCCGTAAGGCTCATATTTAAAACAGCAAGAAATAGTTCACTCATTGCTACACCTCCTTATGCTCGTCAATCAATCTTTTCAACTCTTCAGCCTGATGTTTGCTTAATTTTATACCGCTGATAAAAGCTGTTAAAAACTTCGGCAAAGATCCTCCAAAGGTATCCTCAACAAAACGTATGCTTTGCTTGGCATAATATTCACAGCCCGTTATAGTCTCAAGTAGTGGTGTAAATTTCGTGGAGGCTAATTGACAAAAGTAACCACGATATGATTTCTACTTTATTAGGGAAACAAAACAAAACAAATAAAGTAGAGGAGGTCATACCGTGGCTACTAATAATAGAATGGCACTTTTAGAACAACTTAGCAAGTATGTTGTTGAAAAAGATAAAGATTTTTTAAAAGAAGCATTAACATTACTCATTAATGCCCTAATGGATGCGGAAGTTACATCAATAATAGGTGCTGAAAAGTATGAAAGAAACAATAATAGAAACAACTATCGCAATGGATATCGTCTAAGAGAATGGGATACTCGAGTAGGAACATTACAGTTAAGCATTCCCAAGTTACGTCACGGAAGTTATTTTCCAAGTCTTTTAGAACCGAGGAAAATGTCAGAGAAAGCATTATTGAATGTAGTTCAGGAAGCCTATGTTCATGGAGTAAGTACCAGGAAGGTGGATGAACTTGTAGAAGCTCTTGGAATGAAAGGGATTGATAAAAGCGAAGTATCAAGAATCAGTAAGCAACTGGATGAATTTGTAGAAGAATTTAAAAACCGTAGACTGGAAGGAGAATATCCTTACCTTTGGCTTGATGCCACTTTCCCCAAGGTTCGGGAAGGAGGCAGGGTATGCAGTATGGCACTAGTTATAGCAGTAGGAGTTAATCAACAAGGTGAACGGGAAATATTAGGTTTTGATGTAGGGATGAGTGAAGACGGGGCTTTTTGGGAGGAGTTTTTAAGAAGGCTGGTAGCAAGGGGTCTAAAAGGTGTAAGGCTTGTAATCAGTGATGCACATGAAGGGCTGAAGGCTGCAATAAAGAAGA
>Ga0255345_1002295_pt1 | contig 24743 bp, 20 predicted proteins | sample wastewater_treat_6_FD_192415 | JGI IMG/M metagenome (GOLD analysis project Ga0255345, IMG submission 192415) | Wastewater microbial communities from Lulu Island WWTP, Vancouver, Canada - plant20 | ecosystem: Engineered > WWTP > Wastewater > Unclassified | place: Canada: Vancouver, British...
TTTTGCAATGTAGGCTGAGTTGTATTGAATGTCGGTTCCTACTTCAACTAGTGCTGGGTAGTTCAGCGATTGAAATGCATCGAACTTTGATGATGTGAATTTTTCACTTCTGTTTCCTCTGAATAATTGATAGTTGAAGTAAATGCATACTTCGGGTATTACTACTTTGCCTGCCGCTAATTCAATTGATGTTATCAAGTTTCTTTTAGCATCAGTTCTGATTGCTCCCAATGGTAATTGCGACCCGGTAAAGATTACCGGCTTCGATAAATTTTCTAACATGAAACTCAATGCCGATGCCGAATACGCCATCGTATCTGTTCCGTGTAGAATAACAAACCCATCATGTTTCGAATAGTTCTTCTTGATGACTTCAACTAACTCTTGCCAAAATTCAGGCGTCACATTAGAACTGTCGATTAAATTTTTAAATGCGTAATGATGTAGTGTGCAATTGAGATGATTCAATTCAGGAACTTGTTCTGTCACTTTGCCAAAGTCAAATGGCTTTAATGATCCCGAATGATCCTTATGCATTCCGATGGTTCCACCGGTATAAATGATTAATATCTTTTTCATATTCCGAATAAGTTTCGGGCATTCGCCGACGTTATATCGGCAACTTCCTGTAAACTACATTTTTTAATTTCCGATATCTTTTCTGCTATGTGTTTTAAATAAGCAGGCTGATTTCTTTTTCCTCTGAAAGGCACCGGTGCTAAATATGGCCCATCAGTTTCAAGTACGATATTTTTTAAATCTATGTCAGGTAGAATTTGATCTAATCCGCCATTTTTAAAAGTAACTACTCCGCCAATTCCTAAATACATCCCTAAATCAACTACTCGTTGAGCTTCTTCTTTGGTTCCACCGAAACAATGAAAAATACCTGTTAGGTTTTTTAATTTCATCGATTCGATAATTTCAATTACTTCCTTAGTACAGTTTCTGGTGTGCAATGCAACAGGTAATTGTAATTGATCAGCTAATGTCAATTGAATTCTTAAAGCATCTTCTTGCTCTTTTAGGAAAGTAAGATCCCAATATTTATCCATTCCGATTTCTCCAACTCCATAAAACTCTCCCGAGAGTAACTTTTTCTCTACTATAGCTAGCTCTTTCTTGTAGTTTTCTTTAACGTAACATGGATGTAAGCCCATCATGGGATAACAGATGTCCGGAAACTGCCGAGCAAGACTCATCATGCCTTCATAACTCGTACTGTCAATGTTGGGTAGGAATAATTTTGAAACGCCTGCAGTGAGAGCATTGTCAATAACCTGTCTCCTGTCATCTTCGAATTCCTCGGCGTACAGGTGTAAATGCGTGTCGATAAGCAACATGCCGTAAAATTAACTTAAAAATCAGAATTATCCTTCTATTTCCTCGAATCCATATTCCTTTTAATAAAACGTATATTTGCAGCTGATAATTAATTCGCCTTGGCAAAGTATTTAGTCATTCGTTTCAGCTCTATCGGAGATATCGTTTTAACTACGCCCGTTGTTAGGATTCTTAAACAACAGGTTAAGGGTGCTGAAGTGCATTTTCTGACTAAAAACTCATTCGTGACACTGTTGAAGGCAAATCCTTATATCGACAAAGTGCATGGAACCGATGGTACTTTGAATGATATTTTGGAGACACTTAAAGCAGAGAATTATGATGGAATAATTGATCTTCATAATAATTTACGCTCACTGAAAGTAAAAACTCTTTTAGGAAAGCCTTCTACTTCTTTTGATAAACTCAATTTTAAAAAGTGGATGTTGGTGAATCTAAAGGTTAACCGTTTGCCTGCAATGCATATTGTTGACCGTTATTTAAAATCAATTTCACATCTGAATGTTTATAATGATTTAAAAGGTCTCGATTATTTTATTGATAAAAGTGATGAAGTTAATCTTGATGCTTTTCCGGAGAAATTTAAAAGTGGTTACATCGCTCTCGTTATTGGTGCGAATCATGCAACCAAAAAAATGCCTTCAGAAAAACTTGCAGATATAATTAAAGGTTTAAATTTCCCCACTCTTATCTTAGGTGGAGCGGGGGATAAGGAAGAAGGCGAACTGATTGCAAAACACAATGCTGAAATTGCGATCAATACCTGCGGAAATTTTACAATAAATCAGTCGGCATCTTTAATTAAACAGGCGGAGGTAGTGATTACTCATGACACCGGATTAATGCATATTGCTGCAGCTTATAGTAAGAAAATTGTTTCTCTCTGGGGAAATACTGTTCCGGAGTTCGGAATGACTCCTTATATGCCGCAATGTCCCGGAAACTCGGAGATTTTAGAAGTGAAAAATTTATCATGTCGACCTTGCTCTAAGATCGGATATAAAGAATGTCCTAAAAAGCATTTTAACTGCATGAACCACTTGCAAAATGCTGATGTGGTTCATGCGGTTAATCGTTTTCTAAAGAAATAAGGCTTTTAATTCGTTTGCTTCTGACGGTTTCATTTTGCCGGCAAGAATTAACGACAATTGTCGGCGTCTTAGCGCTCCATCATAACGTTGCTTTTCTTCTTCCGATTCAGGAATTAATTCAGGAACATTAATCGGATTTCCAAGTTGATCAACAGCCACAAATGTGTAAATCGCTTCGTTGCATTTAATTTTTTTGTTACGCATATTGTCTTCCACCCAAACATCAATGAATACTTCCATCGATGAGTTGAATGCACGCGAAACCTTCGCTTGAAGAGTAACTATATCGCCTAATTTGATAGGTTGATTAAAAGATACGTTGTTAACTGATGCCGTTACTACTATACGACTACAATGACGATGCGCAGCAATTGCTGAGGTAATGTCCATCCAATGTAATAATCTTCCTCCCATTAAATTTCCGAGAACATTGGTGTCGTTTGGCAAAACAATCTCAGTATGTATGGCCAGGCTTTCTTTTGCAGTTTTTGCTTTCATGAGCTTAAAATTGGGTGCCGCAAAGGTAGGTAAAGTTTACGCCATTACATGAACTGTTCCTATGATTCGTATATTTGCACCCTCCAAATGTACCCGTAGTTCAATTGGATAGAATGGCAGATTCCGGTTCTGTTGGTTGGGGGTTCGAATCCCTTCGGGTGCACAAAAATGCAGTTATTTAGAAATCATAGAATGCTGTAATTCAATGTTCTATGCTTTTCTGTTGAATGTAAAATTATATTTACTCTGAAATAAAACCTTTTTGCTCTAAAATAAAAAAGTACTTGTTTTAAACTATTTTTCAACTAATTAAATTAGTTGCATAGCAGTTTGTGAAATACAAACACAAAATGAAAGGGATTTATAATCTTCAATGAGGTATAACATGGATAAATGCGAAGAAGAAATTTACGATGCGTTTGAGCATGCAAACAGATTCAAAGCAGGTGTTCTAACTGGACAAAAAGTTATTCAAGCTGTAAAATTAAACCACCCAGAAGAGGTGGAACGACTCATCAATTTAAGTGTTGACGAAGGAGGACTTTTACTTTTGCGATTCAACCAATTGGATGTTGATGGTCGAACTGCAATGCAAATAGCTAAGGACGATGGCAACTCAGTAATTCTTAATATTCTGAAGAGAGGTTAATCCTATTTAGCAATATTCTCTATGTCCGATGAATTGTAAATCGTTGAGTCTGAAACTATGTAATACGTTTGCTTTAATGGTTTGTTTTTTTGTAATTCCTTAATTTGGATTTCAAAGGTGTTGTTTTTTTTCTCAGATTCTATAACTCGCTGTTTTAGCGAATCTGCTTGCCATCCAATGTATATACCTGACAAACCAATGCAAACAGAAATGGAATTAAAAATGAACTTTATATTTTTTTCCTTATTCCAAAATCGTTTTTTGTCAGCTCGATAGCCACCCCTCTGATGGAACTTAATTCCTTTTACTGAAATAAAAAAGGATGAAATGCTCCTGCTGCTGTTTTCAAGACTTCCAATGTAAGCCCTGTCTTCAGATAAATTTACTTTAAACTTTATTGGCTGTATTTGAACTTTCGAAGGTTCGATTTCTGTTACGTATCCATCATCCTTTAAAAAATCCAAACTTCTATGGATATTCGGCAATGAAATGTTGCTACCAGTTAATCCTTCTTCAATGCCAGAATACCCATGAGTATCATTCTGATGTTGGTAAAGATAATCCAGTACCTTATCCAGCATTTCGGTTGTGCTTGGATTTGAATCAGCCCAATTATCGTCAATATCATATTTGCGGAGCTTCAACAACAATGTGATTTTCCGTACCCACTTTCTATCTTTAAATTTCATGTTGAATGTGTTTCTGCAAAGGAAGATTCTTTGTAGTTGTTTTACAATCCAGGTCATCCACATTTTTCAACAAAATTTCTCTTATTCTGGATTTTTACAAATTAATTGGGTAACTTTCTCTTTTACGTTCTATTTATTGGCATAACTACTCTCTTGCCAGAGACTAAACCAAATATTAAAATCCTGATTCGGGGCGATGGGCAAGCATCAAACCGACTCAGGATTTTTATTTAAAAAAAATGACAAGTAAGCATCAACTGTTCGATGAAAGTGGTCAAGTACTATTTTTCAGTAGAATTGCAGAGGAAGATAAGGATGGTCTGCAAATCACTGTTGAGGAAGCATTGCAACAAATTCAAATTGGCAGCGTTGTTATAAACAAAGCACGTCAAAGTAAATCTATCCTATATGATGAAATCAAGATAAAAAAGTTGCCGGGTGTGATGTGGAACAAGTCTGGCAGGTATGCATATTTTGATTTTGATTTTAAACCAGGGAATAGCGACCATAACCCAGAGTTGAGCAATAGTGAACTGGAGTTTTTAAAATCCAAATTGATAACTACAGGCTATGTTTATGCTTGTTGGATTAGTCTCTCAAAAACTGGTATTGGATGCTTGGTATGTTATCAGAATACTGTTAACTCTGAATTAGAGTGGAAGAATCTATACCAAAATATTCAAAATAAATTGAATGAATACACTGGTTTTGTTACAGACAGACACTGCAACAGTATCGTACGAAAGAATGTGCTATCACACGACCCGAATATGTTGATAAATCCAGATGTTACTCCTTTTGATTCGTTATATGATTTATTAAATGATTGGGGAGTGCAATCTTATAACATAACTAATAACAAGAAGACTTATATAGCCACAAAATGCACTCCCATTGTGCCTGATAATATGAGGATGTTTCATAGGCAGTCCTTTCTTGATATTCATTTTAATCATCATCTTGAAGAGGCAATTTATGTAAATGAGGAAGTCGGTTATGCGGTTTTTGAAGAGCGTAAAACAAAAATTAAAATTTACACACCTCAAAAGAAAAAATTCGGTAGTGGAAGGAAAGTGACTCTGTTTTATGCTCTTCTTACACGGTATTTTCTAAACCCAAATTACAAGCATTTGAAATTGTTTCAGTGGTTGAGAGACTTTAACCAGTCATTTTGCGTGCCCCCACTGTCAGATAATGATTTGCAATCAATCTGGGACTATGTTATGATTAGCATTAAGTCTGACAAATTTGTAATTAAAGGTAACAGCGATTGCTATGTTCATTTCTTTTCTTATTGTGAGCTTACCCAAAAGCAAAAGAAATCCATTACCTCTCAAAGCCGAATATTACGCACTAAACATTCAATTAAAAAAGCCATAAATCAGTTGATTTCAAATGATAAGTCATTAACCAAACATAATGTTGCGGAATTATCTAATGTCAAACCACGAACTGTCGCAAAATACTGGACTGAATTCCTGCCTGTAAGTAATCGCTTAAATATCGAAGAACATAAGCGAAAGTATTATCAAAAGGATTGTACTGAAGCTGATTATGTTGTAAGCAATGAATTGAATTTGGAAATTTTAGAATGGCTTATTTCTGGCTCTATTCCTTCCAATGAGCAACGAATTGTGACCCCAGGTGAAATATTCATAGACATAGAACCCGTTTCAGATGAAGAATTGGAAGAATTGGTTTGTCTGACAAAAGAGCTACAAGAATTGACTCCAGTCTGATTTGAATACACGTAATTCATTGCAAAACAATTGCTTTCGTAATTTTTGATATTCTTACGCTGGAATTAATTGACTCCATTGCTTAATCTGAATATAATTGGAGCCTTAAAAAACCATTTTGAAGCCATTTATGGGCAATCTGGCGCACTTTAACATCACTTCTGGCGGATTACAGGTGTGACCCAGAATTTCATGTCCTTGAGGCTTAAAATAGGTTATTAAGTTTTGTGGTTTTACGTTCTTTCCCCGGATGCTCTCAGCGCCAATTTCAGGACGTTAAAAATATACAACAAAGTTCAACCTTATTGGAAAAAATTCTTGGGTGGCTGTAAGTTACAATCTTGCCAAATTTTTTTAAGAAAAAATATTGGTGAATTTTTTTTTTGATGAGGCGTTGGTTGGAAAATATTTTGAAATTCCCCAATAAAAAATCACGTGCGTGAGAGTTCATATTGTTCAGTGGCTAAGGTTAACCGGCTAAAATAAGGTACGAAAAATGGTCTTAAAATAAGTACACAAATTAAGAGGCTTAATTTTGAATACGTTGAAGAAAACACAACCCACCAAGTAACAGGAAGTAATATTTTATTTAGGGGAATAATCCCTTACTGGTAATCATTCTATTGGCAGGTCTGCTTTGCTCTACTCCAATTTTAAGGCTTCAAATTCTTTTTTGCTTAAATTAAAAGCAGGGTCAATTACTTTTACTTCATCAAAATTGAGGTCGTAAAGTTTGTAAACTAAGTTGTCAATTTCTTGTTCTAATGTTGTCGTGTCTTCTTCTTCTGATTTATTTTCCAGGATTTTAACTACAATATTTTCAATTGCTTTTGAGAACTCCTCTGTCGGTATAATAAGCGGAATTGCAAGCAATGGTTCTTTATCAATCTGGTAATTATTCCCCTGCATTTTTCCTTTATTTCTAAGCCAATAAGTGATTAGTTTAGAATTCAATAACCCCGTTAGGTATTTCATATTCAATCTGCCTGTCTGAATTAAATAAAACGTGGCAGAAACATAGCAATTGAAATCAGTGTAGGTAAATGAAGGTCTGTTAGGACATTTTCTTTGAGCTACAATAGATTCACCTAAGAAAAATCTCTCTTCCCTTGCTCTGTGAAGACCATAAGGTCTATTATCTGAAGTTATTACATTTTTGAATCTGTCTAAGTGCTTTTTAAGATTTGGATAAGGCTGCATCGCTTTTGAATTTTTAAATTCAGAGCCTGTATAAATCACCCAGAGTTTGTTTTTGGGATTTGCATAGTACCGGCCCAATTCTTCAGTTGTAAAATAAGGCTTAATAAGTTCTCTCTCATTACTTTCAATATCTAAATCTTTCAGTTCTCTTTTGCTTAAAGCGAAAATGCCATCGCCTATATCAACTGTGTTTTTTAATTTTTCTTTTGTCTTTTTATTTACGAAGTCTTGGGGGAAAACTATTCCTTGTGCTACTTCCTTTTCAGTTAAATAAAGATTTCCTTTTAATTTAATCCTATCTAAAATATCTGATGCAGTATTATTGTTGAAAGTAAAGGGTTTTCCCTTTACTGTACTTGGTGATAAGCGAAACAAAAACTTTTCAGAATTTGCATCATTTTCAGAAAAAACTAAGAATTCAATAAGTTCATTCTTTTCAATCCTGTCATTTTGAAGAACAGAATATTTTATTTCATATTCATTATTAGGATTTGTTTTTTGCAAAACATAAATCATTGTTTGAATTCCTGCTGTTTCAAAAACTTTGTAGTTACCAAAATCAGTAAAAACTTTAATCTCACTTTCAATTAATACTTTATCTCTGAAGATTGAGGCACCTGCACTTGTAATCCAGTTATTTTGAGCTATAAAGCATTCAATACCGTTTGGCTTTAATAAATCAAGCATCTTGCATGCGAAGCCATACCAAATATCCATCTTACCTTGGTAATACGGTGATTGTCTAAATCCCTCAAAAGCATCTCTATTCGTGTATTCTTTGATATATGGTGGATTGGCAATGACAATATCAAAGCCAGGATTATAATTTATTTGGTCATTTAGAACTTCTGGGAAATCTAACTTCCAATCAAAAAAATGAAGTGGCATTTCGAATTTGTTTTTTAGTTTCCCTAAGTTCTTTATGGAATCCTTCCAACCAATTGTTTGTAAGTAAAGCTCTGTTTGTTTGGTTATAGTTTTACCTGTTCCCGTTGGTTGTTTTTCGATTCCTTTCGTGCTTATCATTAACTCCAATTGCGTAATCAGCAAGTCAATTTTTAGTTTGCGAATGTCGGCTGCAAGTTTTTTCTTGTCGCTGTCGGGGTTAAAAAACTCCTTTTGCTCATTGCTAATCTTTTTGAGCAAGTCGCCTTTTTGTTTGGCTAAGTCAGCACCAAAAAGTCCGTGTGAGGTTTCGTTCAGTGTCCAGTCAATGTCAATTATATCATTGCCCAGTTTGCTTACTAAACTGTTGCCGACCACAATTTTATAATCGAGGTTCGGCAATGCTTTTGGTTTTTCTTCATCCACAATTAAGCTCAACCAAAAACGCAATCGGGCAATGTCTACCGCACCTTTTTCAATATCCACTCCGTAAATACTATTTTGAATAATATTGAGTTTTACAGCCGAAGCATCAAAGGTTTTAGTGTTTCCGTGTTCAAACGTATGTAGGGTTTGTTTGGCAGTAAATATTTCATGCAGCAAACCCATAGGGAATGCACCAGAGCCAATGGCAGGGTCGCAAATTTTTACAGTGTCCAAGGCACTGTGAAATTCGGCTGAATGTTCTTTAATGAGTTTTTTATCACAAACATCTAACTTCTTTTTCAGCAATTTCTCTATCAGTATACGGTCTATCTTTTTGTTTGTTCTTTTAGTGTCGGCTTCCAAAATCATTTGACCTTTTCTGCCTTCGTTTGCCGAAAACAGTTTGGGTTGGTCGGGTTTGTCAAAACCTATGTAGCCCACTACTTCATAACCCTTGTTTTCAAACCAAGTAGTAAGATATTCAATCAAACTCTCCTGGCACATATAATGAACAATTTCCTTTGGTGTGTAATATGCACCTTTGTCTTTGTTGTCTTCCAGTAAGTTTTCGAAAATATGTCCCAACATTTCAGGGTCAACAGCTACGGTATGGTCGTTGGGGTCATCTTCGTAAATGGTAAAGTTGTATTGATTAAAGAATTCAAACAGATTTTTGAATAGGTTGGCAGGAAAAATAAGGTTGCGCTGTTTCTTGTCGTCTTCTTCAAATAAACCACCGTTTAAATACGGAATGCGGCAAGATTCGCCTTTTATCAATTCAATTAAATCGTCTTTGCGTTTGGTGTTGAGGGTGTCAAAAAACAGTTTAGACAACAGGTCAGAATAAAACAGGTCAGGGTTTTTGGTGTTCTTAAACAAGTTGGTTAAAAAATCAAAATCCCCTTTACCCCAATCGCTTTTTGCAGGAACCCCCAACCATCCTTTTTTCTGAATGAAATATAGAAATACAATACGTCCGAGTAATTTTTTGTTGAAATCACGAATACCTTTTTCGTCACCGTTAAATATAGTTTGTCGAATATTTGGTTTTGAAACCATATAATCGCAAAAAATATCGTAGTGCTTTTTATATTCGTCAAAAAACGCTTTGGAAAGCTTCTCAACCGAGAAGGCTTCTTTTACATCCTCTAAAGTAGCTTTACTTCCTTTGTTGGCAATGACAGTGAAACGCTCGGCTGCTGTTCGTGTGCTTTCGCCTTCACCCAAAACATAAGTGTAGCGTTTAGGTTCGGTTTTAATTTTTACAAATTCTCCATCAGCATCATATCCCGTTAATTCCGAAACATAAGTAAAACGCCATTTCGGACTTTCTGGTCTATGGTATGCGATAAAAGCTGCATCTATATCTTTCCAATATTTGCGAAGTAAATTACGCAAACCTACACGATTACGTTCTAAAATTATGCCTGGAGCCAAGGTAACTTCATAAAGAGCAATTTGACGTTCAATACCGTTTTCATTAAGTGAAATGTAACCTAACTTTTGAACCTGTGAAGCTACATTTGTATCAATGCCTGTGAGAGTTTCAGGCGTTGCCAACAACCGAGATTTGGCAAATGCTTCGCCCAAAAATTGTTTCCAATTGTTTTGGTTATAGCGTTGCTTAAAAAGGTTATGAATTTGTTCGTATGTCATTATTCAAAGGATTCTGAAATGATTAATACAGGTTTTTCGACTTTGGTTTTTTTGCCTTTTTGAGCATTACTCAAATCAACATTGTATTGTGCTGCAATTTTATCAATTTCGGCTAAAGCAACAGTCAGGTTTGCCTTCTTCTTACGTAAACGGTCAATGTCTGTTGGAAGGTTAGTGTATTTCCCAATATCTATCAGCACAACAATTTTTTGGATGTTCTCTCTTTGCTGCTCTGTAACTTGCGGATATTTCACCAAGTCGGACAAGAATTTTTTTGCCCGTTGTGCCACACCTCCCAATGCTTCGGGGTCGGTTTGCGATTGCACAATTTTATGTTCCAGGGTTTCAAAATGCTCCAAGGCTTCGTTTACGTGTTCGTGATGTGTTCCTATTAGCGGAGCATTTCTTTCCTTTTCGTCAGCCGAAAATATTTTGAAAGCTTCAATTGGCGTAATCTCTTTGGGTTTATTGTTACTGTCAACCCAATAGAATTCAAACTTTTTATCAGTTTTCAAAAATGCAGCGGTTCCGTTTTGCAATTCAGGTTTCTTTATGTCACTTGCATTTCGTCCAGCCCTTGATTTTAATGGGAGATTTTTGATTTTGTCAAACCATGCACGATTAGCTTTTTTGAAATGTCGTAAGAAATATAAAAACTTTAATCGTTCATCTTCTTCTTCCTTGTAGGTTCCGTTAAAGAGTTTTACTTCATCCAAAATTTCTTCAGTTGAGAATACCTGATTGTCCTCACCAAATGCGGTGTGGAAAGCCTGAATTTTCATAAAGGCGGTTTTGTTCAATCGAATTTGTGAATCGCCTTGTGCCGAAGGATAAAACACATAGTTGTAAATGGCAGTAGCTTTTGTTCCAATTCGATTAACACGCCCTATTCTTTGCATTAACTTAGTAGAGTTCCAAGGTGTGTCGTAGTGAATAATTACATTGGAACGGTGCAAGTTCACCCCTTCTGCCAATACCTCGGTAGTTATGATGATATTGTAAGAATTCACTTGTTTGTCAACAGCCCAGTTAGCATCAAAGTTTGTTACAATTGTGTCATACATTTGCCTTCTGTTGTCAGCCGAAATAACCAACACATCCTTTCTTCCTGCATCTTCCAATGCTTTTGCCAAATAATCAACGGTGTCTTTAGATTCAGAAAAGATAACCAGCTTGCCTTCCACATTGGTTTTCTTGTTCAAGAATTGTTTAGTGAGTTGAGCAATGAACACATCCATTTTCGGGTCGTTCTCTATGGCATTCCAACCTTTAACTAATTCCTTAATTAGTTTTGAATCCTTTTTCAAACTTTCAATAAAGCCGTCTTTAAAATCGGAACTTTTAAAAGTTTGGTTCTTTGGATTTTCTTCGCTTAATCGTACAATTTCTTTTTCAATATCCTCTTCACTCCAACCCTTGTCCAGTAACTTATTTATGTTAGTGTCAGGGGCAATGAATATTTTGTTTTTTTCAAACATTTCAATCATTCGGTCGTTTGCAGTTTGAAAATTACCCAATGATTTTTTGAAAGCATAGAAACTACTTTCCAATCGTTTTATCAATTGGGTTTTCATTATAAATGCCAACGATTTAGAGACTGTTTCTGCATTCTCGTAGTACTTATCTTGTATTTCCTGTTTCAAACCGGCAATGGCTTGATAACGGCTGTATTTTAGTTTGTCCTCGTCAGTGAGGTAGAAAACGGTTTTATGAAAAAGTTCATTTAGTTTTTCGTCCAACAAGTATTCCACTTTCTTAGGGGGTTCCACTTTTGGAAACTTGATGCCTTGTTCCTTTAAGTCAATTTTGTATTCAGAAATATTTTCAAGGTCGGTTCGGGTTCTGCGAATGGTAATTGGCTCAATTACACTTTTGCGGATTTTACCGTAGATAGTTCTTAGCTTGTGTACATCCAATTCGTCAAAACGCTTTAGCGTTTTGTATTGCTCCATTAATGGAGCAAAGAAAGATGTAAGATTTGTTATTGGTAAAGTTGATTGTCTTGCATCCTGAAACATTTGTATTTGATAAAAAATATCGTCAGGTCTATTGTTCAATGGGGTTGCCGAAACTAAGATAACTTTTTTCTGTAAGCCGTCTACCAATCCTTTGTTTGCTCTGGGACTTTTGCAAATCAATTGTAAGTTTTGAAATGCTCCAGTTAGGTAATTACGGAATTTGTGAGCTTCGTCCACAATGATTAAATCGTACTCTTCTTTACTCCAAAAATCTTGATGTCCTTCAAGAATTTTCTCAAGACTTCCGTTTGTAATGAACTTGGTGTATTTGTCGAGCTGAAAATCTTTGAACGTATTTTTCCAGTTCTTCTCAACTGCTGGTGGATAAACGATTAATATTTTGGTGTTGTCTCTACCGTTTTGCATTAAAAACTTTTTCGCTACCATTGCAGCAATTACGGTTTTTCCTAAACCCACAACATCAGCCAATAAAAAACCGTTGTGTTTTAAAAGCATATTAAAACCTTCGTTTACTGCATCAACTTGATATGAAAGTTTTTTGAAGTTTTGTGGCAAATCTCCTATTGAATCAGGGTCATAGTCAATGTTTTTACCGAAGTACTCAGTCAGAAGTTTAATGTAAAGTTCAAAAGGTGTTATATCTTCGTTCAGATAAGTTTCTTTTTTGATGTTCTGAATGTCAACAGGTAAAATGTCTACCGCTTCAGCCCAAAGTTTTTCAAATTCATCTGTTGCAAATTTTACTTCATCATAATCATTCAGTTGTACATTAAACTCATAGTTATAAAAATTGCCACCACCAAGCCCAGCATCTGTTAAGTTTGATGAACCAGTAATCGCAATAGCGGGAGTATTTGGATTAAATGGTTCAGGTCTTAAAATGTAAACTTTTGCGTGAATCTTTTTTTCGGGATGGGCTTTGATTTGAATTTTCTTTTCAATTAAATCATCAATGAATTGCAAAATCCCTTTTTCGGTGTCTTTGTCGTAATTTGCTTTTTCTATATCTTCTTGAATTTTCTTAATAAAATCTTCTTTTGTCTTTTCATGATTTTTGAAAAATTCAAGCCCTTCCTTTTGTGCGTCTGCTAACATCCTATCAATGTTGATGCCTACCAAAATTCTGATATGAGGCACTTTGCCCAAAAAAGGTCTGATTCGGAAATATCCAGATGCTCTAAAATAACCTACTAATGCATCAAAGTATTGTATGTTTGGATTGTAAGTGAAAACTCCTTCAAACTTGTTGATTAAAGTATTCTCATCTGTATTTGTAAAAAACTTAGTTGACATTTTATTTTGACATTTAATTCAAAAGCAGAATGTTATGATTCGTGGTAGATAAAGTAACTTTTTTAACTACTACTTGATTCATATATTTGAACATATTCTTGCTTGTTCAAATCTAATTATTAAACTAACAACTTCCTTAGCAACTCTTCATATCCTACAAAATCATTTGAACAGTTTTTAATTGAAAACTTATTTTGACAAAAAAACACAGTAAGCTGATATACAATTAAATACACATAGTTAAAGCGAAGCCGATTAAAATTAACTCCTAAGTACTTTACAGTCATGAAAATTATTGGAAATCTTAATAAGCAGTTAATTCAAAAGCCTTACTTGCACAGAATAGAACTTTTAGAGCGGTTTTATAAAATGCTTGATGACAAGGAATTTGTATTCGTCCGTCCTTCATGTTGGAGCGACCCTCTGGAAAACATGATATTTAATGCGAAAATATTAAAAGGAGGAAAGCCATTCGAACATCCTGCAAAAAAGTCGATTTATAGTCAATGTTGGAGTTTCGAAGGAGATTCGTATGCACTTTGGCAGATTTACACAACTAAATCAAATGATTCCGGTAAGGTAATGAGACATAAAGGAATTAGAATTACTACACATCTGGAGAAACTTGGTCAAATTTCGAAATTCAATGAAGGCACTTTCCATTATGGATTAGTAGATTATATGTGGAAAAAAGATTTGGTTAAGTTGCCGAATGATGCTGAATTTATTAAAGGGTTGAAAATTATGAAAGTTAGTGTTGCCCACTTGAAAACACTTCTTGTAAAAAGAAAATCTTATTCATACGAAAATGAAGTGCGTCTTTTAGCGGTACCGGGAAAGAGTTTAATTGATAAAAAGAATGATGATTTATGCAGAGTGAAAATTGAACCATTGAAGTTTATTACATCTCTGCGACTCGACCCAATACTAACATATCAAGAATTCAAGCATGAAAAAGAAAAACTAATTGATAAGTATGGCTTTAAAGAAACACAAATAAAGCTCTCGACATTAAACAAGTCCAATAAATTTATATTTGACATAGGCAAGTAGATAGCGGCTGTAGATATGGACAAAATATTTGACAAAAAATATCGCTTTGTAAGCATTATTGGTTCTGGCGGATTTGGTGAGGTATACCTTGCCAGGGAAATCCTAACAAACAGAGAAGTGGCAATTAAAAAACTCATTAGCAAAGACAAGAACGAACAAGATTCCATTATTCACGAAATTCAGATTGTTTCTAAGTTTTATCATCCCAACATAGTTACTTATCATCATCATTTTTGGTCTGATGGAGCTCTCTATCTTGTAATGGAGTATTGCTCAGGAGGGAGTTTAAGAAGCAAAATCAATGATGCCAAAATAACCGAGACCGAAAAATTAAAATGGACGGAAACAATAGCATCTGCTTTGGCATTTGTACATAGCAAGTCTATTATTCATCATGACATTAAACCTGATAACATACTTTTTACTGAAGAAGGAGAAATTAAATTATCGGATTTTGGATTAGCAAATAAGTATGGTGGGACAAGGTCATATATGAGTCCAGAAGCACTTTTTAATCATAGTGCATCACTAACAGATGAGAGGGTTGATGTTTATGCCCTTGGAGTAACTTTAATAGAACTACTTTGTGGAAAGAATCCATTCTATTTTAAGTCAAAAATGGAAATAATTCAAATGCATGTTGCCGGAGATTTCCCCATAAAAAGTCTACCTAATTGGCAGCAGGAAATAATACTTAAATGCATAAATAAAGTTCCGGAATTGAGATTTCAAACAATGAAAGACATGTGTGATTCGCTTAAATCACATCAGGTACCCATTGTTTTGGATAAACAAATTATTAAAGCGGGTGAAGTTGCTTCAAAAATTGAAACTATGCTTGCGAGTAAAAAATGGCAGAAAGCGGGTGCGTCTGTTGAATTTGCAGCTAAACATTATCCCCGAAGTGTTAATGTTCTAAAAGCGTTAGGTAAATTCTATTTACTTCAGAATTCAATCAACAAAGCGAAAACAGCTTATGATGAAGCGTTGAAATTAAATTCAAGATTGGATGTCCAAAAGGAGCTGGGCTGGTTAAATTTAGAATTGGGTAATTACCCAACTGCTATATCACTCCTCAGTGACCATTTACATAGAAATCCTTCAGATTTCGAGAGCTACAATCTCTTGCTTAAGTGTTTTTATGAAACGAATAGATATGAGGTTGGAAAAGACTTATCGAAAACATTAATTAGTCTCGCACCGTCAAACACATGCTTTGCTAACAATTACTATTTGTTTTGCATAATGAGCAGCAAAGAGAAAAATGCACTTCCCGATAAATTTATTGAGGGCAAACAGAACGATTTTATTAAATACAATCGCTCAGTTATTGAAGAGAAACAAAGCTCACATAGTGGAACAACAAACCCTACTTTAAAATCGAAATTAGTATTCATGGACTACAGATTTCTTAATCTAAGTCCAGGATATTGGTATTTGCTTGATTCAATTATTCCGGCAATAAAAACAGGAAGAATAGCAAAGACAATAGTAACTATTGGAAGAGCAGGATTCGGCTTCAACGATTTGCAAGTACCTGGTGACACAAAAATTAGCAGAAGACATTGTATAATTATAAATTGCAAAGAAGATGTTTGGTTATATGACTTAGGTAGCACTGGGACATATTTAAATAACGAAAAAGTCATTGGTAAAGTTCCCATAATTGGTCACAGCATTTTGAGAATTGGCGAAGCAGAGTATACAATTACTACAGATAAAAGTAAGATGCTGTGAGTACATAGCAATAGGAAAATTGTACAAGGAATTACATTTTGCAGTGCAAAATTCATTTTAAAATCACTCTTTCAAAAGTTATGCAATAAACCACGAAACGCTCAACATGTTGATTAACAGCATAGTCGAATGGGCGAACGTGTTGATTTCAGTGGTGAATATTTAAACAATCCTTATGTGAAAAATTTTATGGTAAGTAACACTCCTATAACAATTTACGTATAAAATTGCGTTATAATTGTAGTATCTTTGCGACCCGTAATAATCTATTGCGGTTAGCTTCATAGTTGTAGAAGAAAATGTCAATAAAGCTTCCAAAGAAAATAACTCCAGATAGAATTAGAGAATCTATTGTTCAGATTTTCTTCAATTCAGATATTCCTTTTGAACCATTAGTTGGATACTTGCATCGCCTGTTTCTAAGCCGAGGATATGATTATACTAACCGACCAATTCGACAATTCCCTCTCAATGCGGAGTTATTGCCATTAGATTCAAGTACATTTGAAATCGCTCTTACACCTCAGCATTTCTTTTTTAATGAAGAAATAAAAATCCAATTACATCAAAACAATTCATTAATTTTCAACTGCACGAACAACTATATTGGCTGGTCACGATTTTATAGTGCAATTGAAATGTTACTCAAAGAATTGTATCAGGAAAAACTAATTTCCAGTTTTACAAGAGTTGGAATACGATATGTTAGTGAATTTCCTAATATTGATATTTTAGAAAAAGTGAACTTCGGTTTTCAAATGAGTGTTTTGAACAAGCCAATTTCCAATGGAACCTTTAGGGTTGAATGGAGAGAAAGCGAGCACAGAATAATTGTTAATTTGGGTTCAAAACTTCCTATTAATTCTTTGATTGAACCAGATGGCTCAAAAGTAGAATTTGTATCTTTAATTGATGTAGATGTAATTAATCAAGAGTTTGAACCGTGTGATTGTACTCAGCTTTTATCTTATTTGGACAATTTGCATTCAAATCAGAAAACAGTTTTTTTTGGACTTCTCAATGAGGAGTTTCTCAAGAGTTTGAATCCCGAATATTGAGTTTAATAAAACCTCGACAAAATGATTGCAGCACTCCCAACCCCGTATCCTGCCTTGAATGAAAAAAGGATAGAATATGTTTTAGCAGATGAAAACTACAAATTGAGTTTGTGGAAAGATTTGGCCCCTATTTCTAAAGGGAAAAATGGGGTGGTTAATTTTCAGAAAATAAAGGACTTTACACAACAGTTCTTTGAAGAATTAACAAGAAAAAAGCATTTGTTAGATAATATAAAGACACTCAGCCTACTTACAAATTTTGTTCAAGCATCTGCAGAAGTGTTGAAATACAATCCAGAAATTGCGTCAATAGAATTTACAACTGCTAAAAGCCTCTTCGTGTATACTTCCAAAGGTACGAGCAAAGTCTATTTAGAATTGTTTTTTGATGAAGAAACCGGGAAGTTTGCAGAAGCCGTTTTAAATATTTATCAAAATAGAACACAGGAACTTGCAATTAATGGTACGCTTAATTTTGTTGTTCAAAAATTGGACGGGTATTTTAGCCCGGCTTCTATCAATCTTTATAAGCCAACGGAAACCCCTTATGCAATATCCGGAAGTACTACTGCCTCGTACGCATTTTAAAAGAATTGAAGAAGACCTTTCTGAACATCATCTTTGTAGAACCACACCAACAAGAAATTTTCTTAATGCTGCTGGTTTAATAAAGGACGAAGAACTGTTTCGTAACGAGTTAGAATTTTTGGATTACTCTACAAACCACTTGGGTCAATTTGAAATGGACTTTAATTTCTTATCTCTTTGTGGTGATAATCGGAAGTATTTCCGAAGTTATTGGAATTTTACTGATGACGTTATTTGTCCGGAATATCTTCAAGATTTTGAAGTTGATAATTCAAAGGGTGTTTTCTTTTTCAAAATCGGGGAAATACATCGTAAAATACAATTTCCGCTGGTAAAAAATTCGAAAGGAAAAAATGATACATTTACAGCAATAGTAAAACATACTCCAACACACTCGAATTTTTGGCACTTTTCAATAGCTTGGATTGACGCCAATGGTGATGAAGTTAATCCAAGAGGTTCGTCAACTTGGAAGAACTCTCTTATAGCCTCAATTAGAGCCCATTTATTGAATAAATTTCTGGTTGATAAACCAGTTCCAGCTTTAATCGAAGAACGATATTTTCTTAAATCGTAAACCATTTTCGTAGCAAATCGTTTGGGGGTTTCGTAACTGTAATTAAATCAGTAACGAAATTACATGCCCCCCCAACTCGGAATTAGTCTCCTCGAACCTAAGGCTGAACCTATCCTTTCAATTTATCGCTTTCGAGTCTATACCAGAGAGACATTCGCTCTTTTGCAGCCGCATGAGCGTAAGCGCAATTTGAATTTCCAAATTTACGGTGATTCGGACTGCGAGAAAATCGTTTTCAGAATGTATATGGACGAGAATAAATGTGTTTATAAGTCACGTTATTACTATAGGGAGGGAATGGACAAAGAAACGGCTGAATACCTTGTTATGGAGTTGTTAGAATGTTTAAAGAAAAAATACAAGTTTAGAGACGACCACGAATGCAAAGAAATCAAATGGCTATGAAAAAAGTTGCCCTTTATTGTCGGGTTTCGACCCATCTGCAAAACAACGATAATCAATTAGTCATCCTTGAAAAATATGCCAAGGAGAAAGGGTGGGAATATGTCGTGTTTGAAGAAAAAGAAAGTTCAAGAAAAACTCGTCCAGTTAAGGCGTCATTGTTAGCTAAACTTCGTTCGAAGGAAAACGACTTCGATGCCGTTATCGTTTTGAAACTCGACAGGTTTGCTCGGTCTTCTACCGAATTGATTTTGGATATCAAGGAAATTGTAGACAAAGGAATTGCCTTTATTAGCGTTAATGACAATTTAGACTTCGGAACCGCCTCTGGGATTATGCACTTTCAAATTTTGGCAATCTTCTCAGAATTTGAAAAAAATTTAATTTCACTTAGGACAAGGGAATCCCTGGCAAGAATTAAACAGCAAGGTAAAATAAAGCTGGGTAGACCATCTGGTTCTAAAGATAAAAAGGTAAGAAAGAAATCCGGTTACTATTTGAAGGAAGCTCGAAAAAGACAGTTGAAAGATGAAGAAAAAGGAATTCACAAACCGATTCAAGAGTATTTGGATTCAAAACCAAATAAAAGTCTCCCAAATAATTCGAATGATAAAAAATGATACAAAAACCCTATCAACCTCCCCTGTTCTCACACATCAAAAAAACGTTCGATTGTTTGGTTAGTCGCAATTACATTTATGGCAGAAATAACTCAATTAGCATTAAAGAAAATCGACTTGATATTTCCCAACGAGCATGTACTCGCTGAACGATTATTCGTGAATAGGTTCATAGTTGACCCAATGCCATCAATTATTTACAATCCCGGACTTGACCGTGAGATGTTAGTTGAATTTAGCAGTAGATGTGACTTGTTAGGAATTCCCATTGTCGGATTTGAATTCAAAGATAAAGACATGATTCCCATTGAATCTCATTCTTTCGAAGAGTATTGCAAAGAATACACATGGGAATGGGTCAAGTATGCTTTAAGTATGAATCCCTATGTAAATTATGGTTCACTTATCTTTCCAGTAGTGGACATTTCTCCGGAAATAATTCATGCCTATTTATGTGCATGAAACAACGAATATTTTGCAAAGACAAAAACGGTCGTGATTTGTTCTACATGGACATTTATGACTACATGGAGCTTAATAGCATTTGGCTCACCTTTAGTATGGGTCGCAAATGTGTTTTGAATCAGGAAACGGAACGGCTAATGAGGATAATTGAAGAACGTTTAGTGCCTCAAGAACTTCGAGAGGAATTTATACAGCGTTTATTTCGTGCCATTCAAAACATTCCAGATATTGAGCAAGTATACTTGCCTACTTCTTTACTGACAAAAGAAGGAAAATACAGTGAAGAAACATACAATACGCTCGAAGATATTTACAAGGATTACATGCCGGAAAATTTTGAGCCTTTAACCCCTTTTTCGGGTTATCCATTTGATGACATTTGTGGTCATTTGTTCTTAAAATCAAAAGATGAGGACGTTCAACAATTGACGGAAACTGAATTTTCAAAGATAACAGTACATTCAAAGAGGTTGAATAGTGTTTATCGCTTTGAGCAAAAACCTGGGTGTACATATTTCAATGCAACACTAAAATCTGCTTCGGAATCAATTGAATTTTACTGGATGATTTGCGAGGGAAGAACGAGTTTGATATTTCTTGTTCGCTTTGATGGCTGATTTGTTGCAATTTCGTTCTATTTATGTGAAATCGTTGGTTGAGTTTTCAGTAATTTCAAATCATCATAAACACTATGCAAATGAAAGCACCTAATTTCAGCAGTATAAGCACCAGTTGCAACAATTTTAGTTCAATTCGAGAATTTACCCTTTACCGAATGGAATTCGCATCTTCGTTATGTGATGAATCAGCCAATGAAACTTGGAAACCATTAGAAGATGAACCACTTTATTTAATTAGCAGTTGGGGAAGAGTCAAGCACTTAAAAAGTTATGGCAACAAATCTCGAATACTTTGTATAACTCTCAAAATGAATAAATACCCGTATTTTACAATATCAATTGGAAATCAAAGGAAAGGGTATTCGCTTATTAAAGTTATGAAAAAACTATATGGTAGCCAATGCCCGAAGCGTAATTGAAATTCAACGTTGCCGCATTGCTTGTTCAAAATTTATGGGCTTGCCAAAATTGATAAACTTGCCACTTTTCTTCCTATCAAGATTTTTCTCGTTTTTGAAGCCCATTCCGTTTTCATAATAGTTCTCGAAAATATCGGTTCCTCTAAAATGAGTAATTATTGGGCGATTGCCTGGAGGAATGTCGAATTTTTTCTTGTAAAAATACTCCCCACAAATTTCGAGTTCGTCCTTACAAATTAATCTCCCGTAAAACTGAACCCTTTGCTCTAAAAAATTGATTAAATGCGAAAGCCCCATTTTTTCTCGTTTCATCACGAGCAATAACACTTCTAAATCATCAATACAAATAGAGTATGGGTATGTTTCATCGCCTTCTAATTTAAGTAATAATGATAAGTCAGTCTGTATTTCTGGAAACTTCTCAAGAGTTACAACCAGTGTAAATACCTTTTGAATTTTTCTTGTTTTAAATGTATAGAGCAAATCATTCTTTTTGTTGTATAAATCTACTTCCTCATACTCCTCGAACAATTTTTTAACTCTGGTGCATTGTTCATGACCTTTTTGAAATATTTCCTTAAAGTTACTATCAATCTTTTTAATACTATCCAACACATTAGATGATGGTGTGTCTCTTTTGGATGCTTTTAGTTCAACAATAAATACAACTCCTTTATGATATATAAGTACATCTTGTTCTTTATTTAGAATAGTGTCATATTCATGGTAAATATGGGCATCATTGTTGAAAAATCTTCTAAAGATTTCGCCAGCTTTTTGTTCAAGTATCTTCCCCCGTTTTTTGCTAAAACGCTCTGATAATTTTGACTGTCCTTGGCAAAATTTAAGTAAAACATTATATACGGCATAAATTACCTGCTTTATCTCGATAATGAGAAACCGACCATCTTTAAGTTTATAAACAGGATTTTCAAAAGCAAAATTTACTTGCGTAAAGTATATGAACTCAGCATTAATTTTGTCATTACAAGCAATTGTATTTAGTAGTATTTCGACTTTCCTTGCATTTTCTTTGTTTGATATAGAATCTGAATTAATTTTAAGTTTTTCACTTTGGTCTTTCATTAATAAAATCAATTCATCAATATCCCTATTCCCTGTATACTGCCATGATTTTGGGCTTTTACCTTCATTTTTCATTAAGTCCCAGAAACTCTCGCATTCCGGACTATTATTCAAAAGATATAATACTCGATTCAGTTGTAGATGAAGCAACTCATCAATGTCATTATATGCCTGAATAAATTCATTTACATCTAAGCCAAAGTTTGCTTTAATTTCAGCATTGAAAGGGCTGAAAAAGTGTTCTATTTTTTCAATCGTTTGCTCTTCAAATTCTAAACGACCTGAATAGTAGTAGTTCAAAAATGCAGGATAAGCGATTGTTGCTTTTTCTTTTTGGGAGTCGGTTAGACCATCGAAATTGCTGAAAAAGATATTTTCATAAGCCTTGTCAAGGCTCAGCACTAAATTGATTATTTCCCTCCACCTATCATATTGTTCGGGATTTGTAATACAATTATATTTTTCCCTTTCAGTATATTTTGCAGACAAGTTTAAGGCTATCAAATAGAAGATTTGCCTTTGAGGTGAATGAAATTTGTCAAACGGTTGAAAAGGAATTGGTCCATATCCTAAGTGTGTACAGAGCGATGCCATCTCGGAAATGAAATCATCGCTGTCATATTTTCCAACTATTTCTTGAATCAATATACTAATCTGTTCAAGCTCATTATTTCGTTCTTTCATTATATAAGATTGCGGTAAGTACTTTTTTTTAATTTAACCTTGATTAAAATTGGCAAGCCTCGGAAATACGCCAATGTAAATGTTGGATTAATTACAGTTTTATCACTTCATATAAGGAGGTTAACTTTTCATTCAATTCAGCTTCATTAATTTTAGCATATTCCATCAACTGGCTTATTTTACTGTGCCCTGTCACCCGACAAACCATATCCAATGGTATAACACCGGAGTGTACTGCAAAGGTGGCAAATGTGCGTCTGCAAGTACTACTACTAATTAGGTCATAAAAGGGCACAGGTTCTGATTCAATTACCCGATTTGCATTAGCAGGGTCTTTACGTTTTATTTTGATATTCTTAGCGAAATCGTTATTCCCGGACTCTGCTGCTAATTTGCCTAATTTGTGGATATTGGCATTGAACTTTTGTTCGCTAATGGATGGGAATTTGCCGTTATACTTTTTGTACAACTCCACAACTTTGGGATGGACTGCAAATGTGATTTGTGTCTTCGTCTTTTGGGTAATTTGATTCAATAACCATTCGCCATTACTTTGTTCTTCAAGGTTTAAGTACTTGAAATCGGATATGCGTAGACCTGTAAGACACATTACAACAAAAATATTACGAGACAGCTCAATTTTAGAGTCTCTGCCTGGTGTTAGTTGCAAATCTATGATTGTCCGGAGCTGAGGAATGGTTAGTGCAATCTCTTGAGTTTTCTCTTTGCTTTTACGCAAAGATTTAACAGACCATTCAATTTCGAGGTCGATTTTATCATTTACTTGAATATAATTGCAAGTCGCCTTTAATTGCTTTTGCAAAGTTTCGTTGATATAATTGTAGCTATAGTGCTTGCCATTATCCTGTTTTCTTTTCCGAGCCCAATTTAAAAAGTCAATCGCCCACTTTTCGTTAATGTCTTTTATGTGCACTTCTTGTCCAGTGCTTTTCTCGAATGCAATAACGAAAGATTTTAGGTTGTTATAACCTTTCATTGTCTGTGGAGTAATTTCCTCATCTTTTAATCGAGTCCTTCTCATGTTTTCAATATAATCCGAAAACCGAGTGGTTAGCACCTTAGTCCGCTTACTCGATTTCAAATGATGCTCCTTGATATTCTCCATTAACTGAATCGAGTCTCCGGTATAATGCGGGTATTCCTTCAGCTCTTTGTCACTGAATGAAATCTGTGTTGAATCTACAATCTTGCGGTCTTTAATAAGGACTTTATGCTCCGGAATTCGCTTACCAAAAACAAGTTTTTCAATTGACTCCTTTAGGTATTTAATCTCTATGAAGCCGGATTCTTTTATAAATGGAGCATATTGCTTCACAACATCAACCGTAAGGGAACGGATGTTATTCAATTGAATGTTCTTAGCATTTTTGCCTTTGAATGCTTTCTTTATCTTGTCCCACTTTTCCGGGTTGGATTCAATCTTTGTTGAAATGCAGATGTTATGATACTTTACAGTTTCGTCTTGGCTTACAAAAGTCCGATACCCTTTTTCAACCTTTTTAAATTCAACTAACGATTCAATGGGGATATTTTCGTCTCTTGATTGAAAGTTTGCACTTACAATCATGAATACCGTATGCTTCTTTCCGGTTTTTTTGAGTTGGAAGTTTACAATTACTTCACCTTTTTGATTTCTCATGCATAGCTTTGTAGATGTTCATTCGCATTTAATGAATTACGGTCTTAAACAAGTTAAATTATTACTCCGAAATAAAGATAATTTACTCCTAAATAAAATCCAAATAGAATCATATAAAGTATTGAAAAACAATGCTGATAAGAGTCCCTTCGGGTGCACTATTAAGTAAAAAAGCCTTCACGAAGTGTAAAAAAGCAAACAGGAATTTTTGTCAAGCTTGCTTGAATAAAAATTCCTGTTTGCTTTTTTAGGGGTATGCTTCTGTGATTTTTTAATGGCTATCGGCTAGAAGGGAAAAGCGAAGCTAATCCCAATGAGAATTTAA
>Ga0255345_1002304_pt1 | contig 24668 bp, 26 predicted proteins | sample wastewater_treat_6_FD_192415 | JGI IMG/M metagenome (GOLD analysis project Ga0255345, IMG submission 192415) | Wastewater microbial communities from Lulu Island WWTP, Vancouver, Canada - plant20 | ecosystem: Engineered > WWTP > Wastewater > Unclassified | place: Canada: Vancouver, British...
CGATGCGACCATTTCTGTTTTGCGTTTTTGAACGAGTGTCAGAACGTGCTGGTATAGATCCTCAATGTTCTCAAAATACTGATAAAACGAACCCTTGGCAATGCCAGCATTGGCGACGATATTATTAAGCACGGCAGATTTTAAGCCGTTCTCAGCAAACTCATTGATTGCCGCTGTTTCAATGCGCGTGCGGCGGGCAGCGCTTAGATTGTAAAAAGTTGTTTTTGGCATAGCTCTTCCTGCAATGACTGATCGGTCATATTCTACTTCTTCTTATCCCAGCTGTCAACGTCTTGTACTATTCTAAAAACTCATCTCACAAAACTAATGGGATTGCGATAAGATTAGGAAATGGATGACCCTTTCAGCAATCAGCAAGATTTTTTTAGCCTCGATAAAAGCTTATTCGCTCTTCAAGAACCCGCATACCGTGCTTTCATCACACCACTGATACCCACTGTTGAACCCGAGAGAGTTCTCGGCGTGCGCACACCGACTTTACGCGCCCTTGCCAAGCGCTTATGGCGTGAAGAACAAAAATGGTGCGCGAGGTTCATGGCGGAATTACCTCACTTTTACTTTGAAGAAAACATGTTACACGCCTTTCTCATTGAACAGGAAAAGGACTTCGATACTGCCCTCACCTTCACCCAAGCCTTTTTACCTCACATCGATAACTGGGCTACATGCGACAGCTTTTCGCCAAAAGTCTTCGATAAGAACCCTGAGGCACTCTACTCCATCACCCTTGCCTGGAGCCAAAGCTCACATGAATACACCACGCGTTATGGCATCGGTATGCTGATGAAACACTTTTTAGCCAAGCATTTTAGAGCCGAAGTTCTGGAGCATGTGGCGGCTATCCAGCGTGAGGAATACTACGTGCGTATGATGGTAGCGTGGTTTTTCGCTGAAGCCCTTGCCAAACAGCTTGACGATGCACTGCCCTACCTTCGAACCCATCAACTTGAGACCTGGACACACAATAAAGCCATCCAAAAAGCCATCGTATCTCGTCGCATCAGCCCAACCACCAAGACAGAATTGCGGGCATTAAGACGAAAGCCCTAAGTTGTCCTTAATTGCCATATCAGCCCAGACATTTTTGTGCACGAGTTTTTTGCTCAGATAAAAAAGCAAATCCGAATATAAACGACAGGAAATGCGATAAAATAAAGCTATGGATTACCTCTATAGCAATCGCCGCGATTACTTCAACCGCGATAAAAGCCTCCCCAACTGCGCTTTTTGTGACGTGCTGGCCATGCCAGACGATTACAACAACCTCATCGTTCACCGGGGCGAAGAGAATTTTGTCATCCTCAACAAGTACCCCTACACCAGCGGGCATATGATGGTGGTGCCGATGCTGCATACCTGCCACATGGAAGAGCTGAGCACTAACACGCTCACCGAAATGATGTTGCTCGCACGGCGTGTTATGGCTGCTTTAGAAATAGTTTATCAACCGCAGGGTTTCAACGTCGGTTTGAACATCGGTGCTGCGGGTGGCGCGGGAATCGCTGAGCATTTGCATATGCACGTTGTTCCCCGCTGGCACCGCGACACAAACTTTATCACCGTCTTAGGTCAAGCGCGCGTCCTACCTGAAAGCCTTGAAGACAGCTACAATCAAATCAAAAAAACCTGGAAATAAAGCGTGTTTTTTATATTCGTGGTCAGGAGACCATGAACGAACAGGTAGACCCAAAATTAAAAGGTCTGGCAGCCATAAGAGTTACCAGACCTTCGCTTATTAATGATTTCAGCTTACTTTTTGCCGTGGGCTTTTATCGTGCCAACGCCAGTGATTTTTTGCGTTATCTGTGGGTCGCCCCAGTAATCCAGCGAGTAAGCACCTTCAAGGTTCATGTTGAGTGTGTTTTTCGCCCAAACCTCAGCATTGCCGGCACCTTCAATCTTGATGGTCACGTCTTGCGATTCAACTTCCGCCATCTGATATGTTCCCGCGCCAGCAATTTTTATGTTTTGCGTATTCACTTGTCCCTTCGCGCTAAACTTGCCGCCGCCCTCAATGGACACATTCAGGGTTTGCAGGTCAAGCAATCCCAAATCCGCGCTAAAACCGCCCTCAAAATCAAGCTCAAGAGCATCTGAAGTTAGCCCTTCAGCCTGAATTGTTGCTCCGCCTTCCAAATCAAATTCCGACAGGCTCTCAAAAGTGAAAATGAAAGTGAGCTCATCAATCGTCGACAATTGCCACAGCTTGCCTGTAAAGCCAACTTGTAGTGTTTCGCCATCCTGTTTGACGACTATTTTCTCCAGTACAGACTGACTGGCTTCAATTTTCAGACTATGACTATCACCTTGAATTAGAACGATATTACCGCCACCCTCAAAATCAATTTTGGTGTATCGGTCAAGTGCTTTGGTTTCGCTAAAAAGCGTACCCGCCTGCCCGTCTTTAATCCTCCGACTTGGAATGAAAAAGCACGCGCCAAGTACCACCAGGGCGAACATCATAACGATAATCAATCGCATAGTTTTTTCCATAATTATCCTCCGGAAAAGAATTGTCTCATTATTAATAATAGAGCTTTTGTGTTAGTTGCCACTTAAGGTTTTGAAAAGGACATTTTACAAAAGCCAACAAAAAAACCGACCCGTATGGAGTCGGCTGAGTACGCAGTACGCATTTGATGTGCATCACTTTATTTGACCACCACAGGTCTAAACTTGTAGCCATAGGCTATAATGCCACGATCGTCGCCAACATTACGGATTTTGCGGGTAACCATTTCAACCGGCATACCGATGTGTACCGGCTCATCGCCTATATCCGTCAATTGCGCGCTGACCATGGGGCCTTCTTTGAGTTGCACTAATGCCACCGTGTAAGGGGCTTGTTCTTCAAATCCAGCGGGAGCGTTTTTGACATCGGTGAAAGAGTAGACTTCACCCAAACCGCTGAAATTAAAAGCCGTTTTTGCCTCACCACCACAAGCCGGGCAGACATCGCGGGGTGGGAATATCTTGATATCACAATGCGGGCAGACTTCGCCCTGCAAAGCGTAACGTTGTTTTTTCAATCGCCAAAAGCGTGGAACTTCCATAAATTCTCCTTTGCAATAACTGCAACACTTACAGTTTAGAGCAAGAAAACTATCAAGAACTATCAGATTTGACGTTTTGGGGTCAATATTGTGTGTTTTAGTGGGAAAATCATCTTTTTTAAAATGCGTGGTGAGACGCCGGCATGAGATTATTAACGGAACTTAAAACTGTATCACGCCCAACGCGTAGCCCAGAGCATCCATATGCTGAAGGACCGCGCGTTGCAAACTGCTTTCCTGAGGGTAATCCGCCTTGCATCTGCGTCGCCCGCCGAATATGCGTTCCAGAGCCTGGGTTTGGTCATCGACAACAGAAACCACATCCCACATTCCTGCAAATTGCAGTATCTTGCTATCAGTTGGTAAAACTCCATTTAAGCCTGGATACAAGAGCCAGGTGTAAGTAATAAAAGCCTTGAAATCCTGCGATGGAAAATAACGCCTGAAGAAATCCCGCGCTTGTGCGAAGGTCGCCTGCAAAGCTTCGGGATGCAAATCCGCACCATGCTGAATATGTGTGTTCAAGACGGGTGTTCCGGGTGGCAGGCGCAATTTTTGTTCCTCGCTAAAGCGCATGAAATCCTCACCGATACCCTCTTTGTCCAAATAAAGCATCTCAAAGGGTTGAAACTGCAAAGAGCCAATCTTAAAAAGCCTAAAACTTATCAAACGGTGAAACCAACGCGCGTCATTTTTTGACAGACCCACTTTTCCAGTTTTCTCGAAATAAAGTCGCGCGCGCAAGCGGATGTCGTTGATGCTGTCCAGCCAGACCTGCCCTGGCATGCCAGCATCCACAAAGCCTTGCTTCAAACCCGGTAACAATGCACAAACCATTACCAAGCGTGTAAAAGGCTTACGCCTCAAGATGTCAAAATCGCCATCCTTTGCGGCATAAGCCTTTGAAGCCACACCGAGAGAATTCTGTCGTGTCCGCAGATAAGTCAGTATCTGATGGGTTACTTCTTCAGGTAACGCCAGATCCATCATCGCGGATTCAAGTGCTTCAAAGGCTGCCACAAAAGTCAATCTTAATCCTGTTCTTTCCGAATTCTAAACAAGCCGATGCCAAAGAAGAGTAACGCCCAAAGAAGAATGAAACCCGCGCTCAGCCAGGGGCTCACCTGCTTGCCCAGCATCTCCAAATCTACGCCAAAGATAAACCTTAAATTGGCAATATCAAATTGAGCTGGAATGGACATGCTCTTAATCGCATCCGCCATGTAAAACTTGCGCGCGAGGCTTGCCATATGGCTGAAAGGCAGCCAGGACATAATAGTCTGCACCGATTTACCCAGAACACCAAAGGGAATGTACGCCCCAGCAAAAAAGCCAATCAGGGTCAACATCAGACTGCTCACCGAGCCATAACTTCGCACTGAATTGCGGCCACTGGCGAACAAAAAAGCCAATCCACTTGAAACCAGAGTCGTCAGCAAGACCGCCACGACAATCAGCAGGGTGTTTTGTATACCGGGTAAAGGTGACTTACGGACCACCAGAAAGATATAGGTAAAAGCAATCGTAGCCAAAGACATAACAAAAGCAGTAAACGTGCTGCCCAGAATATAGCCTGCCACAATCTGACTTCTGCGCACCGGCGCGACCTGAAAGTCATCAAAAGCTCTGGTCTTGCGGTCAACTGGCATTTGCGCCAGCCCTGTAAAGCTTGCTGAAAAGGCGGTTATGACCGCCAGTCCAGCCGTCAACCAGGTATTTTGAAAGTGGACAAGATCAGGCATCATTTTCATCTGCTCATCCGAGAAGGATGCGCGGTTTAGGAAAACTAAGTGAATCGTCAACAAAATAATGGAAGCCAGCAACGTAAAAAATATGGCTGATTTGTCCCTAAAGAAGAGCTTAAAAACTCTGTTTGCAATTCGTGTTGTTGCTTTCATTCTCTCAATGCCTTTCCGGTGATGGCGATAAAAACGTCGTCCATGCGTCCATTCACCACTTCAAAATTATTAATATCCGCGCGTAATACCTCAATTAATTCAAGTGCATCAAAAGCCTCTTTGATAATAACCTGCAAGGTATCTTCTTTCAACTTGGGTTGATAACCCCGATCGCTCAGGAAAGCAGAAACTTTCTCTATATCCCGGGGATATAGATTGAGCAGGTTTGGGGCATATTGCTTCTTAAGCGCGGCTGGGGTACCAGTCGCCACAATCTTGCCATGGTCAATGATAACCACATTGCTGGCATCATCAGTTTCTTCCATATAGTGTGTGGTCAGAAAAATCGTGGTTCCTAAATCCTGCTGAATGCCATTGATGATATCCCAAACAACCAGGCGGGTTTGTGGGTCAAGGCCTGTCGTTGGCTCATCCAAAAAAAGGATTTCAGGGCTCTGCATTAAAGCTCTGCCAATATCCGCGCGCCGTCTCTGTCCACCCGAAAGTTTGCCATAACGTTGGTTGGCAAAACTTTTCATATCCAGAAGCTCGATTACCTCATCTGCGCGTTTTTTGAGCGCGGAAGCACTCATGTCATAAAAACCACCGCGACAAATCAAATTCTCGCGGACAGTAAAATCATCATCCAAAACGTGATGCTGAAAGACAACGCCAATCTTTTTGCGGATAGCGTCATCATCCACACCCACTGTTAAATCGCCATAACGCACGGTTCCGGCGTTCTTCTCGAGCAAGGTTGAAATAATCTTGATCGTCGTCGATTTGCCAGCGCCATTGGGTCCAACAAAAATGAACTTCTCACCAGCGCGAACATCAAACGAGATGTCATCTACCGCTAACTTGCCGTTATAGCTTTTTGATAAATTGCTCACGCTTAATGCAATTGTCATACTATACTCCTTTATAATTTTCTTTCTTAACCGTTTCTTTCATTGTGTATAAACCCTGGCTGCAGCCAGAAATCTTGCGCGGGATTTCATAGCTATAACTGGGTTCATCTATAAGTAAATTCAAGCTAATTATTTCTATATACTGTTTTTTAACGTTGCTCCTTATCATGTTTTTTCCTTTTAAAAAGTATTACGTCTGACGTTGTAACTACTATATCACGCGTAGTACGTCATGTCAAGTACTTTTAAGGGGAATTTGGAAAGTTTTCAGAAAATGGTGACTTTTTGATAAAAAAAGCTCCTGTTCTTTGCTAAATGTTTCTAAGATTGAGATGAGCGCGTTAATATTACGGTCTTCAGCAATTTGCGGGCTGAAATGGGACATGAGATTCTGCCACAAAAGCTTAATACCAAAATGCTGGTCCAGTTCTGGAGAAATTCCAAGCGCCGCATCGTAATAAGGCGGTGACAGTTGAGAAATCAAACCATGTTTCATCATTCTGGCGAAAATATAACATACGGATTATGTCATATTCCAACAGTTTAATACCTTTGTACAAGAATCTTGCGGGATATTAAGATAAACTTAATAAATCATGAAAACCAAATCTCAGCGCTCTAAACTATGGACTCTTTTTATTAATATGCTCTATATCAGCACCTTCACCTTTGGTGGCGGTTTTGTTATTGTCAACTTTATGCGCAAGGCATTTGTTGAAAAATTGGGCTGGATCGATGAAGATGAAATGCTTGACCTTATCGCCATTGCGCAAAGTTCGCCAGGTGCTATCGCGGTGAATGCGTCTATTCTCGTCGGTCAGCGTGTAGCAGGTTTTCCGGGGATGGCTGTATCGGTTTTGGGCACCATCCTGCCACCGATGATTATCCTGACCGTCATTTCATTTTTCTACGAGGCATTTGCCACGAATAAGTACGTCAACTTGATACTTAAAGGCATGCAGGCTGGTGTAGCCGCCTTGATTTTGGACGTGGTCTTTGACCTGACGATCAATCTCTCCAAACGCCAGCGCCCAATCCATGTTTTAATGTTAGCTACCGCATTCATCGCGACCTTCCTTTTTAAGGTCAACGTGGTTTTCATTATCTTAGCCGCAGCGTTGATTGGCGTTATCCTCAATTTTTGGGATAGAAAGCGGGTTCTGCTCCTATGATTTACCTGCAACTCTTTTTCAGTTTCTTAATTGTTGGCCTTTTTAGCATTGGTGGCGGATATGCCGCCATGCCCATCATCCAAAGCGAAATCGTCGCAAAACATGGTTGGCTTAGCCTGGAGGAGTTCAGCCATTTGGTGACCATCGCCGAGATGACTCCCGGACCGATCGTCGTGAACGGCGCCACTTTCGTGGGCAACCGCATTGCTGGTATCCCCGGCGCGATTATCGCTACCCTGGGTAGCATCTTCCCCGCGCTGATTATCGTTTCATTGCTGGCTTATCTCTATTATCGCTACAAAACCCTGGACTTATTGAACAGCATCCTGAGCAGTCTTCGGCCGGTGGTGATTGCGCTCATCGCCTCCGCGGGACTGTCCATTCTCTTGCATCTCCTTTATGAACAAAACACACAGAGTTTTGAGAACCTTAACTGGCCTGGATTGGTGCTTTTTGGGGGTGCTTTTTTCGCTATGCGCAAGTTGAAATGGAATCCTGTCCTGGTCATGTTCCTGTGTGGTGGGCTTTACCTGGGCATTCAAGTTCTGATAACCGGCGCGTGATGGCTGGCTAAAATAAAACCACTGCGGCAGATTAGCATCTTTAGCTTTGTTAGTGGCTTTTTGTTGCTGATGCCACACACAAACAAAAAACAACTCCAAATTAAATAGCCATTGTTGAAAGCCACCCTATATCACTTGATTTATAAGCGAAACAAGGGTGGTTTAATCACCCTTGCCTCCCGTAAACAAGTAACATAAGCCGCATAAAATTATCTGATTTTTTGCGTTACGATATCGTGTTTTTCTCCCTTATGGCTGCGGAAAAGCACAGCGAAAACCGAAGTTTGAGTTTTGACCAGATGATGGCTTCATCCTGCCGCGGTAGGCGGAGCGAATATCCTTATCAATGTTGTACCAGGAATTACCACGTATCACCTTGTAATCCTGTTCACCGCTTGGGCCAGTGGGATTGATTGTGTCAGTCGCGTCGTAGGGCCCATACCAGTCATTCACCCATTCCCAGACATTGCCTGCCATGTCCATAACCCCATAATAGCTTGTGCCATTCGGGTAAGAACCGACCTGGCTCGTATCACCCACACAAAAGTCAGGCTTATCATAACTGCCCTGGTTGTAATTCGATAAACCACAGCTGGCATCCTCATTGCCCCAGGGATATTTATTGCCATTGGGTCCACGGGCAGCTTTTTCCCATTCCGCTTCGCTGGGTAATCTGCCCCCAACCCATTCACAATAGGCATTTGCCTGATACCAGTCTACATACCCTACCGGAAAATGGTCGTATTCAGGGTTTCCATAGTAATTGTCCCGTGTGCGTGAGCTATCATCGTTGGGTTTGGTACACGCGCCAGCAGCTACACACAGCGCGTATTGGCCATTACTGACTTCGTATTTATCAATCCAGTAAGCATCCAAATAGACCTCTCTGATGGGCTTTTCATTGCTTTCGCCATCATCGCTGCCCATGCTAAATGAGCCTTCCGGCACGAAGACCATCTCCATACCATCCTTTTCTCGAACTTTGGTGGCACCAAGCGCCAGCTCTGGACTTGTCTCAGTTACATCATCAGCAATATCATCATTGATGGTGAAATTTGAATTTACCTTTGTCGAAATGTCTTCCTCTGGAATTTCAGAAGTGGACATTTGACACGCTAAAAGTGTCACCATCAAAATTAACAGCCCGGACAAAGAGCTGACAAGTAATTTGTGAATTCGATTTTTTCTTTTCATTTTCTCTGCTTTCTATTAGATATTGTGAAATTATTCACTGCCAATATTATATAATTCGCAGTATCCCCTCTGAAAGTCGGTGTATAAAGAAAAGAGCCTGCTTCCATCGAAAACAAGCTCTAATTCCACAAATTATTTACTTACTTCAGTAAAGCCGGGAAATAGTTCATGAAGCCTTTACCCACAAGCGCGAAATCGCTCAGATGACACACTGGCAGACTGAATTTATTTTGCTCTGGATGGCGCGTATAGCTCCCGGAAGAGCAGGTGCTAATCGCGTCAAGCCATTGACTGGTGTTCTCGTCGTAATAATGGAGTTCCAGGCTTTCTTCGGGTAAAAGTCCAATATCGGAGTCCTTATACTTTACTGTAAATGTCAAAGGCAGATCGAACCCGGGCTCGCTACCATTGCCATCAAACGCCATTAGCTCAAAATGATGACTTGCAGGAAAAAAAGGTGGGGTAAAGCCATCTGCTTCTGCTGTGGGCTTATATATAAGCGTCAGTTCACCCTCAACCGCGTCGGGTGGAACAGTGACAGAGGTACTTTCATCGTTCGAAACCAAAGTTCCACCTACTGAGCCTTGAAAGACAACTTTTACGCCTTGAGTCTGGTCCCAGTCCGGATCTTTTTGATAAAGAAAACTGGATGGCGGGTTAGGTTGTGGCACGTTAAACAGGTTGTAGCCAATATCAGTTGTTAAGATGCCATAACAGCGCTGTTCGGGTTGACCTCCAACACAGAGATTAGTGAGATTCTTAAAATTAGCTGGTATATTACCTTCTAAAAGGTTTTGACTCAAATCCAGGTGCGTTAACCCTGTCAGATTGCCCAAATCAGTCGTTATCGTGCCCGTCAATTGATTCTGAGCAAGATCAAGATACAACAGATTCACCAGAAAACCCAGCTCATAAGGGATTGTACCTGTCAATTGGTTTTGACTAAGGTCGAGTCCAGACAAATATGCCAGATTTCCCAATGTCGCCGGTATCGTGCCTGTCAATTGGTTGTTGTTAAGGAAGAGAATGCGTAAATTCGGAAGAGTGCCAAGCCACGTTGGCACAGGTCCTGTCAGTTGATTCCATCCAATCTGGATAATCTCCAAATTTGACGCATGACTTAATCCCCAAGGCAATGTTCCAATCAATTGGTTGTCACTTAAGCCGAGGGTCTTTAGATTGGGTAAATTACCTAACTCTGCGGGTATCGCGCCTGTCAATTGGTTGTTGCAAAGGTAAAGCCTCTCCAATTTTGGCATACTACCCAAGCCATAGGGTATCGCGCCTGTCAATTGATTACCGCTCAGGTCAAGACGCCACAAATTTGACAGATTAGCTAATGTTGCTGGTATCGTGCCCGTTAATTGGTTGCTGCTAAGGAAGAGAATCTCCAGGTTTGGCAGATTTCCCAACGCGACAGGTATCGCCCCCGACAATTGGTTGACACTAAGGTCGAGATATTTCAAGTTTGATAGATTGCCCAGCGTAGGAGGTATCGTGCCTGTCAATTGGTTGCCAAAAAGAAAGAGACTTTTGATTTTACTTAGCTTGCCCAGTTCAGCAGGAATTGGACCGGTCAATTGGTTGGTAAAGATATGAAGATACTGTGTATTAGACAGATTGCCCAACGTGGCAGGTATTGTGCCTGTCAATTGGTTGACACTAAGGTCTAAATAATCCAGATTTAACAGATTACCCAGCGTAGCAGGTATTGTGCCTGTTAATTGGTTACCATGAAGGATGAGATATATTAAATGGCTTAAATTCCCCAGTTCAGCAGGAATTGGACCGGTCAATTCATTGTAAAAGAGGTAAAGATACCGAAGATTCACCAGGTTGCCCAAAGTTGCAGGTATTGCGCCTGTCAAATAGTTGTTACTGAAGTCGAGATATTCCAAATGTGGCAGATTGCCCAGCGCAGCAGGCAACACTCCCGATAAATTGTTTTGAAGTAAATCAATTTCAGTAATATGTCCTTCAGAAATGTAAATCCCATACCAGTCATCAACCATTGTGGATTGCAACCAGTTGCTATGATCGGTCCAGTCCTCGCCATTGGTGCTTTCATATAGCGCGACCAAGGCTTCGCACTCAACCCGGGGCACATCAGTTACAGTACTACAGCTAAAATCCTGCACCTGTTCCTGGGTGAGCCTTAAACTTTCTTCAGTTGGAGGGATATGCTCAATTTCTCTAATTTCATCAAAACGGGGATGATGCCAATCCTCAGGTAAATCATCAGGATTCATGATTGGCCAATCAAAATCACGTCTTTGTCCGATGATTTTCTGGAGCCTGTAATTGAAATCTTCTTCTGGACCTGGTGCTTGTGCCTGAACAACACTCACCTGAACACTCGTCAGCAAAAAGGCAAGACAAACAACAACACTAAATATACTTTTTTTCATTTCTATCCTTTCTGCAAGTGAGCTGGAACCTATTCTGCATGTTTTTTATCAACTGAATTTTAATACATTTTCTTTGTATCTGCACTTGTATTTTGTCACTTTCTTAGAACAATCTGGGCTCAGAAAAGCTAAGTTTATAAACAGGAAAAAAAGATTGTCAGGAAGACCATAGGCTTATGCTTTTAACAGCTTGGATGTGCTAAAATTCCCTTATGACCTGGAACATTTTTGGCCATGATGGCGCGGTGAACTATTTCAAACGGCAATGTGAGCCTAGCAATACCCGCCACGCCTATCTCATCACAGGACCCGAAGGCGTTGGGCGTTTGACACTCGCCAAAGCTTTTGTAAAAGCGCTCAACTGTCAGGAGCCACCTGCCAAATACGACTTTTGCGACAAGTGCCAAGCCTGCCGGCAAATAGAAGCTGAAGCCTGGCCCGATCTCACCATATTGCGCCCAATCGAAAACGCGCGTGACATCAAAATTGACCAGGTCCGCCAGATGCAGCAGAGCCTGGCGCTGGCACCTTATCAAAGCCAATGGCGTGTGGTCATCATTCCCGATTTTCAAAACGCGACCGTCGCGGCATCAAACGCTCTGCTCAAATCGCTCGAAGAGCCTCCCGCGCGGGCAATCATCATCCTCACCGCCGACGCGCGCGAAAACCTTTTAGAAACCATCGCCTCACGCTGTGGCATTTTGCGCCTGCGCCCAATGAGTGTGGATGCCACCGCTAAGGTATTGCAAAACAAGCTGGAATTAGAAGTAAATGAAGCGAAAAAAATCGCCCATCTCGCTGGCGGGCGTGTGGGGACAGCCATTCACTTCGCCCAAAATCAGGACATGCTTGAGGAATACCATGACACGCTCTCCCAACTGCACGAGATCTTGCCGGAAACGAAGCGCGCGCGGCTGCAGTATGCCGAAACCGTTTCAAAACGCAAGGGCAATCAACGCGAAAATGTTTCCGGGCTGCTATCGGTTTGGCTCACTTTTTGGCGCGATGTGATGATCGCTCACAGCGGTGCGGACTTACCCATCGTTAATCTCGCACAGAGTGACACTGTGAAGACCATTGCCAGCCAACTTAGCCTGCCCCAAATTGAAGTAATACTCAAAGCCCTTGAAAAAGGCTTGGAACAAATCAACGCGAACGTTAATTCACGTCTTGTCCTTGAAAATATCCTGCTCAATATTCCAAGATTGAAGGTTTAAAATCCATGTCTGAAAAAGAACTTAGGTCTGAAGCTATCACCCTGCCTGATGAACAGAGTACCGGTGAAAACACAGAAGTAAAAGCCAGCGAGATTCCTCTGCGAAAACGCTTACTGGACTTGATGCTGGTCAATCTCAAAATCGGCTCCACCAGTTTTGGCGCGCCCACCGCGCACGTGGCAATGATGGAGCGCGAATACGTGCACAAGCACAAATGGGTCACCCCACAACACTTTTTGGACCTGCTCAGCGCGGCAAACATCATCCCTGGGCCTAATGCCAGCGAAACATGCTACCACGTCGGCTATGTGCACGCGGGCTATCCGGGATTATTGGTCGCGGGTATCAGCTTTATCTTGCCAGCGATCATTTCAGCCTTGATTCTGGCATGGGTTTACATGCGCTATGGCGCTTTACCTGAGATGGTGGGTCTGTTTTACTTCCTCAACCCCTTGGTTTTAGCCATCGTTCTTGATTCAACTTTTCGCCTTGCCAAAAGCAGTTACACCAACTGGAAGCAAATACCACTGTTTATTGCGATAATTGTCGCGAAGATTTTCGGTGTGGATGAAGTTGTCATCTTGCTCGGGGCGGGCTTGGTGATGATTCTGGTTCACTTCATTCAAAAAGGTTTTCCCAAAAAAGCACCCCCTGCAATGATGCTCTTCATTTTGCCAATTGCTGAACTCATCGAGAAGCATCTGCCCACCGTCAAGAACATCTTCCTTTACTTTTTGCGCACAGGCACAGTATTGTTTGGCTCTTCAATGGTTCTTTTTGGACTAATACAAGATGATATCATCAACCGCTTTGGTTGGCTGAGCATGCAACAACTCACCGATGCCATCGCTATTGGGCAAATCACGCCTGGACCTGTTTTGGCTTCAAGCACTTACGTTGGCTTTTTGGCCGCGGGTCTCGATGGCAGCTTTTTTGACGGATTAAAAGGTGGACTTGCCGCCACTGCCGGTGTCTTTTTGCCTTCGTTTGTCATCGTTGCCTTAACCGCTCCTATCGTCAAAAAAATGCGCGAGAGTGAACTTGCCAGCGCCTTCCTGTCTGGGGTGAACGTCGCCACCGTCGCGCTCATCCTGATGGTCAGCATCACTTTAGCACAAAACGGTGTGGTGGATGTTTGGACCGCGCTGCTTGCCTTGGGCGGTCTGGTAGCTTTGATTTTCCTTAAAGTCCCACCCTGGGTGTTGGTGCTTTCCGGTTTGGCAATGGGAGCCTTGAAAATATTTGTCTTCTAAGATGGTATGATAAAGCTTTAGAGCGACATCATGGACGATTTACTGAAGATTCTCAACGAACAACAACAAAGAGCGGTCGCCGCGCCCGACGGCCCAACGATGGTACTTGCAGGCCCAGGTTCGGGCAAAACCCGTGTGCTTACCTATCGCATCGCCTATTTGATTGGCGCGATGAACGTGCCGGCATGGAACATCCTGGCGGTCACGTTTACCAACAAAGCCGCGCGCGAGATGGGCGATCGTGTGAACAAAATCCTCGGGAGCAACGCCGAAGGCATTTGGCTGGGCACCTTCCACTCAGTCTGTGGCAAAATCCTGCGCCGAGAAGCCGACCTTCTGCCCGTCACCCGCGATTTTGTCATTTTTGACCAGGACGACCAAACCACACTTCTCAAAGAAATTATCAAGGAAAACAATCTTGACGAAAAGATGTATCGGCCCGCGTCCTATCTTAACGAAATTTCGCGCGCCAAAAACGACCTGATTAGCCCCGAAAACTACCCCATCAAGGACTTTCGCGACGAACAAACCCAACGCTTGTACCGCATCTATCAGGAACGGCTTATCAAGAACAACGCCATGGATTTTGACGATATGCTCGTTTACACCACGCAACTGCTCGACGAGTATCCCATCGTGCGCGAAACTTACTCGCACAAGTTTGAGCATATTTTGGTAGACGAATTTCAGGATACCAACATGGCGCAGTACATGATTATCAAAAACCTTGCCAGCATTCACCAGAACCTTTACCTTGTCGGCGATGAAGACCAAAGCATCTACCGCTGGCGCGGGGCAGACTATCGCAACATTGAACGCTTCAAAAGAGATTTCAAGAACGCCAAAGTCTATCTGCTTGAACAAAACTACCGCTCCACGCAAACTATTTTGGACAGCGCTATGGCGGTTATCGAGCCCAACAAAAACCGCACCCACAAACAACTCGAAACCGTACGATCCAAAGGCGAGAAAATTACCATGATCGTTGCTGAAGACGACCGCGATGAAGCCGATTCAGTCGTTCGGGCAATCCGAGAAGGCATATACACCAAGCGACAAAACCCGAGTGATTTTGCCATCATGTACCGCACCAACGCCCAATCGCGCCTCTTTGAAGAAGCCTTTCGGCGCGAAGGCATCAACTACCGCCTGGTAGGCGCGCAACGCTTTTATGGGCGACGCGAAATCAAGGATATGCTCGCTTTTATGCGCCTGGTACATAACCCGCTGGACGAAATCTCTCTGCGACGCTGCATCAACCTGCCCCCACGTGGCATTGGCGCAAAAACACTGGAAAGCCTGCAAGCCCAGGCGACAGTTAGTGGCTTAAGCATGGGCGAAGTCTTGCTTGATTTGGCACAAGGACGCGCGGATTTGCTGGCAGCGATGGGTCGCGAAGGCGCCAAGCTGGCAGTTTTTGGCAAGATGCTGCTTAACTGGCGCGAAACCGCTCAGCATAATAGCCTGATTTTGCTTTTTGACCGCATCGTGGTGGACACAGGCTACGAGCCCTACATCCGCGATAAAAGCGAAGAAGGCCAAGACCGCTGGGAAAACCTGCTGGAGTTGCGCTCGGTCGTTTTGGAATACGAAGACCAAAGCCTGGCGGAATTTCTGGAAGCAATGGCGCTGGTATCCGATGCCGACACCCTGCCCGATATGGTTGACGCGCCCACCATGCTCACCCTGCACGCTGCCAAAGGGCTGGAATTTGAAAACGTCTTTATTGTTGGGCTGGATGAGAACATTTTGCCTCACCGTCGCGCGACGGATGACGAAGAAGAACTCGCCGAAGAACGTCGTCTGCTTTATGTAGGCATCACCCGTGCCAAATCCAAACTCACCCTGAGCCGCGCGCGAAGGCGCCGCAGTCCTTATGGCTCTTATGAAGACACCCTGGCATCGCGCTTCTTGGACGATATCCCCGAAGCCTATTTAAGTGGCAGTCCGCGTGGTTTGCCCAGTCGCTTCAACTATGACACAGGGGTCGGCTATGGACGCAGTTCGGGCTATGGCTCGGCTTATGGGTCTGGCTATCAGTCCGGTTATGAGTCTGGTTATGGATCGGGCACTTCGCGTGGGCGTTCAGGCGTTTCAAGATGGGAAAATCCCGCTTGGATGCAATCGAAGAACATCCCCAAAGAACCACCCAAAACACGCTATAAGGCTGGCCAACAAGTTCGCCACGCTACCTACGGTCGCGGCGTGATAAAAAGCAGCAAACTTGAGTTTGGCGACGAAACCGTGGAAGTCTATTTTGAAGGCTTCGGACTCAAAGCGCTTGTCGCATCAATGGCGAAGCTGGAGTTACTACAATAAATTATTCTTTCTCAGGTTGATTGACTTTCTCATCAATGCCTTTTTTTAATTACGCTTCGAACACGCTTCAATTTTTGTCATTTTTATCTTATGGTACACTGAAGACATGGTGAGTTGAAACATCATTAACAGAAAGGAGAAAAAATGAAAACCAACCAACAAAAACGCATTTTATTGAAATTGGGGTTACTTGCGGTTGTGGTTACACTCCTAATCTCTAGTCTCACCCCAAGCATATCGTATGCTTCAGTTGAAGTAAATACGATCAGCAATTCTAACTCTAACCAACCAATCACAGATGAAACCAAAATTCTGTCCATTTTATCCGAACTGGAAAACAATTTCCATGAATGGAATAAAACACCAGGATGGAAATGGACAGTCTACGAACAGCTGGATCCAACAAAACTTGATGATCCGGAGATAGACCTGAAAAAAAGCTCTCCATCTTACAGAATCACTTCACTATGGGAAGAAGTTCTCGACGAGCAAAGCCAGAAAGCTTTTGGAGCTTTTTTCTTAACAGACACTTTAGAAAATGGCGAACTGTATCAGGTTGTTGCTGAAGACGGAAACGGAAGGGGTGGAAACCTGACTGCTTTGGCACAAAACTGGTTTGCGTATACGGAAACGACAGAGTATCAAAACGCCATGGTCAAAAAAGAGCAAGATCATCAAATTATTGCCCCTGTCAATCATCTTCAAGATTGGATTCAAGAAGCCAAAGAAGATTTTGAAGACCTCCGATTCTATAGCGTAACAGACGGACAAGAATCATTCTTAAAAGTGATTGCTACAACACGAATTGATGAGGGATTCCAGACAGGAAACTTTTTTGGAACGAGCATGCAAATTGAAGAGATGTATCGGGTAAAAGACGGCAACCAAATCAGACGAGAGTATTGGTTAATCGACGATGAAGGTAACAAAACGCTTTATTACAGCCGTATCTACACCACCATTATAAATGGATTAAGCGAGATGCCTGAGGAAGTTATGGCAAGTTTTGACCATTACATCACAGAGTTTGAAGCATTGCAAGAACAAGGGGTCTCCACAGGCACCTTATTACGAAAACATTATTCAAGCCTCTGCTCAATCGTGGCCAAATTATCTTGGTAGCTCGACTGCCAATGCTTATTCTACTGTCAGCAAGACCCAGTATAGCGTCAGAGGAGTCATGGTTAGCAGAATGATTAATCCAGCGATTACCATCAACGTGCTGGGTAGGCGCTGGATGGCAACAACGAGCAAATGCAGACGTCCTAATGGCACCGAATACATAGACTCCTCAAATAGTTTAGCAGGTGCCTATATAAGGCATTCTTACTTCTCAAGCAATCTATCCACGCCAATCGGAGGATGCGGTACAGATTTGCAGATTGGAGTTACTGAAGCAACACACGATTTTAATGATACCAGGGCACCTGGAACATGGGGGCCTTACACAATTGTTTACAACTAACATTAAGTTAACTAAAGGCGCTCAATGAGCGCCTTTACTAATTCTTGTTATGAGGAGCGTCTTCCAATGAAAAATTATTTTTTATGTGTATTAAGTTTTATATTGCTGCTTGCATCTTGCCAACAGAAAGAAATTACAACGCAACCAACTGAAAACAATCAGTTTGAAGCCCCCGTTACTATTACACGACAACCCACTTCACCTGTACCTCTCGACACAGAAGCTACGATAATTGACGATGCTTCTGCTATATCGAGCACCCCTACTATGGCACTTTCTGACCTTAAGGGATTTTTGAAACCACCAGAAGGACTGCAGACGAAAGCTGATATCGAAACAGTAATCAATGAGATGCATGCTATGCGGGATAAAGCCCTCCATCAACTACATCAAGACGGTTGGCTCTATTATGTAACCGATTCCGAAGAATTTTTCCCTAGAAAAACAGACCAAGGCTATGCCCATGAACTCTTTCCATTAATGCCACTACACAAGATAAGTCATGAATACGTCAATATCTCAGGAGATGGTTATTTAACCGGCAATGATTTCTTACAAACCTTTGATGACAATCAAACACCTTTATTGATGAGTGCTTTATATGATACTGGTCTCTGGATTTCCCTGGACGTTCGTGAAGGGATTGAAAACGCAATTATTGAGAATTACTCCTATCAAGAGCCAGTCATAAACCCGGTCGATTACCTTATTCACCGCGAGGTCGATGAATTATTTGGAATGATGTCTAATTTAAAAGAATTAGAAGACAGAACTTTCCAAAAGAACGAACAAAGATTTTATGAAGTCACTTTTCAAATGAATTACAGTGGCGAAGGCATGCCCATCGGCACAATAGAAGGTGTCAATGAGCGAATTATTGGACAGGCAATTGTTTTTACGTATGACACTGAGACTGGCGTTTTGGTCGAAAAAGCAAATTATTTCATACCACAATCTGGTGATTGGCTTTTAGATCACTTAACAAAGATTATTCACTGGGAAGTACTAAAAGAATTACCAGATGAGATAGAAGCGTTAAGAAATACTCTGTTCAATTTTCCTAAGGAAGGAAACTAGACCGCTATCCCCGCGCATGGCGCGCCAGGTAAAGTGCGATGGAGCCAGCCACCTTAGGTCGCGGTGTGGTGAAGAGCAGCAAAATCGAATTTGGCGATGAAACCGTGGAAGTCTACTTTGAGGGTCACGGACTCAAAGCGCTCGTCGCGTCCATGGCGAATTTGGAAGTGTTGACCTAAACGCGCTTCCTTTTTTCTACTTACAACTTGACTCCATCTTATCCTGAATTATAATTAACCCCAGGTTTATTAGATTATTTCGATATGTTAATATAATTTTACATAAAAAGGACGAAAAGGATAAAAATGAGAGCTCTTGAAATAAAAAATTTACAAAAAAGTTACGGGAAAAGTCCTGTCATAAAGGGATTGAATTTAGTTGTGGAAGAAGGCGAAGTTTTTGGTCTCATAGGACCAAATGGCGCGGGAAAAAGCACCCTGGTCAAATTAATCCTCAATTTAATAAAAAAGGATGCTGGAGAAATTATCCTTTTTGAAAATAAGCTAAAGAATTTCGCTACTGATGTTGGCGCAACCATTGAAGAACCGTCTTTCTACAATTACATGACCGGTAAAGAGAACTTAGATATTTACAAAACATTGTTAAAGTTAACAGATGATGATGTTTTTTCAGCGATGGATATGACTGGGATCAGATATGCGAGTGACAAAAAAATTTCAGCATACTCTATGGGCATGAAACAACGCCTGGCTATCTCACGAGCCATAATCTCAAAGCCTAAATTTTTCATATTAGATGAGCCAACAAATGGTCTTGACCCAAAAGCTATATTAGAGTTAAGGGATATCGTCCATAAACTAAATGATATGGGTACCACAATCATTTTTTGTTCGCATAACCTTTCAGAGGTTAAGAATATCTGTAGCACTTATGGTTTCTTGAATGATGGTGTGATCGAGTTCAAAAAAGCAATGAGTGATTCTGACCGTCAGGTAGATGAAATGGAGAGCCTGTTTTTATCATGATAGAACTTAAGAAACTGATTAAATCCAGAACCGTCTTATACCTGGCCATCATCATGGTGATCATTTCTTTATCCTTTTCTTTGTTTTTCTTGAACAGGATAAAGGGTGAATTCAGCTTAGATGACAAGCAGATGATTGCTTCTGAATTTAATTTTGAACTTATTTATTATTGTACGCCTATATTCGTTTTGTTCCTGGCAGATTTTATTTTTAACAAAGACATGAATATGGGAACTATGAAGCATTTAATTATCAGGTCAGACAGAAGAATAATATATGCTTATAAAATGCTTGCTCTTTTTGTGGCGGCAGTTGTCTTAAATATACTTTTCAATTTAACGAATTCTCTTTTCATCAAAATTTTCCTAGATTATGGTACAGCTGGCACATTTCTCAAGGCAGCCTTGTATGAGAGTATTCCGATTATTGAAATGTCATTGTTATTTGCTTTAGTGTCCATATTAAGCAAGAAGAACAATATCGTTTACCTCATTTCCCTGCATTTCGTATGCCTGATTTTAACGGAATCCTCGTTGCTGCTTGGAAAATATATATACGTTTATGACTTTAAGGCAGCCATTTCAGATGGCAAGCTAAGTGTTCTCAGCCTAATAAGAATCATCGTTTTAATACTTGCAAGCTACCTGTTCTTTAAAAATAAGGAGTTAACAGAATGAGTACCTTAATAAAAAATGAACTAACTAAACTCAGCAAAAAGAAGGTTCTATTATTTATCCTTATCGTCTATCTGGTCATTTCCGCTATTGGCGTTATTATGTATAACAAAATCGTTGACGTGGGAAAAATTTCATATATGGGTTCCAACGAATTTGTGAAATTATTTTCAACGGACTTTCTAAATAAACCCTACTTACCCATTGGTCCTATCATTATCGGGTTTGGCTTGCTTGATATTTTTATAAGTGATTATTCAAGTGGCAATATGAAATTTCAGGTGATGAAGGTCGATGACAGGAAGAAGTTTATACTATCAAAGTTATTCACCCAGCTGATAACGTATTTTGTTTTAGCCTGGATTATGTATATAATCTCGCAAGTTATCGGACTGATATGTTTTGATGTAAATCTAAGCCTGAGTAATTTCTTTTCAAGCTTTTTAATTTACAACCTAAACATCCTGCCCTCGCTTGCGGTCATCAATATTGCTACTTTAATATTTACTTTAAGCGATAAAGACATTTTTGCAAGGATTTCATTAATAGTGCTTTTTATTGTTTTAGGAATAATAGCCAGATCCACAAGTATTGGCGATTTCTTACCTGTATTAAACAACACTTACCTTGAAAGATATTTCGCGGGAGAATTTGAACCAAAACTCCTTCTTAATCAATGTGTTTCACTTGCGTATTTGGGACTATTAATCTTTATCAATAGTAGAGTTTGGTCAAAGAAAGAATACTTCTAAGGATAAATTAAAGATTCCAATCATCTCAAAATGCCTCAAAGCATTTATGATGTCATCTGTTTTTTGGTAGGTATTGCGCAATTATCCCCTTGCCTGGCGCGCCAGGTAAAGCGCGATTGAGCCTGCGACAGCAGCATTAAGCGAATCAATCTTGCCATATTGCGGAATGCGCATGATTTCATCACATTTCTTGCGCACCAAACTGCGCAGGCCAGTCCCCTCGTTGCCTACCACAATCGCGACGCCCCCTTTCAGGTTCAGCTGGGCGGGTGTGCGGGAACGCTCGTCTTCATCAAGCCCATACACCCAGATATCCAGTTCTTTGAGGCGGTCAATCGCCTGTGCTAAATTAAACTGAGACACAAGCAGATGCTCCGACGCGCCCGAAGAAGACGTCACCACGCTGGGGGTAATCAACGCGGATTTCGCGCTGGGGATAATCACGCCATGCACGCCCATAATCTCAGCAGTGCGCAAAAGCGTGCCCAGGTTTTGTGGATCTTGAATAGTGTCAAGCAACAGGAAAAACGGTGCTTCTCCAGTGGACTGGCTGTGCTTAATCAAATCGTCCAAAGGACGATAAGGATATTCGCTGACTTCAATGGCGATGCCCTGATTGTTGCGCTCAATATTATCCAGTTCAAAACGTTGCACTTCATGGATGGGCAGTTTGCGCGCTTTTGCCATCTCGAATATCTCCGGCAGATGTCCTTCCATACGCATAGCACGCATGGCAAAGAGCCGAAACGCATGCCGTCGTTTGGCGCGCAATACTTCAAATACCGGATTTCTTCCTGTGATCCACTCTTTCATTGATCATTCCATCCGCTTAATGATTCTGTGAAGAACAATTGGCTTGAGACACGTAAGGAATGACAAAACTCAAGCCCATTAACCCTGTGTGGGTTTAATATTTCTACTCAGGTCAATAACGGTATTGTCTATTCCCAACCCCAGCTTGTGCCATCTTTGCTGTCTTCAAGGATGACACCGAGTTCCTTTAAGCCATCACGGACTTTGTCCGAAAGAGCCCAGTTCTTCTCCGCGCGCAGGTCGCGTCTTAAAGCCACCAGCAAATCGATGAAAGCGTCAGCATCCGAGCCAGACTGTGCTTTTTTCTCTTCCAGGGTCAAGCCTAAAACGCCAGCCAGTTCCATGAAAACGCCTTGCGCGTCGGCAAGCTGGGCATCCGTCGCGCCATCCGCCCGCGCCTGATTAATCACTTTGACCAGTTCAAACAAGTTCGCCAGAGCACCAGCAGTATTGAAGTCGTCATCCATGCTCTCTTTGAAATCGGCTTTTAGCTTTTCAGCTTCGTTTTGCAGCGTTGTTAGGGCGTCATTTTTCAAGCCTGACGCACCAGGCAAGGCGCCTTTTTTGGCACTTAACAAGCGCTTGTAGGCTTGCTCTGTTTGTTCAATGACTTCTTCACTGTAAACCAAAGGTCCGCGGTACGAACCACCCAAAACCCACAAACGCATGACATCCGCCGGGTTGTCAGCCAGAAACTCATCAACAGTAATCATATTGCCCAGGGACTTTGACATTTTCTCAGACTTGAGGCTCAACATGCCGTTGTGCATCCACACACGCGCGAATTCCTTGCCAGTAACGGCTTCGGTCTGAGCGATTTCATTCTCATGATGCGGGAAGATAAGGTCGTTCCCACCACCGTGAATATCAATTTGCTCGCCGAGATGGGTCATGTTCATCGCGGAACACTCAATATGCCAGCCGGGTCGGCCTTGTCCCCAGGGACTGTCCCAGGCGGGTTCATCGGGCTTGGCGGCTTTCCACAAAGCAAAGTCCATAGGATGCTCTTTGCGTTCGTCAACTTCAATGCGCGCGCCAGCGTTCATGCTTGCTAACTTGCGACCGGAAAGTTTACCGTAATCCTCTTTGGATTCCACCCTGTAGTAGACATCGCCATGCGCTTCATAGGCATGCCCTTTTTCGATTAAAGCTTCAATCATAGAGATAATTTGGGGCATATCCTCGGTTGCGCGCGGATTTTTTGTCGCGGGCAAGATGTTCAGTTCTGCTAAATTACGCTTGTACTCGTTGATGTAATGCTCTGCCAGTTCATAGGGGTCAGCGCCGATTTCATTTGCCTTAGCGATGATTTTGTCGTCGACATCGGTGAAGTTCATCACAAAATCCACATCATAGCCGGAATACATCAAATAACGTCGCACGATGTCGAAGACTAAAGCCGACATGGCATGTCCAAGATGCGCCTCAGCATAGACCGTAGGTCCACAGACATAAAAACGCACTCTACCGGGTTCAATAGGCTCAAACTCCACTTTTGAGCGACTCAGGGTATTGTAAATTTTCAGGGACATAAACAGCTCCTATTCATTTTCAGGCTTTGCAAAAATCATGCGTCCTGCCGAAGTTTGCAGAATTTTGGTAACCGTAACATAAAGTTCTTCGTTCATGTAGTGTTCACCGTTTTCAACAACCACCATCGTACCATCGTCAAGGTAACCAACGCCCTGGTTATACTCCTTTCCTTCTTGGATAATTTTTACCGTAAAGCCTTCGCCAGGCAATAAAACAACTTTAACCGCATTGGCGAGGTCGTTGATGTTCAAAACCTGAACGCCTTGCAGTTCTGCCACGCGGTTTAAATTGAAATCGTTGGTTAATATGGGACAGTTCATTTGACGTGCCAGAATGACCAAACGATCATCGACCTCCCGCACACCTTCTACGTCTAAGTCGCTGATTGTAATAGGTACGACTTTGGTTTCCTGAAGTTCCGCTAAGGTTTCCAAACCACGTCTTCCCCGTTGACGACGCAAACTATCTGACGAATCTGAAACAAACTGCAGCTCGTTGAGCACAAAACGCGGGATAATCAAATCGCCACCCAAAAACCCAGTTTCGGCAATATCCACAATGCGCCCATCTATAATCGCGCTGGTATCCACCAAGATCCTACGCGAGCTATCAGCGCCACCCATGCGTCCACGCGACGGGATTCTATCACTTACAGACCTAAACATCGTCTGAATATCCTCATTACGCGATGCTAAAAGAATTGCGAATAAATAACCAAACAGGACAACACCTACAAAAGGCATAATTGAGCCAAAAGGCGGGGGCAGAAGTGAAAAAGGATAGGCTGTAATCGCAGCTGCCACAAAACCCAACAAAAGCCCTGCCAAACCACTTAATAATGTCTGGGGACTGGCTTTTCGAAAGAGTTTTTTGAGCCCTTCGATAGGTTTTATAGTAATATACGGCGTAACAATAAAGCCAAGAATAAAAAACACAGCTGCTGAAATAGCCATTAGCAAATTCTGGTTTGGATCAACAAGATTTGGGAAACATTTTTGGATAGACTCAAAAATAGGTTGTCCAGATACCGCTCCGATAATGCCAAGAATGATTGCGCCAATAATACGTGATAATAAAGTGCCACTCATGATAAAACTGTCTCCTTTGTTAATGATCTATAATAAGTTGATGATTATAAACAATTATATAATAGCACCAGAGATTCTAATATTCAAGCTCCTTGATTGAATAGTGTAACATTGTTTCTGTAAATTGCTGAACCTTAACAAAAATGTGTCAGAGCAAAGTGATAATGTCCTAAAGTAGCAAAGTAGAAATGTCCTAATTAAGATTAGGAGCTATGAACAGAACATTAGAAATGAGCACAAAAGAACTAATCCGAAAAACGGTTATAGACCG
>Ga0255345_1002307_pt1 | contig 24665 bp, 22 predicted proteins | sample wastewater_treat_6_FD_192415 | JGI IMG/M metagenome (GOLD analysis project Ga0255345, IMG submission 192415) | Wastewater microbial communities from Lulu Island WWTP, Vancouver, Canada - plant20 | ecosystem: Engineered > WWTP > Wastewater > Unclassified | place: Canada: Vancouver, British...
AATTAATTCTTTTCTGTTAAATGTATATTCTGAAGAAAACAATAATTCGAGATAATCAATATCCAAAAAAGGAGTGAAAACATCATCCATTACAGTTAAATAAAGATTAATATCCTGTGCATCATGCAAGTGGGCCGTAATGTATACCAATGATTTGAATTTACGTTCAACTTCTGATCCTTGAAAATACGGCTCCCTGTTAAAAAAGTGTAATATATAATTAGCTATATCATCATTATATCTCAGACATTTCTTGCTGAAATATGCTTTTAGAATATCAGACGAAAAGTTACTTTTTTGCCAGTTTTCAAAAACAATTGAAGGTACAATATAGTCATCTTCGCTTACGCCTCTAATAAACTCGCCACCTAATGTCCCTAAAAACATATAATCAGAATACTGTTTTTCAGATTCAATAGCAATTAGCCGATGAGCTCTATGAATTGAAGCTAACCCTCCAAACATTTTGATTATTATCCGTGCATACTTCTCAAAAACAGCTGCATCCATATTAATATCATGTATTGAATGTAATAATCCCAATCCTTTTGTAATATCCACAGCCTTTTGACAATCTGCCGATTTAGGATTTCCATATGTATAAATATGAGGATGTAAACCATTCGCTAAAAATACTGCAAGAATATTCCTGGTATCAGCTCCACCTGTCAGTGATAGACTCACACGCTTGATATCAATGTTAGACATATTTCTTTTTATGATAACAGACATCGCGTTTGCTATCGAACTTATTGATATATTTCTTTTCGGCAGACTCAAGAGACTTTCAGGTGCCCAGTATATGGAATGTAATAAACTCTTGTCTTTATATTCAATTACTTCAGCAGGTTTATTATAATAAATACTATCAAAAAAAGTCCTGCCTCCAATAAAATGATACATCAGAGAATAGAGTACAATATTTTCCTTTGAAGGTTTATCATTGCAGAGTGATCTGACAAATGGTAAACTGTCGGATATAATAAAAGACTCCCCTTTTTTCCAGTAAAAGAATTTCTTAATTCCAAATCTATCGGAAAAAATCCTGAAACGATCTTTATCCAATTTAATAATGATAAAATTACCACTTATTTTCTGAATGAAATCATCACTAAATCTTTTATATATATTCTCAAGATAAACTTGTTTAAAATCATACCCCTCTAACTCTACATGGTCATTGGTCAACTTGAAATGCCCATCACAAAACCAGTGTGGAGTTTGTAATTTATTTTCTAAATCTGTTCCACTTAAATTAAAAGTATAATCCCCGTAGTTATAGCTTATAAAATCGCCTGAGCCGAATGGAATATTTGTTAGTGCCCACATAATTTATAAATCGTTAGAACCATTGAGAGAAAAATCAATATGCATCCAAAAAGAATCGGTTATCATTTAACAATTCAGTAATAATGTGTGAAATATCTTACTGTTTATTTCCGGATTAAAATATTTCAAAGCTATTTCTCTCCCTTTTAATCCAACATTTATGGCTTCTTTTCTATTATTATATATATATACTATAGCTTCAAATAATTCATCACAATTATCGGGAGCTATAAGGTATGCTGATTCTTTATCTTTCAAATAAAGTTCAACATCGCTGACTTTAGTACAAATCACAGGATTACCAGAGGCAAGATATTCACCCAGTTTATAGGGAAATCCTGCACTTGCAAAATCTGAGGCATTTCTAGTCATCAGCAAAATATCTGAACAAAATAAAGTGTCATAATATTGATCCTCTTCCAATCTTCCGGTAAAAACAATATGTTCAAAAGAACCAAATTCTTCGAAAGCTTGTTGTTTTATTTTGTCAGGGCAATTTCCCGTCAGAACCAGTTTAGTATTATCAGAAACCCTAACAAACTTGCTAACTGCCTTAAACAAAACTATAAGACCTTCTTTATCCCCATAAGTACCTGAATACAATAGGCTGAAAAATTCATTCTTTCTGGGAAATTTCTGCTTTAACGATAGGTTAGAAGCAGATACCGGTACTAATTCTATGGGCACATATTTTATGGTATCTAAATATTTATTTTTTAAGAATAGTGATACTACAGATATTCCATCCGCCAGGTATTTTATAAAACTATTAGGATAAACTCTTAAAATCCAGTTTTTAAAACCTCCTATCTTGTTCTTTTCATAATTTAATACAGAAAAATCCTCAACAATATCAAATACAATTTTATAACCTGTCATTTTAGCAAAAACTAATGCCGGAAGTGTTTCAAAATTAATTCCGAATGTTACCAAAACATTACTTAAATGCATTTCCCGATATTTTATAATCAAGTAAGATGATTTTACGATCAGAATTATGAAAAAAATGGGAGCAAATACATTTTTTTTCAATTTCGGCGTGATTACCTCATAGGGTATCCCGTTATGTATACCTTGACTTTCATTAATCCCACTGCCTTTCGCGAGTTTATGCGTTATCAGGACTCTGACCTTTACTTCTTTAAGCAATAAATAATCCAAAAACTGTTGTTTGCGTTTAGTAGCTGCATATCCATGAGGATAAAGAAAAGACCCTAAAAAAACACAATTAAGATTCTGCATCAGAGTGTTTTAATTACTTTACACGGATTCCCTGCCGCAACAACGTTTGAAGGGATATTACTTGTAACAATACTTCCAGCCCCTATTACTGAATTTTGGCCAATGGATGCTCCCTTAAGTATTTTTGCACCCTCCCCGATCCAAACATTATCTCCAATTAATACTTCTTTGGGTTCATGTGATCTAAAATCATTTGGATGCCAATCACCATCAGTAATTAAAGTATTCGCCCCGCATTTTACATTATCACCAATTTTTATGGATTTGAATGCTCCGATTGTCGTTCCACTGAAGCCACAGTTATTCCCAATTAATAATTCAGCATCTTTTAAATGGGTTGCTAAAATACAAGGGTGATTGATTCCAATCAGATTTGAATTATAATATGACCTAAAACCGCAATTGACTCCAATAATTATTTTTGACCCTGGATACCTGTAAAAAAATGTTTTACCATAGAACCTACAGCCTTTACTTAATGCAACTCCTTTAAGAAAGCAAATACCACGTAAATGTATAGTTAAAAAGAACTTATTTATATTCCGCAGAATCAAATATAAATACTTGTTAAAGAATAAACCTCGAATATCATTCATTACTACTTTTTATTTTATTAGTCTTTCAGAGACAGAAGAGTATTTTGAATAATCAAGATTTGGTCTTAAAACCCAAATTCCGAAAATAAGAGAAAAAAGGAGTGGTTGATTATAAAATGGATTTCCACTGATTGGAATTATGAATAAAAATAATAACCCTAGCCTAAATAACCAGTGAATATTATTCTGATAAAAATCCATATTGTACTTGAGAAGTTTTACCACACTGCATACTACTAGTAGGATACCAAAAATACCCCAAGTAACAAGAATCTTCATTAATCCATTAGGAGAACGCCCAAGATACTTAGCATCAGGGATGTCTTCAGCAGCAAGCCCGTATCCAAATGGCCAGTTTAGGAAATAATTTATATTTAATTCAAAGGCAGCAACTCTGCTAATCTCAGTTTCCTCTGCTGTTCCAGTCAAGGCTCTTTCACGATGTCTCTCCTCTGCTTTAACTTTAGCTCTCATCATTTCCAGATTTTCATTAACTAAATTCAACTGAGATCCTATTAATATTAGGATACTTAGAAGGAACATAAGCTTAGGGAACGTTAATTTCTTGTTTTTCAATGATAGCAATGAAAATATACCTGCTAAATAAATATAAGTCCCTAAAGAAAAGGTAGTGAATGCAGTTAGTAAGAGAATATATAGTCGACTATTCATCACAAAATTATTCCGAAGAATATTAAGGATTGCTGCCCAAGTTAACATTGCGCCAAATGCTGCCGGTTCCCACATAAAACCGCTATTTCTCAATGTTGCCCATCCGTTATATAAAAAAACAAACAGATATTTATGCCCCATAATATTGCTGCCTGTTTGTTTTGAGCGTTGTTCGCTTAATACAGCATTTGATAATGAATCGAAAAAGTGAAAAAAATCTTGATAAAAAATTTGTATTAAATATAATGGCAAACTAATTAAAGCAAGTATAGTTACTAAATTCTCAAATTTTTCATAAAACTCATTATTAAAATATAATATTATTAAATACCCTAAGAATATCCTTCCAAGATATCCTGCAAAAAGCCGTATATTAAATCCAAAAACAAATGATGGCACAAGATTAATAACAGAAAATATAATAATGGAGATTAATATGACTTTAAACCCTCTCCTTGTTATCCTCTCTTTAAGAACACAAATAAAAGCTGAAAACAAGATATTAAAAATAAGAAATTCATCTGTGCCAAATTGACGAACCAGTCCTGAGAAATAAACGAATTGAATAAAAAGAAAAAAATAACTGAAGAATTCTTTTTTAATTGATCTTAATTCTTCAAAAAGAAATCTCAAGCCATTATGTTCTGAGTTTATTGCTCTACTCATAATAATTTATGACCTGGTCATTTAGCCGGTTTAGATAGAACTTCTTTATAAACATCTATTGTTTTATCAGCTACATTTTTTGGCCAATGCCTTTCTCTGGCTATTACCCTTGAGTTTTTGCTTATTTTCTCCCTGGCTGATGAATTTGATAACATAAAATTAATTTTATCAGCTAATGCAATCACATTGTTCGATTCAACCAGTAAACCGGTTTCCCCATCAGTTATCATAGACGGAATACCTCCGACATTTGATGCAATTACTGGCAATCCGGTAACCATGGCCTCTGCAATACAATTTGGACTGTTTTCTATAAAAGACGGACAAACAAAAACTTGCGCAATTAAATGATAATCGGAAATTACTTCAAGTGACTGATAACCAAGAAATGTCACATTACTTTCCAGCTTGTTTTTTTTACAAAAATCAACTAACTTCTTCAAATAATCAGAATTGCCAGTGCCTATAACATACAGATGGACATCCCTAAACTCCTGTTTTATATTCAAAAGCGAATTCAACAAAACCATAATTCCTTTACGTTCCTGTAATGAACCTACAAATAATATGGTTTTTGTGTCCTGAACAATCCAGTCCTTTTCGAAGAAAACCGGATGCATTGCTTCATAAATTTTATAAATATTTGCTGAAGAATTCAGAGATCTTACAAAAAAATTATCAAGATTTGTCCTGCAAATAAAATGATGCCCCTTTCGAATTGATTTTGCTTCAAGAAATGTTTTCAATGAATTACGTAAGCCCGGTTTATTAAATTTCATTATCTCCTTATAAACCCCCTGAATAGAAATAATAGCGGAATATCCACTTCTTAATGCTGAAAGAGCATATGAATTCTCAGTACCATGGGCATGAACTATATCAGGAATAATAGTATCAAGTATTTTTTTAATGCGAAAAAAATTAGGCAAGTAATAACTAAGTTCTTGCATTGGTAAATAATAAGGGAACCCTTTGTTTAAAAAAGGTACTGTATTTTTAATAAGATGGTAATTAATACCATTTTCTTCAAAAGATTGAGATTCTTTTATATTTCCAGCCTCACAAATAACATGCAGTTCTATATTTTCATTTTTCACAAGTTCTTCTGCAAGATTTTTAAGCCAGGTACCAGTTCCAAATTTAACAACCGGTCTTGAAAAATTTACTCGTTTTAAATTTCCTATTGGGTAAGGTGCCAGCCAGGCAATTTTCATAGAATGCTTTTATTGGAGATCAATTTCAAATATTATTATTCTAAATCCCTGTATTTCAATAGATTTTTAATCTTAATTCTTAATTTTTGAGGTATTAATAAATGAAGAATTAAATATTTGATTGGAAAAGATCTTTTCATCTCGAAGTATTTAAGACGATACAGTTTCAGCAGCTTTAATGCAAGAGGTTTTTCTCCCTTCTTTGTCAAAATGATAGAAATATTTAGAATGAACTCATTCAACAATGAGAATGCAGCAAATGCCTTTTTATTAGATATTTCCGATCTATTACAAAATTCTGTTATTGCCAGATAAAATTCCAAAGCATCATTATATATTTCATCAGAAGGCCAATTTGATTTTGAGATTGATCCGGTAACCATGTGATAAATTCCCAACGGCTTATTTATATATCCAAAATTACCTGACAATGATAGTTTAATCCAGGTAATCCAGTCTTCGAAGTGCTTTAGCCCTTCCGGAAATCCAGAGATTTTATTGAGTTTATGTTTATTAACAACGGTTGTTGAGGTATGATTTGGACTCTTTTGGTTTCTAAAAAAATGAAAATAATCATGAATTCCGTCTTGAATTTTAAGATTCAAACCAAGTCGCAAAGTGTTATCTCTATAATAATTTGAACCTATTAAAGCTAAATCACTCTTATCATAAAGAGATATGAAACGAGACATTTCAAATAGAAAATAAGGCATGTATTCATCATCAGCATCAAGAAAAGTAACCCAGTCTGCTTTAGCAAATTTTACGCCAGCATTTCTTGCACTTGATACTCCTTTATTAACCTGAGAGTATAGTTTTACTCTTGAATCAGAGAAGGATTTCACAATCTCTTCACTGCCATCTGTTGAACCATCATTAATAACGATTATTTCAAAATTATTATATGATTGTTTTAGAACAGAATTAATTGCCCTTTCAATATACTCGCGTTTATTATAAAGAGATATCACAACAGAAAAGAAAATTGGGGAATCCATTTTTATCCTCGTTTACAAATTTTAGCCTCTTAATGATTCTAAAAACTCTTTAAATAGAAGTATTAATATCCAATTTTACACCTGGAAGTCATAAAAGTATTCTTTTAAAATAACTGTAAATAAAATGCATATAAAGTACTATTTTCTGCCTTGCCGTGAAGTCGTCAATTGAATATTCTTTGGCAAGTGGTGAAAACTCTTTTATAACACTTAAGTTGCCAGATTTATAGGCCAATGCCAAGATAGATTTGATACTGTTGTAATGGACTACTTGTTCTGTCTCATGTGAACATCCATATTTATCAATGAAAAATTGAAATAATTTATACAAAGATTTTTTAAATGCAATAATCTTATCCGGATTACTGGACTGGGTAACTGATTCTCTCAACATCTGTCTTACCGCGGTGGATTCATTCATATATCTGAACTTGCCTTTTCTTGACAATTCCAGCCACAGGAAGGTGTCACCCGATAAAAATGATTTCATATTAAAAACTAAATCCTTTATATATTCTGTCTTGAATAATGTTGTACATGTGAAAATGTTGTACCTGCTTCTAAGAATAAATTCATATACATTTTCTTCAGGAAAAGTTCTTTTCGTTGTTAAGTTAAAATTTCTTATAGTTTTATTGGTTTTAAAATAATGTTGATCTGCATCCGTGTGAACCAAAACATATTCCGGATTAGATTCAAGAAAATCAACTTGCTTTTGCAATTTATAAGGATCTGTCCAGTAATCATCGCCTTCACACATTGCTTGATATTTTCCTCTACACATATAAATTGAATAAAAACCTTGAAATTTGGGTGTAGGCTGACCATTTATTTTGATATTATTTTCTCTTTTATGTAAAAATAATCTGATCTTATTAGGATTCTTTTTTGCATATTCAATACATATTTCTCTTGTTCCATCATAAGATTCATCCTCACCTATAACAATTTCAAATGGAAATATTGTTTTCTGCATTAAAATTCCTTCAAGACATTGTTTTATGTATGGTGCATGCATATAGGTACTTACCCGACACGATACAAGTGGGCTATTAATCGCTTGAAGAACATTATTAGGATATTCTTCAACAGGCACTTTTTCATAAAGTGCTTTGAATTCTTCAAATGTCATTAAGATAATTTATCTAATATCCCCTTTACCCTATCAAATGGTTTAATAATCTTACCATTATTATCTATAACTTCAATGCTTCCATTAATTAGTTTTGTTTTCCACTTTACGGCTTCAGAGAATTCATCTCTTTTTTCCCAAAGATATGGAACAGGGAAAACTCCCATCTTGAAAATAGAATACAAACCGCTTGGAGAATACAAAAAAGGTATACTTTTCTCAATCAATTCTATTATTCCTTTTATCTCATTATACAAATAGGTAGTTCGTTCATTAACATCATTATTGGCATCTTTATTATCCATCAAATATCGAATCCTGCGCTTTCTGATTTGAGAGATAGCTGTTAATGTTATTTGAATGCTCTCATTAATAATTGCAGGAGAAGCCAGGTTTACCGCCTCAGAATAACTAACTACATGAATAATATCTGGACTATTTTGATTATCCGGTTCAATATCATCCATCATTGCGGTAACAGCAGCCAACTGTATTTTTGCTTTATCCATGTCTGACGAAAAATAATCCAACCCGGCTCTCGGCTGAACAAATATCCTGAAAGTTTTATCTTCAAGTTGTCTTACCAGTTTCAATAATGCCCTGGCTTTTGCTAAATCCCGGGTTCCCCATGTATGCTTTGGAGTATTGAACATTATCTGGAGTATCAAATAGCGTATACCTAATAATTTTGCAGTTTTAGCAGCCAGATACGCGGAAAGAACATAACTGGCATCATCAGATCCCCGGAATGCAAAATGATGAGGAATATTTGGTTCAAACGGTTTACCCGATTTTGCAATATATCTTAATGTTTCAAAATGCTGCTCAAGATTTTGCTTTACAGAATAGGGTCCTCTCCCATCAATCTGGCTAAACCACCAGAATGATAAGGCATGCCAGGCAATATTAATTGTTCGTTCATAAACATCAGCAAGATATGGGATATTACATGTTCCGGCGTATGTTCTTATCAACATAGGACGTGACGAATTATATATATCTATAAAATCCTTTTCTGAATTAACCGGGACACCTCCTCCATTCGGTTTATTATCCCAATCCATATTGAAATCTGACTGACTTAATTGTGAAGTGCCAATAGAAACAATATCAAGATATTCTGTTTCAGATAATGTTTTCAACCAGCAAAGAAATTCCTTTTTTGCTTCTTCATAATTAGGATTATAAGGCCCTACATGCGCCCTTACTAAAGGCAATGATCCTCTATTCTGATTATAATTTATTCTTTCTACTATTGTGTCACTCCTTGTTCCATAATTTGAATAATTAAACCTTTCTCTTGGTTTTAAAAAATGATATTCTCCTTTTTCTATTATTTCCCTGGCAAACAACATGCGATCATCATCATACTTAGTTCCTGCAGCTACGGCATTTGGTATAAAATGATCTGATATCCCCAGTTTCTTAGCAACTTCAAAAAGAGATTCATCACCATTGAAAACAGGTATCTTATCGTTATATTCCTGTGTTATTCTTTTGCATGCTTCAGGTAAACCAGCAAAATAGATCTGTATTATGTATCCTCCAAGCTCCCTTAACTGATTATTTGATCTTAGCATACGCATAAATCTTCCAAAATTGACCTGAGCATCCTTCGGATCCAGGCGGTAACTGAATCCCAGCCTTGTAATCTTATTAACCTGAATCCAATTACAGATAATTGATACATTTACAGGTATTTCAGGTAAAGAAACAGCATTACATACTTGCATATCGCCAATATAGACTTTATATCCCCAGTCTTCAAGAAGATTTGCCACAGCACTTATGCCAAGAGTATGAGCATCATTTCCCGGATGAATCAATCCGAAAATATCATCTTTATTTACATGAATACTCATAATGAATGTATAAATTCCTCTTTTGTAACATTATATAGTCCGAGATTATTTAATGTTCGGCCACCATTAATATAATTTTTACCCAATAAAGCCTGTGAAATTTCTAATACAGAATTCATTAAAGGTGTTTCAATATTTACCATACGTGCTAGCTGAGTCATGGGTAAAATACCAGTTGGTATATCCTCAAGCAAAAGACGACTATAAAGAGTGTCTGGCGCTGATATTTTATAATAAGCAGGATTATTTCTTATTTTTTCAAGCAGGGTATTACCTTTAATATTATTATATGCATAAGAGATCCAGTCAAAGAGACTTAACAAATTGACTCCAAATGCCCTCCCAATCATAAGTCTTTCATTATCCAATTTCTCCAAAAAATCCGCAACCGCTGGAGTCATATCACTATAAAAATAGAACATACTGCCTCTTTCAATTGCAGCAGCATTAAATAAAATAACAGCCGGATGAAGAATTGCCCCAATGTTTTCAAGACTTGTATGTAGAATGTTTTCAGCTTTGATAAAGCATGGAAAGATTTTATTTAATTTAGATAAAACTAATCCAGTATCTGTTAATGGATAGGCTGAAACCAGAACTTTATCTTTTACACCAATAATTCTTACCTTCCCCGGGCTCTCTGCACGGCAGGCATAAATAAGGCTTTGAGCTTCAGCAATATGAGTTTTAACATTAGATTTTTTCTTAATTTCTTTAGAGAATTCCAGTGCACCAAGCGTTCTACCTGGATTCAAAACAATTGTTTGATCTTCTTGAATTATATCAGCTATTTTACAAGCTATTTCACTATGAGCATTAGCTGTAGTAGTAATCATAATAAGATCAACCCCTTCTATAGCCTCTCTGATATTATCTGTAACTTGATGAATTACAGAGGTTCCAACAATCTTGTCATAAAGTGTAATACAGCCAGTCTCAATAATAGGTAAAATCTTCTCTAATGATCTATTATAAAGCCGTATTTTATGACCCAGCATTGTAAAATGCGCTGCCATTGCCTGACCACCATTACCTGCTCCAATTATTGCAATATCCATTTTTAAGAAGCTGTATTCTCAAAAACCATAAAAACATTGCCCCATCCCGTGTTTCTATTTTGCTTCAGTAAACTAGTTTTAAATATTAGGAAAAACTTACTCAATAATCTAAATAAAATGTGACTATTAGCATTTATCCTTTTTTCATGGTCACCATTCCCTTTACAGAAATACTTGTAATAAGGCTTTGCTAAATATCGTTCAAAATGTCGGTGACAATCAAAAGAAATTAAAGTATGATCTTGGACTTTAAAACCATATTTAATTATCAGATCTTCATAATCTTTAATTGTTCTTCTTACAAACGATTCACCCCGGTAACTAACTGGAGCGACCTGTTCAAAAATAATTACTTTACCATCAGGGAAAAGATTACATTTAAAACTTTCGAAAATCGAATTCAAATGAGAATCATCATCAATATGAGCAAATACAGCAATAGAATATATTAAAATCAAAAGGAGCAGAAACAGTTTTATCCGGTATCCCATTTGCCGATTGAATGAAATTTAATCCTGGCGATTTTTTTCTGGCTATTGAAATCATCTCATCTGAAATATCAATGCCAGTAAATTCCTTTTGTCCTAAAGTTAATTTATTGAAGTGACTTACATAATATCCATTCCCACAACCAAAATCACATATTTTATTTGCGCCATTGATAAAGGGCTTTAAAAGATCCAATAATAGCTCCCTCCTTTTAATATATAAGGGAATTGGCGTAATCGTATAATGCCATTCGCCCTTATATCTGAAACCTAATTTTGCCCTCTGGTCCCATTTAACTTCGTTAGATTGCATAAATTTATAAAGCTAGATATGAAATAACCAATGAGTGAAAATAGTCAGGTAACATTTATAAATGGAGAATGATATTTTCTCCGAATTCATCTAACACTTTTATACTTCTCTTTGCTTCTTCTAATCTTGAATTATACATATTAATGTCATTATCCACAATCATATAACCAGCAACTCTGTCATTACTCGAACAGTGATTGTGAATTTCCATTCCCACGGTCTTGTATAATAAAAAATAATCGATTATTTCTTTTTTCTTAAGTTCTTCGAAACCAACGAAACCACCTAAAATCCCATTTTTTGAATAAATATAGTTTACACTACCAATTGAATAATTTTTTCTGAAATTTATATCGTTTGCTTTTCTTATGATTAATCCAACATACCAATTCAAAATATCAAATCCTGTCATTTTTCTGATAAAATAATGTTTAGACCCTCCGCCGATCCTTGCACTGAACTCTACCACTGATAAATTTTGCCCATCGAAAATCATCTGAATCAGTAATGGGCTATTTCTTAAATTATAACATACAGCAATTTTTTTTGCAATTTCCTTAATTCTATCTAATATTTTAGCATCAGAAACAGCAGGATATACATTTTGTACTATTGTAAATTTATCATTATTCTTAATTGCCTTAATATTTTTTGTAACCAAAACAATTTCAGGTTTACTTTCTTTTATAACCAGATCGACTGAAAATTCATCACCATCAACATATTCTTCAATTATTACAGATTTAGATCTGCTAAACGAAAATGCATTCGCGATTGCATCACCAATATCTTGTTTGGAGATAACCTTTGATATCCCCTTTGAACCATTAGCATCAACTGGTTTGATTACTACAGGAAATTTTAAATCAATTTCTACATTAGCGTTAATATCATTCAGAATTATAAATCGTGAAGTTGGTATTCCGTTCTCTTTAAATATGGATTTCATACTTGCCTTATTTGTCAGCTGAAGAGCTTGCTCTAAAGAAAGATGACAGGGAAGGTGCAATTTATCATTAACATAAGCCATTGTAAGTAATGCCTGGTCAATACAGGCAGTAATAACTAAATCAACTTCAAATTTTGTTGCAAGGCATAATACTCTATTAAAGTCTAAAGTACTTTCCCGGACATGGATATCTGAATAATCCCTTGCCGGAGGATTTGCATAGTAATCAACAAGAACTGTATTAAATCCTTCTCTTTTAAGTATCTCTAATAGATAAATATGATCTTCTGTCCCCCCAAGTACTAATGCTCTTTTCATTTAGCATGCCTGATTAAACTTGATATCTCTATTATTTTATTTAATCCTAAATTAGGATAAATTGGCAGACAAATAACCTGTTCAGCCACATTCAAGGCAATAGGTAGATTTGCCTCGCTGGCAGATGGCAATCCCCTGTATGTAGGAAACTGACTTATCAATGGATAAAAATATCGTCTGCCATAAATGTTATTCCTTTTAAGTCTTTCATATAAGTCATCCCTGCTTTCGCCATAAAGACTCTCATCAATAAGAATAGGGAAATATGTATATGAGTGATCTACCCCTTCAATATCATACAGAACCCTTATTCCTTTAACACCTGATAATTCTTTCCTGTATAATTCAGCTATCTCCTTTCGTCTGGAGATATATTCAGCTATATGTTTTAGCTGAATTAAACCGAAAGCTGCCTGCAGTTCATTCATCTTGGCATTGATCCCTGGTGCGATAACAGTTGTTTCTCCTGCAAAACCAAAATTTTTCAAATGATCTATCCGCTTCTTTGTATTCTCATCATGACAAATTATTGCTCCGCCTTCAAAAGTGTTGAACACTTTTGTTGCATGGAAACTCAAAACAGAGAGATCTCCGAAGTTTAATATTGAATTTCCCTTTATCCTCACACCAAATACATGAGCCGCATCATAAATAACTTTTAAACCATAAGTGTCTGCTATTTTCTGTATTTCATCAATCTTACAGGGATTTCCATATACATGCACAGGTAGTATTGCTGTCGTGTGAGGAGTTATTGCTGCTTCTATCTTTTCGGGATCAAGTGTAAAATAATCCGGTTCAATATCTACAAATACAGGTTTTATGTTGTTCCACCATAATGAATGAGTTGTTGCAACAAAGCTGAAAGGTGTTGTAATTACTTCTCCGGCAATCCTTAATGCCTGTAAAGCTGTTACAAGGGCAAGTGTGCCGTTTGCAAATAAAGAAAGATATTTAACTCCAAGATAATTTGCCAGTTCTTTCTCAAATTGTTTGTGAAATGGACCATTATTCGTTAGTATCTTACTTTCCCATATCTGTTCCAGAATTTCATTGAACTCTTCCAAAGGTGGTAAGGAAGGTTGTGTTACATATATCGGTTTATTATCTGACATGGTTTTTCCTGAATACTTTGGTAGTAATTATTTCTTTTATTTCAATATAGGGTCCGAATTTAAACAACTCCCCAAGGCTCAGTACGATGATAACACCTAATAACAATTGTATTACCAGTTTTGGCATATAATTAACAGGTAATATCCAACCTGAGAAAAAGACTAATACTCCCATAAACAATGCCAATAAAAAACCTGGGAAAATATCTTGAACCTGTTCTTTCATAGGATAATTTATTAGTCGTCCCGAATAATAACTGTTAAGGTAATAAGCTATAAGTGAATTTATCCACATTCCCAGTATCATTATCCTGATACCCCAGATAATTCCAATGATAATTGTCGGAATTGCAAGTATTTTTTTTATAATCTCAAGATTAAGGAACAGGTCGGATCTGCCTTTAACATTTAACATATTGAGATTGAGTGCATGTAAAGGATAAAGTGCACCTACAAAGCATAACATCTGCAAATATATAATTGATGGTCTCCATTTTTCTCCAATAAAAGCAATAATCATAGGTTCAGCAATAGCCGCCATACCGGTCATTAAAATAAAAGAAATGAACATTGTGTTTTTAATAAGCTTTTTATATCCGGCTTTTAGTTTTACCTGATCGTCCTGGAGTTGTGCCAAAACGGGATAACTCACACGTGATATTATTCCATTTATGTTTTTTGATGGCAAATCCTTAAAATTATTCGCTCTCGTATAATAACCTAATTCCTGTGCTGAAAAAAATTTTCCAATCACCAGATAATAAATATTTCGGTATACTGTATCTATTAAGCCGCTGATAAGTAGCTTGGAGCCAAATGAAAACATTTCTTTAAAAGATGATATACTAAAAACAAACACCGGCCTCCACCGATTCCATAACCATAACAAAAATGAATTTATCCCACGTTGGCTTAAAGTTCTTGCTACAAGACTCCATACCCCAAATCCTTTATAAGCCATAGAGATCCCGATAATACCTGAAAATAAATTTGATATAACCGATATTTTTGTTTGCAGCTTAAAGTTTATCTGTTTTATTAATTTCGTCCGCTGGACCATTGTCAGTGCATCAATAATGAGCACAGTTACCAGAACTCTGACAATACTTGTAAGTTGAGGTTCATTAAAAAAACTACTGATTAATGGCGCTGCAAGAATCAATAAACCACAGAGAACTATCCCAATTGTAAAATTGAAGAAAAAGACCGTCGAAAAATCAGTGTCATTACATTCTTTCTTTCTTATAAGTGCCTGACCGAAACCGCTATCAATAAAAGACTCTGAAACTGCAATAAAAATCGTTATCATACCAATAAGGCCAAACTCTTTAGGCGACAGAAGTCTGGCCAGTATGATACCTATAATAAAAGTTAAAAAATATTGAGCAAAGTTGTCAATAAAACTCCATAATAACCCGGATATGGTTTTTTGCTTAAGGCCTGGCCCCCTCACTTACTAAAATACATTAACAGGTTAAACAAATATTCCAACTCCTTATTTTAACAAAACGCCTTATTGTCAGTTAATGTATTATTGCACTGAAGTTATACCCTGATAATCTGACACAAGATCAGCAGTCAGTGCTACAAAACAGAACCCATAAATAAGCAAGGATCCGCTGATCCTCTTTCTTAGATACCTCCAGTATTCTATCAATATCTTAAGTACTTATATTACTGTATATGCATGTAATTTGATGTTCCGGAGTTTCAGGCCTGTTATCGAAAATGATGGCAGGATATCAATAATGCAGAGTAGATCAGTTGATAAATATGCTCTATCATACATCCTCAGTATAATATCCTTTAGCTGAATCATTATATCCATATCTTCCATAGTTGTGATAATAGTTATACCCATAATTATAACCATAACCACCAGAATATCCGTACCTCAAACCATAACCGTAATAACCTGTTGTGCTAATGTCGTTTAAAACAATTCCCAGGCTTTTGATGTTTTCGTTACGATGCAATTCTTCTATAAGGCCAAGAGTGTTCTTAGTAGTATAACGTTGCCGGACGACAAAAAGATAAAAATCTGTTAAAGGTGAAACAAGAAGTGCATCAGTTACAATTGCAACAGGAGGTGTATCAATGATTATGTAGTCAAATATCTTTTTTGCCCGGTCAATAAAGTCATTCATCGCCGGAGAGTCTATTAATTCCGCCGGATTAGGTGGAACCGGGCCCGATGGTGTATACCAGAGATTCTCTATTCCGGTTTCTAAAATGATGCTTTCAAATTTCTCCTGTCCTATCAGATAATTACTAATGCCGTTATCATTATCAATCCCGAATATCCTGTGGATTCGCGGCTTTCTCAGATCCAGTCCGATCAGGAGAACCTTATTATTGTTCGATGCTATTATTGCTGCAAGATTTATTGAAATAAATGTTTTTCCTTCGGCACTGATCGTAGAACTAACAGATAATACAGGATTTTTTGTATCCTTTATAAAGTACTTCAGGTTTGTGCGGACCGAACGGAACGATTCGGCAAGAGTCGATCCGGGTTTCTCAACAACAGGGATCTCGGTCTGAAGGCTGTTATGACTTATGTACCCCAAAACAGGTGCTTTTGTGCCTTTTTCAATGTCCTTCTTATCTATAACCTTATTGTTCAAATAATCAATTAACAATATCAGAATTGCCGGTATCAGGAATCCTGATATCAATGCCATGGAATAATTCTGTCTTGGCTTTGGACTAATGCGTGATGAGTTAAAGGTCTGGGCATAATCTATAATCCTGTTATCGGAAACCGTAGATGCCCTTGCAATACCAGCTTCAGCTTTCTTTTCAAGCAAATAGTTGTAAACGGTATTATTAAGGTCAAATTTCCTTTGAATATTGATAAGTCTTCTTTCCGTACCCGGAAGCCTGTTAAGTTCTGCCTCCACCAGTGAGATCCTGTGATCTGCCTCTTTTATTGCATTACCGAGATTGATCATACTACTGGTTATGTTCTCTGCAATAAGAGCCTTTACATCCATAATGCTTTTATCGAAAGAAGTCATTGCCGGAAGGTCTTCTGATATATTTAGCTTCAGTTTGTTCTTTTGCTGCTGCATTGTTGCAAGCTCGGCAACCATCCTTTCAAGAGGAGCATTGCTAACGCCCATTGCACCCGGCGAGACTATATCGCCGGTCTCATTCCTGGAATCAACATACTCCTTTAAATAATCGTAGTATTTTTTCTGAAGCAAAAGGGAACTACGTTCATTCTCGTAACTCTCCAGCCTGTTTTGTATATAATTACCTTCACGGCTCAAATCGACGAGCTTATTGGAAAGTCTGAAATTCTCAAGGCTGTTTTCTGCAATCTTTAATGAGTCGGAGATTGTTCCAATCTGACCGTCAATAAACTCAATGGTCCTTTCCGCAGTCTGGTTCTTGACCTCCAGACCCTGTAGTATATAAACCTCCATCAACTTGTTCAGATAATCAACCTCCTGCCCGGGAACAAAACCGCTTACTGACAGTGTAACAAGCGTTGCCTCCTCTTCTATTGGTGAAACACTGAGTTTGCCACGATACTGATTGGCTAATCCTTCAGGACTCGCAAAATAAAAGTAGTACCTGTTGGATGCATCAGGATTATAAGTAAATGATTCAAAAACAGGGACAATCGAAAAATCAAAACCCATTTCATTAAACCTCTCTCCAAAAGCGAGAGTCTTACTGAACTTAAGATCCCCGTTAATCTCAAGCTGATAATTGTTCGCTGACAAAATTTTAACAGTAACTGGCAATCCGATCCTCTGGTGTTGAAGAGAATCATATAGTACCCTGAAAGGAGCATTGTTATACATTCTCGATTCCGCTATGCCCCTCTTTCCCACTCCAACATAAACTATATGAAAATCGGTCAGCTCCTGCATCACCCTGTAATTCAAACTAAAGGACCCTAGAATCCCGATCTCGTTCTTAAGATTCTGTTCACTCCTGAATGCATTGCTGCCCGTGAAAATATTTGAGAGATCCGCTGTACCGCCACCGAACTGATCATCCTTTATTAACATGGTTGAAGACACTGTGTACACCTCTTCCGACCAGCGATTTATGCCATAGGCAATGCTCAGGGCGATGAAGAGGGCGATGGCGAACCAGTACCAGTTGCTTATAAACAGCGAGATGTATCTTTTGAAGTCGATGCTTTCGTCTTCGGGCAGGGGGTAGTAGTTATTTGAGGAATTTGGGTTCATGGGATTTAGTGTTCGGGGTTCAAGGTTTAGCGTGGAGCGTTTAGGGTTAAGGGTTTAGCGTGGAGTGTAGTCAGACATCAGACGCTGAACTCTAAACTCTGAACGCTGTACGCTGAACATATTCTTATAATTGAGAATTTACAAATTTATAGTAATTATCAATCATATTTAACGCCTTTGTACTCTGATATTTTTAAGCTTTTAATTAGACTGGTTATTTTACGTGAAATCAAATCAGTAAGTTCAAGAAGTTCATCGAGTGTTTCCTGGTTAATATAGTTGCTGTCAAATGCCCTGTAAGACTGGTTACGTGTTTCGCCATTAGAGCCCTTGGCCACTGACAGAAATTGAATGAATTCTTTATTTCCTCCCCGCTCGAATCCTTCAGCAATATTATCAGATACTGAACCTGATGAATGTCTGATTTGATCCCGAAATTTAAAATCACGACTAAATGGCTCGTCAGACGTTATTTTATAAACGAGCCTGTAGAGTTCCCTTGCCAGTTTCCAAATCTCAAGATCTTCAAACCTTGTAACTTTCATCCTGATATCTTTACTCTAAACTCTGCACAAGAACCCTAAACCCTGAACCCTAAACCCTGAACGCTAAACGCTGAACCCTGAACTTCTTATTTATTCCCAAAGTAATTTATCAGCAAAAGCGTTGTTGTAATCAAAGAAGTAGTAACCGACAATATGGATGCGAAGGTTGGAAAGTTGAGATTGAAAATCTTTTTATCCTGCGGCTGGACTATTACGACGTCGTTAGGCAACAAGAAATATGCTTCGTTGGAGAGTATTGCTTTATCCTGAAGATTAAGGGTGTAGGTTTTTGTTCCGCCTTCCACGGGACGGACTACCAGGAGCTGATCGCGACGACCGTAGTCGCCGATGCCGCCTGCACGGCCGACTGCCTCAAGAGCGGTAAGGTAATTGTTGTAATTAATATAAGTTCCGGGAGCACGTACCTCTCCTATCACTGTAAATTTAAAGCTCAGCAGCTTGCATTCGACTGTTGCATTGTTGAAATGCCTGTCTGTAACATCCTGAACAATTTTTCGTGCTTCCTCAAGAGTGCTGCCTCCTACTTTTATAGTTCCCAAAACCGGAATCAGTATCTCTCCTTCCTGGCTTACATCATAACCATAAAGGTACTGTCCGGCTTCGCTGGATGCGTAATAAGATGTTCCTGTACGACCACCAGATGTAGCCAGAAAATCCTGGATCGTCCCGTCGGGTGTCATGGCCTTGATTGTGATATAAAGGATATCGCGGTGCTGTATCTTGTAGTCGGGGATATCCGTCGGGAAGAACTGCTCACCGCCGGTTTCGGGGAGGTTGGTTAAATAGGCAAGATCTTTCTGTGAAGTGCAGCTAAAAGCTGTTATGCTTATTATTATTATAGATAGATATTTTTTCATAAAGATGGATATTGTCGTTTTCTGAAATATAAATACCTGATAGAGAGTTTTTTTATTAGGAATTTGTGGGGTAAAAATAAGTTAAATTCTGCTTTGAATGTTCATTTCTTTTAATCCTTCAAATCTTTCTTTTTCTTTCTTTGGGCGCCCAAAGAAAGAAACAAAGAAAGGGCGCCGAAAATGACAACTGTGGTCTGTTTGTACGCCAGCTACGCAAGGCCTTAATGGCGCTACCAAACAGACCACAGTTCGCGCTCATTTTCGGTTTGCCCTCGCGCATTTCGGAAGTATCTTTTGTAACGCTATCGCGTAGTTCATTTTCTGGTACTTTTTTGGCATGCTTCCGCCCCGTCAGTTACAGAGCGTTGTCTGGATAACTGTTAAAAGTTCGGGGTTCAAGGTTCCAAGTGCCTGGTTAAAATCCCCCCATCTCCCACTCACCCATTCATCTCGGTTCGGGTCCAAATCCCCCCTCACCCATTCGCCTCTTCTCCCATTCCCTCCACCTCCCCTTCCTTCCTCTCTCCGTCACATTTCCACAAAGGCAGAAGATCCGCCGGCTTGAAGTGCGCCAGGTGGTTTTCTGCCTCATGAGGTTCGAGCACAATATAACTAACCTTCCGTCCAACCATCTCTTCTGCCTGCACAATTTTACGAGCAAGATATTCACGGTCGATATCAGCCCCCACAAGGATCAGCTCTATCACAGGACTATCCTTCCCCCGGGCGAAATCGCCGGTGAGATAAACACAATCGAGATTGCCAAGCCGGTGTATCACCTTCTCTATCACACGGTCAATGCCTGTCTCCTTTAATATAATGCTGTGAATATCCCGGAAAAGGGGATGCTTCGAATTAGCCTGGTAAACTTTTTTGTTTCCGTCGGGATAAGAGTTTAACAATCCGGCTCCTTCAAAGCGGTTCAACTCAACACGTATGGCATTGGATGACTCCCCGAACTCCGACTCCAGACCCCGAAGGTGAGCCCTGGTACTGCTGTTAAGGAAGAACTTCTTCAACAGCTTGATGCGGGTCTGGGATGTGACGAGACTGTCGAGCATCAGGTTAGGTTATTGAGTAACAAATTTACTCGATGTTGGGAGAAAACAAAATATTTCTTTAAATAATGTTTGAAAAAATAAGAAGTTAGCGGGAAAGGAAGGGGCGGTTCGAAGTTCCGGGTTAAGCGTTCAGAGTTCAGCGTTTAGGGTTCAGCGTTTAGCGTGAAGCGTTTAGGGTTCAGCGTTTAGGGTTCAGCGTTTAGCGTGAAGCGTTTAGGGTTCAGCGTTTAGGGTTCAGCGTTTAGCGTGAAGCGTTTAGGGTTCAGCGTTTAGGGTTCAGCGTTTAGCGTGAAGCGTTTAGTTTAGTTCAAGACTAAAAGACAGCGAAGCGTGAAACCGAAGGGAGCAAGACTTAATCTTTTGCATTAGTCCCTGCAACAATAATGGCCTTTCCGATATTCTTTACATTCTGCCATATCAACTCCCGGAGCCATGGAAGTGGCTTGTCCGTCCACCGCTGGGGATGGATGGTCAGCATGATTCTATCAGGCAGGGAGTTGCTTTCGGCTGAATTGATTATGTCAAAGGTTGACCTGAAACGGTAAACTGTTGCGCGCTGTTCCTCGTCTTTGCGTCCTTCCATCCCTGAGTCTCTAAGTTCCTCTGCCTTTTCGTCCCTTTGTCTCCTTATCGCCTTATCTCTCACGGATACTGATCCGCCGTCCCAGCGACGGCCGGTGTCTGTCAGATAAACAATCTTGTCAAAGTCGAGGTCGAAATAGGGTTCGCCTGAGATGCCGAAATCGTGATAATCATAGTACTGCCACAGGAGGCGGTTATCCCAGCGGCTCAACGGACAGCCATGCATGCATATCGTTTCGACGGGAGCGATCCGGCGAAGGATTTCAAGGTTATTCCGGAAACTCTCAATGGCATCAGCCATTAACTGATCCTGTGATTCCTTCCTGTCCTGTGCTCTGCTGGCAGCACAAGCGCTGACGTCTTCATAATGATACCCTATCTCATGTCCCATCTCATGGATCTTCCTGATGACATCCTCATCAAAGCTCTCCGGGACCATCCGAAAATAATATGTCCCGGCGATACCCATCTGATATTCTAGACGGGCTGTCTCCAATGAATTCATCTTTCTTGCATCAACATCATGACGCAGGATCACGAATCTGTGAGCTGCTTCCTTCAGGTATTGTGAAAAAGTCTGGAACGAGTAGTTTTTTGAAAGAAAAGTTTCAAGGAGTTTTTTATAGGTATGAAGGGTAAAATCGGGCATCGGACTTAATAACGCAGAACAAAGGTAAAAAAATTACCCGTTCGAGGTTTCAGGTTCAAGGTTCATAGCAGCAGTTAGTTCGAAGTTCGAGGTTCAAAGTTCAAAGTTCAAGGTTGTTAAGCGTGTATTATTATTAACTCAGTAAGTGTTAAGCGTTTAGAGTTTAGCGTAGTCAAACACCTCATTGTAAGAAACTTGCAAGACCTGCACGACTTGCAAGACCTGCACGACTGCGACCGAAGGGAGCATGACTTTGACTGAAGGGAGCATGACCGCATGCAGAATCCAAAACTCTATCTCCACTCTTCTGGTTTCCTGAGAATGAACCCATCCTTTTTAACGACCTCATATTCAAAGAGACTGTCCACTATTTTCTTTCTTCCAATCATCAATGATCCTTTTGCTACAAGGGCAACTGAATGGTTAAACCTCTTTGGAGGAAATGCAACCAAAACCCTTTTATTAAACAGATCATGAATCGCTCTTATTGGAGGAACAAGATCACTGTCACCAGAAATTAACATGGCCATATTATATTTATCTTGAAATGCATCGATCATCATCTGTGTTGCAATATTGACATCTGTCATCTTTTCATAAAAAGTCGGCCAAATATTACCACATTGTCTGCATTCCGTTGTATTTCTTTGATAATTACCATAAAATACTTTAATGCCAACAGATTCAAGGGCTTCAATATAGATAGATTGCCTTTTTTGTTTGTCGGGATTATTACTTATTCTGCTTGTGAAATACTTTACTTCAATAAGTTCCTGGTTCTTCTTAAGAAGATTGCTTGCTAATTTTTTAATATTTAACCATTTACAATAATCTAAATTGGCTTCAAGCAGGCCAAAATACAAGTTAAACCCATCAACATATACGATTACTTTTTCTATTTTGGAGCTATTATTTGCTGAATTCATAATAATTGTATATCTTTGTACAACAAAAACATCGTTAAAGATAGCATCTTTAACCCGACGCTCCGAAAGGAGCGTTTCTTTTTTTACTATAATTTATTTAAATACAGTTCTTCCGGCAGGTTTATAGTAGCTTTTGATTATTAGTTCATTATTGACTATTGAACTTGTTTGGCACTTAGCGTGAAGACGTAATTCCAGGCTCGGTGCCGGGGGAGGTTTATGACGGTTTCCCTGTCTTGTTTTTCAAATAGTCCTCCAGGGAGGAGCTTATTGTTTTTTTAAGAATTGTTGTCTGTCCGGTTTCATTCAGTTGTTTTGAAAGCTCATATTCATCCGCTGTCATTGTTCCGAAAAAATCCAGATCAACTGATTTACGATGACCAATCTGTAGGGCCAGGGCAGTTCCTCCAACCAGCCGGAGCCCAGATAAAGCAGGAATTCTCTGAAGCCTTACCAGGAGATCGAGTGTTTTGGGGTCGATTGTTTCGAAGTGAAGCATAAAAAATTTTCCTTAGGTACTTTAGAAAGCAGGGAAACAAAGGATGCCGACCGTTTGTCAAGATTTCTCAGGGAAACAGCTGTTGCCGCAATTTCCTGAATCCCATAGATTTCAGTCAATAATAACCAGTCGTCAATCAGTCCGTAGTCCAGAACCCTGTTAATAATATATTTCTGCTCCTGTCAAGGTCCAGATCTTCAAGCTTCACATCTCAGAAGAGATGGGAAGAGAAGCGGGACAATATGGAGGAAGAAGGAGACATTTGCTTTATCACTTGTACTTCAAAACCGCAGACATCCACATTTAATCACCTGAAAACATAATATTTCCCTTCTGCGGATATCATACAATTAATTTCCTTCATCAAAAACGTATGTAAAAGGACGAAGTTTTCATATTATTTCCTGTTCTTTCTTTTGACGCCTACCGTAGATAGTAAACCCTTAAGCAAACAAGGGATGAAAGGTCGAGCATGAGGCGTGAAGCGTTCGGGAAAAGGGACCGCATGACTGCACGATTGCGACCGAAGGGAGCCCGATAGCGAACTATTTACTTACTTTGCTGCATGAAAATGGCCAGATATCTCAAATTATACCGGCTAGTCTTCTGGACCGGTTATGTCGCGGTGCTTGTTGCGGCTTTTGTTCCTGTTGCGGGGGCTTTAAACAGGATACATCTGGGTCCGGAAGCATTCAGCATACGCCTCGACCATCTGCTGCATTTCGTGGCTTACTTCCTTATATGCATGTACTTCCTGGCCGGCAAGATGACAGGACTGTCGCTGTTCAAAAACAGATCTCTTACAAAGTTTATTATGCTGGTACTATTCCTCGCAGTGATCACGGAGACTGTTCAGTTATGGGTGCCGTCAAGAGTATTCAATGTATTTGATCTGGTGGCGAATATTGCAGGCGTCGCAGCAGGATGGGGAGCAATAAAATACTTCAAAGGATAAAGATACCTGTTCTGACCACGACCGCAAGACAATGTATAATGGATTATAGGCGATGTGTAAACAATTGGCAATTAGCAATTAGCAATTAGCAATTAACAATTATCCGTTAGGGCACGAGCCACACAAACAGCACTACTCGAACAACTCACACGACCTGCAAGACCTGCACGACTTGCATGACCTGCAAGACCGCGACCGAAGGGAGCCAGACCGAAGGGAGCTACTCCGTCATATCTGCTGTCCGCGGTTTTAAAAAGGCAAGTAGCAGAATCAATGCAGCCATTACCGGGATTGCAAGCAAAGCCATATCGCGGCCAAGATTTCCTGCATCGGTCGACTTGCCAAGCCATTCCGTGATCAAAGCACCTGCAAAGACTCCCGTCATGTTCATCAGACCGTAACCGGCGGCA
>Ga0255345_1002319_pt1 | contig 24623 bp, 22 predicted proteins | sample wastewater_treat_6_FD_192415 | JGI IMG/M metagenome (GOLD analysis project Ga0255345, IMG submission 192415) | Wastewater microbial communities from Lulu Island WWTP, Vancouver, Canada - plant20 | ecosystem: Engineered > WWTP > Wastewater > Unclassified | place: Canada: Vancouver, British...
ATTTCTCCAAAGATGCCATGCAACAGTAATTTCCTGTGAGTTTTTCATCGTACTTATATGTTAATTTAGATTGTTAGAACAATCTTAACACATACAACTGTCGCATTTGCTAGTGGAATTTAGCGGGGTGGTTGATACTATGGGGTGTTTTGTGGTATAATATAGATGTGGCAGTTAATTAAATTAAATATTACTATTCATGAATTACCTGCTATTACAAAACAAGAAAATATTAGCCATTATCAGTGGCGTTATGGTTGCTGGTTCACTACTACATATCGTATCACAGAGTAATCCAGTAGCACAGATAGAGGCAAGCCTCTCTGAAGGAGCTGTCACTACACCAACAGTATCGCAAACCGAGAACATTGTCGAAGAAATTCAACCTGCTACATACAATCCAAATGCCCAACATTACATTCCTAATGCAGAGAAGGTAGAGAAGATTAGAAAATATTTGATAAAAAGGAACTCTCCTCTAGCTGAATATGCAGAAGAGTTTGTTAAGGCAGCAGATGAGTTTGGTATTGATTACAGAATTGTGGTAGCCATCTCCATCATTGAATCTGGTGGTGGTAAGAAAAACTTCAAACCTTACAATGCATGGGGTTGGGGTAAAAGTGGTTTTAACAGTTGGACTGAGGGTATATGGGCAGTATCAAAAGGTATTGGAAGATATTACTCTCAAGGTGCAACTACTCCAAAATATATTAGTAAATCATACTGTCCTCCTAATGCAGATAACTGGGCTAGAAAAGTTCAAGGTGTAATGAACGAGATTGGAAGTGTTAATTAAAAATTCATATCCACTATTTCTTTACAAATACTGTATACTTCACATATGTTTCCTACATATACAAAAATTAATAATTACGAACTTGTCTGTTTTAACAAAAAAGAATTAAAATATATATACAAGGAGATTTTCTTAGGTGAAGTTTACAATATTAAATTAAACAAGAAAAACCCCAAGATTATAGATGCTGGGGCATATCTTGGACTTTCTCTTCTGTACTTTAAGAAACATTACCCTCAAGCAAATATCTTAGCTTTTGAACCTAATCCAAATATCTTTCCCCTACTTGAGGAGAATATTGAGATGAACAATCTACAAAATGTCATTGTAGAAAATGTTGCTCTGGGGAGAAAGAATACCACTAGAGATTTCTACATAGATTCGTCTGACATACATTCATTCTCTACATCTAGCTTCATTAAAAATGCATGGAATGGTGCACAGATGACTATCCCAATACAAGTGAAAGTTAGAAAATTAAGTGAATATATTAATGAAGAAATTGATCTTCTGAAAATGGATATTGAAGGAGCAGAGAGAGAGGTTCTAGAAGATTTAAGAGACTCTGGAAAATTAAAATATATTAACAATGTAATATTTGAATTCCACCCAACTAAAAAGAATACTCTTAACAACTTAATGAACATATTGAAGGAAGGTAATATGGATGTAACAATTAGAGAAGGTATGGATGGCAAAGATGACCCATTAGTTCTTGTAGTAGGAAAGAAAAGATCTAAGTAAGTTCCCTATTTTTGATCTATCTGAAGTAAATATTTTGTAAAGTTCCTTTGATAGCTTGCTACTGTCATGCCTAATCAAGCTTCTCTCTAATGTATCACCTTTATCTTTTTTAATCGGAGTTGTAGCAACTAAATCCGCTCTAACAACTTTACATGTTACATCACTATCAACAATATCATCATCTATTATGAACTGACCTTTCTTAACATACCTTTTATATATCTTCTCTGGAAGCATACCGTTGTTAATTAAAGCATAATCGACATCTCTACCTATATATTTCTCAATGAGATTTAGACAATCTTGTTGAGTTCTTCCCGTAGTTTGCCCCTTTTTACTTGTAAGATTAGTAATATATATTACCTTTCCTTTCGCTTTCTTAAGTGCATTTTTCATACCCCCCACAACTATATTCGGCAGTGTAGTTGTAAAGATATCACCAGGACCAAGGATAATGTAGTCAGCTTTTTCAATAGCTTTAAGTGCCTCAGGAGTAGCTTTAGCTTTAGGTCTAAGATATATATCTGTAATTAATCTGTCATCTTCTGGTTCATCTATTAAGTGTTCTCCTTCAACTTCTGTACCATCATCATACTTTGCTACCAGTTTAGACTTATCTAGTGTAACTGGTATTACATCTCCGTTAATTCCAAAGATTGTTTTGAACATAGCAATGGCTTCCATCTCACTACCTAAAATATCTGTCATTGCAATCATAAGGAGATTGCCTAATGTATGACCTTTAAGACCCTCACCTGTTGAGAATCGATAGAGGAACAGTTTCCTTAAAACTTCATTATCTCCACTATCATACAACGCCAAAAGTGTCTTCCTAACATCACTCAAAGGTAAAAGACCAAACTCATCTCTAACAACAGCATTACTTCCCCCATCATCCATCATTCCAACTATCACACTAAGATCTAGATCTCGATGCTTCTTTAAGCCTTCTAGTACAACTGTACTACCCGTTCCACCACCAATTAGTAATATGTTCATGAACAAAGTATACCACTTTTGTGGTATAATGAGGTACTAAGATTAGATATCAATGTCATGAACTTAAAGGTAGGATCAAAAGTCTTCTATCCACTACACGGAGCTGGTTGGATTAGGAATGAGAAAGAGATTGAGTTTGCAGGTGAGAAGAAAAAATATTTTGAATTTGAACTAATTACAAGTCTTTTAAGTATCTCAACACCTGTTGAGAATATTGAGAGTTTAGGAATTAGACCTGTTCTCCCAGTAAAAGAGATTAAGGAGAAGCTTGCTGTATTAAACAAAAAACCTACTGCAGACCCTAAGGTAAAAGACTTCAATATTATGTTAAATACATTTAAGGAGTTAGAGGAAAGTGCAAAGATTGAAGATTCTGTAAAGATTATTCAATATTGCAATCATGTAAAGAAACAGAGAGAGAAAGAAGGAAGATTAATTCCCGTTAGTATTGAGAAGCAACTTGAAAGTGCTATTAAAAATGTTGTGGGAGAGTTGGCAGTAGCAAGTAATATATCCTTAGAGAAAGCAACTAAAGAGTTTACAAAGATTACAGATATTGTAGCAGAGGTTAGTAAGGATTAGGTTTAATACGGATACTCTCCTAACTCACCAAGGATATATTCAAGTCTATCCACTTTTTCATCAAATGTAGATTCATCATCATCTACTCCCTCATCACCTAGTTCATCCAGCACCCTATCTAAAAGCTCTGCATCACTTAAGTTCTCATGATATACATCCAACCTTCGTGCCATCTCCTCTATCTTTGCTGAATATTCAGTATCATTATCATGAATTAATGTTGCCCCAAGTAATTGCTCTCTCTTAGCTTTTGTTACTGAATATCCTTCAGGAGTAACTTCTCGTTGATAATGTGGGAATCTAGATCCCCAATCAATCTCTACATCCTTCATCTCAGACATAATAGTAATGTTAAAAATTAATTAATCACTACTCCAATATTAACTCCCATTAATTCAATATTACTCTCACTCTCCAAACTATCATCAAATACAACTTCCTTTGCGTTAAATTCTCTTAGGTCTTTTTTAACAAAACTTTCTAAAACCTTCTTCATATCCTCATCTTCAACTTTAAGATAGAGGGTAACCATATCACCAACCTTCAAACCTTTCTTCTTTCTTAAGTCCTTGTATCTTCTCATAAATTCATTAATTAATGCCTCATTCTTTAATTCATCTGTTAAATTACAATCAATTGTAATGAAGTCACTACCCTCTCCTTCTGTATTCGTACCCTCTCCACTCTCAGGTTTCTCTGAGAAGAATATCTCCTTAACATTAATTTCTTCCTTAACAATCTCTCTTAACTCATCATCTTTAATATTTACAAAAGCTCTACAAAGAGGTTGTCTTAGATTCAATCTAACATTCTCTCTAACCTTCAAACCATTTGATGCAATATCCCTAACTCTCTGCATATCTTCAAGTATCTTAGAATCAATATCATCTTCATTAACGGTAGGATAATCATCCAAATGTACAGACTCTACACTCTCCATATCCATATTCACAACAAGATTCTGATACATCTCCTCAGATATGAAAGGTATAAATGGAGCTAAAAGTTTAGAAAGAGTAACTAAGCTGTAATGAAGTGTACCAATTGCATCACTATCTCCACTCTTAAACCTGTTCCTTGACCTTCTAATATACCATTGTGAAAGATCTTTACAATATTCCTCAATATCTCTTGAAGCAGTAGCCATATTGTATTCATCTAAACATTTGTTCACTTTAAAGATTAAGTCATTAGTCTTTGCTACCATCCATTTATCCATCAAATGTGTTAGTTTCTTGACATCATACTTCTTCCAATCCCAATCATGTAATTTTGCATATGTAACAAAGTAGTTGTATGAATTCCAAAGTTGAATGTAGAATCTTCTCCTTACATCCTCAAGAGTTCCCCATCCAAACCTCATATTCGAACCGATAGATGCTGTTGAATAGTTCCATCTTAAAATATCCGAACCCATCTTGTCTGCAGCATCATCAAACTTTACATAGTTAGGTTTAGTCTTACTCATTCTCTCATTCTTCTCATCTCTAACCTCAGCAAAACACATTACTTCTTTGTATGGTGCTTTCTTTTCAAAAACAACACCAAATACAAGCATTGAGTAGAACCACAACCTAATCTGCTCTATCATCTCAATTACTAATTCTGCTGGGAACCACTTCTCCCAATATTTTTTGTCATCAAGATATGCAAGTGTAGAGAAAGGTACTACTCCTGCATCAAGCCAACAATCACCTACATCTGTAACTCTCTGTACACTCTCACCACACTTTGGACACTTAATCTCAATTTCATCAATCCAAGGTCTGTGAATATCATGAAGTTTGTCTACCAACTCTGGCTTTACTGCTAACTCCTTCAATTCATCCAAACTACCTACAACATGAAGATTACCACACTTCTCACATTCATAGAAAGGAAGGGCTAAACCGTAGAATCTCTTCCTACTAATCATCCAATTTCCCATACTATCTAACCAACCTTGCATTCTCTTGCCTGCATAGTCTGGTAACCATTTAACATCCCTTGCTGCTTCTTTAAGTTCATCTTTAATCTTAAGTACATCAATGAACCAGTTATCTTCCAACTTAAACAAACATTTTGTATTACATCTCCAACAGTGAGGATAGCTGTGAGTAAAGTCCTCTGTTTTGTACAAAAGACCTTGTTTCTTTAGATCTTCAATTACTTCATCTGCTACATCATGTGCATATTTACCATCTAAGAATCCAAAACCTTCTGTAAAATGACCTGTGGAATCAAGAGGAGAGATTATATCGGCACCTAACTGCTGACCTAGTTCAAAGTCTTCCTGACCACAACCTGGTGCAATATGTACAACACCTGATCCTGTCTTTGAATCAACTAAATCCCACTCAACAATACTATGTTTAACACCCTTCTGTGCAGGAATATCTAAGAGAGATTCATACTCTTTACCAATCAAATCCTTAACATCTATCTCTTCAACATCATTCAAACCTAATCGTTTAGCACTATCTGTACCTAAATATACTGTCTTTCCATCTATCTCTGTCTTTACATACCCTAATTCTGGATTTACAGCCAAAAGAACATTAGACGAAAGAGTCCATGGTGTTGTTGTCCATGCTAAAACATATTCTTCTTTTTTATCCTTATTCTTTAACTTAAAGAATACATACACCGACTTATCTGCTATCTCTTTATACCCATCTGCTTGTTCATGTTGAGAAAGTCCTGTCTCACATCTTGGACACCATGTTGTTGCTGACCTATCTTTGTACAAAAGTCCTTTCTCATGACAGAGTTGAAGGAATTTCCAAATATACAAGTTATTTGTCTTAGACATTGTATAGTAGCTATTCTCCCAATCCATGAACATTCCTAATCTCTTAGATTGTTCTGTTTGAATACCAGAGAATTTGTTTACCCTAGCCATACATTGGTTTGTGAAGTTGTCTAGACCATAGTCTTGAATATCTTTCTTGCTGTTAAAACCTAATTCTCTCTCTACACCTACCTCCACCCAGAGTCCTTGGCAATCAAAACCATTCTGAAACCTTTGTTCAAACCCTTGCATATTCTTAAATCTCTGTACAATATCTTTGTATGTCCTACCCCATGCATGATGTACTCCCATTGGATTGTTTGCAGTAATTGGTCCGTCTATGAAAGAGAAATGTTTTTCTGCACCTTTGTTTCTTTTAATATATTTCTTTTCAATATCATTATCTTCCCAGAACTTCATAATATCTTTTTCCATCTGTACAAAGTCTTGATTTGGTTTTACTGGTTTAAGGTTTTTACTCATACAATCTTTTATTTAATTTATTTCTAAAATATATATTAACAAAAAACCCCTTGTATTTACTAAAAGAGTTATACAATATTTTTAGTGTTGTATATCTTTTAATATCTACAAGGGGCGAATGTATCGCGGTACCACCCTATTTTAGAATACTATTTCTAATATTCTCTTAGAACCTACTGTTAGGTTTAGGATTCTACTAAATATATTTTAATAAAATATATCTTTCTTTCCTCACTCACCAGTGATAGCTGGGTCAATGTGTTGTGTGATTATATCATAGAAAGTTTAATATGGAGAATCCACCCTTCTTCCTTCCTTTATCAAATCATATGATTCTGCTAACAAATCACTATTTGGTTTTATTGTTCCTACAAACTCTCTTACATTATTATGCAACTTAGACGGCATCTTAAAATGTAGTCTAGGAATAATTTTATAGTTCCTAATTGGAATACCTGTTTCAGGATCAGTCTTGATTCTTCCTGTTAATCTATCTCTTTCAAATGGGAAATGTCTTGAACTATCAAGGGTAATAGCATTAACTTCTTCATCTGGAGATAGGTCTCTGTCCTGAATCTCCATCTTCATTACAGTAACATAATTATTAGAAGCACCACTTACTCTTTGAGAAACAACATATCTAGTTATGTAAAATGTATTCCCCAATTTATTGTTTTCTAAATTAACTTCTTGATGTAGCATTAACAATCCAACTCCTCCACCAACATATGTTGCTCCTATGGGAATATATCTAACTCTTTCCTGTTCATTACCATCAGCAAATATTTTTTCACACCACTGTACTTCTTTTATTTGATCATTAAATCTCTCCTCTTTAATATTCATTCTTAATACAGAATCAAAACCTCTTCCTTCAGCAACTTGATATATGAAAGGGGTAGTTTCTTTATCTAAATCCCAAGATTGTAGTAAATCCACGGTTCTAGATACTTTCTCTTCTGCTTCTTTAGAAGTTTCTGAACGATAGCCCTTAATTCCAGGGGTTAGTTCTTCTTGATACGGTCCATCATATGGTTGACGATATTTTTCGTTTGTTGGAGGTTGATAGTTAGGATCTCTAAATGATTCATATACTATTCCATCATCTTCGGTTTCCTTAGTATCTCCATCAAAAAAACCTGGTAATGGTGGTTGTGATGGTTTTTCTGTATCTCCTGTCATATTAAAGTAATTTTACCATAAAAGTATGGGTTTTACTTTATTTATATCTATCAATTTATTTCTAAACTTTTTAGATAAATAAAGTGCTATAATTTAGAACAATTGAATAGTTAAATCATATCTATTTAAGAAAAACCACACCAATGGAAAACACAAAGAACAACAGTCCTGTAGAACAAGAAAGAATTACTGAAGAACCAAACAAACCCATCATTGGGAAAGTACGGAGTTTTGGTACAGCAGTAATCGTTTATGCCATCATTCAAATTGTTGGCTTACCTATATACCTAATTCTACTTAAAGATAAACTCGAAGCATATGAACTACTACCCATTATCCCAAGTATTTTAATCCTTATTTTAGGAATACAGATAAAAAAGGCTAGAGATACTAATATGAAAAAAGTTAAAAGAATTTCTATTTTCCTCATTATTTATTCAATCTGTATGATACTCCTAGCTATGAGTGGAGGTAATACACCATCACCAATTCTGGTAATACTCCTTTATCAATCATTTCAAATGAAAAAAGAAATAAATACTGCCAGGAAGGAAGCTCTGGAAGATGATGAGGAAGAAGACAACCAGTCTTCATATAAGATAGATTCTAAGTTTACTCACAAGAAGTCAAGAAAGAAAACTAATCTGAAAAACTGGATAATCATATCCATTACTGTCGTAATATCCATAATCATTATCTATGTACTAAAACAAGAACATGACACCTCCACGAACAAGTCAGAGTCCTCTATAGAATATCAGAGAGAGATACCTAAAGACTGGAATATCGTTAACATTAAAGATTTGGGGACAATAGCAATTCCAAAGACACTAGAAGTTCGCGAAGAGGGTTCTACTTTAGATTCCTTGAATAAATACAATGTGGGTAAAATTGTAATCCAACAAACTGGACTAAACAAAAATACAGACAAATCCTTTGCTACCTATGCCAGAGTAATAATAAACATTAGAGAGATAAAAGATGAGAAAGTTCCTAGAAAACACGAAAGATTAAACCTCTCAACAAAGGAACTAAATGATATGAAAACATCAATGTTATCTACTCAAAATATGATATGGGGTCTCTTAAACTGCACTATAGAAGACATGAATGCTGAGGAAGTTTATATAAACAACATGGGTGCTATTAAATTCTCATACCTGAGACAATGCAGAGATAATCCTCAAGTATATGTAGAAATATATGAATTTTCTAATTACAACCAAATTATAGAAATCACCCTTAGTTACAGAATAAGTGAATCAGATATATGGAAAGAAGACTTCTCCCAGATAATAAAAACTTTTATTCTGAAAGATTAAGATGAATACAGACATACAAATTTTTGGCATAGTATTATCACATATTTATTACAAAATTCTTACAAGAATTAATTGTATTATAGAAGTTGACTAAGGATTTACTAAAAAATTGCCGGACCTAGATTCGAACTAGGATTAACGGTTCCAGAGACCGTCGTCCTACCATTAGACGATCCGGCAGTATCAATGTTTATTATATCACAAAGATATGTTGTAATGAGACAAAATTCAATTTGCGATTAAAGCACAAAAAATGGTATAATTAAGTACTGAGAGAGAATCCCCCCTTTTATGGTAAAAAGCAATGGGACTCTCTCTATTTCATAACCTCCCCAGCATACTTTTCCAATCTCTGAACCACTTTCTCTCTACCTAGTACATTCATAACCTGATATAGATCAGGACTCTGTGTCTTTTTAGTAATAGCTACTCTAAGAACCATAGCTATATCCCCTACTGTACCCTTGTATTTCTCTCTGTTAGCTTCATACTCCTTCCTATCAGAACAAAAACCTAACTCCTCACCCAATTTCTTAACATTATCAAACCAAACAGTACTATCATCATCAGGATTATATATATTTATATACTTCTGCACTATCTCCTTCTGAATATCCTTACTTACCCTACTTGATATATCCTCATAGGTATCCTCATCAAAGAATATATCAAAAAATATTCTTAATTGTTCCTTACTATCCTTAAACTTAACAATATCTTTCCTAATCTTCTGTCCACTTCTTTCAATATTAAAGATATTTATACAATATTCCTTGTTCTCTTCCAAAAGCTTAGCTACTTCCTTGTCATACTCCCTTGCCCAATGAAGAGACCTTGCATATATCTCTTCTGCAGAAAGAGTTGCAATGTAGTCTTTACAAATATCTTCAAGCTTAACAATATCAAACAGTGCTCCTGCTTTGTTAAACTTCTCTAACTTCAATTGGAATTCACTAACATCTGTATGGGGATTCTGAATTCTCCAATCATAGAAGTTTGAGTTTGCTAGTGTAAGAAAATATTCAATAATGGCTTCATTAGGATAACCATTCTCTATGTAATACTGTACATCTGCTTCTGGATCTTTTCTTTTACTAAGCTTCCTCTTACTCTTCCCCATATTATCTAACTTCATCAAAGGTGCTGGATGTGCATACTCTATCTGCTTAAATCCTAACTTCTTAAAAAGTTCATAGTGAATTGGAACAGATGCAAACCACTCCTCTGTTCTGATAACTAATGTAATACCCATTAAAGTATCATCAATTGGATGAGCAAAATGATATGTAGGAAAACCGTCAGATTTGAGTAAAACAATGTCCATATCATTCTCTCTAAGTGTAAATCTACCCTTAATCCTGTCTGTCATCTCAAATGACTTATCAATATCACCAGTTGAATACAACCTAATTACAAAAGGTTTTTTTTCACTTAATTCTTTTTTAATATCCTCAACAGTTGCATCTCTCCACTTAGCCCAATCACCGTAGTAACCTGTTCTAACTCCTAACTTCTCTTGTTCTTTTCTAATCTGTTCTAACTCTTCATCTGTAATGAAACATGGATATGCAGTACCCGTCTCTACCATATCTTTTGCAAATACTTTGTAGATATCTAACCTCTGACTCTGGATATATGGACCATACTCTCCTACTTGTTCTGTTTCACTAATTGGACCTTCATCAAATTCAATACCAAAACCCTTTAGTCCATTAACTATTAAAGAAATACCACCTTCTACCTCCCTCTTTTTATCCGTATCCTCTATTCTTAAAATTGCAATTCCATCGCTCTGTCTTGCTAACTTTACTCCAACCATACTTGTATATACTGACCCTGTATGCAAGAAACCTGTTGGACTTGGAGCAAATCTTAGAACCATTGCTCCTTCTTCTAGATTCCTTTTAGGATACTTCTTAAAGATATCATCAACTGTGTCCTTTACATCAGGAAAAAGTAAGTTAGCTATCTGTATATTTTCATCTTTTGTTCGCATATGCTAATATTATACCATGACATTAACAGAAGCTGCATTTTGGACAAAAAGATTTGGGGTAATAGCTTTGGGAGTATTAGCTGTTTTAACAATTGCGGTACTTGCACTCACCTATGAAGGTCCTACTAAACCTCCACAACAATATTTAGAAGCTAATTTTGCTTGTACAGAGACAAGAGGAGAATTCTTAGAAACAAACAAGTTATGGATTCCATCATTGAAACTTGCAGAGGGAAGTGAGATGTACTTTGAGGTTGGTACAGATACAGGAAAGATTAACAAACTACCTAGTATTGTTAATGTATATACTTTCAACAATCCAACACAGGTATGGGATGCTAGGTCTAGAGCAACCAATTTAGCGAAGAAGATGGGATTTGAAGCAGACAGGAGTTCTCGTGAGAGAGCTGGATACTATGAATGGGAGAATCCTGTTGCTAAAAAGACTCTTTCTGTTAATGCTAAGAACCAGAACTTTGTAATGAAGACTGACCCTATGTATGTTAGAAGTCTTGCTTCTTCTGCTTCGGTACCTTCTGAGCAAGAAGCTAAGAGTAAAGCAAGGAATGCCCTTAACTCTTTAAGTTTGTTAAATTCTGATCTAAGTAGTGAGGTTGATATTTCATATATCAGCATCAATCCCGATGGTAGTTTTAGTAAAGCTCTCTCTGCAGCAGAGGCTCACCTTGTTAAGGTAAATTTTTACAGAGAGAAATCCTTGGTTACAATTAGATCAGACCTAGTTGGAGCAAAGGAGATGGTTGCAACATTTGAGAAAACAATGGGACAGAAAGCAACAACAGAAAGTAGGATAATTAATGACAAGAAAGTTGAGTCATCTACATTTAATACTAGAATCGTTCTACCAAGGTCTCAGGATTCAAATATTTCTGTATATGTTGGAGTAGAAGATAAGGAACAGAAAGGAACATTTGCATCAATATATCAGGTAGATTACACATATTGGCCATTAGCTGTAGAAGCTTGTGGTACATATGAGTTAATTTCCCCTGAAGTGGCATTAGAAAAAATACAGAAAGGTGAAGGAAGTATTGCATATTTGTATGACAAAGATGGTGATGATATTTCAGAATATACTCCAAGAGCTGTAAAGAAATTTATCATTAACCAAGACATCAAGCTATATTACTACGAAACCCCAGAGGAACAGAATTTCCTACAACCTATCTATGTTCTTTCTGGTGAAGCAATTTTTGAAGGAGATATTAAGGGTAAGTTTGATATATATTACCCCGCTATTAGCTACGATTTAGTCCAAGACAAGAAGATTCTGCCAGAACCGAAAGTTGAGGAGAAAAAAGGTTTACTTCCAATGTAATTTGGTATATGATTCACTCCATGAAAAGAACAATTATTAAAGACTTAGCAAACAATATCGGTAAAGAGGTGCGTATTCGTGGAAGAGTGGATACTATCCGAGATCAAGGAAAGATAATCTTCCTCATTGTACGTGATAGAAGTGGAAGTGTTCAATCTGTTTGTTGGATAGGGAATGGTGAGGAGCTATTCAACAAGGTTAAAGGTCTAACCCATGAATCAATCGTTGATATTAAAGGAGTTGTAAATGAAGCTAAACAGGTAGCTGTGGGATATGAGGTTGAGATTAAAGAGATTACTATTGATTCTCTTGCACAAACACCCCTACCCATCGTAATTGAAGGAGAATATTCTGATAATCTTACTGCACTTGATCAAAGGCTTGACTACAGATGGATTGACCTTAGGTCAAAGAAGAATCATTTAGTGATGGAAGTTAGCACTTTAATGACTGACGCTATGAGAGAGTATTGTATCTCAAATAACTTTGTGGAGATTCAAGCTCCAAGAATCATTAGTGCTGCTAGTGAAGGTGGTGCAAATGTATTTGAGGTTAAATATTTTGATAAAAAGGCATATTTGGCACAATCTCCACAGTTCCATAAACAGATGGGTATTGCGGCTGATTTAGAGAGAGTCTTTAATGTTGGCCCTGTATTTAGAGCCGAGAAATCATTTACTACAAGGCATTTAACAGAGTATACGAGTTTCGATGTAGAGATTGGATATATTGATTCATACAAGGATGTTTGTCATTTTGAACAAGAGATGATTAAAGCATCACTTAAAGCTGTTAGTGAGAAATATGGAGAGCAAATTAAGGAGGTTTTTGGTGTTGATATTGTTGTGCCTGATAAAGATTTTCCATATTTGACCGTGGCTGAAGCTAAAGAGAAGCTCAAGAAAAAAGGTATTCCTAGTAAAGATGATGGGGATTTTTCTCCAGAGGAAGAGAGAGCTATTGGAGAGATTGTTCAAGAAGAAACGGGTTCTGAGTTTGTCTTTATGGTTGACTATCCACATAGACAGAGAGCTTTCTATCATATGAAAAATCCAGAGAACCCTACTCTAGCCTTAGGTTTCGACCTGTTCTGGAAGGGTGTTGAGATTACAACTGGTGCACAGAGGGAACATCGATATGAGGAGCTAAAAGAAAATGCAGGAGAGAGAGGTATTCCTCTGGAATCATTGGATGATTATTTTGAATATTTCAAATATGGATGTCCACCACACGGTGGTTTTGCAATTGGTACAGAAAGGATGTTAATGAAGATGCTTAATCTTCATTCTGTATTAGAATCTACATATTTGCCTAATACACCTAATAGGTTGGGAAAGTTATTAGTTGAGAAGAAGTAATCATCGCCTCAAGCTAGGATGACTCTGTAAACCTCCACTCCTTAACTACAAACTGTATACTCTCCATTCCATTCCAAACATTAATATCTGGATAACCAATAACATCTATCTTTGTATCTTTAACTAACTCATCCTTGTCCTCACCTGCACCAAAAAGAAGAAGTGTAAGTAAATCTACTCCACTACCCTTTACTAAAAGTTTTAGATGACTCTGATCTTGTCCCATTACATACTGTCTAAAAACAACAAGGTCTTTAAGACAGATAATTGGTTTAGGATTACCATACCCATATGGTTCTAATCTAGCTAGTTGATCAATTAATGTTTTGTTAATATCCTCACTATCTAAAACCAAATCAATGTTTGTTCTAGGTATTAACTGGTCTTTGGTAATCTCCTTGCTAGCATAGTTAATGAACTTCTCCCTAAACTCATCAATTGTATCTACCTTTGCACTAAAACCTGCTGCAAGTTCATGACCTCCATACCTTAGAAGATATCTATCAAACTTCCCAAGAACATTGGTAATATTAAAACCCTTAATACTCCTTGCAGAACCTTTAACTACATCACCATTACTCGTTGCAACAATTGTAGGTCTAAAGTATTCCTCTTGAAGTTTTCCTGCAACAAGCCCAATTACACCCTCATGCCAATCATTACCTAATGCAAATATACCTTTCTCTTTTTCATTAACTTGTTCCTGTGCCTCATTTCTAGTTTCTTCTGTCATCTTCTGTCTTTGAAAGTTCAAACTCTCAAGCTCATTAGCTATATCCTGACATTGTTTGTCATCCTGACTAACAAAAAGTTTTACCCCATCAAGTGGTGAACCAATCCTACCTGAAGCATTGATGCGTGGTCCAATTACATACCCTAAGTGATATGCAGAAAGGTCTTTAAAGTTAATACCCGCTCTAAGACAGAGATACCTCATCCCTTTCCTCTCTCCTCTTGCTATCTGCTCTAATCCATATTTAACAAAGATTCTGTTAATACCAACAAGTGGCATAATATCAGTAACAGTTGAGAGAGCAACTAGGTCTAAACCTCTTGTATCCTCCGTTATTTTATCATCCATACCTGCTTCTTTCTTAATCTGTTGTATCAACAGAAAAACAACGGCAGCACCACTAATCTCTCTCTCAGGATATTCATGCTTTGGATACATCTGATGAACAAGAGGATATGGAAGTTTCTCTGAGAGGTCTGCTGGTGGTTGATGATGGTCTGTAATGACAAACTTAAGACCTTTTTTCATATATTCCTTTATCAACTTCTCATCTCTAACACCACAATCTACTGAGATGAGTAATTGACCCTCAAGTTTGAGAACATCATTTAACGAATCTTCTGTAAGACCATATCCCTGATCAATCCTACTTGGGATATATGGAACCACATTAATCTTCACATCTAAATGCTTTGCCAAATCCCTATACAAAAACTCCCAAAGTAAAGAGGAAGCACAGATACCATCAGAATCGAAATCACCATGAATTACAATCTTTTCCTCATTCTTCACCGATTTCAATATCTCCTTAGCTGCTTTTGTAGAATCAAAAAGTTTCTCTGGAGATGGTATATCTTCCAATGATGGTTTTAAGAATTTCCCTCTATCTTCAATATCTCTCTCATTAAGTAGATACTCTATGACATCACCCTCAATTTTCTTCTCTGGAAGAATCCACTTCCTCTTACTCTTCAGACTTTTCATTTATATATCTTTCTATTAAATCCCAATTAAATCCTTTTCTAAGCAAAAAATCTATCTTCTTCCTATCCTTCATTCCCAACTTCTCTATACCATATTTCTTCTCATACACTCTTTTTAGCATATCATATTCATCATCAACCATTTCCTCTAGTTTTTCCTCAGCAATCTCCTTAGAAACACCCTTAGCAAGAAGTTCACCAAGAAGGACACTCTTCCCTCTTGGCTTGTTCTTTACCCTTGAACTAATGAATGCCTCTGCAAATTCACTATCATTTAGATATGAATATTCCTCTAGTTTCTGCATTGTATTTTCAACAAGTTCCTCCCTGTTCTCTTTCTCCAACTCCTCATACCAACTACCCTTTTTCTTAAACAACAAATTCCTCAGATATGTTCTAATCTGTTTAGCTGTTTTAATTGAACTACCGAGATAGTCAACTGCACGATTAAAAAGTCTTTCTCCTAAATCATCATACAGAATCTTCGTATATTCCTCATCACTTAGCTCTTTTCCTACAAAGATATTGTACTTGGCAACAGTATTGAGAGATATACCACAAGCAAACTTCTCATCTAAAAACATATTTACTCTCTCTACATTTCTCTCCTGTGCACTAAGTTTGGTTACCTTCATTATTTCATTGTAGCTCTAACTTCCTTCTCAATCTTCTCTTTTAACTTCTTGTCATCTTTCAAAAGTTGTACAGTAGCCTCCCTACCTTGTGCAAGCTGTGTATCACCATATTTAAACCATGCTCCTGCTTTCTCTACAATCTTTGTCTGGACTGCAGCATCAAGAATACTACTCTCCTTATCAATACCCATTGGATATATCATGTCAAAGGTTGCTTCCTTAAATGGAGGAGCTACTTTGTTCTTTACAATCTTCACCTTTCTAGAGTGCCCTATTACCTCACCATCCTTCAAAATCTTATCCTTCTGCCTAATATCCATTCTCACAGATGAGTAGAACTTTAGTGCATTACCACCTGTTGTTGTTTCTGGATTACCGAACATAACGCCAATCTTCATTCTTAATTGATTAAGGAAGATGATTGTAGTATTGGCTTTACTTGCAATTGCAGTAATCTTTCTTAAAGCCTGAGACATCAACCTTGCTTGAAGACCCATATGACTATCTCCCATCTCACCTTCTATCTCAGCCCTAGGGGTAAGTGCAGCCACAGAGTCAACAACAATCACACCAAAAGCTGCAGACCTAACCAATGTCTCAAGAATCTCAAGAGCTTGCTCACCAAAATCAGGTTGAGAGATGTAAAGATTATCTATATCCAAACCGATATTCTTTGCATATGCGGAATCAAAAGCATGCTCAGCATCGATAAAGGCAACAGCCTCACCCTTCCTCTGTGCTTCTGTTAAGATGTGAATTGCTAAAGTTGTCTTCCCTGATGACTCTGGACCGTAGATTTCAATAATTCTTCCCTTTGGAACACCACCTACTCCCAATGCCAAATCTAAGGACAACGCTCCTGTTGGAATTACATCAATATCAACCTTCTTCTCATCTCCGAGCTTCATAATTGAGCCCTTTCCAAACTGTTTCTCAATCTGTGCAACAGCCATCTCTATTGCCTTGTTCTTAGGACTCTCAACAGTACTTGGTGCAGTTTTTTGCTTTGTTTCTTTCATTTTATGGGATTTGAAAAATTTATATAATTTATTCTCTAGAATATCAGAGGACGGCAAGGTAGTCAAAGACCTAAAGCAAAAAGTTCATTAACCGATAATAATTTTATACAAACCTTTTATTTACAATATCTGAGAAGTTCTCTACAAATGCATCTCTTAAACTCTTCTCTTCTCTAATATATTTAGCTATCTCAATTTGTATTGATGGAACACGATATTCTTGTACTAAAAACTCACCTAATGTTTCTTGATAGTCATCTACAAATCTAAAAATTAAAATATTAACTCCATACAATTCATTCTTTGCAAGTCCTTCTTTAACATCTTCTGCAAATTTCTTTGACTTAGTAAAACGAGTGGCATAGTATATTCCAAAATCATACATATTATTCTCTCTAGCAAGACCATGTATATCTACAAACTGCTCTATCTTCTGTTCCTTGACTATCTTTGCAACAGCTTTTTTGTATGGATTCGATTTCAAAGAATGAAAGTTCGGGTCGTAATCTACACCTTCCTTTAGATATATTCCCCATGCACCAGTTTTTTCACAGATTTCCTTAACAATCCTATCCGTTAAATCCTCCCCTTGTCTGTATCCCATATTTAATCTTGGACGTTTATGTAAATATGCGTGTGGTGCAGACAAAAGTATCGGTTTCTTTCCTTCAATTATTTCAAAGTGAGCAGTATTCATTACAAATAACTTACCACATATTGTCATACTTTTTCAAATGTGTAAGAATGGAGATGTATAAATTTATATAAATTTTATTTTTTACAACAATGAAGAAACTTAATAGATTTCTTTCAATACTTGTTGCAATTGCACTACCAATGGCACTCTTTGTAAAGCCAATTATTGCACAAGAAGCACCTATTGCTCCAATAGATATAGAGGTCGAAGATGGAGAGGACTCAACTGTAACATACGAAGAGTATGAGGATTTCGAGTTTGATAGTGCTGATTGGATGGATAATTTTAATGATAGTTTTGGACAAGGATATGGGAGCGAACTTTCCCCTGAGGAATCTGCTGCTGTAGGTGCATTTATGGCCCTATTTACTGGTTCTATATTAGTATTTGCAATTGTTTTAGGTCTTGCTCAATACATCTACTTTGCAATTACACTACAAAAAACTGCTAATAGATTAGGAATGGAGAATACTTGGTTTGCTTGGGTTCCAATTTTGCAAGCTATCCTTCTATTTAAGATGGGAGATCAGAATCCACTACTCCTACTTCTCGGTTTGATTCCTTTCGTAGGAGCATTTGTTATTGCTATTTTCACAATTATTGCAACAATGAATATCTGTGAGAAGAGAGGACATGACAAGTTACTTGGATTGATTACTCTTATCCCTATCGGTGCACTCGTTCTTTGGGGAATCCTTGCATGGGAGAAAGATAAAAAGGGTGTAGAAACATCAAAGTAAGGATATTAAACTTTGATTTCAGAGGAGTGGCTGTAAAAAGCTACTCCTCTTTTTTATCATCAAACTCTAAAAACAACTTCTCTGTCTTCTCATTTGCTAAACCTTCTTGCTTTACCTTATCCATCCTCTTCTCCAACTGCTTAAACCTTGTTGTACTAACTGTATCATACTGTTTATCTAAAGCATCTATCCTATCCCCTATCTTCAAAAATGCTTCAGAGAAAACACCAAACTCTTTCTCAAATGCCTTAACATGAGCAATGATATTGTAGATATTACTCTGTACCCTAAAGTTCTCGTATGACTGTCTAATCATTCTCAATATTGCAGTAAAGCTAAATGGACCTGCCAACACCACTCTACTTTGCATGGCAGATTCAATGACATCAGGCATCTTCTCGTAGATAAAGGAGAATATCATCTCATTTGGAATGAAGAGGATTACAAAATCTACCGTCTTGTCTGTTGGATTGATGTAATCCCTAGTTGTTACCTGTTTAATTTTCTCTTTTACATCCTTCTCAAAATCCTTCATATATTTTGTCTTTGTCACCTTATCCTCAGCCTCTGACATATTCTGCAAATTTGCATATGGGAACTTAGAGTCCACATTTATCCTAGTACCATCAGGAAGAAAAACAGCAAAATCTGGTCGTGTCTGCGAACCCTCTTGCTTCTTGTTAAATTCATAATCAACACCTTTAACAAAACCAGCCATCTTCAGAAGGTCTTCTGCAACCTGCTCTCCAAATTGACCTCTTACTTGATTATCAGACAGAACTTTCTTCAAACCCTCTGTGCTAACAGAAAGCTTCTCTGTAATCTTCCTACTCTCCTCAACTGATGTCTTCAAAGCAGAATATGTGTCAATTCTCTCCTTCTCTGCACTCTTCATGTACTCCTCAAGACTCTTTACAATCCTACTAATCTCCTCCCTCTTGTTATCCAAATCAATTCTCCCCTGTTTTGTTTCAGAACCTAACTTCTCATTAGCCATTCTAACTAAATCCTCATTAGCCTTACTTAACACATCTGGAAGAAGCTCATTCAACTTATTCCCTATCGTTTCCTCAATATCCTCTCTATCCTTCTTTGAACCTTTTTTCAAAAAGAAAGTTATCCCTACACCTAAAAGAAGTCCTCCAACTAAGGAAACTATTACTAGCATTGCATCTGACATAATGGTAAAATCACTAAAGTTATCAATATCTCATTATATCAGAGTTCTAGAATGGCTACACTAAAAAAGAAAGACCGTACATTTATCTACAACCTTTTCTTCACAACTATCCTAGGTGGAGTAATCGGTTTGATGAACTATGCTTTCAATATATTGATTGCTAAATATACATCATCTGAAATATTTGGAACATTTAGTGCAGCTCTTGGAATCATATACCTTTCCCAAATTAGTGGTGTTGCAATACAATCACTAATTACAAAGACAGTAGCAGAGAACAAAACAAAGAATCTTAATATGTACAAATGGAACTCGCTGTTATCATTTTCAATCATCGGTATTGTAGGTGCAATTATCTTCTTCCTTCTTAGACATCCAATTTCACAACTCTCATCTCTTCCTGTTGAGTATATGCTCTACCTTGCAGTTGCAATCATCTTCGCATTTGCATCTCCTGTGGCCAAAGGCTTACTACTTGGAGAAGAGAAAGTCATTACAGTCAACCTAGTTCTTCTTGGAGAGACAATCTTGAAGTTTGCAATCGGAATCATTGCTATAAACCTAGGGGGGAATATTCCCCTTTTAATTATGGCCAACTCCCTTCCTGCGATATTAAGTACAATTGTCATTCTACCTCTTTTGAAATACAAAAAAGGAGAAGTTGTAGATGTAAAGGTGAATTGGAAGGAATTTGTATTAATGGCAATATCCTACATTCTTCTTACCATGCCATTCACACTAGACCTCATTTTAGTCAACAAAGATTTTAGAGCAGGATATTCATCTCTTTCACTTCTTGGGAAGATAGTATATTTCGCTTGTATAACTACATCATCTGTTATGTTTGCAAGATTAACAAATGAAACAAACCCAAAAAGGAAAAGAAGAAGTCTTCTCATTGCCTTAGCCCTCTCACTTCTGACTGGAATAGTATTATCACTAGCATTCTTCCTCTTTGGTGAGACCATTATCAATCTCTCTGTTGGAGAACAGTATCTTCCCATTCTGAAATATTTAGGTGTATTCGGTCTCTGTATGACTGGATATTCAATTGTATATATGATTGCCAACTACTTTATCTCAAAAAGCACATATTCATATATCCTAGTTCTGTTAAGTGCAACTATGCTTCAGGTTCTTCTTTTTGCAACAAGAAATAATGCCATTAAGGTTGTTGTAGAAAATCAAATAATTCTGTATAGTCTTCTAACTGTATCAACAGTACTGTTTCTTTTAATTAAATTTAGAGAAGATATTAAAAATGAAAGAAGAGAAGAAAACAATCAAGGACAAAATCCTAAAGCTAGGTAAGGATTTTCAAGGTTTTGCATTTAAGGGCTCTATGATAGATATCGCTATCGGTATGATGATTGGTGCTGCAATTACAGCAGTTGTTAATTCTTTAATTACAGACATCATTAACCCTCCAATCGCAAAGCTTCTGTCTGGTGTTGACTTTAGTCAAAGGTATTTCGTATTAGGAAAAAATCAGTTTGAATCACTTGAAGCTGCACTAGCATCAGGAGCAGTCGTGATTACATACGGCAACTTTATCAATGCAATTATCTCCTTCTTACTAACAGCTCTTGTTCTTTTCCTTTTAGTATCTTGGATTAGTAAATTAAACAAAAAGGAGAAAGAGAAAGAAGGCGGAAAGACAAAAGTATGTCCATATTGTAAATCAGAGATTGACAAAGATGCTACTAGATGTGCTTTTTGTACAAGTGAATTAAAGAAGTAGTTGAAATGATTATTGATACTGATGAAAAGTAGGGTTTGGAAAATTACAGTATTTATCTTCCCCCTACTTTTTGTTGCTTTTATGCTCTACCTTAGAAAGTTCCACTTCTACACATACGACAGGATTGGAGCAGAAGATAATTTACTAGAATGGATTCAATTTTTCCTCTATCTTTTCTCAGGTATCCTAACAATATTGTTGTGGTATAGGTATAGAAAGAACAAAGTCTTACTTGCAATTTACATTCTTCTAACACTTGGTATGTTCTTCATTGCAATTGAAGAGATTAGTTGGGGAGAGAGACTTTACGGTTTTACAGACCATGTTCTCATCCCAACAGATTTGATGGAGAGAAATGTTCAAGGAGAGATTAATTTTCATAATATTGATAGTTTTCATTCGACAATTGGGTACCTATACATCCTAGTAGGTATTGGAGGATGTTTCTCTTGGGTTGGTATATATTTTCTAGAGAAATCTAAGAAGTTAAGGAAGAGTTTTAAGAAGATATTAAGACATATTTCACCACCTTGGGTGTTCTTCTTCTACTTCTTTCCTCTTTTCATTAACTTTTTGGCAATAGAGAAGTATGGGTTCATGCCACAGGATTATGAGGTAGCAGAAACTTGTTTAGCACTGGGTCTTTTTCTTTTCTTTCTTGGGAATTACATAACAAAAATGGATGATATTGGATTCGAACCAATGACCCCTACAATGTGAATGTAGTGCTCTAACCAGCTGAGCTAATCATCCAAACTATATTGATTATATACCTTTTTCCTAATTTTGGGGATATGTAGGCTGTTGTGGTGTTTCTTGATGTGGAAGATTGTTTACACTAACTGGAGGTGTACTAGCACTATCAGTACTAGCAGGTTCTTCAACCTTTTCCTTGGTAGTTTCTACCTTCTCTGTTTCCATACCACCCTGCTCCTTCTTCATATATCTCCAAACAATGATGAAGAAAACAAAAAGTATAGTAAAGGCAATACCACCAAAGATACTTTTCATAATTAAACCTGCAATGAGACCTCCTAAGAGTGCCCCTGTCGCAATAAATGTCATGTTTTTAATAGTCATATGTAACATAATAATGGATGAGAGAGAAAGAAGCAAGACTTAGAGAATGGACGACACAGGATTCGAACCTGTGACCCTCTCGGTGTAAACGAGATGCTCTAGACCAGCTGAGCTAGTCGTCCAAAAGATATGCTGAGGACAGGAATCGAACCTGCAAGGGATGTAACTCCCACTACCACCTCAAGGTAGCGTGTCTGCCAGTTCCACCACCCCAGCGTATGTAAATGTACAGATAAGATGATACCAAACAACAGGTACAAACTCAATGGGTATATCATCTAGGGTCTGTCCCAGGTCTGTCCCCTGTTTTCCATACCTATCTGCCTACCTATCAAGGTTTGTTGGTTTGGACACTTCTGATTTCGGCTTACAAAGTTCATCCGAAATACGACGCTTTGGATTAGGAAACGATTGTACAATGCGAAAACCGAAGGAAGTTAGGGGTCTGACCTAGGTCAGACCTTGTAAGCGCTGTGGACTAGGAAACGATTATACAATGCGAAAACCGAAGGGAATTTGGGGACAGACCTAGGTCAGACCTTGTAAGCGCTTCGGACTAGGAAACAATCGTACAATGAGCAAACCGAAGGGAATTTGGGGACAGATCTGTGTCAGACCTTAAAGGTTCTTCAAGGTCAATTGCAAAATGAGAGAAGATAGTAGACAATGGATGTAGTTAAAATTAAAAAACAAACATATGAAGATAGAGAAGATACATGCCCTAGAGGTTTTAGATTCCAATGGTAATCCAACCATAGAGACAACCATTGAACTTCTGGATGGAACAATAGAAACAGCATCTGTACCATCAGGAGCTTCCACAGGTAAGACAGAGGTTCTTGAGTTAAGAGATGGTGACCCAAACAGATATAATGGTAAGGGTGTTAGTAAAGCGGTAGATATTGTAAATAACCAGATTGCAGAGTTACTGAAGGATAAGGAATTCAAAAGCCAAGAAGAGTTTGATAACCTTCTCATCCAAACAGATAATACTCCACTTAAGACTAAATTAGGTGGTAACTCAATACTCTCTTGTTCAATTGCTTTCTGTAAAGTTGTTGCTAAAAGTTTAGGTATAGAATTGTTTGATTACATCTCAATGATTTACTATGGAGATGAATACAAAAAGAAGAATCTTCATACCCCCACTCCTCTCATTTTGGTATTAGAAGGTGCTAAACATGGAAACTGGGCTACAGATATTCAAGAGTACATGATTATTCCAAACATGGAAAAGTTTGTAACATTCAAAGAAGCACTTAGAGCTGGAACTGCTGTATACAAAGCAATTGAAAAGATATTGAAACAAAAAGGATATTCAGTAGGAGTTGGATTTGAGGGGGCATTTGCACCAAAAGAGATTCAATCAAACAAAGAAGCCTTCGACATTATATTAGATGGTATTAAATTAGCAGGATATACTCCTAAAGAAGATTTTAATATTGCAATCGATGTAGCTTCATCTGAATTCTACAACGAAGAAACAAAAATGTATGAACTCAGAAGGGAGAATAAGACACTAAGTGCAGAAGAATGGTTTGAGTTACAGAGGGAGTGGTATTCACAATATCCAATTATTTCAATTGAAGATCCATTTGAGCAAGATGATTGGGAGATGTGGAGTAAGTTTACTGAGGAGTTTCAAGACAGGATGGTTGTAGGTGATGACCTGCTAACTACAAATGTGGAGAGAATACAAAAAGGAATTGAGAGGAAGTCAGCAAATACTGTATTAATTAAACCTAATCAGATTGGAACAGTTACAGAGACATTGAATGCGATAAGGCTGGGAACTGCGAATGGGCTTAATTCTATAATCTCTCACAGAAGTGGTGAAACCATTGATAGTTTTATCGCAGATTTAGTAGTTGGAACCCCAGCTAAATATTCTAAATTTGGAGGACCTAACAGGGGAGAGAGGGTTGCGAAGTATAATAGGCTACTGGAGGTGGAAGATATTTTAGGAAGAGAGGATACAGAGTAAGAAGTCTGCTTAGAATAGAAAACGAGCCTCCGAAATGGCTACAATCAAACATTTTCAAGAGGTTGCCAAAAGGCTTGACACAAAGTGTAAAAACAATTACTATGATATAGCTAAGTATTATTAATTAATTAAAATATAATGTTCTTAGCGACTATCCGTGGGCTTTTAGCCCTCGGCTGTAAAGCTCTTTGATAATTAGCGTGTAAGTTGGTAGACTTCAGGGATGAAATCCCTTAAGTCTACATCTCAAGCTAAGTACG
>Ga0255345_1002321_pt1 | contig 24602 bp, 21 predicted proteins | sample wastewater_treat_6_FD_192415 | JGI IMG/M metagenome (GOLD analysis project Ga0255345, IMG submission 192415) | Wastewater microbial communities from Lulu Island WWTP, Vancouver, Canada - plant20 | ecosystem: Engineered > WWTP > Wastewater > Unclassified | place: Canada: Vancouver, British...
CGAATTGAATATCAAATGTCGCAAACGGAACTGAAATGGTCGTATCAAACAACACCTTTAGCAAATAATGCGGATCGCGCCAATCTAATCTAACATCATATTCGATCAAAGGAGATTCGGCATAAAAAATCTGATCAACGTCAATTTCCGAATTACGACAGACCTTATATCGGGAACGAATTCTCAATTCCACCGCACCGTTTGAAACAACCTCCCGCGAAATCAGATTCCCTTTTTCCGCTTTCAATTTCAACTCATAATCGGCATCGATATCCCAGCCATCCCATTTTGCCGGAACATCTTCGGTGGAAGCAAAAGTTCCGAACGGGATGCCCCGGCATAATTCCCGGTGATTGGATTTGTCAATCATCGAACAAATATATCCGTCTTCATCGAATTGAATCCAAGCAAAAGCCGTTTCCAACCGGTTTCCGTTCAGAAGAAACGGTGTCTCAGCGGATGAAATACCGGGTTCGAGTTGAAAAGCTGTCCGGCAAAAAGGCTTTTGCGATAATCCCGAAACTACCAATTTCGTTTCATTATCCAAATTCACGATTTGCTGGGTTTTCAATTCACCCTTCGGATCCGTATACATTTCTTCCGTTGGGATCTCAAAGGGGGTTTTGTGCTCAAACCCCAACGGATTGAAAACCGCATCAAAACACGCGCTTCTATTGTCAGATAATAAAATCTGATCGGTCATTTCAGCGGCTGTCTCCAAGAGCGAATTCGTTTCGGCAATGGATTGATCATGGGCTACTGCGATACAACTTCCCGGTAAAATATCATGAAATTGGTTTTTCAGTAAAATTTCCCACAATTGATTTGTCTTCTCAATGGAGGCAGCTCTGCCGGCTTGAACAGCCTGAACGGTTTCAAGCAGCTCAAGATTATGAAGCGCCACTTCACTTTTCCGATTATTCTTTTTAATCTGCTGCTTGTTGGTTAGCGTCCCGCGATGCAGCTCCAGATAGAGCTCTCCTTTGTAGCGGGGAAGATGCAGATAAGTCTCCTCGATGTGCTTCATAAACCCTGAGACAGAACTGTAATAGGTTTTGGGGCAACCTTCCAAATCCTCCGTTCGCCGTGCCGTTTCGATCATTTCCGCGGTCGGACCGCCCCCGCCATCCCCATATCCGAAGGCAACCAGCCGTTCGCTGCAATCCTGTTTATTGATCAACCCGTCTTCGTATTGAATGCCGTTGACTCGCTCCAATAATCCCTGCGGATCCGCCCAAGTATCCATAACAAATAAATGAGCAAGCACCTGGCTATGATCGATACCTTCCCAAACAAAGGTGTTATACGGAAATTGGTTAGTGTCATTCCATGCCATTTTCGTGGTCAGGAAATACTTGATCCCGAAGCCACGCATGATTTGAGGAATTGCCGCCGAATATCCAAAAGTATCCGGCAGCCAGAAGCAATCGGATAATATGCCGAATTTCTGCAAAGTATATCGTTGTCCCCATAAGAATTGCCGGATAATCGATTCCCCGCCTGTAATATTACAATCACATTCGACCCAGACACCCCCGTTCACTTCGTATCGTCCGCGGGCGATCATTTCCTTCATCACGGAAAAAATCTGAGGGTAATTTTGTTCGATCATCCGGGAATGCAGCGAAGCACTTTGAATAAATCGATATTCCGGATAATATTCCAACATGCTGAGTTGATTCGCAATGGTCCGGGCATTTTTTCGAATCGTCTCGTTGACCGGCCACAACCACGCGGTATCCATATGGGAATGCCCGGTCAATGCCGCCACCGGAGCATTTGTTCCGTTTTTTGCGGCAAGCGCCGGCTGCATGATCGAACGAGCTTGCCGGAGAGAATCGATCCAGTCATCGTATTCGGCATCCTCGGGAGAATACAAAATCACGCGATGAACTTCCGTCAATACATTCATGATTTCCGCCCGGCGAAAAGATTTTTCATCCGACATTTCCACCAATTGAATCAATACGCGAAGATCACAGATAAAATCTGCCACATCCCATACTTTTTCACAGATTTCAATCGGTCCGCACGGATACATGAAATCGCCTCGTTCAGCGGTTTCAAAAGGCAAACATCCGATAACATAATGGCCGGCATAAAATTCGATTGCCAATTCAATCGTTTCGGCAGGATCGGCTTTTCGACAAATAGGACTGCAAAAATGATTTCCGTGGCGGGTCACCACAATTTTGGTCGCAAACGCTCCGCGCGGCTCATTGTTAATCCACAGCAGTCCCTCATATCCCCCCACCGAAGGCTTCACATAAAGCGTTTGTCCGGCTGATTCGGGCCGTGGCGTGTAGCTGCCTTTAAACCAGCAGTTCATCCATTCCCCGCCCCATTTTTCACCCGGATCGGAGAACAGCGCATCATCCGGAACCGAGCGGACGTGTTCTTTTGTTTGATAAATTCGATAAGGAAGACGATCGATCGTTCTGAAAACATATGGTTCGAAAACCGTCAGACATCGTTTCAATTTATAGATCATCTTGACATTTTGCATTTCATTGAGCATAAAATTCTTCTCCGAGTCTCCTTATAAATTCTCCGATCAACCTTTTACCGCGCCGGCTGACAGTCCTTCGACCATATATTTCTGAGCGAAAGAAAACAGGAAAATTGTGGGGATCAGCGCCATAATTGTCCCGGCTGCCATCTCACCCCATTTAATATCATATTTCAATATCAAAGCATTCAGTCCCACCGGAATCGTCTTATAAGCATCGACGTCAATGAACATCACCGCCATAAATAATTCATTCCATGAGTTGATAAAAGCAAAAATGAAAGTAGCTGCGATCCCGGGAAGCATAATCGGCACGATGACGGAAAATAACGCCCGTAGTCTGCCGCAACCGTCAATTTGGGCAGCCTCCTCAATTTCCGATGGAATCGAGGCAAAGAAGCCGCGCAACGTCACCACGGAAAATGGGATCATCATGTTGGTATAAAGCAGCATTAATGTCGATAATTTATTAATCATCCCAAATTTCGAGAGCATTTGATACAAAGGTGCCAACATGATAAAAGCCGGGACCATTTGCGTTACCAAGAAAAACAACAGAACGGTTCCCCGACCTTTGAATTTAAATCGCGTAATCACATAGCCCGCCAAAATTCCGATAAAAACCGCACAGACAGCCGCAACGCCGGAAACAATGAAGGAATTCATCATATAACGCCCGAAGTTCCCCTTCCAAAGCATTTCCTTATAATTCACCAGAGAAGGGGTTTCCGGAAAATACTTTACCGGAAAAGCGTAGATTTCTCCCTGAGAAGATTTCAAGGAAGTCATCAGCATCCAAAAAAAAGGAAAGATGACAATAATCAGATAGACTCCCAGAACAATGAATTTGATTGTCGAAAGAATCCGGCGTTTTATTTTTCGAGATTTCATCGTTTAATCCTCCAATTTGCCGAACTTGGTAACGGAAAAATAGATAATCGTAAAGACGGTCAGGAATAAAATCACCAATAATCCCAATGCGGAAGCTAACCCGTAATCCAAACTTTGCACTTTTTGCATCATAAAAGAGGTGATGATATGCGAAGATCCGCCCGGTCCTCCCTGCGTCATTGAATAAATCAAATCCGGAAAATTAAAGATCCAGATGACTCTCATTAATATGGTCAGCAGGATCACCGATTTGATACTCGGAATGGTAATGTTGAAGAATTTTCCGACGGCATTCGCGCCGTCAACTTCGGCGGCTTCATATAATTCCTGCGGTACACCGCGTAACGCAGCAGTAATCATAATCGTAAAAAACGGAATCCCATACCAGATATTGGCGATAATAACTGAAAGGAGCGCAGTATCTTTACTCGCCAACCAGGCGATCGGAGAATGGATAATTCCGATCCGCAACAAGATATCATTAATGACGCCCGAGGTGCCGTTGAACATCCAGCGCCACATGATTCCGATCAAGAATCCCGAAACCGCCCAGGGAAAGAAAATCAATCCCTGATAGACGGATGAACCGCGAAATTTTTTACGTAACATTAAAGCCAAGGCAAAACCGATGGTAAATTGGAAAAACAAGGATACAATCACCCATATCGCGGTATTTTTTAAGATGGTATAAAAAATGTTCCCCGGTGTATTTGCGAATAACTTTTGAAAATTACCCAATCCGATCCATTTAATATTGGTGACATTCATCAAATTGTAGCTTTGAAATGCCATCAAAGATCCTTTGATCATCGGATAATAAGTAAAAATCAGCGGTAAGATCAAAGCCGGCAAGAGCATGAAAAAAATAAATCGATTCTTGCTACCGGCTAATTTTTGTTTTGTTTTCATATTGAACCCCCCGGCATAAAAGAAGGCTGCCTCGGCATTCCTGATACAAAAGGTGGAAGGCAGCCTCTTTCATTTTAACCGAACTGATAATTATTCCGGATAATTAATTCTTACCACTTCTTGCCTTCGTTTTTATAGGCTTCGGTCCAGTAATTATCCAGATAAGCCAATAATTCGTCATCGGTGATCTGGTCGGTCAGATAGTTTTGGTACCACTGATCCACTTCGCTGTTGAATTGTGAGAAGGCCTCATACATTTGCGGTTCTGTGGCATAACGATAAACATCCGGTTGTTTTGCCATTTCCATATACATGGCAAACTTCCCTTCGGAGAAATACGGATCCATATCCGCCGCGTTGATATGAATCGGAATGGTGGAGTAATTCTTCGCAAAATAGGTATTATTTTCCGAATTGGAAAGGAACAGCAGGAAATCGGCTGCGACATCGGGATGTTTGGAGAAGGAAGTCATTCCCCATCCTCCGAAGCCGTTGGGGAATACCGCTTCACCCGACGGACCAATCGGAAACGGAGCCAAATCCCATTGATCTTCAGACATATCCTTAGAGCAGGTAGCGATCACTTCGGGATCCTGAATCAACATGGCGGTTGTGCCACCGACAAATCCCTGTACCATTTCGGAAAAACCCCAAGCGATGGAGTCCTTCGGCGAAATATCTTTATAGATACTCTTATAAAAATGAAGCGCCTCTTTCACTTCCGGCAAGGTGAAGATTGTCTTTCCGTCCCCGTCCTTCAGGAAGTAACCGGCGTTCGGATCCGCCAATTTATCGACTCCGGTATAAGCCCAGTATACTGTATCCGCATATTGATAGCCGCGTGTTCCGCCGCGGAATGACCATCCGTACCGGTTCTTTGAGGGATCCGTCAGCTTTAAACCGGCATCATAAATATCCTGCCAGGTTTTGGGTACATCCAGCCCGGCTTCCTTAAACCAATCTTTTCGATAATACAAGCCTCTCTGGTAGAAACCATAGGGGATCAGATAAGCTGTATGATTGAATTGAGTAATTACCTGGGTAGCCGCGCTCGTCAGGGTATCCTTTTCATCCCATTTCTCAAGATAAGGGGCAAGATCGGCGAGCCAGCCGTTCGTTCCAAACTGAGTCAATGTCGAATCCCGAACTTCAACCACATCGACATCGCTCTTATTTAACAGCATTTGGGTTATTTTCGCATCTGCCTGTTCCAGGGGAGGTGAAATAATCTCAATTTTTACGCCGGGGTTAGCCGCTTCATATTTGTCCGCAATTTCACGTAAAATCGCGGTTCTTTCCGGACTGGTGAGCGATTCCACCATCGTGATAGTCACATCTTCGGCATATACAACAGCTGCCATCGAAAAAAGCAAGATGCAGGCTATCAAGGCAACAAACAATTTTCTACTCATATATTCCCTCCATCTTTGATAAATAGACATATAAACTTTATGAAACTTTGCAACAAAAGTATATAGAATCGGAGGCATTCTGTCAATCAATATTTTAGTCATAAAATTCATTTTCTCTTCTCCGAAAGCGAACCGAACACCCCATCCGTCTAGGTTGACATCTTCCGCTTTTGATGATGTAGAATTAAACCAACGTTGATTGATTCAAGCAGAAAGAAAAAATGATGGAACCTCAATATTTGGTTACAGGTGCCGCCGGGCATCTCGGAAGTACGATCGTCCGAAAATTAGTCCGAGAAGGGAAAACCGTACGGGCATTAATTTTACCCGGCGATCGGTCGGCTGAGGTTCTACCGGAAGAAGTTGAACGGGTTTCGGGAGATGTCCGAGAAAAACAGTCTTTAGGCACATTTTTCAATAATCCGGCCGGAAGACCGCAAATCCTGATTCATTGCGCCGGAATTGTTACGATTGCATCTTCTTATAATCAATCGGTTTATGATGTCAATGTAATCGGTACCCAAAATATATTGGAGCTTTCCAAAGAAAAATCGATTAGCCGAATGATTTATGTCAGCTCGGTGCACGCCATCCCCGAACTTCCGAAAGGGCAGACGATGGTGGAAATAACTTCATTCAATCCCGATCAAGTTTTCGGTTTATACAGCCGGACAAAAGCTATAGCCACGCAACTGGCATTGAATGCCGCCGCGGACGGACTTAATCTTTCGATAGTTCATCCTTCCGGTATATGCGGTCCTTACGATTCCGGTCACGGATATTTGACGCAATTGCTGATTGATTTCTATAAAGGAAAATTATTTGCGGCGGTAAAAGGCGGATATGATTTTGTGGATGTGCGCGACGTCGCGGATGGCATCCTAAATTGTATCGAAAGAGGTCGCAGCGGAGAATGTTATATCCTTTCCAACCGGTATTATTCCGTTCCGCAGTTGCTGGAGATATTCCGTCAAGTAACCGGCAAAAAAGCGGTAAACAGATATCTTCCGATGAGTTTCGCCAAAGCCACGGCTCCCTTGGCTGAAAGGTATTATAAACATTTAAAGCAACCGCCGCTTTATACGCCTTATTCTTTACATGTTATCTCCGCTAATGCCGACTTTTCTCATGAAAAAGCCACCCGTGAGCTCGGCTATACAACCAGACCGATGGAGAGAACCGTCGCCGATACGGTTGAATGGTTGAAACAAGCAAATCGAGTTTAAAGATAGATTCGCAAACCGATCAATTCCGGACTGTTTAAATGATTCGCTCCGGAAATAAACTTGCAATTAATTCTTCAAGTTTATAAAATAGCAGTAATTCCTACAATTTTTCAAAATTAGATTTATTCCTATAAGTTTTCAGAATAGTATGTTATACTCTGATTTTAGAGAAGAATGACCGGTATCTCATTCGAGGATGCGGACGGAAATTCTTGTTCAAGTCTTTTCGGAGGGAAAAATTCGATGGAAGAAAATAATTACTGCGTTTTGATCGGAGACATCATCAAATCGCGAAAGTATTCCAACAGGAATGAAATTCAAAAAAAATTGAATGCGATCCTTTCCGAAACAAACAAAAAATATTCGGAGGATATAGCCGCCGAATTTATTATCACCTTGGGGGATGAATTTCAGGGCGTTTTGAACAAACCTGACCGAATTTTCCAAATTGTCGACAACATCCGATTTTCGATGCGGCCGGTAAAAATCCGTGTCGGGATCGGGATCGGTAAAATTACCACGGAAATCGATCGATCGAAGGCGATCAGCGCCGACGGCCCCGCCTATTATGCCGCAAGAGAAATGATCGACGATATTCGCAAGAAAGAAAAAGGGTGGCAAAGTCTTTCGCAGGATATTAAGATTTCCTTGGGTACGGACAATCTTGAAATCGATCTGATCAATGCCAATTTAGGGCTGACATCTCTATTGGAATCTTCTTGGACCAAAAAGCAATTTGAGGCGGTCCGATTATTGCTTTATTCCGATTCTCTGCAAAAAGAAGCAGCCCAAAAAATCGGGATTACCGAATCCAGTATGCACTATCGTTTGAAATCAGCGCATTATTTTGACTATAAACATTCACGGGAGTTGATCTCAAAGTATCTGATTCATTTGTGGGAGGAAAAATGCTCACCCAATTGATCTTGACGGCTTTTTTCGCTCACCTTATCGGCGACTATTATCTTCAGTCGGAAAAAATTGTGCAGTCAAGTCGCACAAATTTCCGTTCACTGTTGAAGCATTCCTTGATCTATTGTATACCGTTTATTGTTGTATATTTCCTCGCTGTACCGTCTTTGCAATTAATGATCTATTTCGGCTCATTGGGTCTTGTTCATTTCCTCATCGCAGGGATCGCTTATATTTTGAATCGTTTCCCGGCGAAAAATATTCTCAGCCGGTGGAAAAACAAGGAATTTATTCTATTCTTCGGAAATCGGATCCTGCATCTGGCTGCGATCATCTGGATCTCCCTTTGTTTTTCTCGCCGGGATCTTCCGTTGCAGCCCGCACCTTGGATAGCGAGCCAAGCCGCAGCACTGAATCTATCCATTCTCATGGTAATGCGATGGCTCGATTTGTTGTTGCTTATTTTTAGACCGGCCAGTTTGGCAATTGTCAATCTCTCAACGAGGTTTCAGCCTTCACAACTCCCGTGGCAAACCGGCCGCGACTCCGATCCCGAGAAAAAGGAAACCCGTGCCGCAGCGGAAGACTTGTCACAAAGTAATAATGTGTACGGCGCCGGCGAAATGATCGGTTTCCTGGAACGAATTCTAATGGTTATTTTCTTATCCCTGGGACAATATGCTTCCATCGGATTGATTATGACGGCAAAATCCATCGCGCGTTATGACAAAATCACCAAGAACGGCGCTTTTGCCGAAGATTACCTGATTGGGACGCTCGCCAGTATAATCATTGCAATCAGTGGGTATCTGGTTGTCTTCGGTGTGTGAAGGAAAAGTCAAATCTTCGTTTTGGAATTCTTTTTCTTCGCTCGAATTGTCACCCATGCGTGGTTTAATGCCATTATTGGATCATGAAAAAGCATCCGCGGACCGGCATACCGCATGACTTTCCGAATTTTCTCCCGCATATCTTTTCGATAACAATGCGTTTCACATTGACTGCAAAAAGTTTTTGTCTCCATATGCGGGCATTGATCGATTCGTTGAAAGGCATATTCCATCAATTCGCTGCATTCCGGACAAAGATCTTTCTTCGTATGGTGGTTTCCGTGACAATAGATACGGACCATAGTCTGTAGAGTTTCTTTTTCTTTTGACCGTTTTTGGTTCAATCGTTCTATGGAGGTTGTCGCATCAGAATTCGTCATTTCGGTTCTATTTTACTCTCGGTTCTTCAAAACCGTCTTTTTTCTTCGTTCGAGTAGCTTTTTCAGAAGGATCAAACCCTTTTCCCACTAATAAATTACACCCCTTTAACCTTTTAAGGATTATAAAAAGGGGTGTAATCTGTTAAGAGGTGAATCGAATTATTAGGCGCCCCGAGGGACGCATAACGTCTTCCTAATGATATCAATATTATAACACATGGTAAATTCAACATACCGATTCTATAAAAACGAAATCTCCACCTGCTTTTCCTGTTCCTTATGACGTCGATTCCACTCTTCGTTATTGAGCTAAGCTATTTTGTAACTTATCGACTTTTTATCCTCTTTTGCTATATCTTTGAGGAATTTTTTACTTTTAGATCTGACGTTCTGATAAAGTAGTTTTTCGTCATAACACTCCATTTCTTTAGTTATTATATTGCTATCTTTAGAAGAGTATACAGCAATATTTACACTTTGTCAATGGTATATTAACCTTAGAAATTAGGAGGTTGTTATGATAATACTAACTATGGAAACGGTTATCGAATTTCTCGAAGATAATATGAAAAAGTGTAACTGGTCTCAAGCCGATCTTGCAAGAAAATCGGGGCTTGATACCTCTCTGGTAAGTAATATTTTGTCTGGAAGAAGAAATATTGGCGTTACATCAGCAAATGCTATAGCAAAAGCTTTCAAAATTCCACCCGAAATAATATTTCGTAAAGCAGGTTTACTCCCAGAAGTACTTGATTCAAGCGAAAGATTGGAAGAATTAATATATCTTTATAATCTTATGCCGGAAGAGTATCAGAAAGATTTAATTGATTATGCACATGTCAGAATTGCCATGCTCGAAAGAGAAGGGAAACTCAAGGACGAGTAAAGATAATCTCTCGTTCAAATGAAAAAAGTTTTATTTTGATTAGTCGTTTTGTTCCGAAGCGATATATAGATATTTTAATCATGTTCCCTTCCTTGCTATAGAGCTCAAAGTGTTTGAATGTTGAGGTAATTTAATTATAGAATTAACGTTCTAATTTGGTCAAGGAAATGAACCTGCCGATTTTGGCAGGGCACTGTTAAGGAGAGCTTATGAAAATAATCTTTAGTTTTATCCTGATCGTCCTGTCCGCAGGCTGCAACAATCTCCCCAAGCCCGCCATACCAACAGCCCAACCGCAAGTTCAGGTAATTGTTGTAACAGCCACTCCGGAACTTGTGCCAACAATAGCGCCAGAGCTGCCAACGGACACATCACTCCTAGAACAGATAGTTACGGAGGAAAAAGCCTTTGATTCTGAGGCGTTTATCGCATACCTTAAAGAAAATGGATTCCCAATCGGGAATGTCGTCGTCTATACAGAAGAAACCGACCCGAATAAATTTCTTGGAAGACCAAATCAATACATCAGCAAGCTCAACTTCAGCGACACAACTCTCTCCCCCAATGCTGATAACCTCAATGGTGGCAGCATCGAAGTTTTCCTGAATCCCGAAGATGCTGAAGCCAGAAAAACCTACATCGATACAATAGGAAAGCAGATGCCGGTTTTGTCTGAGTACTCGTTTATCCGCGGTACCGCTCTCTTGCGTCTAAGTCGGGACCTAACCCCGACAAAAGCCCAGGAATACGAGAAGTATTTCAATTCATTCTATGAAAATTAATTCGCTAACTAACCCAAATATGAACCATTGTTTTTTCCTTCGACCAGGTCGAAGCACTCCCCGTCGAAATTATCGGCGTCGTCGTGGAGTTACGCAATCAGTTTTAAATAAAAAAAACCGCCGACAGGCGGATTAAATATTAATCAACTCTATTAGAAAGGATGGAATCTGTATGATTATTTGTCCACGTTGTCAAGCGCAAAACCAGGATAATGCTCCCTGGTGTTATAACTGCGGGTTAACTTTCAGTCAACACCCTCTTCAGCCATCGCAGTCGAATCCGGGTAATTATCCTCAGCAACCACCTATTCAAACTGTTCGGTCTTCTCAGCGTGAACAATTTTCTCAAGATCTTCCGGTGAAAACCAATAGCATTGATCCGACGGAAAAACCGAAAAAGAAACGGAATTTCTGGAAAATGTATGGCATTGCCATGAGTGTTTTATCCCTTCTCTTGCTGATCGCGCTCGGCTCCTCTGGCGGCAGCGATCAGAAGTCGGCATCGATTCAGGATATTCCACAAGCTGAGCTAGCTAGTTATTGCACTGATCTTTTTACAAGCCAGCCTAATGATAATATCCCATCCCCAATGCCGGAAAATACAGTCGCGCTCGCGGTTGCTCCGGCAGCAAATGAAAAACATCATATCGGCGATACCGTTATTGTCGATAAGGTTTACTCATTGCAGGTGACCAGAATTGAATTAGCCAAAAATTATGAAGGGAAAGACGCCATTACCATTTATTACCAATTTACCAATAATGGCGATAAAGCTCAAAGTTTCGGAATGACGATCGCTAATAAACCCTTCCAGAACGGAATTGAATGTGAATGGGTAACGGATCCAGACCTTAACGACAATTTCATGACAGAGATCCAACCCGGCGCAAGCATTGAAATCAAACGTACCTATTTTCTACACGACTTGACTACCCCAGTAGAACTGGAACTAACGCCGCTGATTTCCTTCAATCCGACTCCTATTGTTTTCGAAATACCTATATGAACCTATATTTTACACCTTGCAGAAAATAATATGAACACATCGATTCCATTCCATCCGGGTGATAAAGTCGTTTGTTACGTCCGTTATTCGGGTGGGATGGAACAAGGCTTGAAAGACCGTTCCACAAAGGAACAAGCGCTTGATATCCAGAAATTTTGTGATACCAATAACTTGATCCTTTATCACATTTACGAAGACGCCGGCATATCCGGAACATCCACCAAAGGCCGGGATGCATTCTTCAAAATGATTAACTTTCTAAAATAAAAACCGCGCCCCAACATCCCGGGCATGGATGTTGTTTCTTTTTCGCTATTTACTAAAAATCTGAACACGGCGAAGTTCTGTCGTGACTAAATACACCACTATTGCTATACCATCTGCAGCCTGACAGAGCAGCTCGAAGATTTCGCCAGCGAAATTCCTTTTTAAAACATCTACCGGCTGGAAGAGCCAGATATACAGCGAAGAAGTCGGTATCCATGTTTCTAGAGCGGTGCGAACAAACTTCGAACAGTCTAAAATTATCTCCGGTGTATCCCCTATTCACTTTCCGATCGAATTGCCTCCGAAAAAAGACGGGCTAAAGTGTTTCAGATCGTTACTGATATGGGCCGATTGCAAAAAAGAAATGTCGGTTAACAAGCGTATATCAAAAGGACGTGAATATCGCAGTTATCGATGTTTCTATTGGAACACAAAGCAAATCCGATGCAACAAAATCGATCCGGTTGTGATCGAAAAAGGCGAAAATGAAATCCTTAGCAAAGAAAATCTGAAAAATATGGTTGAAGCCTACTTGGAATATAGCCGAAATCTAAGACAATATAACGATGAGCCGGACTATTCGGTCCAACTTGAGGAAGTCGAACGAAAGATTGAAAACGTCATTAATGCCATCGCTGATATGGGAAATACCTATCCGCTGCGGAAGGAGCTGCTGAAATTACAAACACAACAGGCTGTCATTCGGAATGCGATGACCACGAAAGCAGAAACATTGAAATCGGAATCAAATCTTTTCGAAGATATTTATGACCGCGCAAATAAAATTATCAGTGTCCTGCAAAATCCGAACCTGCCGCTTGTTACAAAGAATACGGTTTTAAGATCTTTCATCCTCCAGATCACACCGACAAGCGAAAACTCCGCCGTAATAAAATACTCCCTTCCCGGTATCAGTTGGGAAGGGAGCGAGGCGCCCCCGGAGGGACTCGAACCCCCAACCATTTGATTCGAAGTCAACCGCTCTATCCATTGAGCCACGAGGGCTTGCTGTCAATCATTCTTTTCAGCCAAAAAAGTATACCACGTTTCAACATCATTTGCGAATCAAAAACCCTGATTGTTTCAGAAATTCGATCAAATCTTTTTTAGCGATCGTTTCCTGTGTGCGATTGGTCAAATCTTTGACAGTGACTTTTCCCGCAGAGATTTCATCCGGTCCGGCAATTAAAGCAAACCGGGCACCGATCCGGTTGGCGAATTTCAATTGTTTATCCAATTTAGCAGCTTCCGGATACGTGATCACATTGATCCCGCTTCTGCGAATTTCTTCAGCCAACCCGTAAGCTTCCGGAAGCGTTTTTCCATTAAAACAGGTAACCACGATGCGAGCCGGTTGTGTGGATAATTCCGGATATTTCCCGTATTTTTCAAGAACGACCGAAATCATCACATCGCCCATCGCAAAGCCGACACCGGAGAGCGGATCGCCGCCGACATCCGCCACTAAATTTTCATATCGTCCACCGCCAGATAAAGCCCGGCCTTCTGGTGCTTTATCTCTGGCTTCAAAGACCGTTCCCGTATAGTACAGCAATCCGCGGATAACATGGGGATCATAATTGATATAATCCTCATATCCCATCGCTTGGATCAGCTTAAAAATCGTCGAAAGTTCCTCGGATTCTTTCCATAAATCGCGATTTTCGAGGAGAGCGGTCAGCGCGTTCAACTGAACCGGCGAGACACCACATTCCGATGCATATTCCCGCCAGGCATCCGGTCTCAATTTGTCACAGCGATCAATTAATTTATAAACAGCCGGCTTCAGATCCTGATCGATTCCGATTTTTTCCAATTGGGCATCCATCAGACGGCGGTTGTTTACGTTAATTTGAACCTGTTCGGATGTCAGTCCCAATTGTTCGAAAAAAGCGGCGCAAATAGCCAATAATTCGGCATCCGCCTCATAACCCGCCGCTCCGATCAAATCAATATTCCATTGGAAGAATTCACGGGTCCGGCCCTTCTGAGGCTGTTCATAGCGCCAGAATGGACCGAACGACCACCAGCGCAGCGGATAAACCAGTTCTTTCTGTTTTTGTGCGACCATCCGCGCCAGGGTCGGGGTTAATTCGGGACGGAGCGCAATTTCACCGCCGCCACGATCATTGAAAACATAGGCTTGTTCTTTTACCAACTCTTCTCCGGATTTTGCCGCATATAGCTCCAACTTTTCCAGCATCGGGCCTTCATATTCCTGATAGCCGAATCGCTCGGAGACAATTCGAATCTGATGATATAACCATGTCCGAAAAGCCATATCTTCGGGGTAAAAATCACGCGTCCCCTTTACTTTTTGAACAATTTCCCTCATCATTTTCCTCCTTGTTTGTCCGAGATAGCTTTTTACTGTGACCCATTCCTCGGAATCCTCTGTATTTCATTTTGATCGGTCTAATTGTACTCTTGATTGCAGTATAATTTTATTCATGCATGAGCTGTCAGCGACCCAAAATATCCTTCATATTGTGATGGATCACGCTGAACGAAACCATGCCGACAGTGTCAGCGCGATTAATCTGGTCGTGGGAGATTTCGCGAACATTGTTCCGGATTGTGTCGGTTATTATTGGAAGATCATCACGGAAGGAACAATCTATGCCGACGCCGTCCTCCGTTTTGATCGTCGTCCGGCAATTTTCGAATGCGATGATTGCGGCAGTCAATTTGAAATCACTCGAGAAATGACAGCCTGCCCACAGTGCGGCAGCGATCATGTTACATTTATCTCCGGCGACGAATTATTGGTGGAAAGTATTGAAATTGTCAGAAACGAGAAGGAAAAATGACTTCGATTAAAGTTCCCATTATTGAAAATATCCTCGAAGCGAACGATTTTGTGGCGGAAGAAAATCGAAAAATTTTCTCCGATCATAACATTTTTTGTATCAATATTATGGCTGCACCGGGAGCGGGCAAGACAGCCTTGATTGTGAAAACAATCGAATTATTAAAGGATAAAATCCGGATCGGCGTAATCGAAGGAGATACAGCCTCCGTTACCATCGATTCCGATCAGGTGGTGATGGCCGGTGCACCGGCTGTTCAGGTTACCACCGCCGGTGAATGTCATATGGACGCCATGATGGTGCGAAAAGGGATGGAACAGCTTCCTTTGGATGATCTTGATTTGGTCATTATTGAGAATATTGGGAATTTGATTTGTCCGGCTGAATGGGACCTCGGCTCTCATGCCAATGCTCTGGTAGCCAGTGTGGCGGAAGGGGATGATAAGCCGTGGAAATATCCAAATATCTATCGCAATTTGGATGTTTTACTCATCACCAAGACGGATTTAATCCCTTATGTCGATTACGATATCGATCATTTTAAGAGCGGCGTCGAGATGCTCAATCCGGGACTGGTTACTTTTCCGACTTCGGCGAAAACGGGGGATGGATTCCCGGCTTGGACGGAGTGGCTCTCAAAGAAAACAAAAGCGGCTGCCGAAAAGTAATTTCTCATCAACTTCAAAGACACATATTCTATGAAATCGTCGGGAAGTCTTCATTGGGAAGGCCGCCATTATCAGGTGAGCGGTATCGTTCAAGGCGTCGGGTTTCGCCCTTACGTTTATAAATTGGCTACAAAATTCGGTCTAACCGGCGACGTTCGGAACACCACCGAAGGGGTGGAAATCAACCTGTACGGCACCGACGGACAGCAGATCGAATTCGAAACCGTTCTGCGCACTTCTCCGCCTGCACTATCTAAAGTGGACCGGATCACAATTTGCGAGATTCCTTTCAAAGAAAAAAAGACCTTTAAAATCATTGAAAGCGCTCGGAAAGACGGGGAATATCTGCCTATTCCGCCGGATATTGCCATTTGCGACGATTGCCGGAGAGAGATCCTGGATCCGGCGAATAAACGTTATCACTATGCTTTTAATAACTGCATTAATTGCGGGCCGCGCTTTACCATCATCAAAGACTTGCCTTATGATCGAATAAATACCGCCATGAGCGGCTTTCAGATGTGTCCGGACTGCCAAAGCGAATATGAGGACCCGTCAAACCGTCGTTACCATGCTCAGCCGACCGGTTGTCCGGTCTGCGGACCGGAATTGGAATTCAGGCAGCACAGCGAACCCACTGTTCGGGGGGAAAGAGCTTTGCAAGCCGCAGCCGCAGCGATCCGAGCCGGTAAGATCGTCGCGATTAAAGGTTTGGGGGGATATCACTTGGCATGCGATGCTTTGAACCGAACTGCGATTCACGAGCTGCGCAAACGGAAGCTGCGCAGTGACAAGCCGTTCGCATTAATGGCGTCCAATCTTTCCGTGATCCGGAAATACGCCCTTTGCGGCGATGCCGAACAAGCCGCTCTGCGGAGTGAACGCGCCCCAATTGTTCTTTTGGATCGGTTACCCGATTCTCCGATTCCGTCCGAAGTCGCGCCCAAACAGTCGACATTGGGATTCATGCTGCCTTACACTCCTTTGCATGTGTTGCTCTTTGATGCGATAGCTCCGGATACGGAACTTCTGATCATGACCAGTGCAAATATCTCCGAAGAACCGATCATCTGCGATGAAACGGATGAGGATATCCGCAAGCTGTTTGCTTTAAGTGATTGCATTTTGACTCACAATCGGCCGATTATCACCCGAATCGATGATTCCGTCATTCGATTTTTACCAGAGGAAGATCGCCCGATTCTGAATCGGCGCGCACGCGGCTATGCTCCGGATCCGATCCGACTGGCCGAGGCTTTCCCGCAAATCTTGGGGGTGGGCGGAGACCTGAAAAATACTTTTTGTCTCACCCGTGATCGTTACGCCTTCCTCAGTCAGCATATCGGCGATATGGAAAATGTCGAAACATCGGCTTCGTTTGAACAAAACCTGAATCATTTCCGGCATCTTTTCCGAATCCGTCCGGAGGCAATCGCCTGCGATTTACACCCAAATTACTTTACCGCTCATTTTGCTGAGCGCTATGCGGAAAGCGAACGGATTCCGCTTTTTCGCATTCAACATCACTATGCGCATATAGCCTCGGTTTTGGGTGAATACGGGCGTTTCTCCGCTGAACCGGTGATCGGCTTGGCTTTCGACGGAACCGGATATGGGACCGATGCGACGATTTGGGGCGGAGAAGTGTTGCTTTGTAACGCCAGCGGCTTCGAGCGCCTGTTTCACCTGCAATCTTTTCTGTTACCGGGCGGGGATGCGGCCGTGCGTCATCCGGCACGTCAGGCATTGGCGCTGCTGCGCCGATTGGAAATTCCTTGGACGGATGATCTTCCACCGGTCAAAGCTCTAAAAGAAGAATCAGCAAATGCCCTCGGCGTGATCGATCACCAAATACGGCAATGTATCAATTGTGTGGAAACTTCCGCCATGGGCAGGCTGTTTGACGCCGTTTCCGCTTTAATCGGCGTATGCCAGAAAATTAATTACGAAGGACAGGCCGCGATCGAACTTGAATCGATCGCATCCTCGCTGCCGGATTCCGGATATGAGTTCCCGACAGAAGGGGATGAAATCGAACTCAAACCGCTCATCGAATCCGTTTTATGGGATTTCAGGCACGGAATCAGCCAAGAAGTGATTTCCGCAAAATTTCATCGCGGACTAATCGATTTAACGGTTGAAATCTGCATTAAAATCAGAAAGAAGATCGGCGGTAATCCGCCGGTTGCGGTCTCCGGCGGTGTCTGGCAAAATCGGATTCTTCTTGAAGGGGTTCGAAATAGGCTGACCGCAGAAGGATTTGAATTATTAATACCGCATCAGGTACCGCTCAATGACGGCTGTATCGCGTTCGGACAGGTAATGATCGCCAAAACGATCCTCGGGGAGAAATAATTATGTGTCTCGGAATTCCGGGAAAAATTATCAATATTTATGATGAAGACGGGCTCAGAATGGGCAAAGTCGATTTTAACGGTGTCCGACGTGAGACCTGTCTGGTCGGTGTGCCGGATGCCAAAGAAGGTGAATATGTGATCGTTCATGCCGGCTTTGCCATCAGCCGAATGGATGAGCAGGAAGCACTCGAAACCATTCGAGCACTGGATGAAATCGATGGACTCAGCTGTTGACCTTACCGCTTTTCGGAATCCGGAAAGAGCCGATCGGATTCTGAAACGACTGAAAAGCGAGATTACCCGACCTTGGGTGATCATGGAAATGTGCGGCGGGCAAACCCACGCTTTAATGCAATCCGGTATCGATCAATTGCTCGCGTCCCAAATCGAATTTATCCATGGCCCGGGCTGCCCGGTCTGTGTTACGTCACTGGCTTTGGTGGATGAAGCGATCGCGTTAGCCAAACTTCCCAATGTGATTCTGGCCACCTACGGGGATATGCTGCGGGTTCCGGGTTCCGCAGGGAATTTGTTTGCCGCCAGAGCACAGGGATGTGATATCCGAGTTGTTTACGCCGCATTAGACGCGCTTAAAATCGCCCGCGAAAACCCGGATAAGGAAGTCGTTTTTTTCGGCATCGGATTTGAGACGACAGCACCCGCAAACGGTATCAGCATTTTACAGGCATACCGAACAGGAATTCGGAATTATTCCGTCTTGGTTTCACAAGTTTGCGTTCCCCCTGCACTGGAAATGATCCTTTCCTCACCGCAGAATCGGGTCCAAGGATTTCTGGCGGCAGGTCATGTCTGTGCGGTGATGGGCACATCCGAATACGTTCCGATCAGCGAAAAATATCATGTTCCCATCTGCGTCACCGGATTCGAACCGATCGATCTGTTGGCCGGAATCGAAACGGTGGTTCGAGATCTGGAAGCGGGTTATTGGAGTGTGAGCAATGCATACAGTCGCGGCGTTCCCGCGGCAGGTACCGCCGGGGCATTGGCGATTATTCATGAATTATTCGAACCCTGCGATCGGGATTGGCGCGGAATCGGAATAATCCCCGACAGCGGTTGGAAATTAAAAGACAAGTATTCCGCTTATGACGCCGAAAAGAAATTCGGGGTTACGGCAACGGAAACCCATGAATCCAACGTCTGCATCGCCGGAGCCATTCTGCGGGGTTTAAAAACCCCACCGGAATGTCCCGCGTTTGCCGCTTCTTGCACGCCGGAACACCCTTTGGGAGCCGCGATGGTCTCCGGCGAGGGGACCTGTTCCGCTTATTATCGTTACCGGAGAAATCATGACCGAGTTTAACATTTCGGAAGGTTTTACTTGCCCCGCCCCCATTCAAGCATATGATCGGATCGTGTCCGGGCATGGCAGCGGCGGAAAAATGACCGCCGATCTGATCGAAAAGACATTCCGGAAATATTTGGAAAGCGACGGATTGGCGCAGGGGAATGACGCCGCGAATCTGCCGATCCCCAGACAGACGAAAAGGATCGCCGTGACCACCGATTCTCATATTGTTTCTCCGCTTTTTTTCCCCGGCGGAGATATCGGAGCACTGTCCGTCTGCGGGACCGTTAATGATTTGCTGACCTCGGGTGCGGTCCCGCAGTGGTTAACCGCGGGATTTATTCTGGAAGAAGGCTTCTCCCTTTCGGACCTTGAAAAAATATTGGCATCGATGCGAGAACGTTCGGAAGAAGCCGGAATTCAAATCGTCGCCGGTGATACCAAAGTCGTCGAACACGGCAAAGGAGACGGAATTTTTATCAACACCAGCGGTGTCGGTTGGATCATTGATGATTTCCAACCGGGAGGCGAAAAAGCGCAAACGGGAGATACCATTATTCTGAGCGGAACCGTCGGTGACCACGGGATGGCGGTGCTGTGCGCTCGCGGTGAAATGGGTTTTGAATCCGATATCCGTTCCGACGTCGCCCCTTTGAATCAGATCGTGAATTCTTTGCGCCGAGCCGCTCCGCATACTCATGTTTTACGGGATCCGACCCGCGGAGGGTTAAGTACGACGTTGAATGAAATTGCTTTTCAAAGCCATGTATCGGTTGAAATCGATGAGACGGCTGTTCCGATACGCCCCGAAGTAAGATCGATCTGCGATTTATTAGGATTTGATCCTCTGTACGTTGCCAATGAAGGAAAAATGGTTATTTTTGTTCCCGAAGTCGAAGCGCGGGATGCCCTTACGGCCATCCGCGCCTCTCGCTACGGAGAAAATGCCGCCGTAATCGGACGTGTGATTCATAGCGATCGATCGTCAGTAACGCTTCGAACCGCTTTCGGTACCGGCCGAATTCTTGAATCTCTGCCGGGTGAAATGCTGCCGAGAATCTGTTGATTGGATACTTTCGACAAAAGACGGACATGCAAAATACGGATAGACAACCGCCCCGAAAAAATTCGGGGCGGTTGATTTCGATCAACTTTTATATGGATTTCGGTTTTCGGGGTTGGGTATGCTCAATCGCCGGCGGCTCCGTATAAGGCGGCTGTTGCGGCGGCATTTCATTTCCCTGCGGATACGGCGCGTGATAAGGGGGCGGAGGATAAGCGCCGCGTATCGGCGGCTGTTGAGGCTGCGGAGGATAAGGAAAAGTTCCCGGACCGGATTGAGCCGGATATCCGGAACGACTTTCCCCCGGTTGCGGATAGGAAGGATAACCGCTCGATTCCGGTCGCGTCTGCGGATATTGAGAAGTTCCGGGCATCGGCGGGATCGGAGGACGAGGAATGTTGGGCATGGGGGGCGGTGGAACCTGTGAAGGTTTCGGTTGTTGGGTTTGACTGCCGGTTTTAACTGCGGGAATCTTTTCGGCGGGAGCAATCGGCGGTTTATTGAATTCATCGAAGCCATCGTTAAACGGTTCCGCAGCAGGTGAAGATGATCCGGCCAATTCTTTCTCCATATCCGAAAACGGAATGTATTCTTCTTCCGGTTTTTCCGTTGCCGGTTTTTCTTTTTTGGCTTTCTTAACAGGCTGATCTTTGGACAGTGTTTTTAGCCGTTCCTGTAACGCTTCCTCCGCATCCCGATCCGGAATGATCGGTTCTTCTTCACCTTTGGTTTCGGATATTTCTTCGGAAGGACCGGATTCGCTCTCTTCGGCTTTTTCTTCCTGCCGCGTATATTTGTCTTCCTGTTTAGGCTTCGGTTTGACAATCAATCCGGTTAATAGCGCCAATTCAATTTGCGGGTCGGCAAAGATGGACGGAACAATATCCTCCGTGATTCGACGTTCGGCTTCGGTCCGATATTCCGGATCCAATCGATAACGCGCGATCACAAAAAGCTTCCGCAGTAATACCCGTTTGATTTCAAGCGGTGCATAAGATGCCAAATCAAATACGTCTCCGCTCGTTTCTTCATCCACTAATTTCGAAATAGCGGTTTTAGCCATCTGATTGGCTTCTTTTTCGGAAATCGTATTCCAGTTGCGGGTACCGATAACCTCACGAAAAGCCGGAAGGACATCCTCTTCTTTAATTTTTGCGCTCTTTGCGTTATAAACGATAATGATCATTCCGATGATGCCGAGAGAAATCGCATTGCGATCAATTTCGTTCTCATCGACAATATCATAGGAAAAGCCATCGGATTGAATCGGATGATTGGGAATATCACCTTTCCACGACCAGGTATCCTGTGAAAAATCAAGTGCTTCCGGGTCTACCCCAAAATTCAATCCCGAGCCGATTGAATTCATTTGTTTCTTTTTCCCCATATTTACCTCTTAATCAGCGGATTACTCAATATTTTTCAATCCTGCCGGTTTTTCTAATTGTAACAAATAAATCTTCCGCTGATTTTCACTTTTCCGAACAACTCATCCGGTAAATATCGATCAGCAAAATTTACCGAACAATCGGATTTCAGATATCTTCCACACAAAACCGGATCGTTCCGCTGATACTTTCACCGGGTTTCAGAATCAATAAATGCGCTTCCTCTTCGAAGCCTTTCGCATAAAGATTATGACAATCGGTTGAATTGGTCTGGTTTTCGACACACAGAAACGATTCGAACGGCGGCGTATAAGTGACGCTGTGAGTGAAAATATCCGACGCATATAAAACCATCTTTTTGCCGAGCGCTTCATAAATGATTGCCTGAGGTTTCTTCGGTTCCATTCCGTACCACACCTCATCCAAATTCAATCCGCTGAGCTTTGTAGGCTTGCTTAAATCAGCCGGACTCTTGTCCAAGTCGATTAATTTGCCCGTGGGAATCAAATTGACCGCTTCCATCCATTTTTTCGCCGGAACATATAACTTCACCTGACTCTTCAAACCGAGCACATTAAAATAAGGGTGAATTCCGAAACCGAAAGGAAATCTTTTTTCTTGATCCAAGTTGGATACTTTCACCTGAATGGTCAATCCGTCCGCGCCCAAAATATAGGTGAGTTCCAGACTGTTTGCAATCGGAAACAGTTTATAGATCGGATGTCCGGGTAAAATTTCCAATTTGGTTTTCACAGAGATATCATCGTCCGTGACGATCGGTGTCTCAAATTGAAACGGTGTATCATAAACAAGTCCGTGCAGAGAACGACCACCGTCGTTATCGGGCAACACATATTCCGTTCCGTCAAAAGTGAACCGGCAATTCCGAATGCGGTTCGGAAACGGATATAAAACGGGTATGCCGAAGAATTTTGACCCGATCACCGGCATTGGAGCTTGATGCAGAAACTCAATTCCATCCACCGAGTAACTGCACAAATTGGATCCGAATTCCGGTAATAACTTGGCTTCCGTCTTCCGCACATGATCATTCTCCGACCAAAGGCAGATCATTTTTTGATCGAATACCGGATGCTTCGCAAAATTGTAACCGTACATTAGTATTGTTCCTTTCCGATTGTATGACCCCGAAAACACTGGCAAGGTCCGAATGGATAAAAAGTATCTTTCTGTCGCAAAACGCCATTTCTCGATGGCTTCCGCTGATATAATTATAATCATGGATAAAGATCGGTTGATTAATCCGGGCATCATCTCATCCGATGACCGAGTGGATTTGGCGTTGCGTCCGAAGCGCTTAAATGAAATTATCGGGCAGGATCAAATTCGTGAAAATCTTTCCATATTATTGACCGCCGCCAAGCAACGGAATGAGCCTTTGGATCATGTTTTATTTTACGGCCCGCCGGGTTTGGGAAAGACCACACTGGCGCACGTATTGGCCAATGAAATGGGTGTCAGCATTAAGGTTACCGCCGGTCCGGCAATCGAACGAGCCGGGGATTTGGCTGCCATTCTTTCCAATCTTCATGAAGGGGATATTTTATTCATCGATGAAATTCATCGCTTAAATCGCGCCATCGAAGAAATTCTTTATCCGGCGATGGAAGATTCGGTTTTGGATATCATGGTCGGCAAAGGACCTTCCGCCCGTTCGATTCGTTTAAAACTCCCGCGTTTTACCGTTATCGGTGCGACCACCCGTCTTTCGCTGGTCAGTTCACCGCTGCGGGCTCGTTTCGGCGCTGTTTACCGTTTGGATTATTACGATCAGCCGGCGATGGAAAAGATCATCGAGAATGCGGCTATTAAGATGAATGTGACCGTTGACGACGGCGGTATCAAAGAGATTGCCGTCCGTTCGCGCGGAACTCCCAGAATCGGCTTGCGTCTCCTTCGACGAGTCCGGGACTATGCGCAAGTGCGCGCCGACGGCACCATCAACGAGCAAGTTTCACGGGACGCTTTGGAACTGATGAATATTGACGTCGCCGGTCTGGATGATGTTGACCGGCGTGTGCTGTTGACAATTATTGAAAAATACAACGGCGGACCGGTCGGCCTCAGTACGATCGCTGCCTCGATCAGCGAAGAAACAGACACAGTGATGGAAGTGGTCGAACCTTACCTCTTACAACTGGGGTTCATCGATCGGACGCCCCAAGGCAGGAATGCTACGCGAAAAGCGTACGAACATTTGGGGATCCCTTATAATGATCAGAACGCCCCCAAACAAGGATCTTTATTTGAATAACATACGGAATTTAATAGCGAGAATCTTGACCGGTCGATTTACTTTTTCCGTTATACCCTCACAGAAACAATAAAACAAAATATATGCAGACATCGGATTTTGATTACTATCTTCCTCCTGAATTAATTGCGCAAACACCTTTGGAACCGCGTGATTCTTCCCGTCTTTTGGTTTATGACCGAAAAACAGATGAAATCACTCATTGCCATTTTTATGATATCGGAAATTTCCTCGAGGCGGGAGATTTATTGATCCGGAATCAAACCCGGGTTTTGCCCGCCAGAATCTATGCCAAGAAACATGAAACCGGCGGAAAAGCTGAAATATTGCTCTTGAGACGGATCGAACCCGACACATGGGAAGCTTTGGTAGGCGGGAAAAGACTTCATGAGGGAACGATTCTTGATTTGGAGGAAGGACTGAGCGCCGAAATCGTTCAAGATCTGGATAATTCCCGCCGTTTGATACGTTTTACCGGTCCTTTCGAGGATTTTATGCAAAAAAACGGACAGATGCCATTGCCACCCTATATTCATAAGCGTCTGAAGGATCCGGAGAGATATCAAACGGTATATTCCCGACAAGATCTGGCTGGCTCGGCTGCCGCTCCGACTGCCGGGTTACATTTTACGGAAGAGCTGATGCAAAAATTGGAAGCTCGTCAAATTCATTTTGCGGATGTCACGCTGCATGTCGGTTTAGACACTTTCCAGCCCGTCAGC
>Ga0255345_1002322_pt1 | contig 24591 bp, 14 predicted proteins | sample wastewater_treat_6_FD_192415 | JGI IMG/M metagenome (GOLD analysis project Ga0255345, IMG submission 192415) | Wastewater microbial communities from Lulu Island WWTP, Vancouver, Canada - plant20 | ecosystem: Engineered > WWTP > Wastewater > Unclassified | place: Canada: Vancouver, British...
GTCATAGGCATCGAACTGCCGAAGGAGGACTTCGAGGCCGTGCCCGAATCCGAAAAAGACGACATCGAAGCGCGGATGGAAAAGGCGGAAGCTCAGGTTGAGGAACTCATCCGGCATCTGGCCGGGCAGGGATTCCACAAGGCGGCCCAGTATCTGAACCGCTCACGCCGCTACATGTTCAGCTACCTCCGGCGCTGGTTGCAGTTCGGCATCGCCTGTCCGCGGGCCTCGTCGCTGATTGAGCGATTCTTCCGGGAATTAGGGCGGCGGATCAAAAAGCTCGGCTACAATTGGAAGGCCGCCGGGGTAGGAAAAATCACCCGCATCATCCTGAAGAAATATACCCGCCCTGAGGATTGGAAGAAATACTGGCAGGAGCGCATGCGCCTCACCAGCTCCGTCCACATCTTTTTCCGTATCCTCCAAGCCACCTAGCCATCACACACTTTCGGACATTGCCAATTATTTTTCCATAGCGTGGAAAAATCGTGAAAAACTTTTCCATAGCGTGGAAAATTGCGCCCCGCCGGGCTGGTCCCGTTTTTTCCAGTCTCCGCCCTCTGTTTTCTGCCCTTTCTCTTCCGGCTGAACCCCAAACCCTGACCTTCCAACTGCTGCTGCGTCGCCGCAATATTTTCTTCTGGCCTGCCGTCTGGCTTTCTGCGATAAGTTCGGCAGTTCCGATGTTATTCGGACATTGTTTCTTTGAAAATCTAATTTACTGCGTTTTACGCAGTCATCGTTTCTTCTGAAAAACCGCGAATTTTTCTGTCCTCGAAACGAGACGTGTGAGGCGCGCCCGCCATGGGCGCGGCTCCTTGTTTTGTGTTTCGTGGACGGGGCTTCGCGGTCCCTCAGAAGAGACATGAGCTTGGTGTCGTGCCCTCTTTCCAGTTTTGTGCGGCACTAGGTTCATGCCAACCACCCCAGGAGCATGAGCAATGAAAAATCTAAGAAAGCATCAACTTATCGCCATCGGGAGAAGCATCGCCGTTCTTTATGGTGCGTTGTGCCTTGTTGCTTTTGCGTCGGCTGCTTCCCGCACCGAAAAGCCCGCGCCCGTTGATGCCGAACAATTCGCCGATTTCATGGGGCATGAGGTTCTGGATATTCAGGATTTGGCGGAGGGCGCGGAAGTCCAGCGCCGGATGTTCAATCGAATCACCCCGCCGGGGCTTTCGTGGATTCAGCCGATGTTTCCGCCGGTTGCGCCGTTTGATGCTGAAAACTTCGACGAGCGGTTTCTGAGTGAACTTTTAGGCGAGGAGAAAAACAGCGTGGCGATTTATCCGCTTTCGCTGATTCAAAACCCCAAGACGCGCGAAACGCTCATTTACAATGCCGAGGGAGAGCTAATCGCGGCCATCCCCGCCGACCGCGGCTCCCGCGAGTGGCCGGCGGATGCCGACCCATCCCGCGTGATTCTGCAACTGGGCTTGCTACCCGCTGAAGATGTCGAGCCGTACCTTTATACCGAAAGGCGCATCGAGGAATCTCTTGCGCGCTACAACGCACCACGTTCAGCCAAATCCGGAGGCGCGGCAACGAGAGGATTAGAGGCGGGCGAGTTCGGCATCTGTGGCATTCAGGGAACAACGAACGGCACGATGTTTATCACAGTGACCAACGGCGCGAATGTTGCCGAAGTTTTCGCCTATACCGTTTGGCACACTTCCTCGGTGGTTGTGGCCACGTGGACCAACGAGCAATCCAACGTGGTTACGGACACCAATACGGTATGGCATCAGGTGTCGCCGGCGTTTAACGGGCTGGAAAGCGCGTGGGAATGCCTGACGACCAATCTAGTGCTGACGAATGGCGTTGGCATCTACGAGGACGCGAATATATCCAGCAACGCGCGGATACGCTTTTATGCCGTGGCGAATCGGCAGGATTCCGACGGCGACGGGTTAACTGATGGCATGGAAATCTTTGTTCATCACACCAACCCGCAAAGCATTGATACGGACGGCGACGGCTTGTTGGATGGCTATGACATTCCCGTGTGGATTGGTGATCCTCGCTATACGGCATGGGCGAACAACATTGTTTTTACCAGTTCGGAGGGGTTGCGTATTTTCAAGGGTGAACTGAGCGCCGGAAGCGACCCATTGGCGGATGATACGGACAGCGATGGTTTGCCGGATGGATGGGAAGTGAAAAACGCGCTTGATCCTCTGGATGCCGAGGGGGAGAACGGAGCAGAGGGAGACCCGGATGGAGATGGCTTTGACAACGCCTTGGAACTCGAACTAGGCGCGCCAGCCAACAATTCGGCCTGGAACGGTGAGCAACTGGCCTATCGGCTCACGCATGTTACGCCTGTTATCGTCACCAATGCCCGCTCAATCACCACAAATTGGATTGGCTTGCGGGTGGATATTGATGATTCCATAGACTGCGGAGGGACCGCCGGAACTCAAGATAAGCGAAAACCGTTGGATATCCCCAAATTGCTCGATTGTGGTTATTTCATCGATATAAGGGTTCATGGAATGGTCGAAGATGTAGATGTGAATTATGACAAGGTATCCATCGAAGCCTTCACCAATACTTTTTATTTTAGCGGTAGCTACAATCGTCCACGTGACTGCCGCATGATCCCGAAGACAAAGACATGTAATGTACTTATCATGGGAAACAGCACCGCGTACTTGCGATATAATACCGTAAGCTATAAATGGCACAGCGGCGCTTATGCCGAAATTATTAGCGCGACGAATACCGCCCCCTATAAGGTGGTCGTTTCCGGGGAGGATGCCATGTGCATAGGAGAAACCATATCCGTGACGGCATCCGGCGGGAGTGAATCCAATTACACTTGGTTCGGTTATGGCGGGGTGTCACTTTCTGGAACCACAAGCAATTCTACCCTTGTTACAGGAGTAGCTCCGGGGTTTGCGTCCGTCTCCGCGACTGATTCCAAGGGATGCACGGGAGTAAAAGAAATCATTGTCCTCCAACCGGACATCGGCAAGGCAAGCCCGCTTGCCGACCGTACCTTGCACCCGGACGCCGCACGAAAACCGCTGGTCTTGAGGCAAACCCTGCCTGGCGCTTGGCATGGTCAAATGCAACTGAATCTCACCGGCGCGGTGGCCTACTGGACACCCACCGGCGGCGTGCCGATTGCTTTAAGCTCAACGTTCTTCGCCAATGAGCAACTGCCCCGGACCATCTACCTTGAAGGCGGCGGCTGCGGAATCGGCGAAGCCAGTTTTTCCATTGCCGGTTCCGGGGGCTGTGAAGCCAATACCCCCCTTCAAATCTTCGGCGCGAACGCCACTCTTGCGGGCGTGGCCGAAGCTGACGAAGAATCCCCCGGCGGATTCATCGCCGACCGCACCGTCCACACCAACGCCCCCCGCACCATGCTCACTCTGACAGCATGCGGCCCATACGGCTCGCCGGGCAATTTGATTTTGACTTGGGATTCTTCCGTTGTGAAAATCTACACGGCCCCGTCTGGCGGAACTGCCTTAACGCAATTCGTTACACCGTTCCATGGGTTCAATGGCACGAATCTTTACGTTGAAGGCATCTCCCCCGGCACCACCACCCTAAACTGGACCTATTCCGCACAATCCAACTGCACCGACAGCATACAGGTGAGTGTTATTAAGGTGGGTACCGAAACGATTGCCACAACTCCCTCCGATCGTACCAGAACAAAGATTGGTATTGGTGAAGAAGTCGTTTGCAGTATTGCCCCATCCATGTCTGTTAACTGGTCGGTTACCGGTGGCGGAACTGTATCTGTTGCGACGGGGGCCAGCACGACATTCACGGCCAGCAAGAGTCCGTCATCGTCAACTGTTCATGCGCAGATTGCTGGCGCAGATTGCACAGTGACATTCATGGTGGTTGCTCCGGATGGAATGATGACCTCACTTGCGAGCGACGGGAATCTCGGCTCACTCGGGATGAACAATATCGGTGCCAAGTCTTTCTTTAACTGCTATGTTCTTCCCAATGATGTTTCATTTTATAATGTTGAATTTCGGGAAAACATTCCTGGGGAGACTTACACCTGGCCTGACGGAACGGGAGGCAGGCGTCCTTCCGCGATCGTACATTGGAGCGTTGGGTTTGACAACAAGACTACCGACATCGTGTCGAGTGGTTTGGCTCCAGTCGCAAGGATTTTCGATGGAACCAACTACGTGGATTTCACCTTTGGGGTTCGTGTCCCAGAGGAATACAAAAATGAGGCGGGGACTTGGGTTGAGTGGCTCCCCGATGAGAATCATCCGCGTAATTATCGCGGTTCTGATCGCAAAGCGCGTGTAAAACTTGAGGCGTCCAACACGGCCATAGGTGGCTGGATGGGGCCATGGCAATGATGAAGGTGGTGCTTATGAATGCTTCGTGGTATCTGTTCCTTGGTGTGCTGATTGCTTTCGGCAGTTCTTCATCTTTTGGTGGAGATGTGAGCTTGTGCACCCAGATCAATGAAATCTGCCGATTCGCCTCCACATCCAATCAAGGTGACCGAGAGGCTATCGAGACGCGATTGCTCGATCTTTTGAGCGAGAACGCCGATCCGCAGAGTCGAGGCTTGGTTTACGCGGCGATCGCCAACGTGTACGGCGGAGCTTTGGCTCATCACGCTGAAGATGCTGTTCGCTTCGCCCGAGAAGCACTAAGGAACCAACTCAGTGTAACGGATGAGTGCGATATGTATTTGTGCCTTGCTAAGGCAATAGAGGCCCAAGTTCGCCATAAACAGGCCTCTGATGCAGATGCTCGCAAAGAGCAGGTCATACCGCTTATCCAAGGACTATCCTTTGTGTTAGACCATCTGCGCATCGACAAGAGGTTGTCGCCGCCCGCTGTTGGAAAATATGACGTGAATCCCGTCGATCCTCAATATGAGGAAGTTGTGCGCCAGCATGCGATACAGATATCAATCCGGGAGGATATTCTCCAGCAGAACCGGCTACTTGCCTATCGTGATGACTTCAGCCAACGAGTGCTTCAACTTTATGGAGCGGCTTCGGTCAAAGAACCTGCCTTTGCTCGCATAGTTCATGAAGCTGTGGGGAGTGCAGGCAAGGTGGAGAAGGTTCTTTTGCAGCTTGATGCGGTAGCCGAGAAACTTGGAAAATCGCGATAGCGTCCTCGCTCCGCACCCGTACACGAAAAATACGCGGCATTTTTCGCGCGTCATTTTGTTTATTATGGCGGTGAATATTATGACCCATCATATGGCATCAAGCATACAAGTCTACTGACACTAGATAATAATGCAATAGATGGATACTACATTATTGAACATAATTACCCAGTTGATGAGCCAGCGGTGAATCTTGATTTAACCAATGATGGGAATTTGACCGACATAGGCGTGCCAACAACAGTAATCCTGTTTCGCCAGAATCCATCAGGCTTAGACATCTATGAAATACCGTATGATTATTAGGAGCACAATATGAATAAAGTAATTATAATTATTTGTTTTCCTGTCATTCAATGCCTCTCGGGTGTGGGCGCAGAGCCTCCAACGGGCTTCAACCATGTGCTAACAGAGTCGAAAGCAAAGCGCATTGCGCGCGATGCATATGCCGAAAGGATGGGGGTGCATCTGATGGCAGAAGAAGGGATATGGAGGGTAGATATTCAGACTGTTGGCTTTGATATCCCGGATTTCGCAAAGAGAGGTGATCAGCTATGGGAAGCTCGTGTCATGGCATTCTTAAACCAAGAAACGCGCGCAATTATATGGGTTCATGCCAACACTGAGCAGGTGTATTTTGTGATAGGCCCTTGGAAATAAACGCACCAATCATAGCTGTTTCACCGCGTGGACTCGACCCAGTAGTGTAGATCGGAGGACAACGCCTTGAATATGAAGATGAAATCACTACTTATCTCGATGAGCGTGGCCGGTTGCTTTGTCTGTTTCTTGCTCTGGACGAACAGTCGGCCACCATGTGCAACCAATAGTGCGTCGCATCGGCATGCCGAGAGCACTGCCGTCGCTACCATACAGGGACTACAGACAGAGGCTGACGCTGTGTCGGCTGTAACTTTTGCCCGTGGCGAACAGGCGGATCATGTTGAATCTAAATTGTCTTATGTGTCTCCCGATTCCGCGAAAGAAACTGCATCGTTGGACCATAGCCGAATGGCAAGCAACTTTGTCTCTGAGGTTGTGGAAGCGCAAGGACAACCGATGCATCAGGTAAAAAACATCCTGGGGGCTGGTGACGATCTTATTACTGAACAGCAAGCCCGGATTATTGCTGCTGAGGCTATTGGAAAAGTAGCGTACGACAGGGATGCCGTGGTGTCTGTTCAGCACGAGGCGGGTCTGTATGTCGTGACGTTTCCCGCCAAGCAACCGGCGCTTCAGGAGGGGGAACGCTACAGAGGTCCTTCGTACGCCGCACAGGTTGCCATAGACGAAAAGACGGGAAAGGTGGTTCAGGTCAAGGTGGGTAGTTAACGACAAGCAGCATGTCGCACCCGCGCCTGATCCTTAAGGTTCAGGGGCGGGTGCGCGTTTGGGACAAATGTCGTCTTTTTTGACTTCCGTCTTTACGGGGAGGGTGGGGGTGTGCGATGGTTAGCCATCTGCCGGCTTGCGCCTGCGTGCCGGAAGGTGGAGGAGTGTGCACATGAAGCCTTTGCTGACAAAACCCGAAATCAACGCCATTATCTACGGCATGCACGGCGCGCCGTTTTCGCTGCTGGGCATGCATGCCACGGGCGCGAAAAAGCCGGGCGTGGTGGCGCGGGTGTTCCGTCCGTATGCGACCAAGGTCGAGTTAATCCGCCGCGCGGATGGCCAGGTTCTCGATATGCCGCGCATTCATGAGGATGGTCTGTATGAGCTGTTTCTCCCGAATGAAAAGCCGTTCGATTATTTGCTGCGCCTGACGTGGTTTGACGGGACGTCGTCCGATTTGGAGGACCCGTATCGCTTTCCGCTGCAACTGACGGATTTTGACATGCACCTGCTGGGCGAGGGGACCAATTACCGCGCGTACAACCGGATGGGGGCGCATCCGATGACGGTGGAGGGCGTGGAGGGTGTGCATTTCGCGGTGTGGGCGCCGAATGCCATCCGCGTGAGCGTGGTGGGCTGGTTCAACAACTGGGACGGGCGGATTCATCCGATGCAACAGCGCGGCAACAGCGGGATTTGGGAGTTGTTCATGCCGCATCTGAAGCCGGGGGATTTGTACAAGTATGAGGTCAAGGGGCATCAGGCGTTTCTGGCCCAGAAGGCGGACCCTTACGCGTTTGCGTCGGAGTTGCGCCCGCGGTCGGCTTCGATGGTGTGGGACATCGAGGCCTACGAGTGGCAGGACGCGGAGTGGATGGCGGCGCGCGACAAGCGCAACTGGCTGGAGGAGCCTATCAGCGTGTATGAGGTGCATCTGGGGTCCTGGCGGCGCAAGCCGGATGAGGACGGCCGCATGCAGACGTATGCGGAGCTGGCGGATACGCTGATTCCTTACGTGAAAAAGATGGGCTACACGCATATTGAGCTGATGCCCATCAGCGAGCATCCGTTCGATGGCTCGTGGGGCTATCAGACCATCGGCTACTACTCCCCGACGTCGCGCTTTGGCACGCCGGACGACTTCAAGGCGTTCGTGGATCGCTGCCATCAGGAGGGCATTGGCGTGATTGTGGATTGGGTGCCGGCGCATTTCCCGAAAGACGGCCACGGGCTGGCCTATTTCGACGGCACGCACCTGTATGAACACGCGGACCCGCGAATGGGCGAGCACAAGGATTGGGGCACGTATATTTTTAACTACGGGCGCAACGAAGTCCGCGCGTTTCTGCTGTCCAACGCGATGTTTCTGGCGGATATGTATCACATTGACGGCCTGCGCGTGGATGCGGTGGCTTCCATGCTGTATCTGGATTATTCGCGCAAAGAGGGCGAGTGGATTCCCAACAAGTACGGCGGGCGCGAGAATCTGGAGGCCGTGGATTTCCTCAAGAAGTTCAACGAGCTGGTTCACCTGGAGCATCCGGGTTTCTTGACGTTCGCGGAGGAGTCCACCGCGTGGCCCATGGTTTCGCGGCCGACCTATCTGGGCGGGCTGGGCTTTGACCTGAAGTGGAACATGGGGTGGATGCACGACACGCTGGATTACATGCAAAAGGACCCGGTGTTCCGGAAGTACCACCACCACCAGATGACGTTCTCGATGATTTATGCCTTCACCGAAAACTTCATTCTGCCTTTTTCGCACGACGAAGTCGTCCACGGCAAGGGGGCCATGCTTTCCAAGATGCCCGGCGACATGTGGCAGCAGTTCGCCAATCTGCGCCTGCTTTATGCGTATATGTTCGCGCATCCGGGCAAAAAGCTCACCTTCATGGGCATGGAGTTCGGCCAGTGGCGCGAGTGGCAGCACGGGGAAAGCCTTGATTGGCACCTGTTGCAATATGATTCGCACACGGGCCTGCAACGCCTCGCGCGCGACCTCAACGCCATTCTCAAGGGCTATGGCTGCCTCCATCAAATTGACTTTTCCTGGGAGGGCTTCGAGTGGATTGACTTGAACGACTGGGAAAACAGCATGCTCTTCACGTTGCGCCGGGGAAAAGACCCGGATGATTTGATGGTGTGCGGCTTCAACTTCACGCCGGTGCCGCGCGTCGCCTACCGCATGGGCGTGCCGCGCATGGGCACGTATGAGGAAGTGCTCAACACCGATGCGGCCATCTACGGCGGCAGCGGCGTGAGCAACAGCCGGTTTGTGACGGCGGAAGCCATCAAATGGCAAAGCCGCGATCAGTCCATTGTGGTGACGGTGCCGCCGCTGGGCGCGGTGTATTTCCGCTATCGCCCCGACATGGCCAATCACGTGTCTTAAGTGGGGGCGGATGCCTCCGGTGACAAAGGATTCTCATGAAAATATTCACGCGTAGTTTCAAATGGCTGTTGGTGACGGCCGTGCTGGCGGTCAACCTGGTCGTCGGCGCGCGCATCTATTCGCAGGAAACCGCCGCCGCCGAAACAGGCGAGGGCAAGGATTCGCCGCTCGAAATGTACACGCTCTTTTCCAAAGTGGTGGAGCAGGTGCGCGCCAATTATGTGGACACCGAAAAAAGCGACTACAAAGACCTGATTCAGGGCGCGCTGCGCGGCATGTTGCAGTCGCTGGACCCGCACAGCCAGTTCATGGACGAGGAGGCGTTCAAGGCTATGCAGGAGGACACCGCCGGCAAGTTCGGCGGCCTGGGCATCACTATTGGCATCAAGGACACCATGTTGACGGTGATTGCCCCGATGGAGGGTACGCCGGCCTTTCGCGCGGGGCTGCTCTCCGGCGACAAGATTATGGAAATCAACGGCGACAGCACCGACGGGCTGGCGCTGGACGAAGCCGTCAAAAAATTGCGCGGAGACCCCGGCACGAAGGTGCGCATCAAGATTTTCCGCCCCAAGACGCAACTGATGAAGGACTTTGAGCTGGTGCGCGCCATCATCAACGTGCCGAGCATCAAGGACACGCAAGTGCTGGATGGCGGCATCGGCTATGTGCGCATGCTGCAGTTCGGCGAAGACACCGCCCGCGATTTGCAGCGCGCGCTGGATGAGCTGGCGGCGCAGAAGGTGCGCGCGCTGGTGCTGGATTTGCGCAGCAATCCCGGCGGTCTGCTTTCGGCGGCGGTGGAGGTGTCGCAAAAGTTTCTGCGGCGCGGGGATTTGATTGTCTTTACCCGCGGGCGCGACCTTCGGATTGAGCGCTCCTATCGCGCCCGCTCGCGGCAGATTTTCCCGGATGTGCCGATGGTGGTGCTCATCAACGGCTACAGCGCCAGCGCCTCGGAAATTGTCGCCGGCGCGCTGCAGGATAATCGGCGCGCCGTGCTGGTGGGCGAGAAAAGTTTTGGCAAGGGCTCCGTGCAAAGCGTGCTGCCGCAGGACGGCGGAACGGCCATTCGGCTGACCACCGCGAAATACTACACGCCCAGCGAGCGCGTCATTCACGATGTGGGCATTGAGCCGGACGTGGTCGTGCCGATGTCCGCCGAAAACTGGCGCAACATTCTGGTGGCCCGCAACAAGGCCGAAGAACAAAACGGCGAGGAAAACCCCAACTCGAACGACGAGGGCTGGACGGATGAGGAGGGCGCTGCGCCGCCCGCCGCCAGCGTCCCCGCCGAGGCGGAGCTGCTGGAGGATGGCGATGTCTCCGACCCACAATTGGAGCGCGCCTGCGACATGCTGCGCGGCATTCTGGTGTATCAGAAGCGCTGATGGCGTTCCGGTGGCGCGCGTTTTGGGGCCATGATTATTCTGGGCATCGAATCCTCGTGCGACGAAACCGCCGCCGCCGTTGTGCGCAATGGCCGCGAGGCGCTTTCATCCGTGGTACACAGCCAAATTGCCAGCCACCGGCCTTATGGCGGCGTGGTGCCGGAAATCGCCTCGCGTGAACACGTCGGCAATTTCCCCGTGGTGACGGCCGCGGCCATGGAACAGGCGGGAATCGGCTGGGCGGAATTGGATGCGATTGCTGTCACGCACGGCCCCGGCTTGGTCAGCTCGCTATTGATTGGCATGTCCGGCGCGCGCGCCATCGGGCAGGCCATCAACAAACCCGTTTGGGGCGTGAACCATTTGGAGGCGCATCTGGCCGGCATTTTTCTGGACCCGGCCGCGCCGCCGCCGACGGAAACTTGCCCGCTGCTGGCGCTGCTGGTGTCCGGCGGCCATACCCTGCTGCTGGATATGCGCGCTTGGGGCGACTACCGCCTGCTGGGGCAAACCCTCGACGACGCCGCCGGCGAATGCCTGGACAAAGGCGCCAATCTGCTGGGTCTGGGCTATCCCGGCGGGCCGGTCATCGAGCGCGCTGCGGCGGGGGGGAATCCCCGGTTCGTGGATTTCCCGCGCGGGATGGAACACGCGAAAAACCAGACCACGGCGGAAGGTCTCGCCATTGAAATGTGCTTCAGCTTCAGCGGGTTGAAAACCGCGTTGCTGTACTACCTCAAAAAGAATCCCGCCGTCCGCGAAACCCATTTGGCGGATGTGGCGGCATCGTATCAGGCGGCGGTGATGGACGCGCTGGCCCTGCGCGTGGAGCGCGGACTGGCCGCGACCGGCGCGCGGATGCTGGCATGCGTGGGCGGCGTTGCCCGCAATGCGCTGCTGCGGCAGAAGCTGGACGAAACCGCGCGCCGCCACGGCGCGCGGTTGCTGTTGACGCCGCTGGCCTATTGCACGGACAACGCCGCGATGGTGGCCGCCGCGGCCGGGTTGCGCGCGCAGGCCGGGCTGGACAATCCCCCGGCGCTCGAAGCCGACCCCAGCCTGCCGTTGTGATGGCGGGCGGCCCGTCGCGGGGCGCGTCAGCGTTCGGTGGCAGGGGGCTTGGCGCCAGGCGAAACAGCCTGGCCGTTCACCTCCCACTTGATTAACGTGCCGCGCACAATGCCCAGCGGGGTGCGCACGTCAGCCATCAGCAGGGCGGGCACGGCTTCCGCCAGCCAGAGATTGCGCGGGCGATTGCGCGAAAACAGCACCGGCGAATGTGAAATGGCCTGCACGGGAAGCGCCCGGATTTTCCCGTAAGGCGTGCGCAGGAGGGAGGGTTCGCCGCAAGTGATTTCCAGCTCGTGGATGCCCCCGTCCATCACCAGTTGATACAGCCCGCCAATCCGCATGGGGCTGCCCGCCAGCGAATCGCGCAAATCAAAGAAGAAAGACACCAAATCGCGCGAGCCGACGGGCGCGGTGATGCTTTTTTGCCGGTTTTTCAAGGTGTTTATCCACGTCACCCGTCCGGTGTCGGGCCAAAGCGTCAGGACATCGTTTTGACGAAAATGCTTTTCATTCACGATTTTCGTCACAGTGTGCCGGGGGCCATCTTCACTGGGTTCAATCACGCACACAACGGTGTCATCCACGGGATAAATGGCGGCAATCCACGGGCGATTATAGACGCGGATGGAGCGGGTGATGATTCCGTTTTCGTCCGTGGCCCCGTGAATGCTCAAGGTGCCGATGCCCACGCCCAGCCACGAAATATCATATTCCATGTACTCCGTGGCCACCGGCGGCGGAGCATCCGCGCTGACGACGCGAGCGGCCAGCAGCAGCCCCGCCGCCCAAACGGCTATTTGCCTGGCCATCATGCTTTTTTGGGGCGCAGCGCTTGCAAGGCGTCGAAAATTTCCCGCAGTTCCGGAGTGCTCAAGGCCCGATCCGTGGACTGAAAAAACAGCTCCAAATCGCCCATTTGCTCCTGCTCGTAGATGGTGGCTTGCAGGCCCATTTCCAGACGGTCCACTTCCTTGATGAATTTAGCCTCGGACGTCTGCCCTTCCTCGAATTCCCGCCAAATGGCGAGATATTCCTCCCCTTTGGGCAGGGAGCGAAATACGCGTTCCACGGATTGCTGCTCCAGCGCGTGTTTTTGGTCCAGACCCATTTCGCCGGGGACGATGTCGCCCGCGTAGATTTCGCCGAAATCGTGCAACAGCCCCATGCGCAGCAGTTTCGCCTGGTCGAGGTGGGGAAAATGCTGATCCGCCAGGAAAAGCGCCAGCAGGGTGACGCCCAGCGTATGCTCCGCCACGGATTCACATTGCGCCTTGCTGACGCCGTGGCGCAGCCAGCCTTGACGATACAGCGCCTTGAGCTGGCAAAACTCGTAATACACGTGAATCATCGGCAACGTTGACGTGCCGGACAAGTGGCGGGTGGCGGGCGGGTATTTGGTTTCCATCATTTTTCCCTTATACCCCTCCCCAGGGTTCCAAGACGATGAAAAAACGCCAAAACCCGAAAACGTAAGGCAAGAGGGGGTTAAAGGTTTAAGGTTGAAGGTTAAAGGTTGAGGCACGCAAGCGTGGGCGATGGTTTTTCTTGAAACCTGGAACCTGGAACCTGAAACCAAAGTGAACAGCTATTTAACGCAAAGGGCGCAAGCGACGCAAAAGGAACGCAAGAGGAGGGGCCGCTGTAGATGCGCCCGCTGGGCGCATTGGTTCGGAGGGAAACGGAACAGCCTCTGCGCTCGGCGAGCGCAGCTACAGAGCGGAATTGTTTTTTGGGTTTTATCGTTTGCGAATCTTTTGCGGCGTTTGCGTCTTTTGCGTTGAATGGTTTTTGAACAGTTCGGCGGCGGGACGCCGCCGGTCCACTCTGAAAACCGGAACAGCCATGAACAGCCTCTGCGCTCGGCGCGCGCAGCTACAGAACAGTCTTTCAGCCGCCGAAAAACATTCCGTTTTTCTGCCCCCTGAACCTTCCTCCAACCCAACAAATTAACGTTTGACGCATCGTTTCTCTGCACCTATTCTACTGTCAGACCGTCGGTCCCGGACCGCAGAAAACGACGTTGAAATTAGGTGAACGAATACTGCTCGCCCGATGATGAATGAATACCTGTAGAAAATGCTCGAAGTACGGATTGCGGTTCGCCCGCAAGTATCGCCCAGAACAGTTCTTTGAGGGTAAAGCCTCCAGTCGAATCTGGATTATTGGCATCAATCCGAAGAACACAGCCAATTACAAGGATACGCGCACGGAGGAGCAACTACGCGGATACTTCGAACAGCAAGGGAATGTCCACAGCTACTTCCGCGACTTCGGTAAGGTGTCCGCAAAACTGTATGAGTTGCTCGGAGTAGAGGGTGGTGCGGGGCATACCGATCTCGTGAAATGCTATTCGCTGTCGTGGCCGCCCGAAAAGGGGAAGCGAGTCTCTGAACAACGAGCAATCGTCAGCAACTGCCAGGGATACTTGCGGGAGCAATTGTCGCGCGGATTGCCTGATATCGTGATCTGCAATGGCTCGCTTGTATGCAACAGCATCCGCGACCTCATTCCCGTAGTTAAAGACCATGGCACGTACTACTACGGAAAACTCAACGGAAAGAAGATCGCCGTGGTGTTGGCCGGATTCATTGGCAGAATCGATGACTATGCAAAGCGGCGTTTGGGGAAAGAAGTCGAGAACCTGATGAAGGAATTCGGAATTCAGAAGGGCTAACCAGAGGGTTTCGTGTGTTTGCTTCTCGCGGATGGCTCGCAAATCCGCTGACCCGTGGCGTTGGACGCACTCCTATTGCCGCGCAGCGGAACCATTACATGGAGGCAGCAGGCATGAGAGAAGGGCGTAAGGGGATGGGGCGGGTGTGGTTCATGCTTGGCGTTCCGCCTGTCTTATTTCTAATGGTCATTGTTGCGGTGTCCATTTACTTTGGCGTCTTCACGCGTGGGGATGCTCAGGCTATTGCTGAACGTGTTCCCCGCGCCACACCCTACATCCTGTTGATGGTTCAGGTGTTGCTTGTCCCGATTTTTATCCGAACCATGCGGGCGGAGGGATGGACCTTTCGGGATATTGGTTGGCAACTGCCCGCGGGACAGAATTGGCGGCAGGAATCTTTGATAGGCTTTCTGGTGGGTGCGCCGCTCGGATTCTTGTACATCTTTGTGCTATCGCCGTTGTTGACAACCGTTCAGAGCGTGGTTGGCGATTATGTTCCCCCTGAACAGATGCTGCCCTCCTTGGGGGCCGCGATGATTCCCTTTTTTATTGCCAATGTCGTGCTGGCTCCCTTTGTGGAAGAGAACATTTATCGCGGTTATGCCATCTCACGGTTGGGGCAGCGCTTCGGTGTCGCGGGTGCGTTTTTGCTTTCGTGCCTGTTTTTCGGGTTGTTTCATTGGGCAGGCGGTTTTTGGTACATCGTGTTGACGGGCGCGGTTGCGGGCGGCGTATTGGGCGGTCTGTTTATCTGGCGTCGCAACATCGTCGTTGCCTACATGGCGCATCTGGCGTTGAATTTGGTTGAATTCCTGCTCGTGTGGCGGATGCATCCCGTTGGGTGACAGAAAACATCAGGGATTCATCATTATTGCAATATGGGGGCGCGGGGTTCGGGAGGGAACAGCCAAGGAAAGAGGTCAGAGGTCAGAATTCAGAGGTCAGGAAAAACTGAACAGCCTTTTAACGCAAGGGGCAAAGGGAGGGGAAAAGGGTTCAGGGTTCGGGGTTCAGGATGGGACAGAAAACAGCCGGAACAGCCTTTCGGCGGCGGGACGCCGCCGCTCCCTTCTAAAAATCGAACAGCCATGAACAGCCTCTGCGCTCGGCGAGCGCAGCTACAGAGCGGAATTGGTTTTTCGTTTGCGGTGTTTGCGTTCATTTTCTGATTTTTAGGGGGTGGAAAAGGGGGATTTACGGGGGGCGGGATGATTGCTAGTATATCGTTTCGTAATGTGTGGAAAGGCTGGCTGGCGCCGGCTGTAGTTTAAGGAGCGCGCGCGATCATGAATTGGACAAAAGCAGGTTGGTTGGCAGTGGCGATGGTGGCTCTGGGTGTGGCGGGGGCGCAGGCGGAGTTTGTGCAGGGCGAAATCAACGGATGGTCGGCCACGGTGGGTATGGCTACCAACCGGGGTTTTACGGGTGACCAGTTTTATTCGGTGACGTTGACGGGGACGGCGACGCGGGTGTCTTCAGGTTTTCAATTTACGCAACATGCCACGTGGGACCCGCAATGGGGCACGGGCTCCCGGGCGACGAATGCCGTTGTCAACAGCACAATCGGGCAGGGGCACATCAATAGGGACGGCAACAGCCCCGGCAATTTGTCGTTCGCGGAGTTTGTTGGCCGGAAATATACTTTCCGGCTGGAGGGGAATGCGGGGTGGTGGTATCGCCCGTATGTTATCATGGAGACGACGAATTTTCCGGTGACGATTAGCAGTGTGTCGGACAACAGCGCCACGGCTGGCACCGGGCCGGTAACGGTTACGGCGCAGTTGAGCGCGGCTCCGAGCGGCGAAAAGGTGTATGTGCGCTGGACCACCGATGGGTTTGCCAGCAGCACGCTGGCGACGAGCGTGGTGGCGGGGACGACGGCGACGCTCACGATTCCCGGACAATCCAGCGGGACGGTTGTGAAGTATTATGTGCTGTCCAGCACCATGCCCGTCAACGTGCTGACGGCGAATTATGATCTTTGCACCCTGCGGGCCAACGTCAGCGGCGGCACCAATTTTTCGTATCTGGTGGGGCAGGCGGCTCCGGAGTTCGGCAATTGCTGGCATTTCCCGACGAACGAAGAGCCGGCGACGGTCACGATGCGGAATCCGCTTCAGCCTACGCCAAGCGCCAACACGTATGTGTATGTGGGCAATTATTACGAGGCGGGCGTGGGCGGCGCGGACATGACGGGCGGCTGGGTGTTCTATAAAAAGTCCGGGGCGACGGCTTGGGCGTCCAACAGTTTGGCCTACGATTCGGCGAACGGCAACAACAAGTATTGGGTGGGGCCGATTCCCTCGAATGCGGTGGCGCTGGGCGAGACGCTGCAATACTACTTGCAGGTGGATTATGCCAACGGGGGCGCGGATTGCACCTTCCTGGGCACGACGACGCAGGCGGACAACGTGAAGTATGCGCAAGCGACGAATGCGGCGGCGCATCCGTTCGAGGCGGTGAGCGCGGCCAATCTGGGCAATGCGTGGCACGTGCCGACGAATGCCGAGCCGGCGGGGGCGTACATGCGCAACCCGCGGCACCCTTACGCGAATCAGGCGGTGACGATTTACAACGGCAATCAGGACAGCGGCGCGAGCGGCAATCCCGGCAATCAGACCGGCGGCATGTTGTATTATCGCTTGCGCGGCGGCGGGGCGTGGAGCTCCGTGGCGCTGGCGTATGATGCGGCGAACGGCAACAACAAGTATTGGTGCGGGGTGATTCCGGCGGACACGTTCGCCAAGACCCAAACGGTTGAATATGTGCTGGCGATTACGTACAGCGACCACGACACGACCTATCTGGGGCGGAACGCGGCGGGCAATGCGAGCGAGGTGTTCGCGCAGTTGAGCGCGGCGCAGGCGCAGCCGTTTGATTTCACCTATGGCGGGGATCCGGGCACAGAGCCGGGATTTGTCTGGCACGGCGGCAATGCGGTGAAGCTGGCGGGCGATACGCTGCAAGTGTGGGTGAAGGTGGGCTATAAGGATGGCGCGACCATGTGGGCGGATCACGCGGAGGTGCGCTACAAGGTGACGACGGCTGGCGCAAAGTCGCGTTCGTCGCAGGGCGTGCGTGCGCTGCCGTCCGGGCCCGCGATTCGCGCGGCGGACCCGACGCTGACCAATACGGTGGCGATGACCTTCAGCCACGAGGAGCAGGATGCGGGCGGTCAGGGCAATGCCATGTGGTGGGTGGCCACCATTACTGATCCGGCTTTGGCGGCTGCTCCCAACGCGGTCATGCGCTATCAGGTCGCGGCGTGGCGCTCTACGACCAACGGCGGCAATGGCGTGGTGCGGCTGGCGGAGTATCAGGCCGACGGCGCGAACGATGTGGTGTTTGAATATCGCATGGTGGGCGAGGGGGCCAACGCCTTGACGGTCAACGGCGTGAATGCCGATTACACGACCAGCAAGTTCTTTATTGATGAAGGGGTGGGCGAGACGGCGCACCTGCGCGCGGTGTATGTTCCGCCGACGGGGGCGACAGATGTGCAGATTTTCTCGAACGTGGGCCGGCGCGATTTCTGGAATGCCGATTTGAATGGCGATGGCGTGCCTGATGCCATCCGCCCGCCCAGCGGCGATTGGGTGACGACCAGCTCCGCGGGTTATTACGCGGCTCATCCCATGACGTGGGATGCCAACGCGGGGGGCTATGTGTGGGAAACGAACATGACGCAGTGCGGCGCGTATCGCCTGACCGCGCGCTATAAGCTCAGCGGCTCCACGAATTGGCACTACTATTCCGAAACCGGCAGCGGCATTCGGGATCACGCGGTCGTGGTTTCGCCGCGCAAGGCGTTGCAGCAGTCCATTTATGAGCTGAATGCCTTGAGCATCAAGGCGACGGCGGCGAATGAAAACGGTCGCTCCACGTTTGCCGACCTCATTGACACCAGTGCGGGCAATCGCGGCACGTTTGATGAATTCGGCATTGAATACCTTAACAAGATTCAGGCGAATTGCCTGTGGTTTCAGCCGATTCACACGTCCTCGGAATATGGTCTGGCGCCGGGCGGCGAACCGGGCAGCCCTTATTCGGCGAAGGATTATTTCTCTGTCAGCAAGTGGTTCGGGCGCACAAAGACGACGGCTTCGGCGCTGGCGGAGTTCCAGCAATTCGTGACGGCGTGCGATGCGGGGCGCAGTTCGCACATGAGCACCACGCAGGTGGGGACCATCAACATCATGCTGGATGGCGTGTTCAATCACACCAGTTGGGACGCGGTTTTTGGCGAGATGGGCGAGCGGATGGAGCTGGTGAATCCTGGTCAGGGCGCGACCACGGCCATTGGCAGTGTGCGCCCCGGCTGGTTTGCCAACTATTCGGATTATGGCCAGCCGGCCACGTTCTACAACGGGCCGGCGGGCGGGCAGCATGACATTGCCAGCGCGCCGGACCGCGGCGATTTCGGCAAGTGGCTCGACACGGCGGAGCTGTTCTATGGCAATTACGCCGCGCTGGTACGCCACAATCCCGACAACAACGGCGATTACCTGAATGAGGGCGATTGGTACGACTATACCTCCATGACGGAGCACACCGAAGAGCTGTGGAACTACATGGGCGCTTATCCTGAATTCTGGCTGGAGAAAACCGGCCACAGCATGAGCAACCGCCCCGGTGTGCGCGACGTCAACGGCATCCTGTACGATGACTACGGCATTGACGGGCTGCGCTGCGATTTCGCCCAGGGGCTGCCGCCGCAGTTCTGGGAATATATTGTCAACCGCACGCGCGCGACCAAGTGGAATTTCATGTTCATGGCGGAATCGCTCGATGGCGGCATTGTCAGCTATCGCTCCAACCGGCACTTTGACATTTTGAACGAGAGCTTTGTGTTCCAGATGGTCGGCGCCGGGTCGCCGGGCGATGTCAAAAATGCCGTTGAATCGCGCAAGAGCGCCTATTCGGGCGGCGCGGTACTGCTCAACCTGACGAGCCATGACGAAATCATGCCCTACAGCGACCCGTGGGTGACGGCATCGCGCTTTGCGATGGTTTCATCCGTGATGGGCCTGCCCATGACGTTTTATGGTCAGGAGCAGGGCATTGGTCCTTGCACGGCGGACAAGTCCGGCAAGCAGCCGGGCGACAGCGTGCCGGGCAATCAGTACAATGGGTTTGCCTCGTTCGAGCTGAACATGGGCAAATGGGTGCCGCACTTCAAGGAGTGGAACAAGCTGCTGATTTGGGACAACCCGCCCAGTACCGACTGGTCGCGGCACATGGCGCAATGGTATGGCCGGGTGAATTGGGCGCGGCTGAACAGCCCGGCGCTGCAAAGCGGCCATTCGTATTTCCTCGGTCGCAAGAATCCAGGCACTTATGACAACGGCAAGATTTTTGCCGTTGCCAAGGTGGAGACGTCCGGCGCGGTTGCCCAGGGCAAGGATGCCGTGCTGGCGTTTGCGCTGTTTGTGAATCCGGGCGATCACTCCGGCGCGAATGACACGTATGATTTGGCCGCGTGCTGGGACCTGCTTGGGCTGAACAATGCCACCGGGGTTTTCTACAATGTGCGCAATTTGGCTTCGAGCCAGGCGGAGCAGACGGTCTGGGCCACGCCCAAGAGCGGCGCGGAGTTGTACAACGACGGCATCTGGGTCAGCTTTGATTCCGACCAGGGCGGACGCAATATCTACGATGACGGCGCGATTGTGCAGTACCTCAAGATTGAAGAGGTGGATGCGCCCGCGCCGGCGCCGACCGAAACTTCCAATTCGCCGGTCGCGGTTCCTTATGCGTGGCTGGATGCCTATTATCCGGGTCCGCATACCGGCGCCGAGTATGAAGCGCTGGCCATGCAGACGGCCTCCAACGGCGTTTCCAAGGTGTGGGAAATGTATGTGGCCGGCCTGAATCCTACGAGCGCCACGAGCTTGTTTGTCGTCGAGAACTTGCAAGGGACCGATACCATGCAGGTGACGGTGGAGACTGTGTCCAACCGGTCGTACCACATTGAATTTCTGGATGGCCCGCTGACGAACGCGCAGGTCTGGAACCCGTTCGCGGCGAATGGTTCGTGGACGAATCTTGCGCCGTTTGCCAACCAGCATATCTTCATTGATACCGGCGCGGCCACCAACAGCGGTGTGCCGCTGCCGGCGCAGCGCAATTACCGCATCCGCGTGAACTTGCCGTAGCCGCCATGTGGATTCTGCGCGGGCTGCTGGGCATTGCCGCCCTGACGGCGTTTTCGTGGCTGGTGAGCGAAAACCGCCGGCGCGTGGAGTGGCGTATTGTGTGGTGGGGGCTGGGCTTGCAGTTTGTCATTGCCGTGCTCATGCTGAAAGTGCCGCTGTTTCAGCGGTTGCTGATTCAGTTGAACCGCGTGGTGCGCGTGCTTGAACAGGCCACCCACGATGGCGCGGCGTTTGTCTTTGGCTATCTCACCGGCGGGCCGTCGCCGTTTCAGACCGTGGACGGCGCAAATGTTGCGCCGCAACTGTTTTTCTTCGGGCCGCTCATGATGCTGATTGTCGTTGGCGCGTTGAGCGCGGTGCTGTTCCATTTCGGCATTTTGCAGCGCGTGGTCAATGCCTTCGCGGTTGTGCTGCGGCGGACCATGCGGCTGGGCGGCGCGGAAGGGGTGGTGGTGGCGGCGAATGTGTTTCTGGGGCAGAGCGACGCGCCGCTATTGATTAAGCCCTATGTGAAGCATCTCGGCCGCGCCGGGCTGATGACCGTCATGACCGCCGGCATGACCACGATTTCCGGTTCGCTGATGATTGTCTTTGCCTCGCTGCTGGACCCCATCATGCCGGGCATTGTGCTGGGGCATTTGGTGGTTGCCTCCATCATCAGCGCGCCCGCGGCGGTCATGGTGGCGCGGCTGATGGTGCCGGCGGAACCGGGCGAGGTGGACCATGAAACGCCCGATTTGAAGGCGGACACGCAGGGCGTGGTGGATGCCCTGCTGTCCGGCGCGCACGACGGCGCGAAAGTCGTGGTGAATGTCGCGGTCATGCTTATCGCGATTATCGCGGTGGTTGCGCTCGTGAACAAGGCGCTGGGCTTGATTCCGCTGGCGACGCCGCTTTCGCTGGAGCGCATGTTGGGGTGGGTCATGTCGCCGGTGATGTGGCTGGTGGGCGTGCCGTGGAGTGAAGCGCAGCTCGCGGGCGAATTGATGGCGCAAAAAACCGTGTTCAACGAATTCGTGGCGTATTTGGCTTTTGCCAAACAGGGGGCGGCCCTCTCGCCGCAAAGTCAGTTGATTACCATGTATTCCCTGTGCGGATTCGCCAATTTCAGCAGCGTGGGCATTCTGGCGGGCGCGTTGGGCGCGCTGGCGCCGGAGCATAAAAAGACGGTTGCCAGTCTGGGCATGAAGGCCATGGTTGCCGGCACCATCGGCACCCTTCTCACCGGCGCGGTGATTGGCATTCTCACCCCGCCTTAATCCGCGCGTTTTCTCGCAAAATAAAAGGTGGCGGGGATGGCGGGGAATCGGCTATTCTGAGCGCATGAGAATCTGTCCGCAGATGAAGAAGACCGGGCTATTGGCGGGTGTATTGCTGGCGGGGATGGCGGTTGTGCGGGCGGGCGCGTTTGAACAGACCGCCGAGGAGCAGGCGTGGCTGGCGGAACATCCGGTGATTCGCGTGGGCGTTCCGGCGGCATCTCCGCCGGTGAACTTCCAAGATAAGAACGGCGCGCCCAGCGGCATTGGCGCGGATATTCTCGCGGCCATGAATGCGCGGCTGGGCGGGGCGCTGGAGCTGCATTCGGGCGAGTGGCGGGAGCTGGTGAAGGGGCTCAAGCAGGGGCAACTGGACGCTCTGATGGATGTGCCGCCAACGGGCGAACTCAGCGAACAACTGAATGTCACGCAACCTTATTTGACGATTCCGCATGTCTTCGTGGGCAGAGTGGACGGCCGGTTTTATCGCACGCCGCAAATGCTGTTGGGCGGGACACTGGCTCTGGAGCGGGACAGTCCCCATGCGGATTGGTTTAAGCGCAATCATCCCAAGGTTCGCGTGCGGCTGTACGACACGACGGCGGAGGCGTTGGATGGCGTGGCCCGCGGCGAAACCGTGGTTTATGCCGGCAACCGGGCCGTGGTCACCTTTTTGCTGGAACGGGAAATGTTGACCAACCTGCGCATGCAGGGGCGCTTGCGGGATTATCCGTCGGATTTGGCGCTGGGCGTGCGTCGGGATTGGCCTGAGGCCGCGGCGTTGCTGGACCGTGCGCTGGATGACGTGATGCGCACTCAAGGCCCGGCGATTCTGTCGAAATGGTTTGCCCTGACCACCCGCGCCGGCGGGCGTATGGAGTTGAGTCCCGCCGCCGAAGTCTGGCTGGAGGCGCATCCGGAAATTCGCGTGGGCATGGCCAGCGACCGGCCGCCGATTAGCTTTACGAACGAGGCCGGCCAGTTACAGGGTTTTGCCGTGGATTTTGCGGGGCTGCTGAATGAGCGGCTCGACGGGCGACTGGTTCTGGTGACGGATGAAACGCCCCGTTTGGTGGATGCTTGCCGCGCCGGGCAACTGGACGCCATCATGGATGCGGATGGCATCGTTCGTGACGACGAGCTGCTTTTTTCCAAGCCCTATGCCAGCATTCCGCACGTTCTCGTCGGGCGGCGGGGCGGGGCGTATTTTGATTCGCTGGAAAGTCTGAGCAACCGGACGCTGGCGGTGGTGAGCGGTTCGCCCTGGGCGGGCCATGTGCGCGCGAACCGCCTGCCGGTGAAGGTGCTGGAATTTTCCACGCTCGGCGCGGCGCTGGACGCGGTTACCGCTGGCGGCGCGGATGCCTGCGCCGGCAACCGGGCGGCAATCACCTGGCAGATGGCGCGCGACATGCGGGGTGAATTGCAGCTTCAGGGAACCGTCCGCGAGGCGACTTCGCTGGGGCGCGTCGGCATACGCCCGGAATTGCCGGAACTTCGGGAAGTTCTGGATGCCGCTTTCGCGGCGCTGGCGCCCGATTGCATTCAGGGTGTTTTTGAAAAATGGAGCGGCCCCAACTGGGACCCGGCCACCGAGTTTTCGTGGATTCGGCTGACGCCCCAGGAAAAACAGTGGCTGGCGGAACATCCCGTGATTCGCGTGGGCAGCAATCCGCGCTGGGCGCCGTTGGAATTCAACGATGACCACGGCATGCCCAAGGGCATCACGCATGAATTGCTGGAGCGCTTCAGCCGCGCGCTGGACATTAAATTTGAATATGTGGCCATTCCTTCCTGGCGGCAGGCGCAGGCCAAGTTGCGCGACGAGGAAATGGAGCTGCTCTCCGGCGCGAACAAGGCCAGCGCGCGCAAGGCGGACTTCCAGTTCACGCAGCCGTATTTATCCATGCCGACCGCGTTGTTCACGCAGGAACAAACGCCGTATGTGGGGCATGTGTCGGAATTAAAAAACAAAGTCGTGGCGGTGGTGATTGGGTACGCCCTGGAAAATTATTTGCGCGCGCAGTGCCCGGAAATTGAGCTGGTCGCCGTTCGGAATGTGCAGGTGGGGCTTAAGATGGTTGAGGCGGGCGAGGCGTTTGCGTTTGCCGGGCCGCTGCTGATTACCAGCCACTACATCCAGCGCGGCGGGCACACCCGCATCAAGGTGGGCGGGGATTTGGATTTCATCTATCAGCCCGCGTTTGTGACGCGCGCGGAGCTGAAGCCGCTGGCGCTCATTCTGGGCAAGGCGCTGGAGGGGCTGGACGATCAGGAGCGGAACGCGATGGCGCGCAAATGGCTTTCCGTGACCTATGAGAAAAGCATTGATTACACGAAACTGTATAAATATGTCTTTGGCGTGGCCGGGCTGCTGGTTCTGTTTTTGCTGTGGAATCGGCAGATGGCGCGCGAAATCCGCCGCCGCCAAATTGTGGAAGCCTCGCTGCTCAAAAGCGAGGAAGCGTTGACCGCCGCCAACAAGGAGCTGGAGGCCTTTTCCTATTCCGTTTCGCACGACTTGCGCGCGCCGTTGCGGCACATCGGCGGCTTTGTGCAGTTGCTGCAGGCGAACAGCAAGGACAAGCTTGATGAAACCGGCGCGCGTTATCTGGACGTCATCGCCGGCGCCGCCCGCAAGATGGGCGATTTGATTGATGATTTGCTGTCGTTTTCCCGCACCGGGCGCGCGCAGATGCACGTGGAATCCGTGCCGCTGGGAGCGCTGGTGGAGGAATGCCGCCGCGAGCTGGAGCCGGAGATGGCTGGCCGGCAGATTGAGTGGCACATTGGCCCGCTGCCCACGGTGGAGGCCGACCGTCCCTTGCTTCGTCAGGTCTTCGCCAATTTGCTGGGCAACGCGGTCAAATATACCGGCCAGCGAGAGGTCGCGCGCATTGAGGTGACGGCCAGCGCCAAGGATAACGACTTCGTTATCAGCGTCCGCGACAATGGCGCGGGTTTTGACATGAAATATGTGGACAAGCTGTTTGGCGTTTTCCAGCGGCTGCACACGGAGCAGGAGTTCGAAGGCACGGGCATCGGCCTGGCCAACGTGCGCCGGATTATCGCCCGCCACGGCGGACAAACCTGGGCGGAAGGGGTGGTGGACGAGGGCGCCACGTTCTATTTCAGTTTGCCGAAACCAGACGCCCGCGACCGGGAGGAGGAATCATGATTGCCCGATATATTCTGTTA
>Ga0255345_1002324_pt1 | contig 24586 bp, 19 predicted proteins | sample wastewater_treat_6_FD_192415 | JGI IMG/M metagenome (GOLD analysis project Ga0255345, IMG submission 192415) | Wastewater microbial communities from Lulu Island WWTP, Vancouver, Canada - plant20 | ecosystem: Engineered > WWTP > Wastewater > Unclassified | place: Canada: Vancouver, British...
ATGTTAGCAGAGGCAGTGAGTAAGTTAATTCAGTAATACTTTTTATATAACTTTCTACTTGTAATAGGTTGTTAGTTTGTGTACTATGTTGTAAGGAGAAATAATTTTGACCATATATACTATGGCTAATATGAAGTTTAGTGGGAGTAGGAAAACAACTATTATATTATTGTTAATATTGTTTCTAGTAGTAGGTGGCACAGGTAGTTATCTATTATGGAGAGTTAATCAACAGAAGACAGTAGCACCTACTGATAGTGAGGCTAGTGACCAAACTCAAGAATGTCACTGGTGTGGAGGAGGTTGTGGGCAGAAACCAGAAGAATTGGCTACTTGGGAACACAAACCATATAACCAAAGCATGAAGGACATATCTGACTCCTCTAAAGAAGATATTGGTAAAGGATATTCCATTCCTTCTGTTGTAACTATTCCTGAGGGAGTGAAAGGTGAAATCGTTTTGTATTACAAGAGTCTGGATGGGGTTATGGAGGCTGTCTTCAGGTTTAATGATAGTGACAATACTGAATATCACATGTCAAATTTAGATGGTAACAGAAGGCAGGTTATTAGGACTGGTATAGTACTAGATGGTGAAGAGCCTTTTACTTTTACTTTAAGTTCTAAAACAGCTCCTGAGATCCATAAAGATTTTGCAAAAAATTGTCATGGTTCGAACTGGAATAAGGGTGCTTCTCTTGGTTGGATAAAACCAAATAGTGATAATACTTGTGGCTCAGGATTTTGGGGACCACCTCAAGGGAACCAATGTTGTAGATATGCGAAATTTAATGTTGCTTCAGACATCCAATGGGTACAAAGTACAGGGCATAGGATAATTAGTCAGCAGTGTTGGGGGGATTGGATGGAATGGAAAGGAGATTATGATTTTAATGATTACTTCTTAATTATAGCTGTTGATGTTGAGGAACCTCCAGCACCTCCAAAATCAGCAGATTTAAGTGTTGCAAAATCTGGAGAATCCTTATGTCGTTACTCTGATAATAATGCAGTAGATCCTAGAGGAATACTTATATATACAATTACAGTAAAAAACACAGGTGATGGAGATGGAGAGATAAAGAGTATTGTTGATACATTGGATAGTAAAGTAGTGTCATCTCCTATTGAGATATCAGATGGTGGAGTATATGCAAATGGTAAGATAACCTGGACATTTTCTACTCCATTAAAGATAGCAGCTAATGGCGAGAAGAAGTTTACATATAAGATTAATGTTTCTAAAGAGAATTTTGGTACTTACGATAATCAGGTTGTTGTAACAAAGGGAGATGATACTACAATGGAAGCTGATGCGACAGTAATGTGTACTTGTGATATTGCTTCGCCAGCTGATTTAGTATTAACAAAAATAGGAGCATCTCAGTGTTTCAATGAAGATACTGACAACCCATATGCTGTCCTCTCATATACTATAAAATTATCAAATAATGGAGAGGGAGATGGTGCAGTTGTTCAGATAGTTGACACTCTAGATAATAAAACAGTTTCTGATCCAACAGAGATATCAGAAGGTGGAGTATATGCAGATGGTAAGATTACTTGGACATTTAATCCTGCTCTTGTACTTAAGAAGAATGAAGAAAAGATATTTACCTACAAAATAACGGTAGCTAAAGAAAATTTTGGTACATATAAAAATACTGTAATTGCAACTAAGCCAGATGGTTCAACAATTGAAACAGATGCTCTTACAGAATGTCTCTGTAATCAAACTCTGACTCCAACTCCATCTCCGACACCAACCCCATCTCCAACTATTCCTTCAGATATACCAGAACAACCTAAAACAGGTCTTTTTGACGAATCTGAGAATGTTGTAACAATGGGAGCTATCATATTATTCATAGGTTTAGGTTGGACATGGTTAAGTGATACATATTCTTTAGTTAATGGTAAATTAGTACAAAGAAGAAGAGAAGGTTTTGAAAAGAGGGTGGTAAAAAGGTAATCGTCAATAATGTACAAGAAAAGTCTAATGTTAATTAAGGGTGGGTAATTAATTTTCACTTGGCAAGGGTGAATTTTTAGATTAATATCTGATATATGTCCACTGTACTCTATCAAAAATATAGATCACAGGATTTTGATCAGTTAAAAGGTCAGGATAATGTGACTAAACTGCTTAAAAATGCTGTTAAGAAGAATCAGTTAGCTCATGCATATCTCTTTGTTGGTTCAAGAGGAACAGGAAAAACATCAACAGCAAGAATATTAGCAAAGGCAATCAACTGTTTAGAACCTAAAAAGGATGGGAATCCATGTCTAGAGTGTGATAACTGTAAATCAATAGCCAATGGAACATTCTTAGATTTAATTGAAATTGATGCTGCATCAAATAGAGGTATTGATCAGATTAGAGAACTAAAAGAAAGAATTGAGTTTTCACCAACAGAAGGTAGATACAAAGTATATATCATTGATGAGGTGCATATGCTGACAACGGAGGCGTTTAATGCTCTTCTAAAGACTCTTGAGGAGCCTCCAGCACATGTGATTTTTATCTTAGCTACAACTGATGTACATAAACTACCACCTACAATTCTTTCAAGATGTCAGAGATATGACTTTAGACTTGGTACAGATGATGAAATCAGAGATTTAATTAAGGGTATATGTAAAGAAGAAAAGATTACTATCCAGGATGAAGCGTTAGATGTTGTTGTGCAGAATGCAAAGGGTAGTTACAGAGATGCTCTCTCCCTTATGGATGTTGTTTACAGTGGTCAAGAACATGGTAAATCTGAGATTACATTAGATGAGGTTAGAAAGACATTAGGACTACCAGATTCTGAGAAAGTTATACTTCTCCTAACTAGTCTTCTAGATGGAGATGGAGGTAAGGCATTAGAAACACTTGAGGGTTTGGAACAGGGGGGTGTTAATCTTCAACAATTTACTGCATATGTGCTAGATACTCTTAGAAGAGTTTTAACAGCAAAGATAAAAGGAGCTGTAGAGAAAGATTTCCCATTCATGAAAGATATTGATATTAAAGAATTGCATAAGTTAATTAATTTGTTCTTGGATGCTGAGAACAAACTTAGATATGCAAACAATCAACTATTAGTATTAGAGATGATTATTCCAGAGATGATGAAACCAAATGTTAGTACAGAGATAAAGATGGTGAATAGGGATGTGAAGAAGAAGATACCTGTACAGGAAGAAGAGAAAAAAGAAACTCCATTAAAACAACCTGTTGAGGATAAAGAGGTGACACTAGAAGAGATAAATAGTAAATGGGATCAATTTATAGATGAGATTAGACCCCATAACCATCATCTTTATGCCTTCATAGGTACTGCCCATGTCATCTCTTTTGAACAGGGTATTTTACATGTTGAAGTGCCATTTTCATTTCATAAGGAGAGGATAGAGATTCCAAAGAGTAGGAATGTACTCGCAGAGGTGTTCATGAAAGTTTACGGTGTACCATGTGTTATAGATTGTGATATTAATCCTGATATGAGGCCTGTTGAGAAGTCTGATGCTGATACAGTTTTAAGGAATTTACCAACACCTAAACCTTCTGAGAAACCAAAGAAAGAATACAAACCTAAGGAGGATAGTAGTAAGATGAAAGCTATAGAAGCAATATTTGAGGGGGTATAGGTATCTACTTTCCCAAAAACTTCTCAACCATCTCTTTATACTTATCTTGTGCACTTAAACATGTATCTATCAGATATCCTTTTTCACTTTCAAATTCACTTAAACCTCTGTAATAGTATTGTTTAATATCGTTTTGGATAATAAAGGGTATGATGGAATGTTTTAGACATTCTTTGAACATAACCATTCTACCAACTCTACCATTACCATCTTGAAATGGGTGTATTCTTTCAAATTCAAAATGGAATTGGATAATATCCTCTATCTTTACATTTTTCTTCTCATTGTATTTCTGTAGTATTTTTTTCATCTCATCTGCAACATCCTTTGGATTTGTTGTATCTCTACCACCTACAGTATTTGCTAGTTTTTTGTATTCTCCTACATTAAACCAGTCTTTCTTTTCATCTGAAGTGTTGGTTTTAAGTATTTTATGGAATTCCTTAATAATCTCCTCAGTTAGTGGTTCTTTTGCAATGTCTAACATATAGTCAAACATCGAGAGTTGGTTTTTCATCTCTATAATATCATCAATGTTCATCTGTCCACTTGCCAGTAGGGTGTTGTTATGAAATATGTTTCTAGTATCATCTTCACTTAGTGTACTTCCCTCTATCTTGTTTGTGTTGTATGAGAAGTTTACAGCACTATATTCATAGAGATTACCACTTAGTTTTGAGGCTTTCTGATCTAGTAAAACTTGTAATATATCCATACTATATTATACCATTTTTAGGTATTTTCTTTGAAGGGCAACAACAGGCCTGACCTAGGTCTGACCTTCGTTCATAACTTTTTAAGAGCCCAAAATCTTTACTCTTGATATGCCTTTTTGGGGTGGTTGTCCCTGTGTCTGTACTTGTAACTCGTACATTCTACCAGTGCCAAGGGTCAGGAGACCTTTTGGGAAGTGCATAACCCTTAAGATTAAAACTTTCTTAACTGGGGGCAGACCTAGGCCAGACCTAATATTCCACTTCTTTTTCATGTATAATACCCATGGATATATAAATTTTTTGTTTTTAAACATATGGGGTTACCAAATCCAATCGAGTTAATAAAAATGCAAAATGAAGCTAAAAAGCTACAAAACCAATTAAGAGAAAAGAAGATAAAAGGTGAATCTAAAAATGGAATGGTCAGAATATATATGAATGGAGCACAGGAATTTGAAGATGTATATATCGATGAAGAGTATCTAGACCCAGATATGATGGACCAGATTAAGAAAGGTTTTAAGGAGGCATTCAAAGACTATCAAAAGAAATTACAGAAAGAGATGGTACAAGATATGGATTTAGATCAACTAAAAAGTATGTTTGGAAAATAGAATATGACAGTATTACCCAAAAGTGTTGAAAAAGTAATAGAGGAGTTTGGTAGATTACCTGGTGTTGGACCTAAGTCTGCATCAAGGATGGCATATCACTATTTAAGATCACCTAACAAGGATGCAACTAAGTTGGCTAATGCTCTTGTAGAGATGGATGAGAGTGTTGTGAACTGCAAGAAGTGTTTTAATGTTACAGACCATGAGGAGTGTAATATCTGTTCTAGTCCATTAAGAAAAAAGGACAGGATATGTGTTGTTGAAGAACCTTTGGATGTTGTAGCTTTTGAGAATTCTGGAGTATATGACGGAATATATTTTGTACTTGGTGGAGTAATTTCTCCTGCAGATGGCATTACATCAGAGGAATTAAGATTCAAAGAATTGAAAGCAAGGGTTGAGGAGTTGTTAAAGGAGGTAGATAACTTAGAGATTATCATTGCAACAAACCCTAGCTTGGAAGGTGAGGCCACAGCTAGCTATATCTATGACCTGTTTAAAACTCAGCTAAAAGAAGGTAAACTAAAGATAACAAGGTTAGCAATGGGGTTACCTACAGGTGCTGACCTTGAGTATGCAGATAGATTAACTTTAAAGAAAGCATTGGAAGGAAGGAGAGATTTTTAACTTAAACTTGCTTGATAATGGATACACTAGGAGGTCGTTTTTTAAGTGAGAACGAAGATACTCTTGTTGACTCTAAACCTGTTCAATACAATGCTGAGCAGAAAGATATACATGATTCTTCTCCTGCGGAACAAGTGTCTTCTTGGACTGATACTGTGGTAGATATATATACGAAACATAGGGATAGTTCTGAGGTGATGGATAGGATTAAGCAATACTATTATGATAAGTATGTAATCAAGGATGAAGATTTTCCAGAGAGCTACTTTATCAATCGACAGAGAACAGCAGCAGAGGAAGGGCGTGGTTATGCTGAGATAACAGATTCGCTTAAAAGAAAGGATATGGATATGGAGCAAAAAGACCAGAAACAATCATTGGATTGGTGGATAGATTATTTTGCTTCTCCTGATTCAAACCATCTTCCTTCTTGGATGAAGTACTGGGCTTTTAATGGGATGGTTAAGTTGGCTAGATATAATGAGGAGAAGAAGGAGTTTGAGCCTAGGATGAAAGACACAGTTTCTAATTTTATATATCCAAACCGAGCTGCTTTAGCAAAGACACTTGATATATTACAAGCTAAATATGGTAAGGAGTATTTTAATTTAACAGATAGAATCACAGAGAAGCATGCTCAACTTAAGGGAGCGGAGTCATTAGAGCGAAAGAAGAGGATATTAGAATTGGTAGAACAACAAGGTTTAGAACAAGTAAGTGGTAGAAATATTACAGTTAAGGATGAGAAGACAGGCCAGATTATGAATGTTAGAAGAAGAGATTTGCAGAAAATGCGAGAAGAAGTAATCGCATCGAAGGAATTAAAGCATTTATCTAGTAACGAAATTAGAGAAGAAATACAAAGTTTAATCAACCAAAGATCTAAGGTTTTAGAAGAGCGGGGAGTTCCAAAGGAGTTTACAAATATAGATATAAAGGATGAGGATTTTGCAAAGCTTTACACTTATGCCTACAATGAGGTTCAAGCTACTAAGTATATTGAAAAAGAAATTGTAGATGGTCAATGGGTGAAATTCCCACATGGTTCGGATCCTAAGAAACTTGTTGAAGCTATTCAGGGTTTTGGTACTGAATGGTGTACAGAGGGAGAAAGTACAGCTGAGAAACAATTGGAGCAGGGTGATTTTTATATTTATTTCTCCAATGATTCTGAGGGTAATCCAGTTAACCCCAGGATAGCTATTAAGATGGAGTGGGGCCAAATAGGTGAGATTAGAGGAATAGAGAAAGATCAGGAATTAGATTCTTATATCTTAGAATCAGGTGTTTTGGAAGAGAAGCTTAAGGAGTTTGGTGCTGAGAGTGCAAAATATTATCAGAGAGTAGAGGATATGAAGAGGATGACGAGGATAGATAAGCAGGTCAAAGCAGGTGAAGATTTAACACAGGAAGACCTTTGGTTTTTGTATGAAATTGATAGACGCATAGAGGGTTTTGGGTTTAAGAAAGATCCTAGAATAGAGGAGATACTTTCAAAGAGGAATTTAAGGAAGGATTTAGCTTGTATTTTTAATTGTAGTGAGCATCAAATAAGTCTGACAAAGGAGGAAGCATTAAGAGGTGATATTAAATATCATCATGGTCGTCTTGATGTTAATCATTTAATCGAGGTTAAAGATTTGGTCCTTCCAGAAAGAATATGGGGAGACCTTACACTTGGCAGATTAACTACTGCTAGTGGTTTAATCTTTCCAAAGAATATAGGTGGAAGTCTTATAATGAATAATTTAACCGAGATCAAAGATTCTGTCTTTCCAGAGAATATACAAGGAAGTCTTCGACTGAATGGTTTAACCAGAGCCAAAGACTTAGTTCTTCCTGAGAATGTAGGTGGAGATGTTACACTTGATTATTTGGAGAGTGCAAAAGGATTGGTTTTCCCAAAAAGTATAGGTGGAGATCTTCAACTTAGTGGTTTGAAGAATGCGAAAGATTTGATTTTGCCAGAAAGTATAGGTAGAAATCTTGAACTTAATGGTTTGAGAAGTGCAAAGGGATTAATCATCCCAGATGGAGTAGTAAAAGAGGCTCTTTCTCTTTCTAACTTAAGAAGTACAAAAGGATTGAACCTTCCAAAGGGTGTAAAACATGTGTATATAGGAAAGTATATTAGTAATGAAGAGCTGTTCAAACTAAGAAGACAATATCCAGATATAAATATTCAGAGAGAGAAAGATCTTTCTGAATCTTACAAACCCTTTTAATCTTTTATTTTCCACCTTTACATAATTATCATGTATAATGAAGAGGAAGGAGAGATTTTTAATGAAACTTTACTCTACATTAGACAAAAAGATTGTTGAAATAGAGCCGAATAAGGAGGGTGTGATATCAATGTATAATTGTGGACCTACTGTCTATTATCGTATGCATCTGGGGAATATTCGAGCATATATAAACTGGGATATTCTTCATAGAGCATTGTTGTATTTAGGATACAAGGTGAATAGGGTGATGAATATCACTGATGTTGGACATATGACATCACAAGATGATTTTGGTGATGACTTTGGAGAGGATAAGTTGGATAGACAGGCAGAGAAGGAAGGTGTAGAACCAATTGATATTGCAAATAAATATATTAATTCTGTTCTTGATGATTACAGAGCATTACATATCCTTGCTCCGAATGGAGAGGAGATTCCTGAAGATTTGAATCATGAGAATGTTTCAGAGTATGGATGGACTAGAGCAACTGAATATATTCAAGAGATGATTGAGATAATAAAGAGAATGGAGGAGAGGGGATATACATATGAGACAGATCAAGCGATATACTTTGATGTAACAAAGGTTCCTGACTATACAATCTTCACAGGTCAGAAGTTGGAAGAGAAGAATATTGGTGTAAGGGAAGAGGTAGGAGTTGATCCTGACAAGAGAAATCCTGCAGATTTTGTTCTTTGGATGAAAAAAGTTGGAAAGTATGAAGATCATTTGATGAATTGGTCATCTCCATGGGGAGATGGATTCCCAGGTTGGCATATTGAGTGTTCTGCAATGGGTACAGCAATTTTAGGTGAGACCTTTGACATCCATACAGGAGGTATTGATCATATCCCAGTACATCATGCAAATGAAAGAGCACAGAATATTGGTGCTTTTGGACACCCTGTTGTGAAATATTGGATACATAATGAATGGTTGGTAAACAAAGATAATGAAAAGCTTTCAAAGAGCAAGGGAGCAGACACATTACCTGAAGTTTTAGAATTAGGATATGACCCAATGGATGTTAGATATCTTTTCATCTCGGTTGGTTACAGAGTAAAGATGAATTTTTCTCTTGAAGCATTAGATGGAGCTAGGAATTCAAGGCTTGCTTTAGAGAAAAAAGTTCTTGAATTAGGTGAAAAGAAAGGAAAGGTTCTTCCCAAATATGTGGAAGCTTTTAAAAAGGAGTTAGAGAACAATCTAAATATATCTGGAGTATTAGCATTGGTAAATGAAATGCTAAAGTCTGATGCAAAAGATGAGGACAAGTTGGCTACAATTTTAGATTTTGATAGGGTTTTAGGTTTGGGATTAGATAATATTAAGAAGGATGAAGGATATTCAGAAGGTGATAGTGCAACATTAGATAGATTACTGAAGGAAAGATTAGAAGCTAGGGTAAACAAAGACTATGCAAAAGCAGATAGTATTAGAGATCAGATAGCTGAACTTGGTTACAAAGTTGTAGATAGTGCCGATGGGCAGAATGTAGAGAGAATATAATGAGTCAAAATACAGTTTCAGTACAATTAAGTATAGATGAAGCCAAAAGGGTAAAAGATGTTCTTCTTTCTTTTGGTTGGAAAGATGCTGATATTAACAATGAATATATTGCACTAAGGATGAAAAGTGAGGAAGGTTCTGTAGTAACTCTTTACACAAGCAGGAAGATTGTTTTTCAAGGTAAGGAAGATTTTACAGATATTGTTCAAGCTATACGGGGAGGTAGTAATGTTGATTTTGTATCACATATTGGTGTAGATGAGGTAGGAAAGGGTGATTACTTTGGTCCACTTGTAGTAGTTGCTTGTTTTGTAGATGAAGAATTTTACAAAAAAGTAAAAGCACTTGGAGTAGGGGATTCTAAGAAGTTTTCGGATAGTAGAATCTTGAAGATGTATGAAGAAATGAAAGAGTATCCTTACTACTATCCATCAATTGTTTCTCCTGAGGAATATAACAGATTGATAAAAGAAACAGGTAATGTAGCTATACTTCTTGCGAAACAACACTCTAAGGTAATTGAAATAGCATTAGAAGATTTAAAAAGAAAAAAGAAGGAATGTAAGAAGGTTGTAATTGATCAATTTTCAAGTAAGCAGAATAGGGTGAGGGATGAATTAGGTACTTTGGGTAAAGGTGTAGAGTTTGAACAGTATCACAAGGGAGAGTCTGATATTGCAGTTGCTTGTGCTTCTGTTTTTGCAAGAGCAATATTTTTAGAAGAGATGCAGAAGATGAGTGATAGTTACTATTTCTCTTTTCCTAAGGGTGCATCAAATGTTATTCCCTCTGCTAAAGAATTTTTAGCAAAGCATGGTATGGATGAGTTAAGTAAAGTAGCAAAGGTGAGTTTTAAGACAACACAAAGTATATTGAAATGAAACGAAAACTAGCTATACAAGTAAAAAACCTAAGTAAAACATTTAAGGTTGGTAATAAAGAGATAAAGGCTGTAAATGATATCTCTTTTGATATATACAAAGAAGAATTTGTAGGCTTCATTGGTCAAAATGGTGCAGGTAAGACAACCACACTAAAGTGTTTAACAGGTTTACTTGTTCAGGATAGTGGAGAGGTTGAGGTATTAGGATATATTCCTCAAAAAAGAGACTATGATTTCTTAGAGAGAATCTCACTTGTAATGGGTAACAAGAGTCAGTTGTGGTGGGAGTTACCTGCAATTGATACATTTTTGTTAAACAAAGAGATATATCAGATAGAGGATAAGGAGTTTGAAGAAAATCTCAATGAAATGGTCAAGATATTAGGTGTAGAGGAGTTAATTCAAGTACCAGTTAGAAAGCTTTCACTAGGAGAAAGAATGAAATGTGAGTTAATTGCATCACTTCTTCATTCACCAGAACTTCTCTTTTTAGATGAACCAACTTTAGGTTTAGATGTAGTTTCCCAACAGAGACTAAGAGACTTTTTAGAGGAGTATCACAAGAGAAAAAAGGCTACAGTAATACTTACTAGTCATAATATGGAGGATATTAAAAACCTTTGTAAGAGGGTAATAATGATTGATAAGGGTAAAATTTTGTATGATGGTAGATTATCTGAATTAACAGAGAAATTTGTGAAGGAGAAATTTGTTCATTTTGTATTACCTGAAGTACATCAGGAGAAAGAAATTTCAGGGTTGGGTAAGGTACTTGAGTTTAATGGAACAACAGGATTAATGTTGGTAGATAGGGAGAAGATAAAGGAAGTTACTAAGGTTTTGATAGATAAGTTTGATGTAGAAGATATAGATATTGAAGAACCTACATTGGAAAGTGTTGTGAAGAATATATGGGGTTAGCGATATTTTTGGTATAATACTAATTATCAGGAGAGATGTCTGAGTGGTCGAAAGAGACGGTCTTGAAAACCGTTGTACAGTCTTCTGTACCGTGGGTTCGAATCCCACTCTCTCCGCCAGTTTTGATTGGACTAGTTCTTTTATATCTGTTACTATACGTTTAGTGAACTATGGCAAATAAGAATCTTGCTAATGCAAAGAAAGTCAAAAATGATGAGTTTTATACACAGTATCCTGACATTCAGAAGGAGATAGAGGCATATTTAGAATATAATCCAGATGTTTTTAGAGATAAGGTAGTGTATTGTAATTGTGATGATCCCTATGAGAGTAATTTCTTTAGATATTTTGTATTAAATTTTAATAAACTAGGGTTAAAGCGATTAATAACAACTAGTTACAAACCATCACCAATAGCAGATACACAGTTAAAATTGTTAGATGATAAAGAGTTAGAATCTAAATCAAAAGGTAGGCCTAAAGTTACAGCAAAGAAATTTATCATTAATGAAGTAAAAGATGTAGATGGTGATGGAGAGTTTAATCTTAAAGATATAGCTCAACAGTTGCAGATGAATAAGAATAATGAATGGACACCATTAGAAGAAGATGGGGATTTTCGTAGTAAGGAATCAGTAGAGTTATTAAAACAATCAGATATAGTTGTAACTAATCCCCCATTTAGTTTGTTTAGAGAATATATTAAGCAATTAATTGATTATGAGAAGAAATTTTTGATTATAGGTAATCTTAATGCAATTACATATAAGGAGGTTTTTCCACTTCTTAGGGATAACAAAGTTTGGTTGGGGAACAATTATAAAATTAATGCTGGGGCTATGTTTTTTGAAATACCAGAAGCAATTGCAAATTTGGAACAAGTTCGTGAAGTAAAAACAGACGAAACAGGGAAGAAGGTTTATTTCACTAGGGTACAGGGTATTCGTTGGTTTACCAATCTTGATCATGGAAGACGTCATGAGCCAATACCATTAATGACAGAATCGGAAATTGTTAAATTTGCGACCAAGGTACCTTTTATAGAATACGACAATTATGATGCTATTGAGGTAGCATTGGTTAAAAATATTCCTAGTGATTACGAAGGAGTTATGGGTGTTCCTATTAGTATTATGGACAAGTATTCGCCTGAACAATTTGAGATTTTAGGTACTAGTGATAATGGCTTGATTGATGATAATTATAAGAAGACGCAGGGTCTAACTAAGGAGTTTGTAGATGATTATTATAGGGGAGGTGGAACAGGGTCATACAAAGAGGGAAATCCTACAGCAGGATACTATGAAAATGGTAAAGCTAAAATGGCTTACAAAAGAATATTTATTAAACATAAAAAATAATATGAAAACAACATTAAAAACAAACATTACAGTTAGAGATATATGCGAAGGATTTGTATATAATGAATTAGAAGGTAAAGGTCTCTTCGGTCTATCTGGCAAACTAACCATACAACCAGAATACCAACGAAACTATATATATGCATCAGACGGAGGTAGAAGAGAAATAGCTGTAATAGATTCTGTTCTGAAAGGATACCCAATAGGATTAATATACTTCAACAAAGTTAGTGAAGATAAATTTGAAGTACTAGATGGACAACAGAGAATAACAAGTCTAGGAAGATTCATAACTGACAAATTCGCAATCACTGATACAAATGGTATGCAACAATACTACAGTGGATTAGCACAAGATAAAAAGGATAAAATATTACAAACAGGATTATTAATCTACGAATGTGAAGGTACAGAGAGTGAAATAAAAGAATGGTTTAAAACAATAAACATTGCTGGAGTACCACTTAACAATCAAGAACTACTAAATGCTGTATATTCAGGTCCATTTGTTACTTTAGCTAAAGAAGAATTTAGTAATAGTCAAAATGCAAACATTCAAAAATGGAGTGCATATGTCGCAGGAAGTGCAAACAGACAAGAATTCTTAGAATGTGCATTAAATTGGGTAAGCAAAGGAGACATTGGAGGATATATGAGTGCTCATCGTTTTGATAGCAATATTGATGAATTAAAAAGATATTTCAATACCGTAATAGATTGGGTGTCTAAAGTATTTGAAGATGTTGAAAATGAAATGCGTGGACTACCATGGGGAGAATTATATGAGAAATATCACAAAGAATCATATGATCCAAAACAAGTATCTGTTAAGGTAAGAGAACTGTATGCAGATCCGTATATTAAAAACAGAAGAGGAGTTTTTGAATATATACTTGGTGGTTCTGTTGATACAAAACTCTTAGATGTTCGTATCTTTGATGAAGCTACTAAAAAGAGTGTATACCAAGAACAAACCGAAAGGGCGAAAAGAAAAGGTGAATCTAACTGTCCTCTATGTGCAATTGGACATGATGAAAACAAACAGAAAATGTGGGATATTAGTGAAATGGACGCAGATCATGTTACAGCTTGGAGCAAAGGAGGAAAAACAGATATCAAGAATTGTCAGATGCTTTGTAAAACACATAACAGAGCAAAAGGGAACAAGTAGTGTAAATAATTTTACTTATCTATCATTATGAATAAAAATATTTCCCTTTTTGTACTAGCTGCTGGTATGGGTAGCAGATATGGTGGACTTAAGCAGATGGAAGGCTTTGGTCCCAGTGGAGAAACACTCATAGATTACTCAATATATGATGCAATTAATGCAGGTTTTGAGAAGGTTGTTTTTGTAATAAGACCTGATATGGAAGAGATCTTTAACGAGATGTTTATGACAAGATACAAAGATAGAATAGATTTACAGTATGTATTTCAATCAGTAGATAAAATACCACGCTGGTACAAACTTAATCCTGAAAGAGTAAAACCTTGGGGTACAGGCCATGCACTTCTAATGGCAAAAGATGCTATCAAAGAACCGGCACTTATTATAAATGGAGATGACTTCTATGGTAGTGATGCTTTTAAAGTTTCTGCGAAATTTCTTAAAGAAGAGTGTAGTGAAAAAACATATGGTATTACTACCTACAAATTAAAGAATGTACTTAGTGAAAATGGTACTGTTAAAAGAGGATTATGTAAAGAGAAGGATGGATATTTAGAAAGTATTGAAGAATTGTTTGAGATAAAGAGAGAGGAAGATGGGAAAATATATGGAGAGAGGGTAGATGGCGAGAAAGTTGAATTAAAAGATGATGATTTCATATCCATGAACATGTTTGAAGTACATCCTTCAGTATTTTCTACTCTTGAAGAAAAATTTGAAAAATTTTTAGAAGAACATCCTGATTCTCTTACAGATGAATTCCTTCTTCCTACAATATTTGATAATATGATTTCCAATAAAGAAGTAGAATTTAAAGTCTTACAGAGTGATGGTAAATGGTTTGGAGTAACATACAAAGAAGATGCCCCAATTGTAAGAGAAAAACTTCAAAAATTAGTAGATGATGGTGTATATCCAGAAAAATTGTTTGAATAGTGGTAGAATACAGAGAGATGGAACAGAAAGAAGACTTACGAAAAAAGACATATCGACCAAAAGACAGATATTTAGGATTTCCTGTTGATTTACCACATTGGCAGAAACGACTTTTTGAAATAATACCAGGATTGGTTTTCTGGTCTCTTTTTTTGATACCTTTTGTGTTTGCACTTCTTAAGTGGAATACAGCATATGTTGTATATATGACTTTTCTAGTTTCATACTGGTTTTTTAGAGCTATTAAGTTTGTAATTGGTATATATATCGGTGTGAAAAGAATGGAAGAATCTATAGAGACGGATTGGGTTCAGGAAATAGAGAAGTTGAAAGATCCTAGGTATGAAAAGATGAGGTTCATATACCTGTGTCCTGTATATGGAGAGGAGTTTAATATACTTGATCCTTCCTTTGATGCTTGGTCAAGCAGCGATATTGATACTAAAAAGATAGATGTTGTAATGGCTATGGAAGAGAAGAAGGCAGATTTGCAGAAAGAAAACTTTACGAAATTAAAAGAGAAATATGGGGATAAATTTGGAAGTATGACTTACTATGTTCATCCCTTTGGTATAGAGGGGGAGATAGCAGGTGTAAAAGGAGCAAATATTAATTTTGCTGCAAGGAATTTTGTAAAGAAGCTTGAAGAGGAAGGTAAAGACTTACACGACTATCTTCTCATTACATGTGACTCTGATTTAAGACCACATCCTAAATATTTATCCTCCGTAGTGTATAAGTATTTAACAACAGAGGATCCAGAGAACTCTTTCTATACCTCTGCAGTACATACATTTAATAATAATCTGTGGAGTGTGCCATCTTTGATTAGAGTCTTCTCAACTATGACAACTCTTGCAATTCTTTACACTTGGGTAGTGGAAAGGTCAGTTAAATCACTCTTTAGAAAAGAAGAGATATATACTAGGGATACATTTTCATCATATATTGTTAACCTTAATACGCTTAAGAAATTTGAATTCTGGGATCCTGAGATTCCTAATGATGATACTGCTTTTTACTGGAATGCTATGGTAAGGAGTAAAGGAACATTTAAGGGACAAGAGGTATATGTTCCAACATATAATGATGCAGTTGAAAACAAAGACTATATTAGTACTCATGTTTCTTTCTACAAGCAACAGTACAGATGGGGGTGGGGGAAGATTCCATTCCCAATCACTCTCTCGGTAATATTGAGAAAGGGTAGTGGGATATCTGCATTTAAGAGAGCCACAATGATTAAATCAATTGTCGAACAAATGTGGCTTTTTACAGTTGTTTTTGTTTTGACATTTGGTTTGATGATTGTTTCTAGTCTTAATCCAGAGTTTAAGTACACAGTATTCTCTTACAACCTGCCTAGGATATTAAGTATTGTATTTACAATAGCTATGTTAACAAATGTCTTTACTGTTTACTTAAGAAGAAAAATTTCTCCGATTCCTAAGGGATGGAAGTGGTGGCGACATATTTTAGATATTGCGGAAACATATCTAATCTCTGTCAATATGCTTACATTTAACTTCATTCCTCATATACAGGCAATCACAGAGATGATGTTAGGTAAGGGTCAGTTCAAGAGGAACTTCTACATTACTGAAAAAGTACGTAAGGAAGAAGTGCCAGAAAAGCATTCATAGTTAATCTAGATTTAATATCTCCAATGTATCATATCTCTATATAACTTTAGAGATATTCAAATATGAAGAGAATACTTCCTTGTTTTCTGTTCTTTTTCTTTTTTACTTCAGTAGTTTTTGCTGATGGTTTTAGTGAGAGTGGGGATATTAGTCAGAATAGTTTTTACAGTACAATATCATATGCTTTAGGTGAAGAATTGCCTGAGAAGATAGTTGTAGAGAATGGTGTTATAACCTATCAACCTTTTGATATTGTAGTTACATCCTCCTATGAGCTCTTTGATATAGATGTATCTTCTCTATTTGAAGATACTGTTAAGAGAAGAATTAACAGTAAAGGTACATATATAGCTTTACCACCGGGTACAACAGTAGATATTTTGTATCACTATTGGAATGAAAGTAACTATCCAATTAATATTGAAGAGATAGCTGTGGCATATTCAAGAGGGCATATCTCATTTCTTAGATATTTAACGGACTTTGGAAACTTTACTGATAAAGAGTATTCCTTAGAACCTATTACAATGTTATCTTCTGGTAGGTGGTTTACTCGTAAAGGTATTTTTAGAAGATATTCAGGATTAGAAGATATACCTGTTGATGCTAAAGGTAGTTTTCTTTTAGATAGATTCCATATTAAATTACCTTTAGAGATATCTAAACCAGTAGTTAAAGATATTGAGGGTGGTGTGGAGATTACAGTTTCAGTAAAAAATACGACTGGCTATCCATACAACGGTATTTCTTTTGAGCATGGCTCTTTTCAAGAGGTTCTCAATTTTCAAAAGAATCAAGAATATTTAGTTAAATATCAGCTTAATGGAGAATTTGAAGATGGTGATTTAGGTAGTTTTGTAATTAAAGATAATAATATAGGTAGAAAGTGTTCTGTTTTGGGGAATAATTTTAGTAACACCTTTTCTGTGGAATCAGTATCTCTGTTTTCAAAACGCGAAGATGGAGGCTGGGTTGCTGGAGGAAGTATGGGACCATCGATAGAAAGTTTCTGTATGCAGAGAAACCCATATGTTTTCACATCAGAGAATATTACGATAGAGAGAGAATCTGAAGAAGAAATAGTGATTGATGATGTTGTTGGATCAGAAGAAGGTAAAACAGAAAAAGAAGAGGCAGTATTGGGTGTTACAGATACTCTTGTAGAACTACCTAAGACAGGTAATATTGATTTTAGTATTCTAGTCTGTGGTGTTTTACTTCTTGTTGTAGATCTCTTTCTTTGGTATTCTGTTTTAAGAAAGAAAAAGTATGAAAGTAACTATTCATTTACCAAATTACGTACAAAAAGTAGCAAGGATTCTTATAAAAGAAGGATATGAGTGTTACCTTGTAGGAGGTGCTGTTAGGGATATTGTTCTTGGTAGAAAACCACATGACTATGACTTGGCAACTAATGCCTTGCCAGATGAGATGTTAAATATGTTCCCAAAATCAATATCAACAGGAGCTAAGTTTGGTACTGTAATTGTTCTTGTACAGGATGAACATGGAGAAACATATGAGGTTGAGACAACTACATTTAGAAGTGAAGCAGGATATATTGATGGTAGGTGGCCTTCATCAGTTAAGTTTGTTGATGAGATAGATCAGGATTTGGGTAGGAGAGATTTTACATTTAATGCAATGGCTATAGATCTATCTAAATTAGATTTAGATGATGGTAAAGAGGAGAAAGAAGTTGAGATATATGATCCTTTTGATGGAATAGGGGATATTAAGAAAAAAGTTGTTAGAGCGGTAGGAACACCGCTTGAGAGGTTTAAGGAAGATGGTTTGAGATCATTCAAAGCATGTAGAATGGCTGCTCAGTTTGGATTTACAATTGAAGAGCAAACGCTTGAGGCAATTAAAGAATCAAGAGCAGTTGCTGAAAATATTTCAATGGAAAGAATTCGTGATGAGTTTATGAAAATGCTTCTGAATTCTCCGAAGCCTTCTGTAGGTATTGAGTTAATGAGAGAGACAGGTCTTCTTCAAATCTTCATGCCAGAATTGACAGAGGGAGTAGGAGTTGAACAGAAACTTTTCCATGCAGATGATGTTTACTATCATGCTATAAAGACATGTGATGCAGCTGAGGACTCTGTTAAGTTAGTAGCACTTCTTCATGATATTGCAAAACCAAGAACAGATATGGGTAATGGACACTTCTATGGTCATGACAGAATGGGAGCTGATATGGCAGAGCAGATTATGAAAAGAATGAAATTTCCAAAGAGTGAAATAGAAAGAACAAAGAAATTAATTGCAAACCATATGTTTTACTATCCACATATTGAAGAGGGGATGAGTAATGAAGAGAAAGAAAATATTGAGATGCATAGGTGGTCTGATTCTGCTGTTAGAAGATTTATACAAAGGGTTGGAGAGGAGAATATTGATGATCTTTTTAAGCTTAGGATGGCGGATGCACAGTCTAATCCATATACATCTTTTAAACCTGATGAGATTACAATTTTACAAAAAAGGATATCTGATGTTAGACATCAAGATATGGCATTGAAGGTAACAGATTTAAATATTACAGGAAAGGATTTAGAACAGTTAGGGGTGGGAAAAGGTCCTAAGATGGGTGAGATTCTTAGAGAACTCTTGGAAAGAGTCCTTGATGATCCTTTGCTTAATACCAAAGAGAAACTATCTGAGATTGTTAAGGAGATACAGTAAGAATTAGAATATCCTATAAGAAGATTAAAAAACTTCAAAAATGGTTCTTCTGGCCTTTACTGATACGGATAAATCTACAGACCAGGTCTGTTGTCTTGATGAATGTTTTTATCTAATGTATAGTGTATATAGATTATTTTAACTGCTCATGCCCGATGACTATACAGTTTCTAGGTGGTGCAAAAACTGTAACAGGCTCATGTTTTTTTGTTAAGACGGATAACCTTAAATTCTTGGTAGATTGTGGTGCTTTTCAAGGTCCGGAAGAACTTGAAGATAGGAATTATGAACCGTTTCCTTTTAATCCTGCTGATATTGATTTTGTATTTCTTACACATGCTCACTTTGATCACTGTGGAAGAATACCTGTTTTGGTAAAGCAAGGGTTTAAGGGAAGAATAATATGTACACAACCAACTAGGGATTTGGCTAAAGTAATTCTTTTGGATTCTGCTAATCTTCAGGAAGAGGAGTCTAAGAGATGGGAAGTGAAAGCAAAGATGGAGGAGATGAGGAAACCACTTTTTACAGAACAAGATGTAGAAGAGTGTATGAAATATTTTGAGGTGTATCCATATGGTACATCTGTTAATCTATCTCCTGATTGTGAGTTTAGATTAAGAGATTCAGGTCATATACTTGGTTCTGCGATTATAGAATTATGGATAAAGAACAGTGCTGATAGATTAAGAAAGTTGGTGTTTTCTGGGGATTTGGGTCAGCCAGGTGCAAGGATAGTTAATGATCCTGATTTGATTAGAGATGCTGACTATGTTATCTGTGAGTCAACATATGGTAATAGATTGCACAAGGATAGAAATGAGACTGTCCTAGAGCTCCTTGCAGCTCTTCAGAGTGCTCAAAGAGAAGGAGGTAATGTTTTGATACCCTCCTTTGCAATAGAGAGGACTCAGGAGATTCTGTATGAGTTAAACCTCTTTATTGAGAACAAATTAATTTCTAATCTACCTGTATATCTAGATAGTCCAATGGCAAGTAGAGCTACAGAGATATTTAGGCAATATCCTGATTTCTATGATGAAGATGCTAAGAGATTAATTCAAAAAGGAGATGATCCATTTGATTTCCCAGGCCTAACAAAAATTGAATCTACAGAAGAATCTAAGAGGTTGGTGTCAAAGAAAGGTATTGTCATTATCGCAGGAAGTGGAATGTGTACAGGAGGAAGAATACTACATCACCTAAAGAATAATATTGAGAATCCAACAACGCATTTAGTAATTGTTGGTTATCAAGTAGCGGGGACTCTAGGAAGAAGATTTGTAGATAAAGAAAAGGTTGTAAAAATAATGGGACAGGATTATCAGAATAATGCGAAGTTATTTACATTGAATGGGTTTTCTGGTCATGGGGATCAAAGAGATTTAAGATACTGGTTAAGAGGCTTTGGTCATACACCAAGACAGGTATTTTTAGTACATGGAGATCCTGAGATAATTAATGATTTTGCACAGAATCTTAAGGAAGAAATACATAAAGATATATATATCCCAGAACATATGGAGGAAGTAAAATTAGAGTAAGAAATATATGGAGAAATATCCTGCAATTGACAAAATATATAATGATATACAAAAGTTGAACATTCAGGGTGCTACCAATGTAGCGATTTCTACCTTTGAGGGTATGAAGCTATATATTGAATTAAGTAAGGTTAAGGATAGTAAGGAGTTCTTACATGAATTATTTGAGATAGGGGATGCTCTGGCACATGCAAGGGATAATGAGCCTTTGGCGAGAAACGGTGTAACATATATTAAACATTTTTTCGGACAGAAATATTCTGTTTTACCAGAGCTTTCGGTCATGAAACAGGAGTTTACAAGACTCTGTGATGAATATCTTGATCTCATAGCTGAGAGTAAGCGGAACATTATTGAAAAGAACACAAAAAATTTAACAAATATTGATAAAGTTCTAACACATTGTCATTCATCTACAGCTGTATCATTAATTAAATCAATTGGGAAAGGAGATAGAGATTTTGAAGTTGTGTGTACGGAAACTAGACCTAGATTACAAGGGAGAAAGACAGCGAAAAGTTTACTAGAAGGGGGTGTAAAAACAACATTGATAGCGGATAGTGCAGCAGAGTCATTTGCAATAAATAGGGGGAGTGTTCCGGTGGATGCAGTATTTATTGGTTGTGATCAGATTACTGCAGAGGGTCATACGATTAATAAGATAGGAAGTTGGGGTATAGCGATAGCAGCATATTATGCAGGTAAACCTCTCTATGTTGTCACTCCTCTACTAAAAGTAGATCCTACTTCATTCTTTGAATCAGTAAAGATTGAGGTTAGAGAGTCAAAGGAATTATGGGAGGATGCTCCTAAAGGTTTGCATATGTATAATCCTGCTTTTGAGATTGTAGATAAATCGTTAATAACTGGTTATTTAACAGAATTCGGAATGGTTCTACCTAGTAATGTTGGTTCTCTTGCGAAAGAGCACTATTCATGGATTTTTGATAATTAATTTTTAATACAACTTTTATGGGTGCCTACTTAATTGGTCATAATCTAGATTTGGGAGAGGATGATGATTTTAATGTGGTGTTAAATAGAAAGGATGCTGAACGAATAGGTGTAAGAGAGGGAGAGAATATAATGGTTGGTTTTGGAGAGATAGAACTCTATGCTGATGTGATGGAAACAGACTCAAAAGTTCCTGAAGGACAGATAGGGTTGTTTGAAGAGATTTGGAAGGCGTATGATATACCAAATGGATCCTCAATTTTTGTGGATATTCCAGAGTCAAGTAGGTCTCTGGATGCAATCAGTAGGAAGTTGTTAGGCCAACCTCTTTCTAAGGAGGATCTAGAATCTATTATGAAAGATATTGGTACTAGGAAACTGAGGGAGACAGAGATTGCATTTTTTGTTTCAACATTTTTCAATCCAGGTTTTAATGATGATGAGATATATTGGATGACGAAGGGTATGGCCGAATCAGGAGATAGTATGGATTTTAAGAACATTCGTCCAGGTGAGGAGATTATTGCAGATAAGCACTCCATTGGTGGTGTGGCTGGTAAAGCAATTACACCCACATTAATTCCAATACTTGTCTCTGGTGGTTTGATTGTTCCAAATACATCAACTAGAGCTATTACATCACCTGCTGGTACTACAGACATTTTGGAGGTAGTAATGCCAGTATCTCTTACAAAGGAGAAAGTATATGAGGTTGTTAAGAAGACAGGAGGTTGTATGTTCTGGGGTGGTTCATTAGAACTTTCACCTGCTGATGATGTAATTATTAATGTTGAAAGATCTCTTAGAATTCAGGAGTTCCAGAAAGTTTTAGTTAGTATTGTTGCTAAGAAAATTTCAATGGGTATTACACATATCCTCATAGATCTTCCATATGGTAAAGGTTCAAAGGTTGAGAGAGTTGATGATGTTTCTATGCTTGATAGGGAATTCAGGAAACTATTCAAAAAATTCGGCATCCACTGTGAAACGATTAAGAGATTGATTAAAGGTCCGGATGGAAGGTGTATAGGACCTAATGCTGAGATTAGGGAAGCTTTAAAGATGTTAGAGAGAGATGAGGAAAGGAGTGTGGAATTAGAAAAGGTGATATTGGATATGGCAGGTATGATTTTTGAGATGACTGATACAGTACAGAAAGGTCAGGGTAAGAAATTTGCTCTAAATATACTAAATGAAAAGAAAGCTCTTAGGAAATTCTGGGAGATAGCGTTTGCACAGGGAGCGACTAAAGAGGTCCATTCTTCTGAGATAAAGAGTGGAAAATATTCAGCTGATATGCTCTCTGATAGGAATGGAGTTGTAAGTGGTATAGATAATACAGCACTAGTAAGTATTGCAAGAGCACTAGGTAATCCTAAGGTAAAGGAAGCTGGAATATATATACACAAGATGCCTGGTGACACAGTTAAAAAGGGAGACAAGCTAATAACTATGTATGCAATGACAGAGAATAGGCTCTCTAACGGTAAGGGGATGTTTGATATAGAGAAGATGTATAAGATTAAGTAGTAAATCTACCTACTGATCTATTTGTGAGGGTTCTCTCTTTCTCTGGTTCTTTCTTCTTTTTTACTTTCTTGATACCCAGTTTTATTATTACGATGAAGAATATGAGGAGCGCGATAGTAACAATAATAGGGAGTGTTACGAGTAAAGCTTTTCCTAGTACTGTTGTTTTAAATAGTGAATTTGTAAAGTTACCAACAGTATATCTATTTGAATTCTCAATATCTAGTATATCGCTATATCTCTTTAATTCCCTCTCTGGAGGGGTTTCCTCAACAGAATAGATTTTTATAGAAAATTTCTCTTCACTAAAATTACCTAATTTATTTGCAGAAAAGATACTAATATTTGAAAGTGAATCATCGTAGAAAGTTTCCCAAAGTACTCTTTCAATTAATTGGCCCATTTTTCTGTTTGGACTTTCAAATGTAGGATCAATACTTAACCATCCATAATCAGGAATCCATATCTGTAACCATTGGTGTCTAATTAATTCTACTGGAGTGTCTGTAATATTTGCATAACCTAAGGCAGCTCTTGCAGGTATACCTTGAGCCCTCAATATTGCGATCATTGAGTCTGCATATTCCATACATACAGATGCTCCTCCTGTTAGAGCTTTTACTGCCCCAATCCTTTCATTCTCGGAACTAGCTTTAACTTCATCATAGGTTAGTGTGTCGTTTACATATTGATAAACAGCGTCAACTACATCGTGGAGTGTTTCTTTTTCTTCTTTTAACTCTGAAGCTTTCTGTTGGATAAAAGGATCTTGTACTTCCCAATACTTTGTAGGGGTTAGGTATTTACTACTTCCTTTGTCATTTCTAATTTTTTCTAAATATTCACTGAAAGTAATATCCATAGGATTTTTTGTCACTATGTCATATGCATCTTGGCTAGATGATATGTAACCTGTAACCTTAATTCTATCTTCTTTGTTTGCAGCTAATTCAAAAGAGGCAATTACATTTCCTTCACTATCCCTATATATCTTCCTAGGTGTTGGTGTTATCTCATCTATGTTAATCTTCTGATCTGTTTCTGAGAATTCTCTTGGTAAAGAGATCTCATATATATTTGTAGAGAGGGCTTTAAATATTTCTGAATATTGGGAAGGTATTAGGTTGTCTGTTTTAGGTGTTTCGTATTCTAATTCAAATCTATAAATGACTGAAGTTCCGAATTCAAGAGTTGGTGATTTCCCAATTCTATCTTCTGCTTTGAAGTTGTAATATATTTTTTCATCTTTCTCTTCTTTGATAAAAGAGGGATATGCTTTTGCTAGAGTAGGGATGTTTTTATCGGTGATGATGGATAAATCGTAATTAAATTCTGTTGTTGTTTTGCTTTTTTCGTCGTTTCTGATAAATAGGGTGTCAGTAGGGAGTGAGGATGCAACTATAGTAATTAGGTTGCCACTTTTGATTACATTGTCGTGAGTATCATATGTCATTAAAATTTTATAAGGTAGGGATTTAGTAGTAGTTCTGTAGTATGGGATATGTATATATATCCCTTCTCCTATACCTTTTTCCTCTGTTGTAAAATGTACTGGATTGTTCCTAGTATCTGTAACTTTGAGAGTATCTAGCTTAAATGCTCTTTCCTTTTTTACATTTTCTTC